>Ga0173480_10000519_pt1 | contig 12935 bp, 12 predicted proteins | sample NitcycUS209509C1_FD_122622 | JGI IMG/M metagenome (GOLD analysis project Ga0173480, IMG submission 122622) | Soil microbial communities from Arlington Agricultural Research Station in Wisconsin, USA - Nitrogen cycling UWRJ-S209-509C-1 (version... | ecosystem: Environmental > Terrestrial > Soil... | reverse complement strand
TTTGCCGGCATCGACGATCACTACTTCCTGGCGGCCGCTGTTGATCCCGGCCAGGCTCGCGTGACCTACGACTCGGTCTCCGTGCCGGGCAGTGATAACACCACCCGCACGTTCGTATCGCCGTCGATCACGCCCGCCCTCGACGCACACACACTCCGCTTTTTCGTCGGTCCAAAGGAGCTCCAGACACTGAGGGCGGTGGGTGTCAACGGCGCAATGGCGCGGGCCATCAACTTCGGCATGTTCACCTGGCTGGTGATTCCGCTGCTCGAGGCGCTGAAATGGCTGTACGGATTCGTCGGCAATTACGGGTGGGCCATCATCTCGCTGACCGTGGTCATCAACCTCGTGATGTTCCCGCTGCGGCACAAGAGTCTGGTGTCGGTGCGGAAGGTGCAGGCGCTGCAGCCGCAGATCAAAGCGATTCAGGATCGCTACGCCGACCTGAAGATGACCGACCCGGCCCGCCAGAAGATGAACACCGAGGTCATGAACCTGTATCGAGAGAAAGGTGTCAACCCGGCGGGCGGGTGTGTGCCGATGCTGCTCACGATGCCGGTGCTGCTGGCCTTCTACTCGATGCTGTCTCAGTCAATCGAACTGCGTGGCGCTGACTTCGGGTTCTGGATCCACGACCTGTCGATGAAAGACCCGTTTTACGTGACGCCGCTGTTGATGGGCGCGACGATGTTCTGGCAGCAGTGGGTCACACCGTCGACAGCTGATCCGGCGCAGCAGCGAATGATGATGTTCATGCCAATCGCGCTCACCGGGATCTTTCTGAGCCTGCCGAGCGGACTGGCGATCTACTATCTGGTCACGAATCTCTTCCAGATTGGTCAGCAGTACCTCACCAACTACAGGCTCGGCACACCATCGGCACCGCATGCGGGACGCCCGCCGGCGGATGGGCGCTTGAAGAGCGCGGGAAGCGGCAAGACAGCCGGCGCGGCAGGGTTGAAGCAAGGAGAGCGGAAAGCGTGAACGACACGTTGACGACGCAGATCGCAGCCTTTGTTCAGAGCATCGTCGATGCGATGGGCGTGTCGGTGACCGCCCAGGTCGAGGAGTCGCCCGAGGCGACACATATCAACCTCGACGGCGAGGATGGAGGCGTGTTGATTCGTCGTGGCGGCGAGGGGCTGCAGGCGCTGCAGCACCTGGTGGCGACGACCTTTCGCAAACAACTTGGCGACGACAACCGTATCGTCATCGACTGCAACGGCTTTCGTCGCGACAAAGATGCCGAGCTTCGTCAGATGGCGAAGTTCATGGCCGAAAAGGCCCGTGGAGTCGGGCCGCAGGAGATGGGTCCGCTCAATCCGTACGAGCGGCGCATCGTGCATATGGCCATCGCCGAAGATCCGACGGTCAGCTCCGAAAGTATCGGCGACGCCTTTCTGAAGACCGTCATCATCTCGGCGAAGTAGGCCGGCGGGCAGGACCGCTGGAGGCACGCGATGTTCGCCCCGGACGACACCATCGTCGCTGTGGCGACCGCACCCGGGCGCGCCGGCATCGGCGTGGTGCGCATCAGCGGCAGCCAGGCGACTGACGTCGCTCGCGCACTCCTTGCGCGACGCGCCGAGCTGCAGCCCCGTGTCGCTACCTTTACCAGGCTTCGAACCGACGGCGACGATCGCGTCGGACCTGGTGATGAAGTGGTGGCGACCTGGTTCGCCGCTCCTCATTCGTACACCGGTCAGCACGTCGTCGAAATCAGCGCACACGGCAGCACCGTCGTTCTCGAGTCGATCGTGCGTCGCGCAATCGCGGCGGGCGCCAGGCTGGCGCGACCTGGAGAGTTCACGCTCAGGGCGTTTCTGGCGGGCAAGCGCGACCTGATTCAGGCCGAAGCGGTGGCGGATCTCGTCAACGCGGCGACGCCGCTTCAGGCAACGGTGGCGTTTGATCAGCTCGAAGGCACTCTCACGCGCCGAATCGCCGCCATCGATGCCGGCCTCTTCGAGTTGATCGCGCGGCTGGAGGCATCGCTCGACTTTCCAGACGAGGGCTATCACTTCATCGAGCCGTCGAATGTTGCAAGTCAGGTGGATGGCATCGTTCGCCAGATCGACGACCTGCTCGGAGACGCGGCGCGCGGCCGGATGATCCGCGAGGGCGCCACCGTCGTCATCGCCGGACGAACCAACGTCGGAAAGTCGAGTCTGTTCAATGCACTGGTTGGCAGCGATCGCGCGATCGTCACCGACGTGCCGGGTACGACACGCGATCTGATCACCGAGCGCACGGACATCGAAGGACTGCTGGTCACGCTGGTCGATACCGCGGGCAGTCGCGAGACGCACGACATCATCGAACGTGAAGGCGTCTCGCGGGGAAGTCACGCGCGTGAGGTTGCCGACCTCTGTCTGGTTGTGCTCGACGGTGCCGCGGCGACTGATGACGAGGATCGCGCAGTGCTTCGCGCAACAGCAGACCTTCCACGTCTGGTCGTTGTGAACAAGAGTGATGTCGGCGGACAACGACCTGCCGTCGATGGCGACGGGCCGGTCGTTCACGTCTCCGCGCGCACGGGGGACGGCCTTGCCGCGCTGCGCGCCGCGATCGCCGGTGCGCTCTGCGGCGGCCGGGAACAATTGCGCGAGACGGCGGCGATTTCGAACGTACGACACGTCGCGCTGCTGAAGGATGCGCGTCGGCACCTGGTGGCTGCGGCCGAAGCCAGCGGTGTATTCGCCGCGCCGGAGGAGTTCGTGCTATCGGATCTGCAGGCGGCGCGATGGTGCCTCGATGAAGTAGTTGGCACGCGCACCAGCGACGACCTGCTGCATCACATCTTCGACCGGTTCTGTATCGGGAAATAAGGGCGCATGGGCGATTTCGACGTCATTGTCATCGGGGCCGGTCACGCCGGTGTGGAGGCAGCGTTCGCGGCAGCGAATCTTGGATGCCGTGTTGGCGTCTGCACCCTGTCGCGCGACAAGGTGGCGCACATGCCCTGCAATCCCGCCGTTGGAGGGACCGCGAAGGGCCATCTCGTTCGCGAGATCAGCGCCCTCGGCGGAATTATGGCAGAAGCCATAGACGCCACAGGGATACAGTTCAAACTGCTCAACAGGAGCCGCGGACCGGCAGTATGGTCTCCCCGCGCCCAGGCTGATAAGCGCCTTTATTCAAAGTGGGTTACAGATAAATTAGGCAAACAACAGAATATAGAGTGGCTCATTGGAGAGGTTTCGTCAGTCGTAACCGGGAACGGTGGAGTTGCTGGCATTAAGATGCGCGTTGGCGACGAATATCGTTGCCGAGCCCTCATCGTTACCACGGGGACATTTCTCAACGGCCTTACTCACGTCGGAGACGTGCGCACGGCAGCTGGACGTCATGGCGAGCCGCCGGCCGAACAATTGGCGACATCGATCCGACAGATCGGTTTCCAGGTGGGGAGACTCAAGACAGGAACTCCGCCCCGCCTGGATCGCGCGAGCATCGATTTCGATGATGCGGTGCGCCGAGGGTGTTTTCAGGAGGAACGCGGTGACGCTGAGCCCGTCCCGTTCTCAGTCGATGGGTCGCCAACGCTAACCAACAAAGTCAGTTGCTGGCTCCTCCACACGACCGATCGGGTCCACGAGCTCGTTCGCGCGAACATAGGTTCAAGTCCGCTCTATAACGGTCAGATCCAAGGCATCGGTCCACGCTACTGCCCATCCCTCGAGGACAAGGTCATGCGGTTCCCAGACCGGGAGCGCCATCAGATCTATCTCGAACCCGAGGGGTTGGACGCCGACGAGATCTACGTAAACGGCTTTTCGATGTCTTTGCCAGCTGACGTGCAAGTGCAGCTGGTCAGATCGCTTCCCGGCCTTAGTGACGCGGTCATGCTTCGCCCCGGCTACGCCGTCGAGTACGACTTCGTTCAGCCGACGGAGCTCAAATCGAGCCTCGAAACGCACCGAGTCTCGCGATTGTTCTTTGCCGGCCAGATCAACGGAACGTCCGGATACGAGGAGGCCGCGGCGCAGGGGCTGATGGCAGGCATCAACGCCGCTCGAAGCACTCGTGGCGAGGAGCCGCTCGTCCTTGGCCGCGATGAGTCCTACATCGGAATTTTGATCGACGATCTCGTTACCCGTGGCTGTCTCGAGCCGTATCGGATGTTCACCTCTCGCGCCGAGCATCGGCTTTTGCTTCGAATCGACAACGCGGATCTCCGTTTGACGCCTCATGGCAGGGCAGTGGGCCTCATAGACGACGAGCGTTGGGAACGATTCAGCCAGCGACGAGGGCGCTACGAACGAAACTGCCACACCGTTGAAACAACCCTTATCCGCGACAAGGGGCAGCCGGTGAGTCTTGCGAAGGCCCTCTCACAGCCAGGCAACCGGCTTGAGGCGCTGGCGACCTCCCATTCCATCGCGATGGAGACCTCGCCCTCGTCCCTTGCCTTGGATATCACCAGCGTCGAGACCGCATTCAAGTACGCGGGATATCTGAAACAGGAAGCCGCGAGGGCCGATCGTTCCCGCCGCGAGGAGCGTCGTCGAATTCCCGCCGATTTCCCTTTCTCGCGCGTTCCCGGATTGTCGCGCGAGGCCTGCGACCGCCTCAGTCAGGTGCGTCCCGAAACTCTTGGCCAAGCGGCGCGGATTCCCGGGATGACACCGGCCGCCGTCGCCGTTCTGAGTGCGTATCTCGGTCGGCTCTCGTCCCTTCCCGCCATTCCCGTCGAGTGAGCACCGCCCCTTTCGCCGAGTTACTGGCGCAGCGCGCGCAGCAGGCCAGCTTGATCCTGGCTCCGCCACTGACTTCAGCCCTCGAGGCCTATTTCCAACTGCTGCGACGATGGAATCGGAAGATTAACCTGACAGGTCTGGACCTTGATGCCGTGACGGGCGAAGGGGTGGACCGCCTGTTCATTGAACCGCTTGTAGCAGCACGCCACGTCACTCCAGGAACCGCCCGCATCATCGATCTCGGCAGTGGCGGCGGCTCCCCAGCCATTCCGCTGACGCTGGCAGTTCCTTCCGCTTCCGTCACGATGGTGGAATCGCGGTCGAAGAAGTCTGTATTCCTTTTGGAAGCCGCTCGCGAGTTGAGCGTCGCTGCCAGGGTCCTCACGGCTCGATATGAAGACCTGCTTGATCGTAGCGATCTCCTGGAGGCGTTCGACACGCTGACATCTCGAGCGCTTCGTCTTGGGTCGCACGAGCTGGCCTTGGTCCAAACCTTCGTTCGCCCAGGCGGCCGGCTCATCCTGTTCCGCTCGACAGGGCTTCAAGAGCAGGAGTTGGCGGTGAATTCACCGTTAGCCCGTTTCTTCACTCAGCCTCTTCCGCGCGTCGACACCGAGCTTGTCATTCTTCAGAAGGAGGCTTGATGTTCCACGTGGAACATCTCACCAGGCCCCCCTTGACCCGCCGCCGCCATCGTCCTAGAGTCTCGGTACCTCACACGCTCGAAGTCTCCCAGTCCAACAAGTTTTGTTGAATGCCAGAAACAGCTGCTAGCCAGGGCCGCATCGTCGCTGTTGCCAATCAGAAGGGCGGCGTCGGAAAGACGACCACCGCAATCAACCTCGCCACTGCGATTGCCTTGGCGGGCAAGCGGGTTCTGCTCGTCGACCTGGACCCTCAGGGCAACACGACCAGTGGCGTCGGGCTCAAGGGTCAGGCCGCGAACGGAGGCAGCGTGTACAACGCGCTCATGAGCGATCAGTCGCCAGAGGAGTTTCTGCTGCCGACTCGTGTCGCCGAGCTGTTCGTCATGCCCGCGGACCGCAATCTCACTGGCGCGGAGATCGAGCTCGTGGCGCTGCCAGGGCGCGAGAGGCGTTTGCAGCGTGTGCTGGATCCACTGCGCGGGCGGTTCGACTACATCTTCATTGACTGCCCACCGTCGCTCGGCCTCTTGACGCTCAACGCGCTGGTCGCGGCGGACGCGGTGTTGATTCCGCTGCACTGTGAATACTTCGCGCTCGAGGGGCTGGCCGATCTCGTCGGCACGATGCGTCGCGTCCGTGGCGCGCTCAATCCGCGTCTCGACATCGAGGGCGTCGTGCTGACGATGTACGACGACCGCACCAACCTGGGACAGCAGGTGGCTCGCGATGTCCGCGAGTTCTTCAAGGAAAAGGTGTTCAACACCATCATTCCGCGCAATGTCCGTCTTGGTGAAGCGCCGAGTCACGGACTTCCGGCCGTGCTCTACGACGCCAAGTCGCGGGGCGCGGCAGCGTACACGGCGCTCGCCCGCGAGATGCTCGGCCGCGCCGCCGCATAGATCGTTGCAGAAGGAGACAGGCTGTGATCGACAAGCGACCGGCTCTCGGCAAGGGTTTGAGCGCGCTGATCCCCGACGTGCCCGAGGCGCCCCGCAGTGGCCTGCTGGAGATCGACATCGATCGACTGGTGCCGAACCAACAGCAGCCGCGCCTGCAGATGGACGACGCCAGGCTGCAGGAACTCGCCGCGTCCATCCGGGGCAATGGCATCATCCAGCCGATTCTGGTGCGCCGTTCCGGTGAACAGTTCCACATCATTGCCGGCGAGCGCCGGTGGCGAGCGGCGCAACTGGCCGGTCTGCAGAAGGTGCCGGTCGTCGTGCGCGACGTGGCGGACGGTGCAGACAAGGAGTTGCTCGAGCTGGCCCTGATCGAGAACGTCCAGCGCGAAAACCTCAATCCGATCGACGAGGCGCTGGCCTATCAGCGCCTCGCCGAAACGCACCAGCTCACCCAGGAGCAGATCGCGGCGGCCGTAGGAAAGGACCGCAGCTCGGTGGCCAATCTCCTCCGACTTCTCCGACTTCCCGAAGAAGTTCGCGCCGATCTCGTGTCGGGTGCGCTGACGATGGGTCATGCCAGGGCCATTCTCGGACTGGCCGACGCGGCGGCACAGCGGCATGCTGCCCGTGAAGTCATCGCCCGCGCGCTCTCGGTACGCGACGCCGAAGCGCTGGTCAAGAAACTGAACGCCGGCGAGAGTGAGGCTGCTCCCACACGGGCGGCGAAAGGGGCAGCACCAGGCAATGACGTCCACACGCGTGCAGCTGAGGATCGGCTGCGCTTTGCCCTCGGCACCAAAGTCCGTATCGTCCGGCGCGGCACGAGTGGCACCGTCGAGATCGACTTTTCGTCAGAGAACGAGCTGAATCGCCTCTACGAGCAGCTGACCGAGGGCAAGTAACGCCGGGGGGGCGAGCTGGCCGGGACGTGTCCGGACCACGGCGGCGTCGGCTGAAACGAGCCCGTCCGGGTCCGACTCTGTGATATAAAGAGATGCTTGTGCCTTTGAGGTACAAGCTGCCTGTGACCAGTCAACGCCGCGAGCCGCCCGGGACGGCGGTACGCGAGGCGCTCCGCATACCGTTTTCGATGAGACACTCCACACGTTCCGACGCGAGCCGCGCGGAGCGCGGCAAGAGATGCTGGCAACCAACCGAGGGGCTCCGAGGGAATCTCGAGCCGCGGAGCCCAGTGTCTGGCCTCGCGCGATGTGAGCGATCGAGCCTCGAGCAGGTGACCGTATGACCACGCGGTCGTCGGCCACCCGATACGCGCGCGCGCTGTTCGACGTCGCTCTCCAGGAGTCGATCGCCGAACGTGCCGAACAGGACCTGGCGACGTTCGCGAACCTGCTGACCGAGCATCCGTCGTTGCAGAACGCGCTGACCCATCCTGCCATTCCGGCGGCGCGCAAGCGTGGTCTCACTGCCGAGCTGACCTCGCGCCTCAAACTCGCCACACCGGTCGCGAAGGTCCTGATGATGCTGGCCGAGCGGGATCGCATGATCGTCCTGCCGGACCTGCTCGACATCTATCGCGAGCGGCTGCTCGATCATCAGCAGGTCATCCGGGCCGAGGTCACGACGGCGGAGGCGATTTCTACGGAGCACGAAGCCCGGCTGCGTGAACGGCTGGCGCACGCCACAGGCCGCCGCGTCACCCTGACAACCAAAGTGGATCCGGCAATTCTTGGTGGAGCGGTCACGCGTATCGGGAGCACCGTCTACGACGGCAGTCTCGCGGCGCAACTCGCCAGGATGCGTGAGCGGCTGAGCAACACCCAATAGCATCCGGCGCGGAAGCGCCGAGCGAACGGACGAAGACCACGGCTGGCGACGCCACCGTGCAGGGCAGGGATGAGCATGGACATTAGAGCCGAAGAAATTTCCAAGATCATTCGCGACCAGATTGGCAGCTTTGCCGTGGACGTGGACGTCGCCGAAGTCGGCACCGTCATCTCGATCGGTGACGGCATTTCGCGCGTGCATGGCGTGCAGCGCGCCATGGCCGGCGAGATGCTCGAGTTCGAGGGGGGTGTGTTCGGCATCGCGCTCAACCTCGAAGAGGACAGCGTCGGCGCGGTGCTCCTCGGCGACTTCACGACGATCAAGGAAGGCGACACGGTGCGCCGCACCGGACGCATCATCTCGGTGCCGGTCGGCGACGCGATGCTCGGCCGCGTCGTCAATGCGCTCGGTCAGCCGATCGACGGCAAGGGACCGATTGCGTCGACGCAGTCGCTGCCGATCGAGCGGATCGCGCCCGGTGTTGTCGATCGGCAGCCGGTGAAAGAGCCGCTGCAGACCGGCCTCAAGGCGATCGACGGCATGGTGCCGATCGGCCGCGGCCAGCGCGAACTGATCATCGGTGACCGTCAGACGGGCAAGACCGCCGTCGCCGTGGACGCGATCATCAACCAGCGCGGCAAGGGCGTGATCTGCATCTACAACGCGATCGGCCAGAAGCAGTCCACCGTGGCTCAGGTGGTGCGGACGCTCGAGGAGTACGACGCGATGAGCTACACCGTCGTCGTCGCGGCCACCGCGTCCGACCCGGCGCCGATGCTGTATATCGCGCCCTACTCGGCGTGCGCGATCGGCGAGTACTTCCGCGATTCGTCGCGCCACGCGCTGGTCGTGTACGACGATCTCTCGAAGCATGCCCAGTCGTACCGTGAGATCTCGCTGCTGCTGCGCCGCCCGCCGGGTCGCGAGGCGTATCCGGGAGACGTCTTCTATCTGCACTCGCGGCTGCTCGAGCGCGCGGCCAAGCTGAATGCATCGCAGGGTGGCGGTTCGCTGACGGCGCTGCCGATCATCGAAACGCAGGCCGGCGACCTCTCGGCCTACATTCCCACCAACGTCATCTCGATCACCGACGGTCAGATCTTTCTCGAGAGCGATCTGTTCCACCAGGGCGTGCGTCCCGCTATCAACGTCGGCAACTCGGTGTCGCGCGTCGGCGGCTCGGCGCAGATCAAGGCGATGCGGCAGGTAGCCGGCTCGCTGCGGCTGGACCTGGCGCAGTATCGCGAGCTGGCGGCGTTCGCGCAGTTCGGCAGCGACCTCGACAAGTCAACGCAGGCACAGCTCAATCGCGGCCGGCGCCTGGTCGAGATCCTGAAGCAGCCGCAGTATCAGCCGCTCGCCGTCGAGAAGCAGGTGGTCATCGTCTACGCCGCCACCAAGGGCTTCCTCGATCAGGTACCGGTCGAAGACCTTCGCCGCTACGAGGAAGATCTCTATCGCTACCTCGAAGCGAGCGCCTCGAGTGTGCTGAGCGGCATCGCCGAGAAGAAGATCATCGACGATGAGACGAAGGGGGCGCTGGAAGCAGCGCTGACCGAGTTCAACAAGCAGTTCGTCGCCAAGACGGCGGGCGCCGCGGCCTGATTGCAGCGAGGCTGACGCATGCCCTCTCTTATTGACCTCCGTCGCCGGATCCGCGCCGTCAAGTCGACGCAGCAGATCACCAAGGCGATGAAGATGATTGCGGCCTCGCGGCTGAAGCGCGCGCAGGACCGTGTCATCGCCGCCCGCCCGTTCGCGCAGCGCATGCTCAACGTGTTGAACGGCCTGGTGGCGAACGTCGATCCCGAATCGCATCCCCTGCTGCGGATGCCGTCGGAACAGGGACGCGCGCTGCTGATCGTGATTACCGCCGACCGTGGACTGTGCGGCAGCTTCAACACCAACGTCACCAAGGCGGCAGGCCAGTTCATCGTCAACGAAGGACGTGGACGGCAGGTGTCGCTGGGGCTGGTCGGCCGCAAGGGGCGCGACTTCTTCAAGCGCCGCGGCTTCGACGTGCGCTACGAGGCGATAGGCATCTTCCAGCGGCTGACGTTCGCGCACGCGACGGAGATCGCCGACACGGCGATCAAGGCGTTCACGTCCGGCGAAGTCTCGAGCGTGTATCTCGTCTACAACGAGTTCAAGTCGGTGATGACGCAGCGACTGGTGGTCGAGCGTCTGCTCCCGATTCCGCGCCTCGAGCCGGCAAAGAATGCCGGACCGTCGATCGACTACCTGTACGAGCCGTCGGCGGAGGAAATTTTCGAGGATCTGCTGCCGCGACACGTCCAGGTGCAGGTTTATCGCGCGCTGCTCGAATCGAACGCGGCGTTCTTCGCGGCGCAGATGACGGCAATGGATGCGGCGACCCGCAACTCAGCGGAGATGATCGAAGACCTGACGCTGTACATGAACAAGGTGCGTCAGGCGGCAATCACCCGCGAGATCATCGAGGTCGTATCCGGCGCGTCAGCAACATAGTACGGCTGGGTTTTGGCAGCCTGAGGCCAGAGGCCTGCAGCCTGGGGCCTACAGCGAAGGATTGATATGGCACAAGCAGCAACAGCACAGCGCACCGGCAAAGTGGTCCAGGTCATCGGACCGGTGATCGACATCGAGTTCGCCGAAGGCCTGCCCGAGATCTACAACGCGGTCCGGATCGTGTCCGAAGGCGGGCCGGGCGTCGAGAAGATCGATGTCGTCGCCGAAGTGGAGCAGCACCTCGGTGAGAACCGTGTCCGCACGGTCGCGATGAAGCCGACCGACGGCATGACGCGCGGCATGACGGCCATCGACACCGGCGCGCCGATCAAGGTGCCGGTGGGTCCGGAGACGCTCGGCCGCGTGCTCAACGTGCTCGGCGAGCCGGTCGACTTCCCCGATCGACCGGTACTGTCGAAGGAGTGGTGGCCGATTCACCGGCCCGCGCCCACGCTCGAACAGCAGTCGACCGAGCTGCGCATGTTCGAGACCGGCATCAAGGTCATCGACCTGCTCGAGCCGTATCTGCAGGGCGGCAAGATCGGCCTGTTTGGTGGCGCCGGCGTCGGCAAGACCGTCATCATCATGGAACTGATCAACAACATCGCCACCAAGCACGGCGGTGTGTCGGTGTTCGGTGGTGTCGGTGAACGCACGCGTGAAGGCAACGACCTCTGGCTCGAGTTCCAGGAGTCGGGCGTGATTGACGTGAACGACATGTCGAAGTCGCGCGCCGCACTGGTCTACGGCCAGATGACGGAACCGCCGGGTGCGCGTCTGCGCGTCGGCCTCTCGGCGCTCACCGTCTCGGAGTACTTCCGCGACGCCGAAGGCAAGGACGTGCTGCTTTTCATCGACAACGTCTTCCGGTTCACGCAGGCCGGCTCTGAAGTGTCGGCGCTCCTCGGACGCATGCCGTCCGCGGTCGGGTATCAGCCGACCCTGCTCTCCGAAATGGGACAGATGCAGGAGCGCATCACCTCGACGAAGAAGGGCTCGATTACGTCGGTGCAGGCGATTTACGTCCCGGCCGACGACTACACCGACCCGGCGCCGGCGACCACCTTCGCACACCTCGATGCGACCACGAACCTCTCGCGTCAGATTGCCGAGCTCGGCATCTACCCCGCTGTCGACCCGCTCGCCTCGACGTCGCGCATTCTCGACCCGCGCGTACTCGGTGAGGAGCACTACACCGTGGCCCGCACGGTGAAGCAGATCCTGCAGCGTTACAAGGACCTGCAGGACATCATCGCTATTCTCGGCATCGACGAGCTGTCCGAGGACGACAAGCTGACGGTGGCCCGTGCACGCAAGCTGCAGCGGTTCCTGTCGCAGCCGTTCTTCGTCGCCGAGCAGTTCACCGGCTTCAAGGGCAAGTACGTGCCGATTGCCGACACCATCAAGGGCTTCAAGGACATCGCGTCGGGCAAATACGACGATCTGCCCGAGCAGGCGTTCTACATGGTCGGCACGATCGAGGAGGCCGTGGAGAAGGCCAAGGCGATGCAGTCCGCATAACGGCCATGGCTCTTCCCACCAAGATTGCCCTCGAGATCGTCACCCCCGACCGGGCGCTCGTCACGGCGCAGGTCGACGAGCTGCAGCTGCCCGGCGCCGAAGGCTACTTCGGTGTGCTTCCCGGGCACACGCCGATGCTGTCGACGCTCCAGGTCGGCGAGATGTGGTACCGCATCGGGCAGGAGACGCACTACCTGGCGATCGCGTTCGGGTTCGTCGAAGTGCTGCCCGACCGGGTCACGGTGCTGGCGCAGATTGCCGAACGCGCGGAGGAGATCGACGTCGCCCGCGCCGAGGCGGCGAAGCGGCGCGCCGAGGAACGTGCGGCCAAACCGTCTCCGGACATCGACTTCGAGCGTGCGCGAGTGGCGCTGATGAAATCGCTGATCCGTCTGCAGGTCGCCGCCCGCGCGCGAACGCGGGCGTAGTCCTTCCCGCGCAGATTTCGGGCGGCGGCCGTATCATTCCGGCCGCCCTGTTAAGCTTGACCTGACTTGGTCGCCAATCTCCGCAGACTCGCCGGGTATCGCGCGCTCATTCAAAGCCTCGTCGCCCGCGATCTGAAAGCGCGGTATCGCGGGTCCGTTCTCGGCTTTTTCTGGTCGTTCGTCAACCCGCTGCTCCTGCTGTCCATCTACACGTTCGTGTTTACCGTGGTGATGCCCGCGGCGCGCGGCGCGGACCTGGAGCCGTATGCCGTCTTCCTGTTCTGCGGACTGCTGCCGTGGACGTGGTTCACGTCGTCCGTGCTCGAGTCCGCGACGGTGCTGGTTTCCGGCGGCAACCTCATTCGCAAGGTGCTGTTTCCGGCCGAAGTGCTGCCGATCGTGACCGTCCTTGCGGGCTTCGTGCATTTCTGCCTCGGCCTGGTGATTGTCGCCGGCGCCATC
>Ga0173480_10000518_pt1 | contig 12946 bp, 14 predicted proteins | sample NitcycUS209509C1_FD_122622 | JGI IMG/M metagenome (GOLD analysis project Ga0173480, IMG submission 122622) | Soil microbial communities from Arlington Agricultural Research Station in Wisconsin, USA - Nitrogen cycling UWRJ-S209-509C-1 (version... | ecosystem: Environmental > Terrestrial > Soil... | reverse complement strand
TTGGGATTGGGCTAAATCTGAACCCGGTGTAAATCCGGCTTGGGCGGATGTACCAGAAGACCGGCAAAAGGATCTGGCCAGGCGCATGGCAATAGTTGCCGCCATGGTAGACGTGATGGATCAAAACATTGGCCGGGTGGTTGCAGATCTGGAAAAAAAGGGTGAATTGAACAATACCCTGATTATATTTATTTCAGACAATGGCGCCTGTGCCGAATGGGATCCTTACGGTTTCGACATCGCGACGGGCCCCAACAACATTCTTTACAAAGGGGAACAAATTGAAACGATGGGAAGCCCCGGAACATATCACAGTGCGGGATCAGGATGGGCCAATGCCTCCAACACCCCTTGGAGACTGTACAAACATTTTACCTATGAAGGAGGAATCAGCTCCCCTCTCATCGCTCACTGGCCGGCAGGACTAAATCGTTCCGGCGTAATTGATAATCGCCCAGGACATCTCGTGGACCTAATGCCGACCGTGCTTTCTGCGGCTGGCGTATCTTACCCATCCGAGTTTAATGGACGAAAAACCATTCCTGGAGCAGGAAAAAATATTTTGCCGCTGTTAAAGGGTAACCCGGTTGAAAACCGGATTCTTTATTTTGAACATGAAGGCAATCGGGCCATACAGGACGGTAAATGGAAGTTAACCGCTTTGCATGGGAAAGAATGGGAACTGTACGATCTGCAAAAAGATCGCACTGAACTAAATAACCTGGTGGGCAAATATCCTGATATTGTAAGGAGGCTTGACAATCTGTGGAATATTTGGGCGAAAGAGAATTACGTTACTCCCCTACCGACCAATTACCAGATGCCTTATTTACCGAAGCAATAATTGTAGTAAGAAAAATGATCTGTTTCTTAAGAGGTCATCAGGCACAAGCAAAAACCAAATAGAAAAACTTCACATTATGTTTAACAAATAGAGCAAGTTGAAGATTTGAAATTTAGTCAATATCTCTTCATAATCTTCACCAACATCTTTGTAATAATATCATATCCCTTGTCAGATGGGTGAAGACCATCATAAGTTATGTCGATAGCATCAACCGGGTATGGATATTCGTCGGTAGCTGGATTGAAAGGAATGTCGATAAAATCGGGATAACGATAGTTTTTATAGCTGCCTGTTTGTGGATCTTTCAAACGTTTATACTTTACGAGGCTTTTCAACTTCATTTCATTTTTATTATAAAGGTCAACTACTTCAAAATGTTCGTAGCGGCCTATATTGTTTATTGCATCTGCAAAACCTTTTAACCATTGGCCATTCTTTTCTTTATAAGACCCATAAGCATTGTTTTTATAGTCGTTGATATAAACAAAATCAACTCTTTGCATTGGGGTTATCAAAACGATCTTAGCGTCTTTATTTAACTCGCGAAGTTTATTGATGATAATGCGAAATGAACCATACAAAGTTTGGTTGCCGGTATTGTTTTGATAATCTATTAAAGCACCTATAGGTCGGCCTTGCCACCAATCGTTGGTACCTAAAAACACCGAATAAACATCTGCTTTTACAAGACCAAGTTTTGCTATTGATGCAGCAATACCGCCGGAGGTCCAGCCATTATGCCCCTGGTTGATATAATGAATATGCGGCAGCTTTTCTACTACCCTGGTCATATAACCTTTGGTGATGCGGTTACCTGTTTCGTCGCGGTGTTCATTTAAATAAGTAATAGAATCACCAATAGCCACCCAGGTTATTTCTTTTTTGGTAAAAGAAGTAAAAAAGGAAAAAAGGATTGAAAGAAAAAACAACTTTTTCATAGTAGTATAAAACTATTAGCTTCCACTTAAATATTCCCCTAATGTTTTAGCAATAGGCTGGCCGGTATTTATTTCAAAGTAACTAAAGCCGGGACTTGGATTTACTTCAAAGCAATACCATTGGCCATCATCGGTTAAAAATAAATCAATGCCGGCAAAAGACAATTGTAAATCCTGCGCAAGAGAAATACATTTTTGTGCAACATCAGCGGGAAGATCAACATCACTTAATATGGTTTCTTTTGCTTCGCGGTTGCTGTAGCGGTAATCCACTGTTTCGGTTTCCGCTTTTACCGCAAAAACTTTTTTCCCTATTACATGCACCCGGTAATTACAACCTCGTAACCGTTGCTGAAAAAGAGTAGGACAATAGCGAATGTTTTGAAAATTTTGTGCATCATTGTTAGTTATGGTTTGTACTACCGACCGTACGCTGCTGGCTGATTTATAAATGATTTCACCATGCTGCTGTCGAAATTCCCCCACCACTTTCGGAGAATTGGTAATTTCTGTTTCGGGCACAGCAAAAAAAGGTTGTATCAATAATTGCTGGTATGGTTTAGAACCATTGCTGCTCATGGCGGAGGCCTTGTTTACAACGCGGCAGCTTGCTATTTCTATCCACTGATTAAACACTTCAAACATCTTGGCATATCGTTTATACATGATGCTGTTCTTATCCAACAACTGTGCTTCGGGCAGCATGCTAAATTCTATTGCCCGGTTATAAACACCAGTGATGCTATTAAGCGAATATGATTTTGCACCAATAGAAATTTCTCCTTCAATTATGCCATCGTGTATATGCAGGACAAAATCAATTTCATTGAAATGCCTGGGATTGATAATCACAAAGTCGGTTCCTGCTTCTTCCAAAGCATCTGCTACCAGTTCAAAAGGCCCATCACCAGGTATGCCGTATAATAGAACCATTATAGCAGGTTGTTTATGTCGTTAATAAAGTCCGGTGTAACATTCTTAAAAGAGGGCTGTGTAAGGGCTGATACAAAAAAAATTTCTTCATCTTGTTCATAAAACCATATCTCCAAAATTTTTTCGTTACACAATTTGCCTAGTGATAAGCAGCATGCGGCCGCTTGCGGAAAATTATTTGTGCCATGACCATAACATTTTTCGTTAAAAACTAAAATGCATTGTAACGTGTTATTTTCGACATTGATAAAATTTTGAAGTTGATTATTTTGATAAATAATTTCCGTTGTTTTAAAACCACTTTGTTGGGCAAGAATCGTCCATTCTAATAATGACCGCCTTTTACCGCAAAAGCCTCTTACCGTGGTTTCATTAAAAATATTGTTAGGAAAAAGAGAGAAGAGAAAAACAAAAACGGCATTCAGCTCCGTGCTTGCATATTCGCGATCGTTCATTTTAAAACTTTGTATATGCTGCAGTGGAAGCTGTTGTATACGATTGATAACAGAACTAACTGTTTGATTAGAAAAAATAAAACCGCTTTGCAGTTGCAGATAAAAAAAAGCTCTCCCGTTCTGAAAGCCACAACGAAAAAAAGGAGCATAAACCAATTCCTCCGCAGAAATAAGTTGTATGTTTTTTCTTCCGCTGTGTTGCAAAGAACGGGAAAGCCAAAGGGCCGGAGCATCATCATTGTTCAATAAAACACAAACCATTAGCCTTACATTGTATCCATGTCCTTATCATCTTTCGATCCTTTTGCATCAGCAGTGTTTTTCCGAAAATCAGCTTCCTCAGACCCGCTTCCAAACAGTGATGCCTGCAAGTCGGGACGGTTGGCGGAACTGATAAAATGCGATAGCTGCTGCACGGTTGATTCAAGGCTTTGCAACCTCTCTTCTAAAGATTCTGGTGAGCCGAAGTTGATGCCGCCACCAACTTCAAATGTTTTTTCTCTTTCTTTAAAGTCCTTTTCTTTTTCCTTGAATTCTTTTACATCTTTTTCTTTTGTCTCCTTGCCTTCCTTAAATTCCTTCACATCTTTTTCCTTAATAATTTCTTTGCCTTCTTTTTCTTTCCCCTCTTTTACTACATCTTTAAAATCTTTTTCTTTAATGGGTTTAACGATGCCGCCAATTCCTAAGTTAGAAAATGCCTGGTGCAGGTTGGGCCGGTTGCCTATGCGTTGCGTAGCCGGCCTGCCAGGTGCATCTTGCTGTGCCGAACCTGTTGTGCGCAAAAGATTACGGGCCGTTGTTGGATTAAGCAAGGGTTTGCTGCGGTTGCGTAAACGTCCTTGTATGCATCCTAAAGCACCTACTATAATTGGCGATGCGCTTGATGTTCCGCTAAAAGTATCGGTATACCAAAAATCTTCGTTGGAGCCGCCCTGCAAATCGCCGTAACCACAGGTAGTTACTTCACGCCCCCAGCCCTGTACATCTACTCTTGCACCATAATTAGAGAAGTCAAGTCTTGAACGGTCGGGCCCGTGGCTGCGGCCATGTGTTCCTGGAGGCGGAGCCCCAGCACCTACTACTACTGCATTAGAGGTAGGGTTGGCGGTGTTAAACGGATTTCTCCAGGTGGTGGGAAAACCTGAGGGTCTTGTGTTGTATAAGGCATCGCTTAAATTCTCAGCGCCGTTGCCAGCTGCTTCCACTACAATAACGCCGCGGCTTACAGCATATAAAATTGCAGCATAGTCGTCAGGCCACCATTCCACCGCTATGTAGCCAAGTTGGTCATTCCTGTTGGCAAAAGCATTACGAGGGCCCGGACGGTGGAGTTCAATTAAAATTATATCACCGGCCGATAAGGCATCGGCTGCCCGCCTGATAGCAACGGCCGACCCCATGCCGGTTCCAAAAATAGAGATAGCCCTTGTATTCGCATTGGGACAAATACCCGTGATGCCAAATGTATTTTCGTCGCCGCCAAATTCGCCTACTACTGCTGTGCCGTGGTTGCGCCACCCAATGTCGGTGGACGGCGTTCCAGCTATAACGCCTCCCTGGTTTATACGGAGGTCTTCATGTGTAAACCGCCAGGCGCCTTCAACATCAACAATGCGAATGCCATCACCTTTGCCGCCGGTAAGCGTCCATGCATACCGGGCATCAATGCCGCCGGGGGCGGCATCCAAATAAAGCTGCCTTGCAGTAAAGTTTGGCGTTACCGGCGGTGCATCCTCGGTTAAATTTGGCGCCGCCATACGCATGTCTTCGTCAATCCTTACCGGTGGTTCTGCCGGAGGCTTCACGTACGCTGCTTCTACAAGCCCATCGTTTAACATGGCCTTGGCAAGTGCATTCAAGTTGCCTTCGGCTTCCACCAAATAAAAAGAGGCGGCATCAATGCTTGCTTTTTCAAACGCAGCGGAAGCCATTCGCGGCATATTTACCAACCTGTTTTCCGATCCGAAAATGGGGATGAAGTTGGCTTTGTAATTTTTTAAAACGGAATTAATGCCGCTTACTTTTCTTCCTGATGCGGATGCAACGGTGGCACCAGCAGAACGCAAGCCGGCATCGGATTGCACAACAACAATCAGTTCGCTGCCTTGCGCTGCTACAGCCGCCGGGGAACTTCGTTTAGTTTTAGCCATAAGTGATATTTTAGAGATGAAGAAATATCAACCCGGTAAACTGTCTTCGGGCTTACGGTAGGCGCCTTTTATGCCTGCAAGGTTCTGCAAATCTTTTAAAGCGGCATCTGAAATGTTCTTTTCTGTTTGCAGGGTAAAATGCGTCTGCATGTTTTCGTCTTCAATGCCTGGAAAGGTGGGAACGAGTTTACTTTGGTTTTGCTCCAGCCAGTTAACCAAATCGAGGTATTTCTTTTGGTGCGGAATATGACTGATGTCTTCGTATTGATGAAGAAGTTTCCCTAAGGAAGAAGAAACTACAATGGCAATCATGTATAAAAATACTGCAATATTTTACTTATATGAAATATTTTACCTAAATAAAAAACCAGGAAATCTATTTTTTTTTAAAAAATTTTGATGGTGTTTTTGCTCCCGGTAAAGTCGCTGAAGCACATTTTGAATAGCCAGGGTCAGGCGATTTATTTTTACTAAACGGTTAAAGGGGAAAATGCAATTGAAATTAAAAACAGCTTTATCATTCCAACGAACAATTAAGCAAGAAAGATTTCTATTCTCCTCCCTTTACCTGCATTTGCAGCGTGTAAACAGATTTGGTGGCAGTGATAAATAAAAGGTTTTTATTTTTCCCTCCGAAACACGCATTGGTCGTCCCTCCGGAAGGAACGGCAATTTGTTCTATTTTTTTCCCTTCGGAATTATACACGGTAACTCCATTACCCGTAAGATAGATATTGCCTTTGTTATCAATGGCCATTCCATCGGAGCCCTGGTCTGTAAAAAGCTGGCGTTCCTTTAAACGACCATCAGCATTAATCACATACCGATAGGTTTTTCTCGCCCTTATATCTGAAACATACAAATACCTACCATCTTTTGTACCGATAATACCATTAGGTTGCAAAAGGGTGCTGTCCATAATAAGTGCTTCATTATTTCCCTTCGGCAGGTAGTACACATTTTGCCCTTTTATTTCAGGAGCTTTTCTATCCCAATAAGAACGTTGATAATAAGGATCTGTAAAATAGATACCTCTTTTTGCATCAATCCATAAATCGTTAGGTCCGTTAAGTCGTGCACCATTAAAGTCTTTCAATAATACTGTCACTTTTCCCGAAGGCTTGATGGACCACAGTTCATTTTTTTCATCAGCACAGGAAATTAAATTGCCTTTATTGTCAAAATACATACCATTTGAACGTCCTGTCTTATCTAAGAATACTGACAACTTTCCATCAGTGTCGTATTTCCATATTTTATCATTGGGCTGATCGGTAAAAAAAACAACACCTTTTTTATTGGCTGCAGGGCCTTCTGTAAAACTAAATTGGTTGGAAACAAGTTGAATTGTAGCACCCGGCGCAATGATGGTGCTTTGGTTCAACGGTTGAATAATAGTATCGGCTGACTGAAAATAAACAGCAGCCACGTGAGAGAACTTGTTGTATTCTTTAACCTTATAACCTGAGGAATAAGCATTAAGAGAAAGGCACAAACCAAATAATCGAATAAAGTTTAACCAGGCGTTTCGCATTCCGAAAAATTTTTACAATGTAGCAATGTTTAAAACAACTAATTTAAGCAGAAGATACCAATGCTACATTATAACCGAAAATGCCTCGTTGATGAAATTTATGTCGGTGCTATTTAAACCTGCGAGAACCTAGTTCTTTCTAAACCTGTAAGCTTCAACCGGACCGTTGCCTACTTTATAGGAACCTTGTTGCACTACTTTTGGTTTTGCTTCTTCAACTGAAATTGTGCGTGTGTCCAGCTCTGTTTTATTTAATGCTTCAATTGCTTTTTGTGCTGCAATACTATCTTCCATTTCTACGTAGCCGAATCCTCTTGATTCTCCTGTGAAAGCATCATCTACAATTTCTGCAGATTTCACTTCGCCATAAGCGGAGAATAGTTGTTTTAATTTTTCATCACGAACGGCAGTACTTAAATTAGAAATGTAGATGTTCATATCACGTAATATTTTAAAAGGTTGAAAACAGGACGAGGAGTAAAGAATAAGTAATAGGAATTCAATACGAAGATTGCTCGACTGATTATGTTTAAAGGTAGGCGATTACAAAAGGATGGGCTATTTATATTATAAACATTAACAACCAATCGTGGTTACATGTGCCATTTACCGGATGATTCGCCGGATCCGAATCCTTATTTGCTGACTTTACGATAAGATTTGCCCACCATCAAAAACCCTTACATGTTATTATTAGTTCATATCACCGCATTTATGATCAGCTTATTTATGAACCCTATACAAAAATCACCTTTAATTCGCTATAAAAGCAAATATTTATGTCTACGTTGGCTTTTAAAATCGCATCTTTACCAAAATCCCTCCCCTCAAAAAATACTTTTTTAACCTATTAAGCAGTATCATGTACAAAACAGTCTGGGCTAAATACCTTCCAATTATCCGCATTGTCTTAAAAAGAGCGTTGACAGCCGAACAAATTCTTGCATTAAATATTCCTGATTTTGAAAGAGCTGGTATGACACGCAAATCAGGTTACAAATTCCTTATCAAATTTAAAGATGGGAAACCCAGTAATGTAATTGTTGATTTCCCATTGGCATCAAGCCTAACCAGTACATTACTTGAAGATAAGGTGATACATGAGTTAATAGCAACCAATGAATTTCACATCAGCCTTAATCCCAAATTTGAGCTAACTATCAAACACATTCCTCATCCCGATTTAGTTGAGGAAAAAGTGGCAGAAGTAGAAAATGCAGAAGCATAATAAAGAAATGCATCTGGCTCCCAAACAACCTACATCATTGTAGCTTATCAACATTTATTTAAGTGATCAGAATATATGGAACGATTTACAAAAGCAATCCAGGGAATAGATTTTCAATTTCAGGGCGCCACAGAAGGCAATGAAGAAATATGCCGCGTTACAGTTGATAACCAAACGTTCAAAATGACAACTGGTGAAGATGGTAATTGGCAAATATTGCAGCAAGTACCTTTATGGATTAAAAACCTTGAAAAAGATTTGGGCAAAGTAATTGACGAAGCTTATTGTTGATATTTTCTTTTTTAGAAATTGAATAAAGTTTTTCTCAAATAAGAAAGCGGTAATAATTCATTACCGCTTTCTTATTTGGACGCCTTGTCATGCAAAAGAATAAAAACAATCGTTTTTAAAGAAGCCATAATTTTATTGATTGGTGATGTAGTACAGCCTTAATTAAAGTTTGAATGCCACATGAAATATTTACAAATATTGCTGGTAGTTATATTGGCCGGATGTAATGGCAACGAACCACAAAATACAACGACCATAAAAAACGATACCGCCTTAGTCCAGGATACTATAACTACTCAAAAAGAAAAAGTTGACACCACGAAATCTGACGAGCCGGTCGCTATTTTACCTAAAAAAATATATGCAAACGAAAGGTTTAAAGAGGTAACCATAGAAAAGACGGGCAACCATACATTTCTTATAAAAGGTAAGGGCCAGATATTTGAAGCCAATTTTAACTGGGTGGTAGAAGATGGCCATGAAGAACTTAAAAGAGGATACACTACGGCGGACGCTGGTGCCCCCGAATGGGGCAATTTTAGTTTTACAATTGATGCGCCTAAAAAAAGAGCCAATTCAACACTTCATTTAATAATATTTGAATTAAGTGCGAAGGATGGAAGCCGGCAATATGAATTACCAATTTTATTGTATTAAAATCTTCTATAAAGAATAAAATTTTTCCTTAAAATTTTAAGAGGCTAATGAGTCCATTGATTTTGCTTCCTGGCGTAAACTTTCCGCATCCCAGGCTCCGTCCGGCCCTGATGCAAAATCTTGCCTGTCTGTTTGGATGATTAGTTCAATTTCTTCTATAAACTTACGGGCTTCTGAAATGTATTCTTCAGGGTTACGTATGGCAGCTAGTTTTTTCAGGTTCTTTTCATCATGTTTTAAAAATAGTCGTGCCAGGCGTTTAGCGGTGTATGCCCTGTGCCCCAACATGGTTAATGCATCTACTCCCATGCGTAAACTCGTGTCCAGCGTTTCCCGATAAACATGAAGCATGCCCGCATTCATCTGGTCATAGGCATCGTAGCGGTTTGAAGCCCTCACTAACATGTGTAAGTGCGGAAAATGTTTTTTAACCGTTTCTATCATCTCCAATCGTTTCTCCGGAGCTTCAATAGCTATAATAATAATTTTGGCTTCACTAGCGCCGGCTGATTGCAACAATTCATGTCGCGAAGCATCTCCATAAAAAACTTTAAATCCCATTTTGCGTAACACATCCACAGTATCAGAATCAAGATCCAGATAAGTAGCCTGCACATTATTGGCACGTAAAAAGCGACCAACAGTATTTCCAAAATGTCCAAAGCCGGCAATTATTACAGGATTCTTTTCATCTATTACATCATCTGGTCTCCTTTCAATTTCTTCCGTGCATACTCTTGGTAAAATTAAACGCTCATTTAAGAGCATGATCAAAGGAGTTAACCCCATGCTGATAGCCACTACGGCGATCATAAGATTTACTGTATCCTGTGGTAATATGCCTTCCTGTAAGGCAAAAGAAAATAGAACAAAGGCAAACTCTCCCACCTGGCTTAAAGAAAAGGAAAAAATAAAATTCTGTTCTGCACTTAATTTGAATATCCGGCCTAATAGCAATAACACAAGTGCCTTGATAATGATTAATAAAAACACCCAGCCAACAACAACCCAGGGCTGAGAAGCAATTAGAGGGAAATCTATGGACGCACCAACTGCAATAAAAAATAAACCCAACAGAAGGCCCTTAAAAGGTTCGATATCACTTTCAAGCTCATGTCGGTACTCACTATTTGCTAAAACAACGCCTGCCACAAAGGCCCCTAAAGCCGGGCTCAATCCCACTTTTGTCATTAAGGCTGCAATGCCTGCTACTATCAACAACGCAAGAGCAGTAAAAACTTCCCTTATCCCGGTTTTAGCAACAATACGTAACAAGGGACGCAGGAGTATCCGGCCAACAACAATAATAGAAGCAACCGAACCAATAACAATAAGGGTTTGTGCCCATCCTGGTTGTCCATCAACGAATGTTGAAGCAGCATGAGTGCCATTTGTATTTGTGTCAATGCTTAATGTAGCCAGCAAAGGAAAAACAGCTAACATTGGTATTACAGCTATATCCTGGAAGAGTAATACGGAGAATGAACTTTGTCCCGCGACTGTTTTCATTAAATTTTTTTCTCTAAGCATCTGCATAACAATTGCAGTAGATGATAAAGAAAATATCATCCCGATTGCAAGTGCCTGTTGCCATACAAACCCGGTAAAAAAGAAAAACCCACCAAATATTATAGCGGTTAAAATCACTTGTAAACTGCCAAGCCCAATGATAGATTTTCTCAGCCTCCATAATAATTTTGGCTCCAGTTCAAGCCCTATAAGAAAAAGCATCATCACTACACCAAATTCTGCAAAATGCATTATGTCTTGCCCCTCCTCGCCTACCAGGCCCAACACAAACGGGCCGATAATAATTCCGGCTATCAAATAGCCAAGAACCGACCCAAGGCCAAAACGTTTCGCCAATGGAACAAATAAAACAGCAGAAGCAAGAAACACAATTGCCTGGAAGAGAAAAGAATTTTGATCCATATTTATTCGATTGTATTAACCGGGAACAAATGATTGAAAAAAGAAAGTTTCAAAATTTCTTCCTCGGGGATTTGTTCATCTCTTAAACCAATTAATAGTTCGCGATACCGCAAACTGTATTGGTCAATCTGGGAGATTTCCATCCGGTGTACACCCGGTACCCAAAAAGGTGGCCAATAAGTCATGCCACAAAGATTAGCTGTTTGCTCGAAAGGCTTCAAATACTCCTGAACCGGATATTTGTTATACCCACCATTTCTGTAAGCTTTGGACGAACCACCGGAAGTAAAAACATTAAAAATTTTTTTGCCTGCCAGGGCAGTTCCATTTTTTCCATATGCCCATCCGTGTTCCAGAACAAGATCCTGCCACTGTTTTAACAAAGCCGGCGAACTATACCAATAAAAAGGATGCTGCCAGATAATTATATCATGAGCTAATAACAATTTTTTTTCCCGTTTTACATCAATATCAAAATCGGGATAATTTTCATAAAGATCATTGATAAGAACATCTGGCAGGGCAGCGATAGCCTTCAATAATGAATGCTGAACTCTCGATCTTTCCAATGCAGGATGAGCAAAAAGGACTAAAATCCGCGACATAATCATTGCTTAATCATCACAAATTACTTAATCGGCTAAATATACCATGTCAGTTAAAATTTCACTGCAAACTACAGCCACCAATAAATTAAATGACCTGTATAACTTGCAGATTGAAATGGCCTCGCCAATAAAAACAAGATCACTGCTACAATTGATGGAGTCGCTCCCTGAAGACGAACGCATCATGGTAGATGTTTTGCGACAGATTATTATTGAAAGTTTACCCAAAACCTGTAAAGAAAAAATCTCTTTTAATGTTCCTTTCTTTTATGGACGTAAAGGAATTTGTATTATTTGGCCGGCTTCTATACCTAGGGGCGGAATTAAAGAAGGCGTGTTATTGGGTTTCTGGCAGGGCAATAAATTAAATGATGAAGACCATTACCTTATTCAGGGCAGCAACAAAAAAATATTCTACAGGATATACAAATCTTTTGACGATATCGATGTGGAATCAATTGTAAAACTTTTAACAGAAGCTGTGAGAGTAGATGAGCTTTAATGCCGAGATAATAGAATGCGGATTGATGAGTAGAAACAGAATCGTCACACATAAATATTTTTTTCGTAACCAAACGGTTTCCTATATATTTGTAACCGATAGGTTACACTTAAATCATATGAATGAGACGAGACGTTTTCCAGGCCATTGCCGATCCCACAAGAAGAGCGATAATAAATATGCTTTCCAGCCAGAGTTTGAATTTAAATACAGTTGCTGAAAATTTTGATATTAGCCGGCCTGCTATTTCAAAACACATCAAAATATTAACCGAGTGTGGACTCATAGAAATTAAACAACAAGGCCGCGAACGATACTGTGAAGCTAAACTGCAAAAGCTCAATGAAGTTTCGAAATGGATAGAGCAATACCGTGTCTTCTGGACTAAGAAGTTAGACGCTCTTGAAAATTTCCTGGCTACAGACATTCCGTCGAAAAATACCAGGATTAAAAATAAAACACCCCGAAAGTCAATAAAAAAACTGAAGAGGAAATAACAGCGGTAAACTAAAAATTCTCACCATTAAAATATATTGAAATGAAGCAGGAACCATTTGTTATCGAACGTACGTTAAATGCTCCCATCGAAAAAGTGTGGAGAGCTATTACCGATAAAGACCAGATGAAGCAATGGTATTTTGACCTTGCCGATTTTAAGCCGGAACCTGGTTTTGAATTTCAATTTGTAGGCGGGAAGGACGATAGAAGCTACATGCATCTATGCAAAATAACGGAAGTAATACCGGAGAAGAGGCTGCAATACAGCTGGCGATATGATGGATATGAAGGAATTTCTTTTGTAACGTTTGAATTATTTGCAGAAGGCAATAAAACCCGCCTGGTGTTAACACACGAAGGATTGGAAACC
>Ga0173480_10000517_pt1 | contig 12962 bp, 7 predicted proteins | sample NitcycUS209509C1_FD_122622 | JGI IMG/M metagenome (GOLD analysis project Ga0173480, IMG submission 122622) | Soil microbial communities from Arlington Agricultural Research Station in Wisconsin, USA - Nitrogen cycling UWRJ-S209-509C-1 (version... | ecosystem: Environmental > Terrestrial > Soil >... | reverse complement strand
GGACGATCGCCTCGTTCATCGAAGAAGCGACCGAGCGCATCCGCCGCCAGGTCGGCCCGTCCGGCAAGGTCGTCTGCGGCCTCTCCGGCGGCGTCGACTCGACCGTCGCCGCGATGCTGATGCACAAGGCCATCGGCAATCGCCTCACCTGCATCTTCGTGGACAACGGGCTGCTGCGCTACGACGAGGCGAACCAGATTCAGAAGCGCTTCCGCGAGAAGCTGCAGCTGCCGCTCGACTTCGTGGATGCGACCGACACGTTCCTGACCCGTCTCGAAGGCGTCACCGATCCCGAGCAGAAGCGCAAGATCATCGGCGGCACCTTCATCGACGTGTTCGAGCGCCGGGCGCAGGAACTGGGCGGCTTCGGGTTCCTGGGGCAAGGGACGCTCTACCCGGATGTGATCGAGTCCGCGTCGGTGCTCGGCCCGGCAGTGGTGATCAAGAGCCACCACAACGTCGGCGGCCTGCCCGAGCGCATGAACTTCGCGCTGGTCGAGCCGCTGCGGGATCTGTTCAAGGACGAAGTGCGCCGCGTCGGTCTCGATCTCGGGCTGGAGAAGGAGTTCGTGGTGCGCCAGCCGTTCCCCGGGCCGGGCCTGGCGGTGCGAGTCGTGGGCGCGATCACGCGGGAACGCTTGCAGTTGCTGCGCCTCGCCGACCGCATCGTCGCCGACGAAATCCGCAAGGCCGGCTGGTACGAGCGGGTGTGGCAGAGTTTCGCCGTGTTGCTCCCGGTGCAGAGCGTGGGCGTGATGGGCGACGCCCGCACCTACGAATACACCGTGGCGATCCGCGCGGTCGAGAGCCTCGACGGCATGACCGCCGACTGGGCCCGCCTGCCGCACGATCTGCTCGCGGCCATCTCGTCGCGGATCGTCAACGAGGTCCGGGGTATCAACCGCGTCGTCTACGACATCTCGTCGAAGCCGCCGTCGACGATCGAGTGGGAATAGGCAGGACGGTACTCTGATGGCGCAGGAGTTCGTTCACCTCCACCTGCACACCGAGTTCTCGCTCCTCGACGGCGCCTGTCGCGTCGACGAACTGCTCGACGAAGCGGTCAAGCTCAAGATGCCGGCGCTGGCCGTCACCGAGCACGGCAACCTGTTCTCGTCGGTGGTCTTCCACGACCACGCCAAGGACCGCGGCCTCAAGCCGATTCTGGGCTGCGAGGTCTACGTGGCGCCGGGCAGCCGGTTCGACAAGAGCGGGCCGCAGACCGAGACCAATCACCTGGTGCTGCTGGCGGAGACCGACGAGGGCTACGCCAACCTGATCAAGCTCTCGTCGGCCGGCTACACCGAAGGGTTCTATTACCGGCCGCGCATCGACAAGGAACTGCTGGCCAAGCACTCGAAAGGCCTCATCGGCCTCAGCAGCTGCCTGAAGGGCGAGGTGGCGAGCGCGCTGCGAGTGGAGCAGGCGCGCCCGGCGCTGGAGGCCGCCGCGCGGCTGCGCGACATTCTCGGCCCGGACAACTTCTTCCTCGAGATGCAGTACCAAGGCATCGAGGAACAGAAGATCGTCAACCGCGGCCTGGTTCCGCTGGCGCGCGAGCTGAACCTGCCGCTCGTCGCCACCAACGACGTGCACTACCTGCGGCAGGGCGACTATCAGCCGCACGACATCCTGCTGTGTATCGGCACCGGCAAGACGGTCAACGACGCGCAACGCCTGCGCTACACCGGCGATCAGTTCTTTCTCAAGACCGCCGAGCAGATGGGCGTGGTGTTCAAGGACCATCTCGACGCGCTGAAGAACACCCTCCTCATCGCCGAGCGCTGCAACGTCACCATCCCGAAGGGCAAGAACCACCTGCCCAGCTTCGACGTGCCCGAGGGCTTCACGCTCGAAAGCTACTTCGAGCACGTGGCGCGCGAGGGGTACGCCCAGCGCCTGACGCGATTGCGGCAGTACGAGGCCGAGGGCCGCCTGCGGCATCCGATCGTGGAGTACGAGGCGCGCCTCGACTACGAGATCGCGATGATCAGGCAGATGGGGTACCAGGGCTACTTCCTGATCGTCTGGGACTTCATCCGCTACGCGCGCGAGCGGGGGATTCCGGTCGGGCCGGGCCGCGGCTCGGCGGCCGGGTCGCTGGTCGCCTGGTCCATGCGGATCACCGACGTCGATCCGATCGACTTCGACCTCATCTTCGAGCGCTTCCTCAACCCCGAGCGCGTGTCGCTGCCCGACATCGACGTGGACTTCTGCGAGCGCCGGCGCGGCGAGGTCATCGAATACGTCACCCGGAAGTACGGGCGCGAGAACGTGGCGCAGATCATCACCTTCGGGACCATGAAGGCGAAGGCCGTGATTCGCGACGTCGGCCGGGCGCTCGACATGCCGTTTGCCGACGTGGATCGGATCGCGAAGCAGATCCCGCCGGCGCTCGACATGACGCTCGAGAAGGCGCTGGCCGAGAACCCGGTGCTCAAGAAGATGGCCGCCGAGGACCTCAAGGTGAAGGAGGTCATCGACATCGGCCGCCGTCTCGAGGGCATGTCGCGCCACGCCTCGGTGCACGCGGCCGGCGTGGTCATCGCCCCCGGGCCGATCACCGATTACGCCCCGCTCTACAAGGGGGCGCGCGACGAAATCACCACCCAGTGGAACATGAAGGAGGTCGAACGGGTCGGCCTCCTCAAGATGGACTTCCTCGGATTGAGCACGCTCACGCTCATCCAGGACTGTCTCTCCGAGATCAAGCGCACCGAGGGCATCGACCTCGACATCGATACCATCCCGCTCGACGATGCCGCCACCTACAAGGTGTTCGGTGAAGGCGCGGCCCACGGCATCTTCCAGTTCGAGAGCTCGGGCATGCGCGAGCTGCTGCGCAAGGCCAAGCCCGAGCGGCTCGACGACCTGATCGCGCTCAACGCGCTCTACCGTCCCGGCCCGCTCAAGTCGGGCATGGTGGACGACTTCATCTCGCGCAAGCAGGGCAGGACCGAGATCAAGTACGAACTGGCGGCGCTCGAGCCGATTCTGGCGGACACCTACGGCGTCATCGCCTACCAGGAGCAGGTGATGCGCATCGCGCAGGCGCTCGCCGGCTTCAGCCTCGGGCAAGCCGACGTGCTCCGCAAGGCCATGGGCAAGAAAGACCCGAAAGTCATGGCCAAGCAGCGCGACGCCTTCATGGAGGGGGCGCGGGCGCAGAAGGTCAACGAGAAGAAGGCGGCGAAGATCTTCGAGTTGATGGAGTATTTCGCCGGGTACGGCTTCAACAAGTCTCATTCGACGGCCTACGCCTACCTCGCCTATCAGACCGCCTACCTCAAGGCGAACTACCCGTGGCACTTCGCCGCGGCGCTGCTCACCATCGAGTCGCAGAACAGCGACAAGCTGGCCGTGTATCTGGCCGAGTGCCGCGAGCGCAACGTGCCGCTGCTGGCGCCCGACGTCAACACCAGCCTCTGGCACTTCTCGGTGGAGAAGGGGCGCGGCGTGCGCTTTGGCCTGGGCGCGATCAAGGGACTGGGCGAGGGCGCCGTGCAGGCGCTGGTCACGGCCCGCGAGGCGCTCGGCGGCCGGATCGCGTCGTTGCACGCGCTCTGCGAGATCCTCGATCTCCGGACCGCGAACAAGCGGGTGTTCGAGGCCATGGTGAAGTCGGGCGCGTGCGACTCGCTGCTGCCGGCGGCCAACGCGGTGGGCTTGCGCGCGCTTCGCGCAAAGCTGTTCGCGTCGATCGAGCCGGCGATGGAACACGGCAGCCGGACGCAGCGGGACAAGGATCTGGGCCAGGCGGACCTTTTCGGTGGCGGCGACGGTGGCGGGCCGGTGGCCGTTGCGCTGCCGGAAGTACCGGCGTGGTCCGAAATCGACCAGCTCAATTTCGAGAAGGAGTCGCTCGGCCTGTACTGGAGCGGGCACCCGGTGGACCGCTACGCGGCCGACCTCATCGCGTTGGGGGCGAAAACGACGGCCGATCTGCTGCCCAAACGAGAGGCTGCCGAGCCGGTGGCAGACGACACCGAAGAAGCGCTGGCGGCCACGGCGGCGGGGATCCAGGCACCGGCGGCGGCGCCCCCGGCCGCGCCGCCGGAAAAGAGGGCGGAGGACATCGCCATCGGTGGCATCGTCGGCGGCCTGCGTCCGCTGAAGACCCGCAAGGGCGATCGCATGTGCGTGTTCGTGCTCGACGATCCGCACGGCAGCATCGAGGTGGTGGTGTTTCCCGAGGCGTTCAAACAGTTCGGCCACCTGGCGGAGGCGGGGCGGCTGGTCCTGGTGAAGGGCCGGTTCGAGCGCGATGACGAGTCCGCCCGCATCCTGGCGTCGGAACTGATGCCGATCGAGCTCGTCAGCGAGCGGCTCGCCACGTCGGTCGCGATCAGGCTTTCCACGCCGCCGCACGGCCGCGCCACCTTCGAGCGGCTGTGGGACGTCTTTGCCCGGCACAAAGGGGATCGCTGCGTAGCCTTCGACATCGAACTGCAGCAGCCCGGCAAGCGGTTGCGCGTGCGGGTGGACGTGAACGCGCAGATCCGCGTCCGGCCGTCGGACCGGCTGGTCTCGGACGTGGAGAAGATCTGCGGCGCCGGATCGGTCGTGATCGGCCGCGCCGCGCCGCCGGCGCCACGGCATTAGCGCCGCGGGATACTGTCGTGCGGCCGCTGTTCTAAGCGGACCGCGCCGAGAGAGGTTTATGCCACCCGACACACTCGAGTTCGAGGAGCCGATCGCGGTCCTGCTCAAGGAAGTAGAAGCGCTGTCGATGCTGCCCCGCACCCCCGAGCGGCAGCGATCGATCGAGGGGCTGTACCGCCGCATCGACTCGATTCGCGACGACATCTACCGGACGCTGACGCCCTGGCAGCGCGTGCTGGTGGCGCGTCACCCGAGCCGGCCGACCGTGCTGGACTACGTGAATCGGCTGTTCACAGAGTTCACCGAGATCAGCGGCGACCGCCGGTTCGCCGACGATCACGCCATCGTCGCCGGCTTCGCGCGCTACAACGGCGAGCATGTGCTGGTCGTCGGGCACCACAAGGGCGGCGGGGGTGACACCAAGCAGAAGATCTTCCGCAACTTCGGCTACGCCCGCCCCGAGGGCTACCGCAAGGCGCTGCGGGCGATGAAGCTGGCCGAGAAATTCAGCCGCCCGGTGCTGGCCTTCGTGGATACGCCCGCCGCGTATCCCGGCATGGAGTCGGAGGAGCGCGGCATCTCCGAGGCGATCGCGTTGAACCTGCGCGAGATGGCGGCGCTCGACGTGCCGATCGTGGTGATCGTGCACGGCGAGGGCGGGAGTGGCGGCGCGCTCGGCATCGCCGTCGGCGACCGTATCCTCATGCACGAGTTCGGCATCTACAGCGTGATTCCCCCCGAAGGCTGCGCCGCGATCCTGTGGCGCGACTCGAACCGGAAGGTCGAGGCGGCGGCGGCGCTGCGGCTCACGGCTCCCGACCTGATGAAGGTCGGGGTGATCGACGAGATCGTCAAGGAGCCGAAGGGCGGTGCGCACACGAACCACGAGCTGGCGGCGACCCTGCTCGACGCATCGCTGTCGCGGGCGCTCGCCGAGGTCGGCCAGATGGGATCGCAAGCCAGGCTCGATGCTCGCTATCGCAAGTGGCGAGCGATGGGCGACGTCGGCATGACGGAAGGATGACGCACACATGAACAACACGCGGCGCGGCCGATGATCAGCCGGATCTGGGAGACGCGGGCGCACGACGGCGGACAGGCAGAGGCGCTCGAGCGCGAGCTCGGAGTGGCGCCCGTGACCGCGCGCCTGCTGGCGATTCGCGGCCTCGGCAGCCTCGACGTGGCGCGCCGCTTCCTGTCGCCATCGCTCGACGACCTGCACGACCCCTTCCGCCTGGCCGGGATGCACGACGCGGTGGAGCGCATCCTCGGCGCCGTGGCGCGGCGCGAGCGCATCGCGATCCACGGCGACTACGACGTGGACGGCGTCACCTCGACGGTCATCCTGCGTCGCGCGCTGGAACTGCTCGGCGCCGACGTGACCCACTTCATTCCCGAACGGCTGCGCGACGGCTACGGGTTGCAGCCGGCCTCGCTCGATCGCCTGCATGCGGACGGCGCCCGCCTGGTGATCTCGGTGGACTGCGGCATCCGTGGCATGGAGGCAGCGCTGCGGGCGCGCGCGCTCGGCATCGATCTCGTGATCACCGACCATCACGAGCCGGACGTCGAGCTGCCGTGCGCATTGGCGGTGATCAACCCCAAGCGCCACGATTGCGCCTATCCGGACAAGAACCTCGCCGGCGTCGGTGTGGCGCTCAAGCTGGTGCAGGCGCTCTGCCAGCGGACCGGCCGCACCAGTCTGCTGCCCGCGTTCGTCAAGATTGCGGCCATCGGCACGCTGGCCGACGTGGTGCCGCTCGTGGGCGAGAACCGCGTCATCGCCAAGCTGGGGCTCGGCATGCTCACGAAGGGGCCGCACCGGGTCGGGCTGCGATCGCTGCTCGACGTGTGCGGGCTGACGGGCAAGGAGATCGACAGCTACCACATCGGCTTCGTGCTCGCGCCGCGGGTCAACGCCGCCGGGCGCATGAGTTCGCCCGACATCGCCGCGCGGCTGCTGCTGGCTGCCGACGAAGCGATGGTGGATGAAGCACGGGAGCTCGCCGCGCTCCTCGATGCCGAGAACCTGCGCCGGCAGCAGGAAGAAGCGGAGATCGTCTCGCAGGCCAGGAAAATGGTCGAGACCGACCTCGAGATCGGCTCGCGGACCGTGCTCGTCGTCGCCGGGCCCGGCTGGCACCGCGGCGTTATCGGCATCGTCGCCTCGAAGCTGGTGGACGCGTTCCACCGTCCGGCGATCGTGCTGTCGATCGACGGCGAGGTGGCGCACGGTTCGTGCCGCAGCATCCCTTCCTTCGATCTCTTGGGCGGGCTGGAGTCGTGCGCGGACGTCCTGACGACGTTCGGCGGCCACAAGCAGGCCGCCGGTCTCACGGTCGAGGCGGCGCGCATTCGCGAGTTCCGCGCCCGCATCAACGCCCACGCCGACGACCGGCTCGGGCCCGACGATCTCCGGCCGCGGCTGTGGCTCGACGGACCGTTGCCCTTCCGGGCGATTACGGCACAGGTTGCGTCCGAACTGGCGACGCTGGCGCCCTTCGGTGCCGGCAACCCGTCGCCGCTGTTCTCGGCCTCGAGCGTCGAGATCGTGGACGGGCCGCGCCGCGTCAAGGAGCGGCACCTGAAAATGGCATTCAAGCAGGACGGCAAGGTCATGCGCGGCATGGCCTGGCGCGCGGCCGAACGCGAGGAGTTCGTCACCGGCCACCGCGGCGCCATCGACGTGGCGTTCTCGCTCGAGCAGGATGTCTGGAACGGCGAGCGTTACCTGCAGCTCTCGGTGGCCGATTTCAAGGCGCCCGCGGCGGCCGAGCCGGGGTCGTAGGCGTCTCTACAGCAGAGTGCAACTGCTATCCTGAAGCCTGCGCATGTCCTGGCACAAGCCGGTCCGGATCGCCGTCGCTGTCTTCGGCCTCGCCGCCGCGGTGGCGGTGTACTTCGCGATCGGCTCGCGGCAGGTGGCCAGCCCCCCTCCGCCGGTTCAGCGCCTCGACCCCAAGGCGATGGTCGAAGCACGTGCCGCCGTCATGCAGCAGTCACGGCAGGGCGAGGAGGACTTCGAGGTGAAGGCCGATCGCACGCTCAACTACGAGGACGGGTCCGCCAAAATGGTGGGAGTCCGTATCAGCGTGCGCAAGGGCGGCGACCGCGATTTCGTGGTCACCGCGAAAGAGGCCAGCGCCGGCAAGGAGCGCAAGGATCTGGTGCTCAAGGGCAGTGTCGTGCTCGAGGCGAGCGACGGCTTCCGGCTCACGACCGAGGACGCCACCTACACTGAAGCCGAAGGCTTCGTCCGCGCGCCGGGCCGCGTGGCGTTTACGAAAGGTGGACTCACCGGCAGCGGTCTGGGCATGACCTACGACAAGACCAACGACGTGCTGACGCTGCTCGCCGAAGCGGATGTGACGATGGCGGGGCGCGACGAGATGCCGGGCACCGGCTTCACGGCGGGCGGCGCCGTACTCGATCGCGTGATGGACGTGCTGGTGCTGTCGGGCGACGCCAAAGCGCAGCGCGGCGAGCAGACGTTCGAGGCGTCCTCCATCACGGCCCGCCTCTCGGCCGAGGAGGAGTTCGTGCGGGTGGTCGAGCTTCGCGGCGACGCCCGCGTGGCCGGCGGCGAAGGCGCCTTCGATTCGATGTCGGCGCAGGCCATCGACCTCGCCTACCTCGAGGGCGGCGACGTCCTCGATCGTGTCACGCTCACCGGGCAGGCCGCGGCGGCGCTCGGGGCCAAGAGCGGCGCCAAGCGCCAGTTGACGGGCGGCGCGCTCGACATGCAACTGGCCCCGGACGGCACCCTCGTCCACGCGGGCGGGCGCGATGGCATCCGGTTCGACCTGCCGGCCAGCGACAATGCGCGCGCCAGCAGCATTCAGGCGAAAACCTTCGACGCGAACGGTACCGCCGGAGCGGGGCTCACCTCCGCCTCTTTCGTGGACAACGTGCAGTTTCGCGAGGATGCGCCAAAGGCGGCGCCGCGCATCGCGCGGTCGCAGACGCTGGACGTCTCGATGGAGCACGACGAAGTGAGCACGGCGATGTTCAGAGGGGCGGTGGCGTTCGAGGATCGCGGCCTGGCGGCGTGCGCGGCGCAGGTGCGCTACAGCCCCAAGGGCGGCACGATTCATCTTTCCGGCGCGGATGCCGGCGGCGGGCCGCGGGCGTCAAATGAGCAAGTGGCGATGGCAGCCGAGACGATCGAGGTGACGTTGCAGAAGACCGAGATCGACGCGCGCGGCGGTGCGAAGACGGTCCTGCGGCCGACACGTGAGGCGCGCGGAACGTGTGTGCCACGTGGCGGCGGCGCCGCCGACGCGGCGCCGCCGGGAGACGACAGCAAGCTGCCCCGCCTGTTGAAAGGCGATGCGCCGGTGAACGTCAACGCCGATCGCGTCAGCTACGCCGGAGTCGGTGGCGCGGCGACCTACACCGGCAACGCGGCCCTGTGGCAGGGCAGCGTCACGTCGATTCGCGCCGACGAACTGCGTCTCGATCAGGGCAAGGGCGATCTGACCGCGAGCGGTAACGCCCGGTCGGTTCTGGCAATGGGTGGCGCGAAGCCCTCGATCGGCCGCGCCGACGAGATCCGCTATGAAGACGCGAAGCGCGTCATCGCCTACGAGTCGGTGAAGCCAGCCCCGGCGGCTCCGGGCCAGATACCCGCCCCACCCCCTCCGGCTGCGGGCGGGCGCGGCCGCGCGCCAGCGGCCCCTTCGCGCGGCCGCGGGGCAGCCGGTGCCCGGGGCGTGCCGGTGGCAGTTCCAGTGCCGGAGCAGGCTTACCTTATAGGCCCGCAGGGGGAACTGCGGGCGTGGCGGATCGAGATGGTGCTCTCGCCGGATGCGAGCAAGCCGGATCGGCTGGACGCCTTCGATACTGTGAGCTTGCGCGTCGATCAGCGGCGTGCGAACGGAGACCGTTTGACCTATTTCGCGGAAGACGAGCGTTACGTCATGACCGGCAGCGCGGCGGCACCGGTGTGCGTGGCCAATCCGGATCGTGCAACTACGGGCAAGACGTTGGTATTCTACCGTTCGACCGATAAGGTCCTTGTTGACGGCAACGAGGAGTTTCGGACGCAGACGCAGACGCAGACAAAGGGCGTTGGGCCTTGCGCACCCTCACCAGCACGGTGACGGGACGTCGGTAGCCCCGGCGGCGCGCAACTGGCCATGTCCACACTCCGAACTAAAGCTCTGACGAAGTCGTACGGCGGCCGGACCGTCGTGCGCGACGTGAGCATCGAAGTCGCCGCGGGAGAGATCGTGGGACTCCTGGGGCCGAACGGTGCCGGCAAGACGACCACGTTTTACATGACGGTCGGTCTCACCGCGCCAGACTCCGGCACGGTGGAACTCGACGGGAAAGACGTCACCGGCGACCCGATGTATGTGCGGGCGAGGAAGGGTATCGGCTACCTGCCGCAGGAGCCCTCGATCTTCCGCGGACTGACGGTCGAACAGAACATCCTGGCAATCCTCGAGACTCTCGGCGTCGATCGAGCGACGCAGAAGCGACGTCTCGAGGAGCTGCTCGGGGAATTGGGCCTGGCGTCGCTGGCCAAGTCGCCAGCGTATACGCTGTCGGGCGGCGAACGGCGGCGGGCTGAAATAACCCGCGCACTGGTGATGTCGCCGCGTTTCATTTTGCTCGACGAGCCGTTCGCGGGCATCGACCCGATTGCGGTGACGGACATTCAGAAGATCGTGTTCCACCTGAGGGACCGAGGGATCGGCGTACTGATCACCGATCACAACGTGCGAGAGACGATGCGGATTACCGACAGGGCATACATCGTGCACGACGGGAAGATCTACCGGAGCGGAACGCCCGGTGCGCTCGCCGCCGACAGCGATGTGCGGGGGATTTATCTCGGGGCCGACTTCCGGCTGGACTAAGATGGATTTCGGCGCCAGAGGGCGAAGCTGAACTACTGATCGGGCGGATCCGACGACCCGCCCCCACGACGAAATGGCGATTTCTCAGAGACTTCACACCAAACTCGTTCAGAAGCTCATTCTGACGCCGTCGCTGCAGCAGGCGATCAAGCTGCTGCCGATGTCGACGCTCGAGCTGTCCGAACTGCTCAACCAGGAGATGGTTGAGAACCCGATGCTCGAGGAAACGCCGTCGGAAGATCTGCAGCAGCAGCAAGAGGCCGCTCCGGAGAAGCCGGAAGAAAAGCCCGCGCAGGAAAAGGGCGACACCTGGGACGACCAGGACTACGAGTATTTCTTCGGCGACTACCTCGACGACGGCTACCGGCCGCGCACGCCGACCGAAGTCAAGGAACTGCCGCCGATCGAGAACACGCTCTCGACGGCGGCGTCGCTCTCGGACCATCTGCTGTGGCAGTTGTCGATGCAGACCAACGAGCCGACGCTGCGGGCGATTGGCGAGGCCATCATCGGCAACCTCGACGACGACGGGTATCTCGTCGCGACCGTTGACGAACTGTCGTCGATGGGCTCGTGGTCTACCGCCGATGTCGAGCAGGCCTTGAAGATGGTCCAGGGCTTCGATCCCATTGGCGTCGCGGCGCGCGACCTGCAGGAATCGCTGCTGCTCCAGTTGCGGCACATGGAGCTGGCCGGGGCCCAGGCAGAGCCGATCGCGGAGCGCATCGTCAGCGAGTACATGCGCCTGCTCCAGAACCACCAGATTCCGGAACTGGCGAAAAAGCTCGGCATCTCGATCGACGAGCTGAAGCGACACATCGAGCTGATTCAGCATCTCGATCCGAAGCCGGGCAGCCGCTACAACCCGTCGCAGTCGCAGTACGTCATTCCCGACGTCTATGTGGTGAAGGTCGAAGAGCAGTACGTGGCGCTGCTCAACGAGGAGGGGCTGCCCCAGCTGCGCATCAGCCCGGTCTACCGTCGCCTCCTCGACAAAGGCGGCGAGAACACGGACGAGACCCGCGCCTACGTGAAGGACAAATTCCGCTCGGCGCTGTGGCTGATCAAGTCGGTCGAGCAGCGCCAGAAGACCATCCATAAAGTTGCGACCAGCATCATCAACTTCCAGCGCGACTTCCTCGATCACGGTATCGAGTACCTGCGTCCGCTGGTGCTGCGCGACGTCGCCAACGATATCGGCATGCACGAATCCACGGTGAGCCGTGTCGTCACGAACAAGTACATGCACACGCCGCAGGGCGTGTTCGAAATGAAGTACTTCTTCCACAGCGGCATCTCGAGCTCCTACGGCGAGGCGGTGTCGTCGGTCACGATCAAGCAGCGCATCCGCAAGATCATCGAGCAGGAAGACGCCCGCAAGCCGTTGAGCGATTCGAAGATCGTCAGCATGCTGCAGAAGGAAGGTCTCGACCTCGCCCGGCGCACCATCGCGAAGTACCGCGAAGAGCTGAAGATCCCCACCTCGAACCAGCGCAAGGTTCTTTACTAGCAGCGTTCTCACGTGAACCGCTCGCGGGCCGGCCGTCGGGAACGCGCCATCGCGCCGAAGCCGGCGCGCCTGGCGACCTTTCCACGCGGCGCCGCCGCCGCGCTTCCGGCCCGGCGCGGCACTCGCCGCTTCGTCATCCTCACCGGCCTCGCCGGCTCCGGCAAGACGCACGCGATCCGCGCGCTCGAAGACCTCGGCTACTTCTGCGTGGACAACCTGCCCGCGCTGCTCATCCCCACCCTCGCCGAGCTGGCGAGCCGCGACGACACCGGCCTCGAGAAGATCGCCCTGGTGGTCGACGTGCGTGAGCGCCACTTCCTGCGCCAGTTCCCCAAGGTATACGAGCGGCTCAAGGCCGGTCCCGGCGTGAAGCCGACGCTTATTTTTCTCGAGGCCAGCCATTCGTCGCTGGTGCGGCGCTTCAGCGAGACGCGGCGGCCGCACCCGATGGCGCCGGATCGCTCGGTGTCGGAGGGCATTCGCGAGGAGCGCGAGAAACTGGGGCCGATTCGCGCGATGGCCGACATGATCGTGGACACCTCGGAGCTCACCGTCCACGAGCTTCGCGACATTTTCATGAAAATGTCGCGCGACGGGCGCGGCCGCGCGGAACTGGTGGTCACGCTGCTCAGCTTCGGGTTCAAGCACGGGCTTCCGGAGGATGCGGACCTCGTGTTCGACGTGCGCTTCCTGCCCAACCCGCATTTCGTCGACCAACTGCGGCGGCTGACCGGCCGGGACGCCGCGGTGGTGCGCTACATGCGGCGCCACGCGGAGACGGGGGAGTTCATCGAGCGCCTGACCGAGTTCCTCACCTTCGCGCTGCCGCAATACGTGAAGGAAGGAAAGGCCTACCTGACGGTGGCGATCGGCTGCACCGGCGGGCAGCACCGCTCGGTCATGATTGCGGAGGCGCTCAAGCGCGGCCTGGCGAAGGTCCCTGGCGTGCGCCTGCGGGTGAAGCACCGGGATTCGTGAAGAGCCGG
>Ga0173480_10000516_pt1 | contig 12975 bp, 9 predicted proteins | sample NitcycUS209509C1_FD_122622 | JGI IMG/M metagenome (GOLD analysis project Ga0173480, IMG submission 122622) | Soil microbial communities from Arlington Agricultural Research Station in Wisconsin, USA - Nitrogen cycling UWRJ-S209-509C-1 (version... | ecosystem: Environmental > Terrestrial > Soil >... | reverse complement strand
TAAAGAACAGAACGCCGGCCAGCCGCGACAGCACGGCGGTCCACGCCGTGGCGCGATACCGATCGGGATCGACGGCCGACGGGATGTAAAAGGCGCTGAGGAGAATCAGCAGCAGCGCCGCAAAGCGCGGCCACATCACAGGGTCGGCCACCGGCAGGCCAATCCACGCCATCATGCGCTCGGGAATGAACAGCGTGGGAACGGCGAGCGCGAGGTTGGCGAGGATGCCGACCCACATGACGCGGCTGAACCAACGGCGTGTACTGTTCGCTGATAAAGAGTTAGTCATACGCGTAACGGGCCTCAGGCTACATGCTTCAGGCCCTAGGGCTGGACCAGGCCTCAGATCGCTTGGAGGCATGAGGCCTCAAGCCTGGTCCAGCCCTGAGACCCGAGGCCTGTCGCCTGACGCCTAGAACGTCTTCATATACTCCACCACCGCCGTCTTCTCCCCATCCGTCAGCATCGTGCCGTAGTTGTGCCCCGCATTGCCGTTGCCCGGCACGCTCGTGTCGTAGCGCAGGAAGTCGCGGCCGTTCTCCGACGGTACGTTCGACACGAATCCCACCTTCTGCTGATCGAACACGTCGTAGCCGCGGTAGAACATCGCCGGACGCCTGTCGGCCGGCTCGAGCAGATCGCGCAGCGTCGGCACCGAGCCGTTATGCAGATACGGCGCACGAGCCCAGATGCCGTCCAGCGGATGGTTCGCGTAACCGTAGGTCTTGCGAAACCGCTTGAACCGATACTGCGAATCGGGAAACAGCATGTACTGGTTCGCCGCAAACATTTCGGTATAGGAATTCAGACGGTAGGCGTCGGTGCCGATGGTCGCGATGTCTTCCACTTTGCCGACGCGCGATCCCTCCGGCACAACCCCATCGCGGAAGCGATGGTCGGCGTGGCAGCTGACGCAGTGCGTGGCGTAGAGCGCGGCCCCCGCCGATGCGCGGGCCGCATCCACGGCATACGGATACTTCGGTGGCGGCAGCGTCCAGATCCAGTCGCGCACCCGTTTCAACGCCGCATGATCCACCGTCACCGGCGTGATGCCGGCGCCCAGGCCGGCGCTCAGATTGCGCTCGTCCACCGAATCGTTGTCGCCGTCCCAGTGCAGCTGCATGCCCTCGCGCGGCTTCTGATTCCACAGCGACGGAAAGTCCGACGCCCCGGTGCGCTCGCTCTGGCTCAGACGATCGAGCTGCCAGTTGAACTGAATGGCCTTGTACGGAGCGAACGTGTCGACGCGCCCGGGTCCCCAGCGCGGCACCGCGTCGTGGAGGATGGGCGCAATGCGGTTACGCAGGTCGAGCGTCTGCAGCTTGAGCCGATCGACGACCCCGACGCGATAGATCAGCCGCTCCATCGCCCCCGGCCCGCCGGACCGAGGAAATCGACCGCGAACGCCCTCCGCGGTCAGCCGGTTGTCCAGCGTGCAGTCGGTGACGAACTCGATGAATCGCTGAAGATCGAACTGGTGCGCCGGCATGCCTGGCACCACCAGCGGCTTCGATTGCGGTGTGTCGCGCACGGTGCCCGTGTGGCACACCGCACAATTGAGTCCCACCTGATCGACACCGAGGCGCCGCCTCCGCGACACCCCGATCGGCAGGTCTCTGCCCTCTTCGAGAATGAGCCCGAGCGACGTGTACCCGCCGGGCAGCTTGTCGCGGCAGACCGACGGCAGCGCCTTGAACACCCAGTACGGCGGCAGCGTGCCACCCACCGGGCGCAGCAGCGACACGCCGGGCTCACTGCCTATCGATCCGTACTTGAAGTGCTCGAGGGCATCGTCATATGCCAGCGGCTGGTCGGCCCTGATCGACGCCACGAACCACAGTCCGCCGAGGGCCGCGATGACGACGGCGCTGGCCACCAGCCAGCGCACGACGCGCTTGGCATTGGCATTCATGCGAACGGCGCCGGCGAGAACACCGACATGATCTGGGCGAGCATCTCCTCACGGCTGGAGAACCGGCTCTCCTCGTAACACCCGAGCGGATGCTCGACGACGTGAGCCAGACATTTGTTGCAGTAGGTGCACGGCTTCGGCGCCCGGTCGCGGCCGGCGGCAAAGTGCTTGACCAGATCGTTGTTGGCGACGAGCGTGCGCGCGCCACTCACCGCATCGCAGCTGCCGGACGTAATGGCGCTGCGGATGACCGAAGCCGTCTGGAAGCCGCCCGTGCAGATCACCGGCACCGTCACGGCCTGTTTGATCGTACGCGCGTCCGCCAGATTCGCGCCCTCGATCTTGTCGGCCGGGACGCCGGCATCCAGCCACTGCTGGCGAAACAGCTTGGCCGTGAGCGGATTCTGAAACAGCAGCAGGTTGCGGATCGTGTTGGTGCCGCTGCCACCGAGCGTGTCGTAGGTGTCGGCAAGCACGTCCATCGGCAGATCGGTGCCGGCCGGATTCTTCGGATGCGGAAACGCACTGCCGGTGGATACGTGCAGGGCATCGACGCCGGCGTCCACCAGCCACTTGCAGACCTGCACCGACTCCTGGAGGGTGTTGCCAGGCTTCTCGAACTTCAGCAGCGCGTTGTTGTAGTCGACGGCGCTGATCTTCATCTGCAGATGGAAATCGCTGCCGACCTTGGCGCGAATCGCCTTGACGATCTCGACGACGAAGCGGGCGCGGTTCTCGATCGATCCGCCGTACTCGTCCTTGCGATCGTTGATGGCCGAGCTGAGGAACTGCGTGATCAGGTAGCCGTTGGCGCCGTGCAGTTCCACGCCGTCGAGGCCGGCCTCGCGCGCCCGACGCGCGCCCTCAGCAAACGCGGCCACCGTCTCCTTGATGTCGGCGGTCGTCATCCGCTTGCACTCGAAGCCGTGCAGCGGATCCTTGTCGTCGGTCGAGCTGAGCGCGTACTGGTACTCGATGCCGCCAACGTCGCGCTGGCGCCCCGAGTGGCTCAACTGCATGATGAATTTACAGTCGTGCTCGTGAACCGCCTTGCCGACGGCGCGCCAGAACGGCACACGCTCGTCTTTGTCGATGGTGGCGTAGTTCGGAATGATGCGTCCGCGAATCTGCACCGGCACGAACGACGAGATGATCGCGCCGACACCACCCTGGGCGAACTTCACTTCCCAGTTGATGCGCGCCTGATTGCCTGAACCGTCGTAGTTGTCGAATCGGCCAGAGATATTCGACCGGAAGATCCGATTCTTGACGGTGAGATTCTTGAACTTGAGCGGCTCGAAGATGACGTCGGACATGTAAACCTCGCGCAGCGCCGTATTGCCGCGGAAGAATCATGGGGCTCGATGTGAGTGCATTGGCGCAAACGGGCGCCGGCAGGCGCGCTCATATAAGCACAGCGTGAGCGATCGAACAAGCAGCAACAAAAGCTCAGCCGTGTTTTCCCGGGCGTCCCGTAAATGCGTCGCGCGCAGAGTAGGGTATTCTGCTGCGCCAAGACTCCTTCCACGTCGTCCGTTTCTGACGCACACACATTCGTGCTCAGGCGCTGATGGGCGTGTGCCCCTCGAGGAGCACATCCGCATGTCGCATCGTCCGATAGCTCGACCGGTCCAGCGTTTCGACGTTTCAAGATCTCAACCCGGCGGCGTTCTCACGGCTATGCCGGAGCTCGTCAGGCGCACGCGCAGTCTGTTGGCCGCCCTCGTGGTGACGGCACTCGCTGCAGGAGCATGCGGTGGCGACAAACCGGGAAAGGTGCTGGATGAGGCCATGCGTGCCAAACGCACCGCGGCATCGTTTCCGGCAGCCGACGAGGATTACTTCAAGGAGATGGATGGCGGACTTCCGCTGACGCGAGAGGAGATCCAGGGGCGCAACATGTGGCTGGTGTGGACCGGCGGCAACGACCGCTTCTGGGACACCATCACCGTCAGCAGCCTCGGCAATCTCGATTATCTGAAGACGCTGTCGTCGCACCCGTCGCTGCCCTACAGCCGCGACAACCGCTTCCGCATCCTGGGACTCGTCAACGAGCCGTGCTACAGAAAAGCGACGGGGCCCGATCCGGCCCGCTATGGCCTGTGGCTCGACACGCGCGACCCGAACTGCCCCTCTGATCCGTTTGCCGACGCCAAGAAGTATCCCGGCGTGGCCATCGGCGCGCGCGGCGAGACGGTGCCGATCGGGTCCTACTACGGCGAACCCACAGGCATCATGGGTCTGCGCCTGTTTCCCAACCCCGACTTCGACGAGGACGCGCGGAAGAAGTGGGACTCGGAGCGCTATTACCGCGATCCCGATTACTACTTCCAACGCGATCTCGTGCGGCCGTATCGTGTCGGCGCCTCCTGCGGCTTCTGCCACGTCGGACCGGATCCGACCAACCCGCCTGCCGATCCCGAGAACCCGAAGTGGGAGAACCTCAACTCGACCGTCGGTGCGCAGTACTACTGGGTGGATCGCATCTTCAACTGGCAGAGCGACAACAACCGGCGCAGTTACTTCTACCAGCTGCTCCACACGTCGCGGCCCGGCACCCTCGACACGTCGCTCGTGTCGAGCGACAACATCAACAATCCGCGAACCATGAATGCCGTGTACCACCTCGGCGCCCGCATGGGGCTGGCGAAGAAGTGGGGCAAGGAAACGCTCACCGGCGGGGCCCTGAACAACAAGCAGTTCAACGACTTCGTTCCGGCGGGCGATCCGCTGGCGCAGTTCTTTACGCCACCGGCCACCACGCACACGCCGCGAGTACTGAAGGACGGCGCCGACTCGGTCGGGGCGCTGGGGGCGCTCAATCGCGTGTATCTGAACATCGGCCTGTTCAGCGAGGAGTGGATGCTCCACTTCCGGCCGGTCATCGGCGGTCAGAAGATCACGCCGATTGAGATTGCGGTCGCGCGGAGGAATTCCGCGTACTGGGGCGCCACGGAGATGCAGACGCCGCTGATGGCGCGCTTCCTGCTGCGCGCCGGCCAGCCTGACTATCTGAAGGAGGCCCCGGGCAGCGCCAAGCACCTGACCGAGGATGCGGCAACGGTCCGCCGCGGCAAGGAAGTCTTTGCCGTCACGTGTGCACGCTGCCATTCGAGCAAGGCACCCGATCTGCCGTCAGGGCTCGACCTCGAGAACGCCAACGGCAAGAACTATCTGACCGCCTGGAACCAGTACTGGGCATGGACGAAGACCGACCAGTTCAAGGCGCGGATGCGCGACATCGTGCTCGCCGACGACTTCCTGGAGGGCAACTTCCTGTCGACCGAGCTGCGTGTGCCGGCGACCCTGCTGCAGACCAACGCGTGCAGTCCGCTCGGCACCAACGCGATCGAAGGCGACATCTGGGACAACTTCTCGTCGCAGTCGTACAAGGAGCTGCCACCGGTCGGGTCGATCAGCGTGAGGCATCCCGTCACCGGCAATGCCTACGACTATCCGCTCCCCGGCAACGGACGCGGCTACACCAGACCGGCGTCGCTGGTCAGCGTCTGGTCGACCGCCCCCTACTTTCAGAACAACGCCCTCGGGCGATTCAATCCGAGCCCGTCGGTGGACGCCCGCATGGGCGTCTTTCAGGATTCGATTGAGAAGCTGCTCTGGCCGGAGCGCCGAGAGAAGGATCGCCTCTTCGCCAACGACAACTCCGCCGGCGTCGGCGTGATCGATCGCACGACATCGGAGAGCGTCATCTGGGTGCCTCAGGGGTACGTGCCCGAGAACCTGCGACCGTTCCTGGGTGTCGGCCGGCGTCTGTTCCCGTTCCTCTTCCGCAACGGGGCGATCGAGATCGGGCCGATTCCGCAGGGCTATCCGGTCAACCTGCTTGGGAACGTCGACATCCTTGGACCGCACGACCAGACGTCCAAGGAGCGCTCGGAGCGCAAGAAGACCCTCGTGCGGGCGTTGAAGCAGGCCAAGGACGATCTCAAGAACAACCGCGACGCGTTCTCGAATCCGTCGACGATGGAGATGCTGCTGTCGCTCAGCAAGTGCAAGGACTTCGTGGTCAACAAGGGGCACTACTTCGGGACGAATCTCCAGACCGAAGAAACGCCGCTCAGCGACGACGACAAGCGGGCGCTGATTGCGTTCCTGAAGCTGATGTAACGGTCGAAGGCTAAGAACGGGCCGCGGAGGCACGGAGAAACGGAGCGCTGAATGTTCTCTTCAGGCTTTGATCCATCAGGCAAGCCGGTATCCATTGGCCTTTTCTCCGCGTCTCCACGTCTCCGCGGCGCCCGATCACGCTGATTCGAGTCCCCTTCATGCCGAGCCCCGAACCCCGAGTCCCGAGCCCCGATTTCAATCCGGAATACATCGTCATCGGCTCCGGCGCCGGCGGCGGCACCGTCGCCGCCCGTCTGGCCGAAGCCGGGTATCGCGTGCTCGTGCTCGAAGCCGGTCCGGATCCGCGAGCCGCGGGTGGCGGTGCGGATCGCACCAATGCGGACGACTACGACGTGCCGGCGTTCCATCCCTTCGCGACTGAAAACGCGGCGATGCGCTGGGACTTCTTCGTGCGCCACTACGGCGACGCCGCCCAGCAGCAGCGCGATCCGCACTACCGGGAAACGTGGAATGGACAGCACGTCGATGGCGTGCTGTATCCGCGCGCCGGTGCACTCGGAGGTTGTACCGCGCACAACGCGATGATCCTCCTCTGTCCGCACGACTCCGACTGGAACCAGCTGGCCGACCTGACCGGCGACCGCAGCTGGCGGGCGGAACACATGTGGGCGTACTTCCAGAAGCTGGAGAATTGTGCGTATCGCCCGCGCGACCGGGTGAAGGCGCGGCTCGGACAGAACCCGAGTCGTCACGGCTTCGACGGCTGGCTGAACACCGAACGCACTGTTCCGCGCGCCGCGCTTCGCGATCGAGACCTGCGGTCGACCATTGTCGACACCGCCAGAGCAGCGCTCGAGTCGCGCTTCCGGATCCGCTCGCTCGGCAACAGCGAAGCCGACCCCAACGACTGGCGCATCGCGACGGACGACACGGTGGGCATCCGGTTCACGCCGATGACGACCAAGAACGGCGTCCGCGTCGGCACACGCGAGCGGCTGCTGGACGTGCAGGCGCGTCATCCCGACCGGCTGCAGATCCGCACCAACATCCTGGTGACGCGTATCCTGTTCGACGCGGCGAACAAAGCGATTGGCGTCGCCTATCTCGAGGGCGAACGGCTGTACCGGGCCCATCATCAACCTGGCGAGCCGATTGGACCGGAAGGCCAGCTGCTGGCGTCACGCGAGGTCATCGTGGCCGGCGGCGCCTTCAACACGCCGCAGCTCCTGATGCTTTCGGGCATTGGTCCGCGCGACACGCTGGGCCGCTTCGGGATCGCCACACGGATCGATCTGCCGGGCGTCGGCAGGAACCTGCAGGATCGCTACGAAGTGGCGGTGATGAATCGCATGGCGTTCGACTCGTGGTCCGTCTTCGAGGGCGCCGGGTTCAGCAACCGCGATTCGCAGTATCGCCAATGGCAGGAGGATCACGAGGGCGTGTACGCTACGAATGGCGCGCTGGTCGCCGTGGTGCTCCGATCGAGTCTCGAGCGGCCGGTACCGGACCTGTTCTGCTACGCCATCCTGGGGCACTTCACCGGCTATTACCCGACCTACTCGTCGGCGTTCACGACCAATCCGAACTGCCTCACCTGGGTGGTGCTGAAGGGTCACACCGCCAATACGGCAGGTGAAGTGACGCTGCGGTCCTCCGATCCGCGCGATACGCCCGCCATCAACTTCCGCTATTTCGAGGAAGGCAACGACGGCACGGCAGCCGATCTGCAGTCGGTCATCGACGGCATCCGCTTCGTGCGCAGCCTCGCCGAGCCGTTGCGGCGTGAGGGACTGCTGGCACGCGAAGAAACGCCCGGCGAGACGGTGACCAGCGACGATGACCTGCGGCAGTTCGTGCGGGACAGGGCGTGGGGACATCACGCGTCGTGCACGTGTCCCATCGGCGCGGTGGAGCGCGGAGGCGTGCTGACGCCAACGCTCAAGGTGCACGGCACACAGGGACTGCGCGTGGTGGACGCGTCGGTCTTTCCGCGGATCCCGGGACTGTTCATCGTCAGTGCCGTGTACATGGTTGGCGAGAAGGCGGCGGACATGATCATCGCGGACGCCAAGCAGAGATAAGCCTCGCTGCCTCGGTGTGTTCACAAGAAGCGCGAGCGCCTCGCGTCACGGGTCAACCCGCCCAGTGGATGACCGGGAGCCTTCTATGCCCATCAGATCGTGCCTCTCGATGTTCCTTCTCGCCGTGCTGGTGAGCGGCTGTTCCGTGGCCACGAACGTCAGGGAGAACACAGACGCCATCAACAACAGTTCGGCGGCCATCAAAGGCAACACCTCCGCGATCCAGGAATCGACCAGGGGCACCGCCGCGCTGGTGCCGGCGCTCGAAGGAGCGGACCGCCTGCGACAGCCGCTGACGGACGTGGCGAGACTGGAGCCGACGCTGAAAAGCGTGGCCGGGCTCGGTGAACCGCTGGGACGCGTCGCCGGGCTCGACGGGAGTCTCCGCGGCGTGGCGTCGCTCGAGCAGCCGATTACCAGGCTCGTCGGCCTGGGCCCCAGCCTCGATCGCACCGCCGACCTGCGCGACCCGCTCGACCGGCTGGCGCAGGTGCGCCCGGCCCTCGAATCGGTGGCCCGCCTGCGGGGGTCGCTCGAACAGGTGGCGGCCCTGGAGCCGCAACTGGCGTCGGTGGCGCAACTGGAGGGTCAGCTGGCGGCGGTCGCGGCGCTCAAACCGTCGCTGGATGGGTTGGCCAAACTGCAGCAGCCACTCGAACAGGTCGGATCGCTGACCACGCCGCTCGGCGCCGTGACGTCGCTGCTGCAGCGACCGTTGCTGCTTGTGCTCGCGGCGCTGGTCGGATTGGTCGCGTGGGGCGCCGTAACTTTCGTCGCGGTCAAGCTGGCGATCGTCAGCGCAGCAAGAGCAACAGGGCGCACGGCGTAGCGTCGTCCTGCCAGCCTGAGCCCTGGCCCAGCCCTGAGGCCTGAGGCCTGCGCCCTGAGGCCTACACGGCTCTAGTTATCGACGGCGCGTGCGCGCGCTTGTAGACCATGAACGTACGCTTGAACTCGATCACGGTTTTCCCGTCCTGATTCGAGCCGGTGGTCTTCACGCGCACGATGCCGACATTCGGCCGTGACTTCGACTCGCGTGCCTCCAGCACTTCACTGCGCGAATAGATCGTGTCGCCCTCGAACACCGGATTGGGCAGCCGCACCTCGTCCCAGCCGAGATTGGCCATCACGTTGAAGGAGAGATCGATGGTGGACTGTCCGGTAACGAGGGCCAGCGTAAAGGTCGAGTCGACGAGCGGACGGCCGAACTCCGTCTTCGCGGCATACGCGTGATCGAAATGGATCGGGTTCATGTTCTGCGTCAGCAGCGTGAACCAGCTGTTATCGACGGACAGCACGGTGCGCCCGAGCGGGTGCACGTACTCGTCTCCCACTTCGAAGTCCTCGAACACACGACCCTTCCAACCCTCTTTGACCGCCATCTGATCCTCCGCACACGCGACGTCTGTTCCGCTCGCGACTCAGCTGAAGAGATATCACATGCCGGAATGCTGTGGTGTAGGGGCCGCCTTCAGGCGGGCCCTGGGACGGGTTAGCCGGCCCCCACATCACACACTATCGGGTTCGTGGCTTGCACTCGCTTCTCATCACATGCCGGATGCGTCGTCGCTTGCTCACTCACACTCCGCAGCCCGGCCAAGGAAGGTAGACATGCACCCACAGTCGGCACGCGATCTTCCACCGGATTCCCTGGCGCGGGCGCTCGGATGGTTCAGCGTCGCGCTCGGCGCCGCAGAGCTCGCCTCGCCTCGTGTCATGTCCCGTCTCATCGGCGCACCGTCGGACCCGAAGACGCTGGCGCTGATCCGGGCCATGGGCACGCGCGAGATCGGTCACGGCATCGCCATCCTGACCAGGCCGGACAACGCGGCACCGGTCTGGTCGCGCGTCGCCGGCGACGCGGCAGACGTCGCGTTTCTGGGCACCGCATACGCCACCGCGTACGCCAATCGGCGGCGGTTGCTGGCGGCCACCGCCGCAGTGATCGGGGTCACGGTGCTCGACGTCATCTGCGCGCAGCGCCTGGGCGCGTCCTCGACCTCGGGTGCCGTCTCGCCCGATGGACGGGTCGTCAAGGCGGTCACCATCAACAAGCCGGTCGAACAGGTCTACGGGTTCTGGCGGCAGCTCGAGAATCTGCCGCGCTTCATGCGGTACGTCGACTCGGTGGAGCAGCTGTCGGAAGGACGATCCAGATGGCGTGCGCAGGGACCTGGCGGCGTCACGGTGGAGTGGGAGGCGGAAACCGTAGCCCAGCGCGAGAACGAGCTCATTGCCTGGCGGTCACTGACTGGTTCGCGCATTCACACGAGCAGCACCGTACAGTTCCGGCCGGCCCCCGGTGCGCGCGGCACGGAGGTGCACGTCGAGCTGGACTTCCGGCCGCCGGCCGGCGCCCTCGGCCGCACCGTCGCCTGGCTCAGCGGCCGCGATCCGTCGCATCAGCTGAACGAAGACCTGCGCCGGCTCAAACAGCTGCTCGAAACGGGCGAGATTGCCGTATCGGAGGGCGAGGGCCTGTGGCGGCCCGGACGTCCCACCGGCGATCCAGAACGCGTCCGCACGCTCGCGGGGGTGCAGCCATGAAAGCCAATTGCTGGATGGGCACACGACATGTCGAAGTCACCGATGTACCTGATCCGACAATCCTCAATCCACGCGATGCCATCGTCCGCATCACCAACACCGCCATCTGCGGATCCGACCTTCATCTCTACAACGGCTGGATTCCGACGATGAAGCGGGGCGACGTGCTCGGCCATGAGTTCATGGGCGAAGTGGTCGAGACGGGAAAAGGCGTCACCAGCCTGAAGAAGGGCGACCGCGTCGTGGTGCCGTTTCCGATCGCGTGCGGCCACTGTCTGCAGTGTGAGCGCGAAATGTATTCGCTGTGCGAGAACACCAACCCCAACGCCTGGATGGCGGAGAAGCTGTGGGGCTACTCGCCCTGCGGCATCTTCGGCTACTCGCACATGCTCGGCGGCTATCCAGGCGGTCAGGCGGAGTATGCACGGGTGCCGTTCGCCGATGTCGGGCCGATCAAGATCCCGGAGGAGCTCTCCGACGAGCAGGTTCTGTTCCTGTCGGACATCTTCCCCACCGGTTACATGGCGGCCGACATGTGCGGCATACAGCCGGGCGACGTCGTCGCCGTCTTCGGCTGCGGCCCGGTGGGACAGATGGCCATCAAGAGCGCGTATCTGCTCGGCGCCGATCGCGTCATCGCCATCGATCGCTTCGACTACCGCATGCGCATCGCGCGCGAGCGCGCCGGCGCCGAGACACTCGATTACGAGGACGTGGACGTGCCGGAGGTTCTGCGTGAGATGACCGGCGGCCGCGGACCCGATCACTGCATCGACGCCGTCGGGCTCGAGGGGCACGCCCCTGGACTCCACGGCGCCTACGATACGGTGAAGACGTCGATGATGCTCGAAACCGACCGTCCACCGGCGCTGCGTCAGGCGATCATGGCGTGCCGCAGCGGCGGCACCGTGTCGGTGGCCGGCGTGTACGGCGGCTTCATCGACAAGTTCCCGATCGGCGCCATCGTCAATCGATCGCTGACCATCCGCTCAGGTCAGTGCCACGTGCAGCGCTACATGCGTCCGCTGCTCCAGCGGATTCAGAACGGCGAGATCGATCCGAGCTTCATCATCACCCATCGTCTTCCGCTGGATCGGGCCGCCGAAGGCTTCGACCTGTTCATGAACAAGGAAGACGAGTGCCTGAAGGTGGTGCTGAAGACATAAATGGGGTCGGGAGTCCTTTTTGGAGGACATTCCCGAGCCCGGCGTTTATGCGGTCGGGAATGTCCTCCAAAAAGGACTCCCGACCCCATTTATTTCAGCGGCCAGAACACTTCCGTACGCCAATCCTTGGGATCTGGAAACTCCGCCGGATCGGTAATGTACGACTCCCACGGAGCACCGGCGGGCGCGACATGCTGCGTCTCCATCCATCGCTCGATGGCGGCGTAGGTCTCGCTGAGGGAGTCGTACGCGCCGCCGTGCATGGCGACCGCCGCCGGACCGCCCTGAAGCGCGCCGGTCTGAATCCGTCCGCTGCCCGGTGCCGCAACGGCGATCGGCACACCCACCTCGATGGTGATGAGTCCCGCTCCCATCGACGGGTATCGTGACAACGGCCGGCCGGCGATGGCGCAGCCGGCGCCGATGGCGTACTGGAAGACTGCGCCGAGACTCTCGGCAATGGTCGCGGCAATCTCGGGTCTCGCCACTCGCGACTGGACGAACAGCAGCGGCTGCGATGGCAGATCGCGCCGCTCGATGGAAAGGACTGGCATCGGCAAACCTCGTCGTCTGCGCCCAGGGGGCTGATGAAACAGATGCACGCACGGACCGATCTGCTGCAACAGGTCGGCATGACGCTGCCGCGCCGCCGCCGGGAGACCGTTCTGGGCGGAACGGCGATAGGCCGCGGGTGCGCGGCCGAAGCGTCGGCGGAAGGCGCGCGTGAACACTTCGTGACTGCGAAAACCGCAGGTGAGCGCGATTGAGAGAACGGTCGCGTCACTGGCGGCAAGCAATGCCGCCGCCCGTTCAAGACGCAACCGCAACGTGAACTGCTTGGGCGTTTCGTCCGCCACGCGGCGGAAGGCGCGGTGGAGATGGAAGGGCGACCAGCCCGAACGTGCCGAGATCCGGGCCAGCGACAGGTCACCGTTCAAGTGAACGGTGACCTGTCCGAGGATGTCGAGAATGTCGTCGTCCGGCGGCACGACGGGATCTTAGGCGAGCGGGCGCGGCGCGACTTGACGTTTCTTGCTGGGGTCAGATCTTGAATCCGCACTTTTTTCACGCTCTGGCTCCACAGCCTCCAAAGGGGCCAGAGCGTGAAAAAAGTGCGGATTCAAGATCTGACCCCAGCAAGAAACGTCAAGTCGCGCCGCGCCCGCTCGCCTAAGATCCC
>Ga0173480_10000514_pt1 | contig 12992 bp, 10 predicted proteins | sample NitcycUS209509C1_FD_122622 | JGI IMG/M metagenome (GOLD analysis project Ga0173480, IMG submission 122622) | Soil microbial communities from Arlington Agricultural Research Station in Wisconsin, USA - Nitrogen cycling UWRJ-S209-509C-1 (version... | ecosystem: Environmental > Terrestrial > Soil... | reverse complement strand
TCCAGTCGCGGCCTGACGAACGTGCAGCCGCTCTCCGGCGCGGTCTATTCGATCGATTCGACGTTGCGCCGGGAGTTCCAGGCGGTGGCGTTCGAAGCGCAGGGCGCGGCCCCAGGGCCGCTGACCTGGATCGTCGACGGCCGCCAAGTCGGACGCGTCGAACGCGATGCACGGATGCGCTGGCCACTCGTCCGCGGCACCCACGACGTGGTGGTCAAGGACGCCGAAGGACGGTCGGCGGCGACGACGATCGTGGTCCGGTAATTCAAGAGCGACGCTAGACATGAAGGAAATGGAGGACGTGAAGGTAGTGAAGAGAACCTTGGTTTTTGAAAACCAGAGAGCTCTTCTCCACGACCTCCACGTCCTTCACTACCTTCATGCCTAGAATCTAGGAGGAATGACGCGCTTGTCCCGTTCGCGTCCGCCGGGCCGCGTCCCGCTGGCGCGAGCGTTGTCGAAGCTCGGGTTGGCGTCGCGCACTGACGCTCGCGCGCTGATCGTCGCCGGACGCGTGCGCATCGACGGCCGCGTCGTCCGCGATCCCTCGGTCCCGGTGACGCCCGAGCGCATCGTCGTCTCGATCGACGAGCAGCCGCGCGTTCGTGACGCGCGCCGGGTGCTGCTCCTGCACAAGCCGCGTGGAACGGTCACCACGCGCCGCGATCCACAAGGGCGACGAACGGTCTTCGACGTGCTCGGCGCCGCCGGGCGTGGATTGATCGCGGTCGGGCGGCTCGATCTCGCGTCCACGGGTCTGCTCGTCTTTACCAACGACACGCAATGGGCGAACCGGTTGACCGATCCGGACGCTGCCATCCCTCGGACCTATGTCGTCACAGTGCGCGGCCGGGTCGAGGGGGAAACAACGCGGCGAATCGAACGCGGGATCGACGGCTTGAAAGCGAAACGGGTCGAGATCCGGAAGGTGTCTGGGCGCGAAACGCACTTGATTGTCACGCTGATCGAAGGGAAGAACCGAGAGCTGCGCCGTTTGTTCGAGGCCTGCGGGCACGAGGTCACGCGGGTGCACCGCATCGCGTTCGGGGAGTATGAGTTGGGAGCGCTGCAGCCTGGGGAGTGGCGAGAGGAGTGAAAGCATCTCGCGAAGGTTTGCAAGAGTTGAAGAACCGGCTCTTCTTCATGTCCTTCACGGCTTCATGGTGATCCGCTTTGTGGACAAGGGCTTCTTTCTCATCTCGCCTATAGAATTTCCCGGCCGTGCTTCCTCAACCACCGCTCGGCCTCCTTCCACCACGTGCAGACCGAGTCCACCTCCCTCCAGAACTTTCGCGAGTGGTTCGGCTGGCGGCGATGCATGAGCTCATGGAAGATGACGTAGTCCGAGACTGACGGCGGCATCTGGATCAACCGCCAGTTGAGGGTGATCGTGCCCTGCGATGAGCAGGCGCCCCAGCGCGAGCGCTGATTGCGGACGGCGATCCTCGCGACCGAGACGCGACAGTCGGCCGCGAGCGCCAGTGCTCGCGGCGTCAGTTCGGCGGCGGCCACATCGCGGAGGTGGGTCTCCACCGCGGTCCGTACCGGGTCCTCGTCTCCAGCCCGGCGCACACGGATGCTTTCCGCCCCGCAACGGACGTCGCGGTCGGACACCTCGAGCGCGACGCGCTCGCCGCGAAACCAGAGCACGGTGCCGTCGGTCCATCGCGCGGCGCGCTCCTGTTGGCGTCGCCACTCACGCGCGATCCAGTCGTGCTGCCGTTCGGCAAAGCGCAGGCCGCCGCTGATCGACGCGCGCGCCGGGACGGTCAACCTCAACGCGCCCTCGGACGTGAGTCGCAACACGTAACGTCGGGCGCGGCGATGCCGGGCGATCTCCACCTCGAACGTGTGACCGTCGACCACGATCTGGCGAGCAGCGGCGGCGGCGGGCGGGCCAACCGGTGGAGCATCCCAGGGAAACCGAAGTTGCACGTCCCAAGAGTACCGCGAGTGGGGATTCGCCCTAAGTGCCAGCCGGACTTGAAGATCTGACGAGGGCGCAGATTGTGAAATAACAGAACAAATACAAAAAATCGTTCGTAGATATATGTGATCTGTCCGCCTTTCCATGAAATGTAAGTAAGTAACCACTTGCATTCGTGACTGGGCTTGGATAGCGTGGGAAGTCTGTATGGACGTCCGTGAGTCGCTTCTAAAGGCCGCCATCGCGGTGTACGCCGATGCCGGGGTTCGTGGCGCCACCACCCGCCGCATCGCCCAGCAGGCCGGGGTCAACGAAGTCACGCTGTTCCGGCACTTCAAGACCAAGGACGAGCTCCTCGACGCGGCGCTGGCGCACTTTGCCCGCAACGTGACGACGCTCGATCTGCCGGTGGAGCCTGTCGATCCGCACGCCGAGCTGATCGCCTGGTGCAAGACGCACCATCGCGAGCTCTACAAGATTCGCGCGCTGATTCGGCGGTCGATGGGCGAGTACGAACAGCATCCCGGCCACTGCCAGCACGGGATGCAGGCATCGGTGCGCATCGCCGCCGAGTTGAGCCGCTACCTGCAGCGGCTCAAGGCGCGCCACCTCGCCGCGCCGGATTTCGACGAGCGCGTCGCCACCAACATGCTGATGGGCGCGATCTTCGCCGACGCGATGGGCCGGGACACCATGCCGGAGCGTTACCCGTACTCGATGCGGGACGCCATCGATCAGTACGTGACGCTGCTGCTGCGCGCGATCGGGGCCGCCGAGCCAACGCCGGCGCCGGTCACGACTTCAACACGCAAGGGACGATGACGACCATGATCCGCAGACACACCATCATCATTGCCATCGCGGTGCTGACCTCGTTCGCAACGGCGCCGACGGCTGGCGCGCAGACGCGCCTGACGCTTGCCGACGCGCTTCGCATCGGCAGCGAAAAGAGCGAAGCCGTCGCCGCGGCCAAAGCCGGCGAAGTCCGCGCCGACGCCGAAATCCAGCGCGCCTCGAGCCAGGCACTGCCACAGGTGAGCTTCCTGGGTTCGTACGACCGGACGCTGGCCTCCGAATTCAGCAGTGCGCTCGAATCGACCGGGCCAGGCTGCAATCCGCTGGCGGTCAATCCGGCAGCCGCGGTCGCCGATCGCGTCGCCGAGCTGGAACGCGCGGCGTCGTGCGGCGGCATCGGGTCGGGCCTCGATTTCAGCAACCTGCCGTTCGGGCAGAAGAACGTCTACCGCGGCACGCTGGCGATTTCGCAGGCGCTGTACACCGGCGGCCGAATCTCGGCTCAGAAAGCGCAGGCCCGGCTCGGCCGTCTTGCCGCCGAGCTGACGACGTCCTCGGCGGAGGCGCAGACGGCGCTCGAGATCACGCGCGCGTTCTACGACGTCGCGCTCAGCGAGAAACTGGTCGCGATTGCCGAGTTGGCGTACGCGCAGGCCGAGTCGGCGTTCGCCCAGGCGAAGCTCGCGTTCGACGCCGGGCGGCAACCGGAGTTCGAACTCCTGCGCGCCCAGGTCGCGCGCGACAATCAGCGGCCGCTGGTGATTCGCCGGCGGGCGGATCGTGAAGTCGCGATGCTGCGTCTGCGTCAACTGCTCGAGCTCCCCGCCAGCGAGACGATCGTCGTCGACGTCGAACTCGATCTCGAGTCGGGTGTGCTGGCGCCGCCGGCGCCGTTTGCCGCCGCGGTCGCCGCGCAACGCGCTGCCGCCGCCGCGGAGATTGGCGGCACCCGCGCCGACGTGAAGCAGGCGGAAACGCTGGTCGGCGTCCGCGAGGCGGCGATGAAGATCGCGCGCTCGGAGCGGCTGCCGGCGGTGTCGTTCACGTCATCGCTCGGACGGGTTGGCTATCCCAGCGACGGTGTCGTGCCGCTGGCTGGGGATTTCCGGACCAATTGGACCGCCGGCGCGACGGTCAGCGTGCCGCTGTTTACCGGCTACCGGCTGCGCGCCGGCGAGCAGGTGGCGCGCGCCGAACTGATCGGGGCGCAAGCGCGGCTGAAGCAAACCAGGGAGCTGGCGGAGCTCGACGCGGCGACGGCGCTGCAGGATCTGTCGGCCGCCGAAGCGGTCTGGGAAGCGAGCGCCGGCACGATTCAGCAGGCCGAACGCGCGTATCAGATCGCGGAGCTGCGCAACCGCGAAGGGCTGTCGACCCAGCTCGAGTTGTCAGATTCACGCTTGTCGCTGCAAGTGGCGCAGGCCAACCGCGCGCAGGCCGCGCGCGACGTGCAGGTGGCGCGCGCGCGGGTCGCGCTGCTGCCGAACTTGCCGGTGGGTGTCCGTTAGAACGGACACCTGATTGGGGTCGCGTCTTGAATTGACGTACGTCAATTCAAGACGCGACCCCATCAGAGTGTCCTGAGCAGGAGTCAGGGATGCGTGCAGTAGTTGCCAGTCTCATCGTCGCCGCCACGATTGCCGCCGCCGCGTGCAGCGGCGGGCCGGAAACCACCGCGTCGGCAACGCCGGCGCCAACGGTCCTCAAGCTGGCGCAGGAAAACGTCGCGACCGCGGCGACCGCCGAGCTGTCGTCGGGCCCGCAGGTCTCGGGCCAGTTGACGCCAGCGCGCGAGGCCACCGTGCGCGCCCAGGTCGGCGGGTCGATCGTCGCGCTCACGGTCGATCGCGGCCAGCCGGTCAAGCGCGGCGCCGTCATCGCCAAGATCGCGTCGCGGGACCTCGATGCGGCGATGGCCGCGGCCGAAGCGCAGATTCGATCGGCCGACACCGCGTTGAACGTCGCGCGCACGGAACTGCAGCGGACCGAAGTGCTGGTCAAGGGCGGCGCGCTGGCGACCCGTGAGCTCGATCAGGCCAGGAACGCGGTGTCGAACGCCGAGGCCCAGGCGGCAGCGGCCAAAGCGCGGCAGAACACGATCTGGCAGCAGATCGACGACACCTCGGTGCGCGCGCCGTTCGGCGGCCTGGTCAGCGAGCGTCCCGCCAACCTCGGCGACGTCGTCTCGCCGGGCACGGCGATCGTCACGATCATCGATCCGTCGAGCATGCGGCTCGAGGCGCTGGTGCCGTCGGACGCGATTCAACAGGTCGTGCCGGGCGCGCAAGTCCACTTCACCATCCGCGGTGCCGCCGGCGACTTCACCGGCATCGTCGATCGGCTGAGCGCGACCGCGGATCCGGTGACCCGCCAGGTATCGATCTTCGTCACGCTGCCAAACGTCGACGGCAAGCTGATCGCCGGCTTGTTTGCGGAAGGCCGCGTCGCCGCCTCGAAACACACCGGTGTGGTCGTGCCGCAGTCGGCGGTCGACGAAACCGGCCCAGTGCCGACGGTGACGCGGGTCAAGAACGGCAAGGCCGAGCGGGTGCCAGTCGAGCTCGGCCTCCGTCAGGCCGACACGGAGCGCGTCGAGATCACCGGGGGCCTCGACGCCGGCGACGTCGTCATTCGCGGATCGGCCAAGGCAGTCGCGCCTGGGACGCCGGTCGAAGTCGTCAAGTAAGGCGTCATTTTCAGGTGACTCATGTTCATCTCTGATCTCGCCATTCGCCGCCCGATCATCACCATCGTCAGCATGGTGACGCTGGTCGTGTTCGGGCTGGTGTCGCTGTTCCTCCTCCAGACCGACGAATTCCCGGATGTCGCGGTGCCTCTGGTGGTCGTCTCGATCCCGTACCCCGGAGCGTCGCCCGACAACGTCGAGCGCGAGCTCGTCGATCCGCTCGAGGAAGCGATCGCCGGCATCAGCGGCGTGAAGAAAGTACAGTCGAGCGCACTCGACAGCTTCGCGACCGTGCTCGTGCAGTTCAACTACGAAAAGGATCTCAACGAAGCGACGCAGGAGATCCGCGACAAGATCAACTCGATCAGAAACGACCTGCCGCCCGAGATGAAGGAGCCGGTCCTCACCAAGATCAATCCGACCGACTTCCCGATCCTGTCGCTGGCGCTGTCGTCAAAGACGCTCAGCGTCGGCCAGTTGACGCTGCTCGCCGATCCCGGCATCACCCGCAGGCTGCGCGCGCTCAGCGGCGTCGGCCAGGTTGATCTTGCCGGCGGCAATGAACGCGAGATGACCGTCGATCTCAAACCGGACGCGCTGGCGGCGGCGAAGATCAGCGTCGCCGAGGTCGTCAACGCGCTGCAGACGCAGAACCTCTCGGCGCCGGTCGGGCGCCTGCTGGGAGAGAGCGACGAACGCGCGATCCGGCTCGGCGGCAAAGTCCAGGGCGCCGAGGACTTCGCGCAGATCGTCGTCGCCGATCGCGGCGGCCGGGTGATTCGGCTGGGCGACGTCGCCAGCGTCCATGCCGGCGTCGAAGAACCGCGCTCGGGCGCCTCGTTCTCCGGCCGTGAAGCGGTCGGCATCGACGTCAGGAAATCGAAGGGCTACAGCACGACCGCGGTCGCCGACGCCGTGCGCGCCGAGATCGAGCGAATCACGCCGACGCTGCCGGCCGGCGTCGAGCTCAAGGTCGTCCGTGACGCCGGCGTGCGCGTCCGCAATTCGGTGGCCAACGTCCGTGACGCGCTCATCGAAGGCGCGCTGTTGACCGTGCTCACCGTCTTCCTGTTCCTGAACTCATGGCGCTCGACGGTGATCACCGGGCTCGCGCTTCCGGTCTCCGTGATCGCGTCGTTCGTGGCCGTGCTCGCGTTCGGATTCACGCTGAACACGATGTCGCTGCTCGGCCTGTCGCTGGCGATCGGCATCCTCATCGCCGACGCGATCGTCGTCCGCGAGAACATCGTCCGGCACGTCGAGCAGGGCAGCGATCATTTCAAGGCCGCGCACGAAGGCACGTCAGAGATCGGCCTCGCCGTCACCGCGACGACGTTGTCGATCGTGGTGGTGTTCATTCCGATCGCGTTCATGGGCGGAGAGGCGCAGCAGTGGATGGCGCCGTTCGCGCTGACGATCGCCTGCTCGGTGCTGGTCTCGTTGTTCGTGTCGTTTTCACTCGACCCGATGCTCTCGGCCTACTGGCCGGACCCGCACCTGCCGATGGCGAAGCGATCGTTCATCTCGCGCGCACTCGGACATTTCAACGACTGGTTCAATCACCAGGCCGACCGCTACAAGCGGGTCATCGGTTGGGCGCTGAAACACCGGTTCGCAATGGTAATGATCGCGATCGCGTCGTTTGTCGGGGCGCTGGCGATGCCGGCGCTGGGGTTCCTCGGCGGCGGTTTCTTCCCGGTGCAGGACGTCTCGGAGTTCGTCATTCAGATCGAGACGCCGCCGGGATCGAACCTCGCTTACACGCTGGCGAAGGCCGAACAGGCGGCGAAGATCGCGCGCGCGGAATCCGGCGTCGCGTATACCTACACGACCATCGGCGGCGCGACTGGCGCGGTCGACGAGGGCCAGATCTACGTCGCGCTGGTGCCGAAGGCGAAGCGCGATCGTCATCAGGAAACGATTGCCAGCGACCTGCGCGAGAAGTTCAAGGCGATCGGCGGCGTGACCGCGTCGATTTCGAGCGGCCGGCTCGACAACGCCAAACAGGTCCAGGTGCAGATCCGTGGCCCGGAGATGAGCGAGCTCAACCGGCTCGCGGATCAGGTTCTGACCATCGTCCGCAGCGTGCCGGGCGCGGTGGACACCGGCTTGTCGACGCGCGGCCAGAAGCCGGAAATCGACATCGAACTCGACCGCGCGCTTGCCGGATCGCTCGGCATCCGTGTCGGCGACGTCGCGCAGGCGCTGCGCCCGGCGTTTGCCGGGGTCGACTCGGGCGACTGGACCGATCCGACCGGCAAGACCCGCGACGTCACCGTGCGTCTGGCGCCGGAAGCCAGGACGCGAACCGCCGACCTCGCATCGCTGCCGCTGATCGTCCGTGACTCGCTGGGCCGGCCGGTGACGGTGCCGCTCGGCCAGATTGCCACGCTCAAGAACGGGCTCGGGCCGGCGCGCATCGATCACCTCGATCGCGACCGCGTGATCTCCGTGCAGGCCAACACCTCCGGCCGGCCGCTGACTGAGGTCATTCGTGACATCCAGGCCGGCGTCGACGCGCTGACGCTGCCGCCGGGTTACGCGATCACGCAGGGCGGCGAATCGGAGGACACCTCAGAGGTCTTCGGCCGCATCTTCACCGCCCTCGGCGTCGCCGTCGTGCTGATGTACTTCGTGCTCGTCGTGCAGTTCCAGTCGTTCCTCGACCCGATCGCGATCATGATTTCGCTGCCGCTGTCACTGATCGGCGTCGTCGGCGCGCTGATGCTGACCGGCGACACCCTCAACATCATGAGTCTGATCGGCGTCATCCTGCTGATGGGGATCGTCGCCAAGAACGCGATTCTCCTGATCGACTTCGCGAAATGGTCGGAGGAGAAGGGCCTGCCCCGCCGCGAGTCGATCATCGAAGCCGGGCGCGCGCGTCTCCGGCCGATCCTGATGACGACGCTCGCCCTGATCGCAGGAATGGTGCCGGTGGCGCTGGGCATCGGCGAAGGCGCCGACTTCCGCGCCCCGCTCGGCCGCGCGATCATCGGCGGCGTGATCACCTCGACGCTGCTGACGCTGCTGGTGATCCCGACGTTCTACGACATCCTGTCGGGGATGCGCGATCGCGCGGCGCGGCTGTTCAAGCGCGGGCCGAAACACGGGCCGGCGGCGGTGAAGACCGCGGCGTGATTGAGATCAAAAGAAAAGCACACATGAAGGGTCTCTGAAGGAAGCTGAAGGAGCGTGAAGGAGAACTTTCTGGTCGTCTTGAAAACCAGGCGGTTCCTTCACGCTCCCTCAACGTCCTTCACGCTCCTTCATGTGTGCTTTTCCCGCCCACGCGATAGCCAGCGACACGCAGATCACCATCCCCAACCACCGTCGCCCCGGCGCCGCGAAGATTACCGCGGCGTTGACGACGATGACAAAGTAGAACGCGCGCAGGGTCCAGACGAGCGCACGCGAGCGGCGCGCAAACGACGCCGGTGCCACGAGGCGCTGCACGGCGTCGGCGATCCACACCACGGCGAAAACATAATTCACGTACACGCCGCCGCCCCAGCGAACACCGTAAATCGCGTTGGTTTGCGCGGCGGTCGCGTCCATCGCGGCAGCGTGGCTCCAGCCGTGCACGTGGCTCATGGTCAGGACGATGTGCGCGACACAGATCAGCGCGCCGAGCAGGAAGAGGCAGCGGGCTACGGGCTGCAGGCTGCGAGAGGTTCGCGGTTCGAACTCACCGGCGACGAACAGCGCCAGCGCGATCCAGATCGTGACGATCACGTCAGCGTCACGGGCGCGCGGGCGCGCGCGGGCGTGGGGATGCTGACGGCCAGCGCGGCCACCGCCGTGAGCGCGATGGCGGCGGCAAGAATGTAGAACGCGGGCGCGTAGCTGCCGGCGCGTTCAACGCCCCACGCCAGCAGGAGCGGCCCGACCGCCGAGGCCAGCACGGTGATCGCCTGCGCGCTCCCCTGAATGCGGCCAAGGTGAGGCCGGCCAAAGGCGCGCGGCCAGATGCTGAAGAACAGCACGATGACGACACCGCCGCCGAGTCCCATCGCCGCGGCCCACGTCATCACGCCGCCGATCGTCGTCACCTGCGGCAGAAACGCGAGACCGGCGGCGAGGATCGCCAACGACCCGGCGAGCAGCCGCTCCAGCGCCATCTTTCTCGCCAGCCAGCCGCCGCCGAAGTTGCCGACCAGCGCGGTCAGCGCCGTCACGACCAGCGTCTGGTAGTAGACCTCGGGCCCGAAGCCGCGCTCGGCAAGAATCGATTCGTTGAACAGGCCGATGCCGGAGGCGACCAGGCCGTAGAGTGCGGCGCCAATCGCAAAGATCCAGAAGGCGCCGGTGCCGATCGCCTCGCGCCAGGCGTAACCGGTGCGCGCCTCATCGCCGTCGGCGGCGACGCCAATCGCTTCCGGGCCGCGCCGGACGAACAGCCACGCCAGCGGCGCCAGCACCGCCACGAGCGCGACGCCGATCGCGAGCCACGCCGCCCGCCAGCCGCGCGCCTGCACCATCGCGCCGACGACCGGAAACGCAATCATGAAGCCGACACTCATGACGATCGTGAACGCGGCCATCGCCGTATCGATGCGTCTCGTGAACCACTGCCCGACCATCGCCAGGCTGACGACCGAGAGCGCGCTCTGGCCAATCGCGCGCGTCAACGTCAGCGCAATCGCGAGTGCGACGACACCGGTGACGCGGCTCATCGCGATGACGACGGCGCCGAGTGCGAAAGCGACGACGGTGAGGACGGTGCGGCTGCCGCTGCGATCGATCGCTCGTCCGACACCAAGCGCGCCGGCGGCGCCAATCAGCGTCGCCCAGAAGTTCAACGTCGCGTAGGTCACGCGATCGATCTGCAGATCAGCGAGCAGCGGTTCGGTGACGAGACCCAGCCCCTGGGTGCGTCCCGGCAGCGTGCCGACCATCGCCAGCGCGGCGATGCCGAGGACGATCCAGCCGTAGTAAATCCGGGCCATGCCGGTACGCTATAACGGATCCATGCTGCTCCTCGCCCTCAAGCGCGGTGAGCCCTCGAAAGACATCGAGGCGATCATCGAGAAGTTCAGGGACACTGCCGGCAAGAAACGTGTCCGCTGCCCGTCGTGCGGCTGGCAGCCGGAAAAATCGGCGCGCTGGCATTGCGTCGACACCGGCGCGCCGGAACACTTCGCGCCCGGATGCGGGACGCAGTGGAACACGTTCGAGACCGGCGGCAAATGCCCGGGCTGCAGCCACCAGTGGACGTGGACCGCGTGCCTCAAATGCAATGCCTGGGCGAAACACGAGGACTGGTACGAGGCTCAGGACGACTGACTCAGTGCTCAGTGCTGATGCTAAGTGCTGGGTGCAGGTGCTTGATGCTTGGTGCGGTCAGCCGATTCCTGGGGACCGGATCGGGATATCTCGGTTTTGATTCGCCGAGATGCGGCGTCGCACCCAGCAACAAAGCACCTGCACCCAGCATCTAGCATCAGCATCCAGCACTGAGCAGACGAGTTTGACACTACTCTCCATCAGAATACATACTGACGGAGACCATGCGACACCCTGAATCCTTCCTGCCGCTCACCGCGGTCGTGTTTGAAATCCTGGTCTCGCTTGCGACCGGCGAACGCCACGGCTACTCGATCATGACCGACGTCCGCGCCCGCACCGGCGGCTCGCTGCGGCCCGGCTCGCTCTATCGCGCGCTCAACCGCCTGCTCGACGACGGCCTGATCGAGGAACTCGACGAGCGTCCCGATCCTGATCTGGACGATGAGCGTCGGCGGTATTACCAGCTGACCGCGCTCGGCCGTCAGGTCGCCGAAGCCGAAGCGTCGCGCCTCGACGCGCAGGTGCGGGCGGCGCGTTCGGCGCGGCTCCTGACCAGACGATCGAGGTAACGATGATCGAACTCTACTGCCGTCTCCTGCTGCTGGCCTTTCCCCGGGCGGTCCGCGATCGCGTCGGGCGGCCGCTCGTGCAGACGATGCTGTCGGACTGCCGCCGCGCCAACGGGCGGCTGTCGCCGCGCGGCCTGCTGCTCAATTCAATCGATATCGTCCGCGCCGGCCTCGGCGAGCGCGTTCGGCCCTCGCCGCAGCCCGCTGCCGATGGCTGGAGACACGGCAATCCGCATCCCTCGCTCAGCACCGATTTCCATCACGCCCGCCGTTCGCTGGCGAGACGCCCGGTGTTCGCGTTCACCGTCTTTGCGACGCTCGCGCTCGGCCTCGGCCTGAACACGGCGATCTTCTCGATCGTCAACCGCGTCCTCGTCACCGAACTGCCGTACCGCGATCCATCACGGCTCGGGTTCATGTGGAGCAAGCTCGCGTGGGTCGGGGTGCCGCGCGCCTGGGTCGCCGGGCCGCACATCGACCGCCTCCGTCGCGAAGCCCCCAGCATCGAAAGCATCCTTCCGATTCGCACCAGCGACATGGCGCTCGTCGGCGCCGGCGCGCCCGATCTCGTCTCGGTCGGTTTGACGACGGCGCCGCTCTTCGACGTGCTCGGCGTGCCAATTCTCCATGGGCGCGGATTCGTCGTCGCCGACGAGCCGTTGAACGTCGCGATCCTCACCTACCCGGTCTGGCGCCAGCGCTTCGGCAGCGATCCCGGGGTGATCGGGCGAAAAGTCGAGCTCGGCGGCGACGCGATGGAAATCATCGGCGTGCTGCCGGAGGACTGCCGCTTCCTCGTGCACTCGAGTCTCGGCAACCCGAAACCCATCGACATCTGGGTGCCGACGAGCTGGCCGCTGGCCACGATGAGCGACGCAAATTTCGGCTTCGCGGCGCTGGTCCGTGTGAAACCCACCGCGACGCTCGCCCAGGCGCAGGCCGAGCTCGACGTCATCGGCGCGCGCATCGATAAGGAACGTTTCAAATCGCGCGGCTTCGGCTGGCAGTTGATCGGCGTGCAGCAGGATCTCGTGAAGGAAGCGCGGCCGGCGCTGCTGCTCATTCTCGGCGCCGCGGGTGTCGTGCTGCTCGTCGTCTGCGCGAATGTTACCGGGCTGCTGCTCGTGAGGCACGCCGATCGGCGTCGTGAGTTCGCCGTGCGCACGGCGATGGGCGCCGGCCGCGGCGACATCGTCAGGCTGGTCGTCATCGAGTGCGTGGCGTTGTCGATCGGCGCCGGCATCGCCGGCACCGTGCTCGCCGCGATCGCGTTGCAGCTCGTCGTCGCCGCGAACACGCTGCCGATCCCGCGGCTGGCCGAAGTCACGATCGACTGGAGAGTACTGGCCTTCACCTTCGCGTTGTCGATCGCCTCAGGACTGGCGGCGAGCGTGATCCCGGCGTGGCGTTTCACGCGCACGCAGGCCTCGATCGCGCTCGGCAACGCCGCGCGCGGATCGAGCGCGCGCACCGGCCGCGCCCGTGCGACGTTGGTCGCCGCCGAGCTGGCCCTGGCGGTCGTACTCGTGGTCGGATCGGCGTTACTGGTCCGCAGCTACACCGCGCTCCGTCGCGCTGATCCTGGCTTCAACGGATCCGGCACGCTGGCGAGCGACATTCGCTTGCTGCAGCAGCGCTACCCGCAGGAAGCGCAGGCAGTGGACTTCTTCACGCGCTTGACCGAGTCGATCCGCTCGTCGCCTGAAGTCGTCGCTGTGGGCGCGGT
>Ga0173480_10000513_pt1 | contig 13016 bp, 9 predicted proteins | sample NitcycUS209509C1_FD_122622 | JGI IMG/M metagenome (GOLD analysis project Ga0173480, IMG submission 122622) | Soil microbial communities from Arlington Agricultural Research Station in Wisconsin, USA - Nitrogen cycling UWRJ-S209-509C-1 (version... | ecosystem: Environmental > Terrestrial > Soil >... | reverse complement strand
GTCTGGAAGTACCACGCCATCTTGCCGGTGTCGACGTGCACGGCGACGATGGCGCAGGTAAACAGGTTGTCGCCGTTTCCTCTGGCGCTGCTCGTGTAGGCCGGCGTCGGGTTGCCGGTGCCGAAGATGTAGAGGCGCGTGTCGGGGTCGTAGGAGCCCGGCAGCCACGGATGCCCGCCGCCGTTCCTCGCCGCGTCGAGGTTCTTCCAGGTCTCGAGCCCGGCGTCGCCGGGGTTCATCGGCACCGCGTACCACCGCCACTGCTGGGCACCGGTCTCCGGGTCGAACGCCATCAGGTAGCCCGGCGAGTCGAGGTCGTTGCCGGTGCCGACGACGACATGGTCGCCAACCACGACGGGCGCCGAGGTGAGGAAGTACTGCTGGCTGAAGGGTGCGATCTCCTTGTGCCAGCGTTCCTGCCCGGTGCGCGCGTCGAGCGAGATCAGGTAATCGTCGGGGGTGACGAAGAACAGGTAGTTCCCCCACATCGCAGCGCCGCGATTGCCGATGTGCGTCCCGCCGCGCGTGCGCCAGTAGAAGTGCCACAGCTCGCGGCCGTCCTGGGCATCGAGCGCCCACACGTTGTCGGGCGACGTGACGTAGAGCACGCCGTTGACCATCAGCACCCCGCCCTTGACGACCGTGGCGCCCACGAAGTCGTTGTCGCCGACGCCGCCGACGATCGTCGACGCGGGTCTGGGGCCGAACGGGGGCGGTGTGGCCGGCACGGCGGGGACCGGTCCGGCCACCAGCCTCGATGTCCACGCGAGGCCCAGGCGCTTCACGTTCGATTGGTTGATCTCGGTGAGGGCGCTGTAGCGGCGGCCCGAGTAGTCGCCGGAATACGTCGGCCACGAGTCGCCGAGCGGCTTCAGGAGCTGCGCCGGGTCGAGCCCGTCGGCGGCAAAGAGCGCAGCGGTGGCGGCGAGGACCAGCCCCGCGGCGAGAATCCGGGGAAGCACCATCGTCGTCATTTCAGGGTTGCGAGGAACGCGGTGACGTCGTGGATGTTCGCGTCCGTGTACTTGCGGAGCAGGTCCTTGTGCGGCGCCAGCGGATCGTTCACGTCGACTTTCGTGCGCGGCGTGATGCGGAACGATCGATACGTGCCGTCCGCCGCCGTGAGCGACACCACGAAATCGTCGATGCGGCCGAGCGTGCCGGTCACTGGCGCCTGGCCGGGCTCGGTGACGGTGACGGTGGGAGGCGCCGCCTTGGCCGGCGGCGGCGCGCCGCGGCCGGTCATGCTGCCGGGCATCAGCCACGACTGCTGCAGGACGCGCTCGTCGGCGATGCGGCTGGCAATGCCCCGCAGGTCACCGGATGCGGAGTGGCACGAGCCACAAGCCTCGTTGAAGTACTTCTCGCCCGCCGCGGCGTTACCGACCACGATGGTCGGCGGCTTCTGGCGCGAGACGTCGTAGCCGGCGACGCGGAACGAGTGCAGGAACACGGCGACGTCGGCCACCTGATCCGGCTTGAAGCCGAACTTCGGCATCGTGCCCCGCCCCTGCTCGAGCACTGGTCCGATCAACTCGCCGTTCTGATCGGCGAGCACGACGCCCGAGCGCAGCAGGCTCGGCCCGCCGTCGCCGCCGCGCGCGTCCTGCCCGTGGCAGAAGGCACAGTTGATCTTGTAGAGTGCCAGGCCGCGCTCGAGCGCCGCGGGATCGCCCGGAGGCCGCACGGGATAGGCGCCGATGCCAATGCCGCCGATGCGCCCGCGCCCGCCCTCTGGCGGCGTCGCTGGCTGTTGCGCCTGTGCGCCCACGACGGCAAGCCAGCCGCTCGTTGCCGCGGCAAGAACGAGCGCTTTCCCTACCAGACCCACCTGACCTACCTGACCCACACGTTCAGCCTTCATTTGCCGTCGACGCTGAACGCAAGGATCGCGTTGCCGGCCATGAACCCGATCGACCCGTACCCCGAGTTCACGAACAGCATGCCGCCCGCCACGGTGGCGCCCGGACCGTTCATCCCGCCGCCCTTGGCCGGTACCCTGTTCACCGTGTTCATGTACGCGTGCGCGGTGTCGACGTCCCAGATCACTTTGCCGCTGGCCGCGTCGTAGGCGCGCAGGTGTCCGTCGAGCGCGCCCGAGAAGACGACACCGGGCATCGCGCTCACCGCGGCCGGCTGGCCGGTGTTGCAGCCGACGCGCGTGCCGCAGGTGTCGCCGCTCGGCGGCGCGGTCCAGCGCGGCTTCCCGTCAGCGAGGTTCACGCTCAGCAGACCGCCCGCCTCGGTCTGGAGCATGCGCGCCGGCGAGGGTGGCGTTCTCGGCGGCAGGTTGCCTTCATGACACGCGGCGCAGTTCTGCTTGTAGACGGCCTCTCCCGACGGCGCCTGGGCCGCGGCAGGTCCGGCTACGGCCACCGCGAAACTGGCCAGGAGAAGCAGGAGAAGCAGGCCTGAAACACTGGTTGTTGCGCGCATGGAGGCGCATCCTATCAGCGCCACGATGCACCCGCAAACCGGGGCTACCGCCACCTCCGGTGGCTCGCGGCACGGCGCGACCGCGCCGATATCACCGGCCGAGCGCGCGCATCACAATCGCCGAATCATTGCCACCGAAGCCGAGGGACGTGGACACCGCGCAACGCACCGGCGTCTCGCGCGGCTGGTTGGCCACCACATTGATGGGACACGCCGCATCCGTCTCGTCATGATGAATGGTCGGGGGAATCACTCCGCGCGTCACGGTCAGGGCCAGCACCGCCGCTTCGATGGCGCCGGAGGCGCCGAGACAGTGGCCGACCATCGATTTGACGGACGTGACCGGCAGATTCGCGGCACGGTCGCCGAAGACGCGCCTGAAGCCGCGCGCCTCGGCGGCATCGTTCTGCGGCGTGGCCGTGCCGTGCGCATTGACGTGATCCACCTCGTCGGCGTTGATCGCTCCCGATGCCAGCGCAAGGGAGATGACGGTCGCAACGGCGCGGCCTTCGGGCTCAGGCGCCGTCGGATGAAACGCCTCGCAGGCGAGGGCGTGCCCTGCCAGTTCGGTGTCGATGCGCGCTCCACGCCGGCGCGCGTGGTCCAGAGCCTCGAGCACCAGCACGCCCGCGCCCTCGCCGATGTTCATACCGGCACGGCTGCGATCGAAGGGCCGGCACGGGTCCGGATCCATCAGGCGCAACAGGTTGAAGCCGGTGAAGGTGAGGCGCGCGAGTGCATCGGTCCCGCCGGCCAGGACGACATCGGCCCGGCCACACAGGATCGCCTCGACGCCGCGCCCGATGGCAATCGTGCTCGACGAGCACGCGGCCACGATGCATCCTCGCGGCCCCTCGAACCCGAAGCGCTCTGCGATGGCGTCCACCGGAGTGCTCAGAAAGTGGTTCCACACGTCCGAAGGCCGGGTGCGATCGATGCCCGACTCGAGCCAGGTCTGGTAGAAGTGTTCGCTGCGCAGCAGGTCGCCGGTGCCGGCGCCGAGGAAGACGCCGACGCGCGAGCCGTCGACTGTGGAGTCCGTCAGCCCTGCATCTTCGACCGCCTCGATCGCGGCGCGGATGCCGATGCGATCACCCCGTGACAGCCGGCGCAGACGCAGGGCGGGCAAGCCCGCGTCCACGGCGTCGATGTCCACCTCGCCCGCAGCGCGGGCCCGATAGCCCTCGGTATCGAACAGCGTGACCGGCCGGACACCGCACTCCCCTGCCACCATCCGCCGCCACGACTCTTCGCGAGTGGAGCCCAGCGACGTCACCAGCCCGATGCCAGTGATCACCACCTGACGCCTCATACGGGAGACGCCTCCGGTCGCCTGCGGCGCCCAGAACTAACAGCCGATCCCGGATGTCTGCTTGTCATCGGAGTGGTTTGAGGATCAGCACCTGCAAGCTCATGGAACCGAGACCACTGTAGCGATCGGGCAGCCAGCTCTTGCCGACATCAGCCCTGAGGATGGTATTCCGAGGTGCGCGAAAGTTCACCGCCGCGCCGACGCCCGGGAGCGGCTCCCAGGCGGCGTCCGACCCGCCCGATCGCCCCCAGGCATGCTCCACGAACAGGTCCAGGCGGTAGATCTCGAAGACGTTCAGCGAGTACGCCCCCCGCGCCAGGGCCACCTCGCTGAAGCGCACGCCGGAGGCAGGCACGCCGTGAATCCGCGTGTCGTCGAACATGCCGAACTGGTACTGCACGAACCGGTCGAGGTCGCGGCCGCCGAACCATCCGGCGTTGACGTAAATCTTCTGAAACGGTCCCGGAAAGAAGTTGCGGGACACGCCCAGGCTGTATTTCGCGTAGTCGCGGGCTGCCGCCACGCTCGGCTCGTCCTCGTCCGGCGCCGCTCCCGACCCCCAGTCGTGCCACCGGCTCCGGGTGAACCAGGTCCCGTTGGCCGTGACGCTATATCCCGCGCGCCGGTACTCCCAGGCTCCACCGATCCCGTTGGTCAGCGTGCTCGACGGCGGCTGGAACGTCTCGGCGGTCGTCCGGTCGCGAGTATAGATGTCGAAGCGCAACTGATACTGAAACGTGAGCTTCTGAAACGGCGTCGCCTGCCAGCCGAGATTGAGGCCAGTCGATAGAGGCCATGTGAGCACACTCTCGGCCTCGACTTCGCCGCCCGGTTCGTAGAGCCGATCGCTGGACGGCACCGCGATGGCGAAAAAGTCGAGGCTGGCATCGAGCTTCGTCGAGCCGAGCTTCGGCCGTTGAATGTTCCCGGCCGCGAGCACACCGCCGAACAGCAGGGCCAACTGGGTGTTCTGCGACCCGCCGAGACGGAAGTTGAGGTAGTTGATGCCGACGATCGGCAGAGGAAACGAATACGACGCGTCGATGTAGGTGCCCATCGCCAGCGCCTTGGCGCGGGTCGTCTGGGTGTCGCTGACGACGCGCGTGTCGCCTTCCTTGAGGAAATAGCGGAGCCCGGCATCGGTTTCACGGAACATGATCCGGTTGCTGACGCGCGCCGCGGCGCGTGCGGCCTCGAACGTCTCGTCGTTGACGCGGAAGTCGCTGAAGGTCACTTCCTTCTCGACGAGCAGGTTGCGGCCCGCCACCAGCACGATCTGGCGCGCCGAGAGACCCGAGAAGAGAAACACGGGCTGATTGTCGATCGTCGTGGCCAGGCTGTAGCGGTGTGTCTCTTCGTTCGACACGACGGGAGCCGACAGCCCCCCCTGCACGGCGTGCACCCGGATGCGCGCGAACGTGCGGCGATCGATCCAGACCGTCCCGCGATAGAGCGAGCTGTCCTTTCGGACGGGCTCGAAGCGCACGACGTAACAGTCAAAGCCGTCCACCCGGTCCACGCCGTCCAGGCGATACGTGTAGCCCTCGTCGAACCGCAACTGCAGCGGCAGAGAGAGCACCTTCTCGGGCTGCAGCAGCGGAAACGGCGGACGATCGGCGCCCCATTTCGACCCGTTGACCGAGAACGAGAGCTCCTCCCACTCCACGGTCGGGCCTTCGACGAAGTAGCGGTTCTCGGTGACCACGTCGTATCCCGCGTCGGTGACCGTTGGGCGGAAGTGCTGCCGCCACCGCGCCGACGCGGCGTACTGCCGAACCAGCACGTCCTGGGTCAGCTGCGCCTGCTGATGCCGCGAGATGATCTCGGCCACCGACAGCGTGGTGGCGGCCGACACTTCCGACCGCTCCACCATTACGTCGGTGGCACCCTCGTTGAAATCCACCAGCATCGGCCGGCCCGTCAGCGGCACCGAGACATCGATGCGGCGCGTGGTGGCGTCGCGCCGGTAGCCCGTCACCGCGGGTCGTGCACCCGTCAGCAGGTCGCGGAGACCGGGCACGCCCTCCACAGGGAGGGTCAGCGATACATCGAGCGGCGCCCCTGCGGCGTCACCCCAGTAGACGAGAAATGTCGAGAAGGTGCCCGTGTCGAACAGCAACCGATGGCGCACCGACGTCAGCACGCTCTGCTGCCCCGTCGTGAGCCGCAGCCCCACGGCGCCGGCATCGAGCGCCGACACCGGATGCGTCAGCAGGGCCGCAAGGGGAGCGAGCGCGCGAAGGGCCTCGCCCGTGAGGTCAGAGGCGCGCCACGCTCGCGCGGCCACTTCGGTCCCGACATCGACGAGCACGTCCTCCACGACCCGGCGCGTCGGCTCGACGCCGGGAGGCGCGTCGGCCGCGCCGCGCAGCGCGAGCCGGGCCGATGGATCGACCTGCCGCAGCCACGCGGAGATGCCGTCGCCACTGGTAGCGACCGCAAGCAGATCGACGTACGGCGCCAGGTCGGCTACGTAGATTTCTCGGCGGCGGTCAGCATCGGCCATGCCCGGCCCGCCAATGGCCAGCACGACACCGGGCCGGCGCGCCCGGGCTTCGGTGGCCGCCACTTGCATGGCAAAGGCGGCTACGGACGCCGGCTGACGGTCGACGACGACTTCCAGGATGCTCAGCGTGAGCTGACGCCGTTCGAGCAGCGCACGTACCTCGCCGCGCCAGAGTTCGACGTCAGCGGCTGAGAGTGGCGCGGGGATGGCAAGCCAGAGAGGAATCTTGCGGCGCTCGAGCGCGGCGAGCCTCGCATCGCCTGGCGCGGTGGCCAGCGGGTCGCGGAGTTCGAGGCGCACGGCGACGGGAAAGGCCAGCGTGCCCGCCTGATCGAGCACTGAAAGAGCGGCGCCATCCGGGCCATCGTCGAGCGCAATCCGCATCTGCGTCTCGGCGGCCGGCTGTGCGCCGGCCGGGGCGGCAAGACCAATCGCGCACAACAGCGCGACTGCGAGGATGGCGCCCCGGCGTTCGAGGTTCATGGAAGGGGCGGTGAGCCGGCCATCTCACCTTTTCCGAGGTCAGTCTGGTTTACAGGAGCGGTTACGCTGGACGAAGTCGGCCATGGTGTTGATCGACTCAAAGACTTCCATGGCCGTCTCCTCGTCTCGAATCTGCACGCCGAACGACCGCTCGAGTTCCAGCACCAGTTCGAGCACGTCGATCGAATCGAGCCCGAGTCCGGCGCCGAAGAGCGGCGTGTCGTCGGCTATCTCGTCTGGCGACATCGGCAGGTGCAAGCCGCGCACCAGCGCGCGCTTCAACTCGACCTTGAGCGCGGCCTGGGAGTCGGGCATCGGCGTAGTGTCGCTCACAGCAGCCCACCATCGACGCAAATCACCTGACCGGTGATGTAGCTGGCTGCATCCGACGCGAGGAACGCGACGAGCGACGCCACCTCGTCGGGCCGGCCCATCCGGCCGACCGACACCGTCTTCAGATGAGCCTCACGTGCGCGAGGAGGCATGATGTCCAGAAGTTCCGTTTCTACGAGACCGGGCGACACGGCGTTGACCAGCACACCCTTCCCCGCCAGGTCGCGAGAGAGGGCTCGCGTGAACCCTTCGAGTCCGGCCTTCGATGCGGCGTAACCGGTCTGCCCCGGCAGTGGCACTCGTGCGCTGGGCGAAGACACATTGATGATGCGGCCCCACCCTCGCATCATCATTCCGTTTACGACGGCGCGCACCGAGTGATATGCACCGGTGAGATTGACCCCGATGACTTCGTCCCATCGAGCCGTCGCCATGAGCGCCACGTGCACGTCGCGCGTGATCCCGGCATTATTCACAAGAACGTCGACGGCTCCCAAAGCGGCCGCGACCTGTTCGAAGAAGGCCGCCACCGAGGCTTCGTCCGCAACATCGCAGCGGCCGGCCCAGGCCCGCCCGCCACGCCCGACAATTGCCGCTGCGAGTTCACGAGCGGGCTGCTCACGATCGCGAAAGGCAATGCCCACCGCCGCACCGCGCTCCGAAAGCAGTTCCGTGATCGCCCGGCCGATGCCGCGCGAGCCTCCAGTGACGACCGCAATACGGCCGGCGAGACTCAAGGCATCGGGGGCGACGGACATTCAGGATCAGCGATCATCAAGCCGAAAACGCATGATACACGACAAGGTCCGGCCGACGGCCGCGCTCATGCGACCACGCGCAGGACAGCACTGAAGAGCGCGCCGCCGCTGGCGAAGCTGTTGACGACGGCGACCGGGCCTGGCGCGCGCGTCCGCCGGCGGGCAAGACGCAGCACCGCGGCCTCGGGTGCCGGCTCGACGAGCCCGGCGATGGGGGGCACTTCGCCTACGGCGCCGCACAACAACGCAGCGGCGCAGGCGGCGGCGCCTGACATGCCCCCTTCGCCGATCGCGCCCTTGAGCGACGTGACGACGGGCGCGTCGCCGAAGACGCAGGCAATCGCGCGCGCTTCGGCCGCGTCGAGCGCATGGGTCGCGTTGGCCGAGGCGTAGACGACGTGGACGTCGGCAGGGGCGAGCCCACACTCGTCGAGCGCCTGAGACATCGTCCGCGCGAGCGGTTCGGGATCGTGCGGCCACGCATTCAGCGTCACCGCGGCGCCCGAGGCCGCGACCCCGAGAAGATCGCCGCGGCGCCCGGGCGCGCCGTTGTCGGGCTCGAGCCACAGGCCGAATCCGCCCTCCCCCATCACGAACCCGGATCGATCGGCATCGAACGGGGCCAGCCGGCGCGAAAAGGCCCGCTCCCGCGACATCACCTTGAACCGATCGTGCCCTTTGAACACGGTCTCGTAGAGGGCATCGATCCCCCCCGCGAACAACGACGTGGCCCGGCCCTCACGAAGAAGGTCCACCCCGCCGACGATCGCGGCGAGTCCCGACGCCTCCTTGTGGCTGAGCGTGATGTTGGGGCCGCGCAGCTTGAACTCCAGCGCCGTCAGGCCGGCCGCAGCGTTTCCGACGGTGCTGTCGAACAACAGCGCCGGCGCTCCCGTGGGCCCGCCGCGCAACATGGCCTCGAGAAACACCTGCGTCGACTGGCCGCCGGCCGTGGCGCTGCCGAGCACGACGCCGATTCCGTCGTCGCCGCCGTCCGGGATGCGCACGCCCGCATCCTCGAGAGCCAGCCTGGTTGCCGCTACCGCATAGACGCCCGTGCGATCGAGGCGACGCAACTTCATGGGAGGGATCCAGGCACTGGCGTCGAAGCCGGACATCGCCGCGGTCAGGGTCGTCCGGCAGCCGGAGGTGTCGAAGGCGGTGATCGGCGCGATCGCGGTGCGGCCGTCGAGGAGGGCGTCGCGAAACGCATCGTGCGAGGTACCGAATACCGACACGATGCCGATCCCCGAAACGCGCACCGGTGGCCGCACGGCGCGTACGTTATCATCTGCTCGATGCGCCTTCCAAGCCGCGCGCGCGCGTGGATGGCGGTGTTTGCCACGGCCGTCATCGTCGTGACCCTCAGCGCCGCGCCTCCGGCACAGTCGCCCTCAGGGACCTCTACTCGCGAGTCGTTTCGGGATCTCTATTCGCGCGGTCACCAGGCCGGTGCCGCCATCAAGACCCTGACCGCCCGGTTCACCGAGACCACCACGTCGTCGCTCCTCACGCGTCCACTGGTGGCCCGCGGCACGCTCACCGTGCAGCGGCCGGCGCGCGTCATGCTCCGCTACACCGACCCCGAGGCGCGGCTCGTGCTAATCGACGGCGATCGAATGACGACGTCCTGGCCGGCGCGGCACCTGCGGGAGACGTCCAACATCGCGTCGGCGCAAGGCCGGGTGCAGAAGTACCTGGCGAACGAGTCCGCCGACGAACTGCTCAAACAGTTCGACGTCGAAGTCCACGATCCGGGCGAGCGTCCCCGAAGCTTCGAGGTCCGGCTCACGCCCAGGCGGCGGCAGGTGCGCGAGACGGTGACCCGCCTCGACCTCTTCGTGGAGCGGCCGTCGTTTCTGCTCGGCGCGATCCGGCTGTCGTTCGCGAATACCGACACCAAGATGATGGTGTTCGACGACGTCGAACCCAACGCCACGATCCCACCGGACGCCTTCGCCCTCGATCGCTGAAGGCGGCGGGCCACGCGCGTCCGTTGGCTGGACCGCCGTTACCCGCCACCATAGACTTACCGAATCGTGTCGAACCCCGCCGTGCCGGCAATCGTCGCGTGGTCGAGCCGCTGGCGGATCGCGGTGCTGATTGGGGTCGGCTGCCTGGTGCTCGCATCGGCCGAAGGAGCACGCCGGCTGTCCTTCGATGCCGACATCCTCGCGCTGCTTCCGCAGCACGGCCGCGCCATTCCCGCCTTTCGTGAATTCCTGGCCCGCTTCGGCACGCTGGACCAGCTGTATGTCATCTTCACCACCCCCGACGGCCGCGCCATCGACGATTACCGCGACGAGATCGATGCCTGGATCGAGGGGCTGAAGGCCGCGCCGGAGATTGCCGCGGTCGAAGCGGGGGTGGTCGATCGGTCCCGCGACCTCGGGTGGCTGGCCGATCGCCTGCTCCTCCTGCTCGACGCAGGCGCACGCGACGAAGCGCTCCGCCGTCTCGAACCGGCGGCGCTCACGCAGGCGGTCGGGCACAGCCGCGAACTGCTGACGGTTCCGTCCGCCGAAGTCGCCGAGTTGGTACGTCAAGACCCGGCGGGCCTGCTGTCGCTGCTGAAGCCCGCCGGCGGCATGGAGACCGGCCTGAGCGGCGCCGCGGCCTCGGGCGGACACGTCACCGCAGACGGCCGCAGCCGCATCGTCATCGCGCGTCCCCGGCGCCCGCCATTCGATTCGGAGTTCTCGCGTGCGCTCGATCAGCGCCTGCAGGCGATCGCTGCCGGCGTGAAGGCGGTGACCGCCGCAGACGCAGAGGCCGATCCACTGCCGCCGCTGCGGGTCGAGTTCGCGGGAGGCCATCGCGTCGCGGTGGAAACCGAGGCGCTGGTGCGACGCGAGAGCATCGTGAACAGCGCCGGCTCGCTGGTGGTGATCCTGCCGCTGCTCTTCATCGTCTTCCGCAGCGGCTGGCTGGTCGCGGTCGGCGCGCTCCCCTCGACGCTGTCGCTCGTCCTGGTGCTGGGCGGGCTGGGCTTTGCCGGCGCGCAGCTCTCGACCGCCGGCACCGGCGCCGGCGCCATGTTGTTCGGGCTCGGCATCGACGGCGTTGTGCTGCTCTATGTGGCGTATCTCACGCCAGCTGGCTCCGCCGATACCGCGTCGAGGATCTCGGGCCCGGCCACCAGCATGCTGCTCGGCATGTGGACGACGGCGGCGACCTTCTACGGCCTGATGTTCGTCGACTTCCCAAGTCTGCAGCAGCTCGGGATGCTGGTCGGCCACAGCATGGTGATCTGCGGCATCCTGACGCTGCTGCTGGTGCCGGCTCTGCTGCCGCGGCAGGCGCCCCGCGAGCGGCGCCGCACGCTCGGCCTGCCCCGGCTGGCAGGATGGATCAGCGCGCGGCGACGGCTCATCCTCGTCACGGCCGCGGTACTGACCGCGGTGCTCGGCCTCGCGGCGAGAGGGCTGCGGATCGATGCAAGCCTCGAACGGCTGCGCTCGGACACCGAAGCCGCGCGGCTCGAGGAACGGGTCGGCTCGGCGTTCGGGCTGCCGACCACGGTCTACGTCGTGCTCGACGACGGCGTAGACCTGGACGCCCTGCTCGAAACCAACGAGCGGCTCACGACGCGGCTCGCCGCGGACCTGCCTGACCTTCGCGTGCAGGCGGCGTCCTGGTTTCTACCCTCCGACGCCAGCCAAACGCGCGCCATCGCCCGGATCACCAGTTCGGGACTCTCGCCCGCCGCCGTGCGGCAGGCGCTGGAACGGGCGGGCGTCGAGCACGGATTCCGTCCCGGGTCGTTCGCGCCGTTTTCCGAGCGGCTGCCGCGTCTGCTCGGCGCGTCGCAGCGTCTCACCTACGACGACTACGTCAGCCACGGCCTTGCCGATCTGATCGCGCGGTTCGTCGTCCGCGACGGTGGACATTGGAAGCTGGCCACCTATGTGCTGGCGTCGAACGACGACCAGGTCGCCCGCGTGCAGTGGATCGTCGATCAGGTGGATCCGCACCAGACCCTGACCGGGTTGCCGCTCGTGAACCGGGACCTCGCCGCCGCGTTCGTGCCGGAGTTCCTCAAGGGGTTGGGCGTCGGCGCCGCGCTCGTGCTGCTGCTCGTCGGCGCCGCCTTCCGCGACTGGCGTCTGTCGCTGTTCGCGTTGGCGCCAACGGCCATCGGGCTGATCTGGACCGCCGGGATTCTCGCTTTGGTGGGCGTGCAACTGGATCTCTTCGCCGCGTTCGCCGTGGTGACGCTGCTGGGTATTGGCGTCGACTACGGCGTCCATCTCGTGCACCGCCATCAAGAGCGGGGCGACGCGGCGGCGGCCACGGCCGAACTCGCCCCAGTGATCCTGGTCGCGGCGATCATCACCATCGTCGGCTACGGAACGCTGGTCACATCCTCATATCCCCCGCTGCGATCGATCGGCCTCGTGTCGGTTGTGAGCGTGCTCGCACTGGCCGCGGCATCGGTGTTGGTGCTCCCGGCACTGCTGCTGCCTTCGACGGTCACGAAGCGCGACGCGTAGCGACGAGCAGCACGTTCGCGAACGGAGTACCCGTGGACATGTCGCGGACCTCGGCGTCGAAACCGTGACGCACGAGGCACGCGCGCCACTCGGCGGCCGTGCGAAAGTGAAACGATTGCGTCCAGGCGCCGTAGACCACGGCCTTGAGCCGGTTGCCGCACTTGATCGCAGTGAAGCGCCATCCCGCCGCCGCATCGGCCTCACGAATGAGCATCACCCCACCGGCCTCGAGCGCGGCGGCCATCGATGCCAGCAGCGACTCCTGCTCCCCCAGGCTCATCATGTGCAGCACGTCGAACAACAATATCGCCTTGGCACGAATTGGCGCGGTCGTGCGGGCGTCGGCGGTAATCACGTCCGCGTCTCCCGCCAGTGCCGCCGCGGCGACTGACGCGACGCGCCCTCGTGTTTCGATGCCGATCAGCCGGTCGAACTGCGGGGGCGACGGCCACCCGGCGGGCCACGCGCCCGCCAGATAGGCGCGGCGCGCCTCAGCGAGCAGGGCCAGGGTGAGGCCCTGGCCGCAGCCGACGTCGAGGAGCGTCCCGCCGACGCGGCTCGGTGCGGTGGCTTCGGCCAGCGGGGCGGAGCGTGCCGGTGGCGTCAGCAGGCCGTCGCACACGGACGCGCGGTAGATCGGGTCGCCGCGCAGCTTCCCGCGCGCAAACTCCCACGCCACGACGCCGGCACGGATG
>Ga0173480_10000512_pt1 | contig 13029 bp, 9 predicted proteins | sample NitcycUS209509C1_FD_122622 | JGI IMG/M metagenome (GOLD analysis project Ga0173480, IMG submission 122622) | Soil microbial communities from Arlington Agricultural Research Station in Wisconsin, USA - Nitrogen cycling UWRJ-S209-509C-1 (version... | ecosystem: Environmental > Terrestrial > Soil >... | reverse complement strand
GGACCGGGACCTCCTCTAACTGGTAGTTCTCGGGGCCGTGGCAGATAACGGCCTGCATGCTGCCTGGGATTTGATTGACCTGATCGACCGCGGGTTGGGACATACGAGCCACCTTAATGTGGTGACTTGTCAGATTCTCAAAGTGCTATAGCCCTCTGAGAATCTGACAAGTCGGCGGAGGTGGAGGCCTATTCGCGGGGCACTTGGCGGATGACCGGCTGCGGCCGAGGTGTCTCGTACGTCATGACGTTCTGCTGATCTTCATCGGGGCGGTATCCGTCAGCAAATGTGTTCAGCAGCCGCGCGGCCTTTGGCCAGAATCCGGAATAAGGCGGATACCAAGGAATCGCCAATGTGGATGGCTTTTCACAAAAATCAGCCTCTTGCTGATCGAGCCACGCTTCGCCCGACAAGGCGTCCGCATAGAACCCGCGGCGCTCAAATGTGCTAGCACGAAGTTTCTCGATGTTGCTCATGGCCGTACGCAGCCGCAGCCAGCGGAAGCGGTTCCACTGGGGGTCGCTGACGAAGCGGGTACGCAGTCGAGCCCCCGCCAGGGCTCCCCGCAGCGCCATAGAAGCGATGATCTCGCGAGGCATGAACAGATTGGTGCCGCCTTCGCCGGGACCGGTCCTGACTTGGGCGATCCGGTTGCGATAACCCGGAAGCGCGGACTGCATGCTGTCCCGCCATGACATTGCGGTGTCGAAGATCGCCTTGCCAAAGCCGAGGCCGGAGCTGCCGAGACTCTTGACAGGAATGCGGAGGTCGTCCCAGTCCTGCGGCAGCCAAATATCTTGGTGCGGTGCGTCATAAGGATGGATGCCAAGGTTGAGCGAGACGGTCGGCCAGCGCGGTAGGGCGTTGTCGAAGAAATGCACCGGGAAGTTTGAGGTAATACCGCCATCTGAGAACCACAGATCCTGCGCCGAGTCCGGCGCAGGGGGCAGCGCCACGAGTTGACCATGATCAAAAATGGTTCGGCCAAGATCGTCTTGGATTGCGGAGGGACGGCGGATCCGATACATCGGCACGGCCTGGAAGAGAGCCGGGAGCGACATGCTGATCCGTACCGCGAAGATCACCGGAAGATCCCACGGCTGAGGCAGCTTATGCAATGTCCGTACGGCTCCATGACGATCATGGACTTCCCGGCTCTCTGTCTCTGACAACGCCTGCAAGATCAACTCTGGGAACACCTGTGACTCAGCAGAGCGCAGCTGATCAATGCAGATCCACAACTGCTCAGGATCGTCATCCTCGGTTGGATCCAATGGAAAGCGGAACGGGCGCTGCCGGGTGAGGTCAGTCGTCATCAGCTCAAGATTGACTAGCCGATGATCGCTTCGCTCTGACATCTGCCGCCAAGTGGCAAGATCTTCTTGGCTTTGAGTTCGTCTCCGTTCATGGTAGTCCAGACCGGACCAGAGATGCCCAAACCGCAGTACTTGATCATCTGGCAGACCGGCGAGCGCGTTCATGCAGTCGCTCAGCCAGGGAACCACAGATTTCTTCACAGTTGGTCTGGGCACGGCAGCCATCACATCCAGAAGATTGCGGCTCCGCTGCGGTGTGGTTCCTGCAATGAACCCGAAAGCTCGAGATCGAAAGTGGCCGATGTAGCTCAAGATCGAAGTGAGCAGTCCGACCGCGATCACGATGCTGGCCGCGAGGCCCACTAGGACTGCGCTGGCGTACAGCGCCGGTCGGAAGATAGCGAGGATCACGACCGGCAGAATCAAAGCGGCACCAATGATCAGCTGCCGGATGGTCAGAGAACGTGGGGTGGCGTACGCGCTGGTGTAGAGGCGCAACTTCTGAAGCCAGCCTGGGGCTACGCCATCCTCCGCGGCAGGTTTGCGTAGCCCAGAGCGGATTCCCTGGACAATAAGGGCTATACCTACCACCGTGGCGATAAATGCCAGCACGCCGACGAAGCCGAGACCGATGATCTCTCCGATGCTGCGGGGTTCGCCGGTGAACTTCCATTCCAGATATCCGGTCAGCACGATCGCGCCGGAGATCAAGGCGAGGGTGAACAAGCGCGGGAGCCAGCCAAATGCGAACAGCGCTAGCAGTGGCAGCGGCCAGCTCTGGCCGCGCATAATCGCGACGGCGACCCGGAAGATGGCGGCCATGGCATTTCCGGCTCGGAAGAGCTGCGCGAGTCGATATTCGTCCTTTTCTTGATCACCCGGGCGAGTCTGGGTCAACCAGCTAATGAGATCGGCTAGGCCCGCAAAGCCAGTGCGTATCTGAAAGCCGTTTGTCGGGTTGGCCGATTCCTCTCGTTTGCTTTCGTGTCGACTCAGGCCACCCGCCGCCAGCACCTGGCTACTGCGACCCAGCTCGGCTGCGGCGGTGAGGGCAGCAGCGATAGCGCCAGCGGACGCGCCACCGACGTTGCGAAAGCGAAAGTTAGTAGCCAACTCGCAGGCGGCGAGTGGATAGACCACTCCCGATGTCGTGCCACCCTCCATCGTGAGATCGAGGCTGGATTTCACATACGCGGCGACGGTGTCACTGGTGATCGACGGCCGACCCGACAACACCTCCGCCGGCGGACCGGCGATGGCGAGCTTGGTGGCCGGATCCTCGCCGCCGAGTGTGTAGCGTGCCTGGTTGCCATATCCGCCGATCAGCGTCGAGGGATCCATCCCGACCGGATCGTCTGATGGCTCCAACCCGTCAGGCAGGTATGGGCGGCGCAGGATGCTTCTCACCTCCACTGGGTCGTTGTTGATCAACTCTCGGAGGGCGCTCAGCGCTGCTCCTCGACTGGCGACCGCCATGGTGACCTCCTTTGCCAGGTCCGCAGGATGAGGAGAACTATTCTCGCCCGATGAGGATCGTGGTGATTGGAGGCCAAGGTCTGCTCGGCACGGCGCTGGTACAAAGACTCGAGGCTCGCGGCGTGACGGTGAGCTCCGCGAGCCGGCGTACCGGCGTTGATCTTGCCACTAGCGCCGGGCTGGAAGCAGCGCTTGACGGGGTCGAGTGTGTGGTCCATGCCGCCGTTCATCCGCTGCGTCATCGACGAGTGAATTTCGACGGTACCCGCCGGTTGATCAAGATCCTGGTCGGTCGGCCCACGCCGCCACACGTCATCTATCCCTCGATCGTCGGCTGTGACCGTATCCCGTTTCGCTACTATCGCGCGAAGTACGCTTCCGAGCTGGTGCTCGAGCGGAGCCAACTGCCGGTGACGGTGGTAAGGGCGACGCAGTTCCACGCGGTCGTCGCTGCAGTTGCCCGGACTGTGACGCCGGGTCCAGTCACATTCATGCCCAACGGAATATCGTTTCAGCCTTGCGACCATCGTTGGATCGCCAGTGAGCTGGCCGACATCGCACTCGGGCCGGCACCACCGGGGTACGACCGGGCGGCCGATCGAGCAGGGCCCGAGCGTCTTAGCCTCGCCGATGCCGTGGTACTGATTCGGGGCATGAAAGGAAAAAGGCCGCCGCGGTTGATCACCCTTCCACCTATTGGTGGCACGCTGCAAGCATTTCAGGCCGGAGCCAATCTCCCCGATCCGGGCACCAAGATCGGCGGCTCATCGTTCCAGGAATTCCTCGAAGGGGTTAGACGGTAAGGGCCTTGAGCTCGGCCAGCAGCTTGCTCATGGTGTCCTTGGCGTCACCGAAGAGCAGCGTTGTGGTCGGTTCGTAAAGCAGCTCGTTCTCGATACCGGCGAAGCCGGGCCGCATCGATCGCTTCATGAAAACCACCTGACGGGCCTGATTGGCGTGCAGGATCGGCATGCCGTATATCGGCGCACCAGGGGTCGTCTCTGCGGCCGGGTTGACGACATCGTTAGCGCCAACCACTAGCGCCACGTCCGCTTGCTTGAACTCCGGATCGATCTCATCCATCTCCTTGAGCTGCTCGTACGGCACCTGAGCCTCAGCGAGCAACACATTCATGTGGCCCGGCATCCGGCCGGCAACGGGGTGGATGGCGTAATCGACCTGAACGCCGCGTTCGGAAAGCAGGTCGACAAGCTGGCGCAAAGTGTGCTGGGCCTGCGCCACCGCGAGACCGTAACCAGGCACGATAATCACGCGTTGGGCATACGCGAGCAAGATCGCCACATCAGCGGGGCTCGCCGACTTCACAGGGCGATCACTGACCGTGATGGCGCCGAGCGTCGAGCCACCCTTAAGGGCGCCGAACAAGACATTGATCACCGAGCGGCCCATCGCGTTGGCCATCAAGCGGGTAAGCAAGGTACCTGCGGACCCGACCAGCGTGCCGGCGACAAGCAACAAGATGTTCTCCAGCAGGTAGCCGCTGGCGGCGACCGTCAGACCGGTGAACGCGTTCAGCAAAGAGATCACGATGGGGACGTCGGCACCACCCACGGGGAGCACAAGTAGTACACCCAGTCCGGCACCGACGGCGGCCAGCAGCACGGCGAATATCAGGCTGGGGATGAGGACCAAGCCGACACTGGAACCAAATGCTGCCAGCAATCCCAGTCCATAGAGGATGGGATAACCCGGGAATACCACAGGGCGCGTCGTCATCAGTTCTTGCAGCTTGAGGAAGGTGACCACCGAGCCGGCGAAGCTGACCGACCCGACCAAGATCGTGAACGCCGTCACGATCAGGTCGAACACCGGTGTCGTGCCGGGGCCCAGCTCGGTCAGTTCGATGATCGCCACAATGGCCGCCGCGCCGCCTCCGACCCCGTTGAACAAAGCCACTAGTTGGGGCATCTGCGTCATCTGGACGCGATAGGCGCCGAGAACGCCGATGGCTGTGCCTGCTGCGATCGCCGCCAAGATCGGCAGCAGGTGGTGGATGTCGGAGACCAGAAAGACGATCACGCAGGCCAACAGCGCACCGGCCGCGCCGATCAGGTTGCCGCGTCGGGCGGTCCTAGGTGAGGACAAGCCCTTTAAGGCGATAATGAAGCAGACCGCCGCTGCCAGATACCCAAGTTGAGCCCAAGCTAGGGTCACTTCTCGAGCTCCCGGCGTGCAGATTTCTCTACGGCTCGTTTGGGGCGCGAGAACATGATCAACATGCGGTCGGTGACGACGAACCCACCGACCATATTGATCGAGGCCAAGACCACAGCAACCAGGCCTAAGACGAGAATCGGTACCGATTGCGCAGTACCAGCAACCAGGATGGCCCCGATCAAGATCACGCCATGGATGGCATTCGCACCTGACATCAGCGGGGTGTGCAAGGTGGAGGAGACCTTGGAAATCACCTCCACGCCGACGAAGATCGACAACACAAAGATCGTCAGCCAAATGATGGGGTCAGTGTTCATGAGTGAAGTACCTGTCCCGCGTGGGTTATGCACATTGCAGAAGTGATTTCATCCTCAAAATCCGGAGCAAAACGGCCGTCCCGCGTCATCAGCATGATCACGTTCAAGACATTCTGGGCGTACAACCGGCTGGCAGGCGCCGGCATCTGGCTCGGTATGTTAGCGCCACCCCACACCTGCACCGAGCCCGCTCGCACGACCTTGCCAGCCACCACGCCTTCGACGTTACCGCCCGCCTCGGCTGCCAGGTCGACGACGACCGAACCAGGTGCCATCTGGAGGATCATCTCGCTGGTCACCAGTAGCGGCGCTCGTCGCCCCGGCACTGCCGCTGTTGTGATCAATGCGTCGGCGGTGGCGACATAGCTAGCAAGCAGTTCGCGTTGCCGTTGGGCGCGCTCCTCTGTCATCTCCCGGGCATAGCCGCCTGCTCCCTCGAGGGTCGGCAGTGGCAGCTCAATGGCTTGCGCCCCCATCGACCGGATCTCCTCGGCCGCGGCGGCGCGTACGTCGTAGCCCTTGACTACCGCACCCAAACGCCGACAGGTCGCGATCGCCTGAAGACCCGCGACGCCGGCGCCCAGCACCACGACCTGCGCCGGTGGGACCGTACCAGCGGCCGTCATGCTCAAGGGAAAGAACTGACCCAGCATGCTGGCAGCAACAATGGCTCCCCGATAGCCGGCGACCAAGGCCTGGGAACTCAAGGCATCCATCGATTGCGCACGGGAGATGCGCGGCACGTATTCCATCCCAAAGGTGGTGAGCTTCCGATCGCTGCGAAGCGCGATATCACCTGGGCGTTCAGCGGATGGGAAGAACGAAATCGTCGCCGCTCCAGATGGCAACGGAGCTAGGCAGGCAGCGTCGAGCGGCTGCACACTGAGCACCACATCTGCCGCGTCAAACGGATGCTCGGTGACCAGGGCACCGGCCGCCTCGTACGCCCCATCGGAGAAGAGGGCACCGGCGCCGGCTCCCGTTTGCACCGCGACCTCGTAACCGACAGCGCGCAGTCTGCGCACGAGTTCGGGAACCATCGCAACACGGGCCTCGCCGGGCGCCTGTTCCCGGGCTACCGCGATGCGCACATTCCGAACCTAATGCACGCCGACTTGTCAGAATCCAGTCGCGCTATAACGCGACTGGATTCTGACAAGTCGGCTTGTCGGGGTCACCGAACTTTGACATTGATTGAGTGGTATCCAGTTGCGCCGTTAGGCATCGGCGGCGCCTCGGCGGCCGTCTGAAGCATTCCGTTCGCGTCCGTGGCGCGAACGGTCAGCGTGTGGCTGCCTGGGGTGGCAGCCCATTCGTATTTCCACTGCCGCCAGGTGTCCGGGCCAATCGTCTCCGCAAGCTGTGCAGGCTGCCATCCGTTCTTGTCGACTTGGACCTCGACAGCCGAGATGCCGGTGTGTTGGGCCCAGGCGACGCCGGCGACGACGACCGTTCCCGCGTTGACGGTCGACTTACGCGGTACGTCGATCCGCGAGGCCAGCTTGATGGGAGCCTTGGCCGACCAACCGAGAGGGGTCCAATAGGCCTGTTCCTTGGCGTACATGGTGACCTTCAATGACGTCACCCACTTAGTCGCCGAGACATAGCCGTAAAGGCCCGGAACGACCATGCGTACCGGGAGGCCGTGCTCGATGGGCAAGGGCTCGCCATTCATGCCGATCGCCAGGATGGCCTCCCGCTTCGGATCGGTGAGGGCCGACAGGGGCGTACTGGCAGTCCAGCCGTCATGGCTCTTTGAGAGCACCATGTCGGCGCCCGCAAGAGGCTTCGCTTCGGCCAGCAGCTCGCGTATGGGATATCCGAGCCACAGCGCGTTGCCGATCAGATCGCCGCCAATCTCATTGGAGACGCAGGTAAGTGTGGTCATGTGTTCGACGAGCGGCTTGCCGCTGAGGTCGGCGTAGTTGATCTGGATCGGGTTCTCGACCATCCCGGTGATCCTGAGGCTCCAGGTTTCAGGATCGACTATGGGCGCCTGGAGTGAGGTATCGATCCGATAGAAGTCATCGTTCGGGGTCACATACGAGGCGAGGCCGTCGAGGTGGAAATCAGCGCCCGCAGGCGGCCCGGGCGGGGGTTTCACGGGAGTCGGCAGCTTCAGCTTCTGACGTGCGGTGTCGACGGCTGAGGACGCACTGGCGAGCAGTTGGCCGGTGATCGCTGCGACCGTGGCCGCCGCGCCGACCGCGATTGTCCATCCCAGGAAGTTCCGTCGCGCGGCCGATTGCGCTGCATCATCGTTCACCGCTGCAGGTGCCGGGCGCCACCGTTGCAACTTGCTGATCAGCGAGCTCAAGATCATGTAACCCAACAGCAGGCCGACGATAGTTGGGACGTAGGCGGTGATCGTCGCCTCTGGCTGCGCGGCGATGCCGAGAATTCCGAGTACCGCCACGAGGGCGAACACGGCGGCACCGGCGAAGCGACGGCGCCACTCGAGCTGGCCGGCGATGGCACAGAGAACGAGAACCCCGACAACAATGATGGCGAGCAGCACGGGTTTGTCCGCAATGCCGAGAGTTTCCTTGCCGAAGTTGACCAGTGATGCTGGCAGCAGATTGATAATCAGTTCGCCGACTGCAGGTACCGGCGAGCCGGCTGGCTCGACGACCCATGCGACGAGGATGGCGATGGCGAGACCGGCCAGGCCGGCGACAGCTCCCGCGAGCCGTGCCCACCATCGGGTGACACGTGCCACCTCCCGCTCGTCCCGGCTGTGCACCTCACCATCCTGCGCTCGCGCCGGCCGTCGGACAACGAATTAGTGCTTACGCATTAGTCACGGCAGGCTATTGATCATGGCTGCAGCGCTCGACTGCGTCGATTACTACCCCGGCTGGGTTGAGAATGCCGACCAGCTCTTTGACCAGCTTCGGGGCGACATTGGCTGGGAACAGCACACCATCAGGCTCTACGGCCGCACTGTCCCTACCCCGCGGCTGACGGCATGGATGGGAGATGCCGCCTACCGCCACTCCGGAATCGTGAACATGCCGGCTCCCTGGCCGGAAGCCCTCGCAGAGCTGCGAGAGCGGCTCCGCACGGAGTTGGGTATTGACTTCAATTCCTGCCTGGCCAATCTCTATCGGGACGGCACTGACTCAATGGGCTATCACAGCGATGATGAGCCTGAGCTAGGCCCGCGACCCACTATCGCCTCGATCAGCCTCGGGGATCGGCGACGTTTCGTGCTGCGGCATCGAACGACTCGGGAGCGATGGGATTGGGATCTCGGCCACGGTGACCTCTTGGTCATGCGGGATGAATCGCAGAGTGACTACGCCCATGCGGTTCCGAAGACCTCTCGGCCGGTTGGGCCTCGGATGAACCTCACCTTCAGGCGGTTCCAACCGAGTCAGGACTGACGCCCGCCCAGACTGTTTCTCAGAATCTCCCCCGAGCCGCGACCGCCTCACTCGTTCCACGCTCAAATCTTTCGCTGCAGCGCCAGCTCGGGGGAGATTCTGAGAATTTTGGCGTCACCGTTAACATCGGGGCCCCTTTTGAGGCCTTCCATATATGTGGGGACTACATTCCATGAGATCCAGCGGCTGTTGGCCGCCGAGGGCGTTATCGCACGTCAGAACCACCCTGAGCTCGACACCACTTTGCGCTATCTGGTGCGCCGTGGCGATCTCGCTCGTGTGCTTCCCGGCATCTATGCGGCTGCAGATCAGGCAGCATCGCTACAGGCTCGTGTCAGAGCACTCAGCTGTCTCGATCCTGACGCGATACTGGTTGGCGCTGTCGCCGCACGGCTCTCATTCTGGCCCGAGCTTCGGGTAAATCTCGTCGAATGTGCGGTTCGCCACCGGAAAGCACCCCAGGTTGGTTACTGCTTCACCCGACGGCAAATCCCGGCCGAGCTTGTCGTCAACCGGCGCGGCCTGCACTACACGGCGCCAGCGCTCACGGCGTTAGATCTGTGCGGGGCGATGGGTGGCGACGCGATTGATCAGGCGCTGCGCAGTCGGGCTACGATGCTTGCCCAGCTCCATCGAGCAATGGAACTCACGGCCGCGCGAGTCGGCAATCCAACCAGGCGACAGCTCTTACTTGATTCCCGTGAGGAGCCGTGGTCGAAGGCGGAGCGCATGTTCCACCGCCTACTTCGGGACGCTGGCATCACCGGATGGAAAGCCAACCGACCAGTGGTGCTAGATGGCTCCACGTTCTATGTCGACGTCATCTTTCGCAAGCTCAAGCTCGCGATTGAGATCGACGGCCGGCTGTACCACACCGGGACGGAGGTCTTCGAGAGCGACCGATGGCGGCAGAACCTCCTCGTCCTGAACGGCTGGTGCGTGTTGCGATTCACCTGGACCATGATCGAAGAGCATCCAGAAGACGTCATCGCGATGGTGCGCGACGCGATGAAAATGCTGACAGCTACAGGGCTCTGAAATGACTAACTCAGAACGGCCTCCGACCGCGAGCTGGTCCGGCCCCAACCGCAACCGCGGGTTGTAGATCTTCTAGCTCTTCTCTGCCTGCAGCGAATTGGGAGTTGTAGAGATCGAAGTAGTGGCCACGTGCCTCCAGCAGCTCGTGGTGGGTACCTTGCTCCACGATCTTCCCGTCCTCCATCACCAGGATCACATCGGCGTCGCGGATAGTGGAGAGCCGGTGAGCGATCACAAAGCTGGTCCGATCCGAGCGCAGCGCAGCCATTGCACGTTGCACAAGGACCTCGGTGCGGGTGTCAACAGAGCTGGTCGCCTCATCCAAGATCAGCAGCGCCGGGTCGGCGAGGAAGGCACGAGCGATGGTGATCAGCTGCTTCTCGCCAGCACTCATGTTGCTGGCTTCCTCGTCCAGAACCGTGTCGTAACCGTTCGGCAGTGCGTGCACGAAACGATCAACATAGGTTGCCTCTGCAGCTGCGTGGATCTCCTCCTCAGTCGCGGTTGGCCGACCATAGGCAATGTTCTCCCGAATGGTGCCGTGAAAGAGCCAGGTGTCCTGCAGCACCATCCCGATGTTGGACCGCAACGCTGCCCGCGGCACTGTGGCAATGTCTACCCCGTCGAGGGTGATACGGCCGCGATCCAGCTCATAGAACCTCATGATCAGGTTGACCAGCGTGGTCTTGCCGGCCCCGGTCGGGCCGACTATCGCCACCGTGCTGCCGGGCTCAGCCACCAGGGACAGATCGCTGATCAACGGCTGCTCGGGATCGTAGGAGAACCAGATGTGCTCGAACGCCACCCGCCCGCAGGTCGGGTTGAGCGAGCTGGCCTCCTCCGGCACCTGCTCTTCTTCATCAAGCACCTCGAAGACTCGTTCCGCCGAGGCGACACCAGACTGCAGCAGATTGGCCATCGAAGCCAGCTGCGTCAGCGGCTGAGTGAACATTCGGGTGTACTGAATGAACGCCTGTACGTCACCGAGGTTCATGGTGCCGCTGGCCACCCGAAGCCCTCCTACGACGGCGATCGCCACATAGTTCAGGTTCCCGATGAAGAACATCGTCGGCATAATCAAACCCGAGACGAACTGGGCGCCGAAGCTGGCGCCATAGACAGCGCCGTTGCGCTCGGCGAACACCGCCTCAACCTCATGTTGCCGGCCAAATACCTTGACCAGCGACTGTCCAGTGAACGCCTCCTCAATGTGACCGTTCAGCTCTCCGGTGGATTTCCACTGCTGGACGAACAGCTTCTGAGACCGTTTTCCGATAAAGCCCGTCACCAAGATCGACACTGGGATCGTGACGAGCGCGATCACGGCCAGCACAGGTGATATGACGAACATCATTACGGTGACGCCGATAACGGTGAGCAGCGAGGTGAGCGCTTGGCTCAGCGTTTGCTGCAGCGATTGGGAGATGTTGTCGATGTCATTGGTCACTCGGCTCAGCAGCTCACCGCGACTCTGCTTGTCAAAGTAGCTCAGTGGTAGCCGGTGAATCTTCTGTTCGACCTGGCTACGCAAGGTGTACATGGAACGCTGCACTGCACCGTTCAGCAGGTAACCCTGCAACCACAAGAACAATGAGGCGACGAGATAAAGGCCGAGCGCCAGCAGTAAGTACTCTCCCAGTAGCCCGAAGTCGATCCCCTGCCCAGGAATGACGTTCAGCCGCTGCAGCATGTCGGCGAACCTGTTATTGCCCTGAGCCCGCAAGGCGGCGATGACCTGCTCCTTGGTGGCCCCACTTGGCAGGTTCTTCCCAAGGACACCAGTGAAGATCACGTCTGTGGCCATGCCCAAGATCTTCGGTCCCATTACGTTCATCACGATGCCGACCACGGCAAGCAGCACAACCAAGATCAAGATCATCCGCTCCGGCGCCAGATGTCCGAGCAGGCGCTTGAGCGAAGGGAAGAAGTGCAGCGATTTCTCTACTGGGCGGGCCTGTCCCCACATGCGCCCGCCACCTGTAGACGGCGGACCATATTTGGGACGCTCTGGCGCCTTGGGACCCCGCTGCCCGTTGCCCCGGGAGCTGGTCGAAGCGCCGGGCGCGTGCCCTTCGACAGGCTCAGGGCGCAGACGATCTTGACCGTTCCCACTCACGCGGCGGCCTCCTCCGCGCTCAGCTGGGAGTCGACGATCTCCGCATACGTCGGACAGTCCGCCAGCAGCTCCTCGTGAGTACCGGTGCCGACAATCTCCCCATGCTCCAAGACAACGATCTTGTCCGCGTCGGCGATAGTCGCGACCCGCTGCCCGACGATGATTACCGCGGCCTCGGCCGTCTCGCGCTGCAACGCGGCTCGTAGCCGGGCGTCTGTGGCAACGTCCAGCGCCGAAAACGAGTCATCGAAGACGTAGATTTCCGGTCGCTTCACCAACGCCCTCGCGATCGACAAGCGCTGTCGCTGACCGCCGGACACATTAGTGCCGCCTTGGGCGATGAGGGCTTCCAGTTGTCCCGGCATCTCGCGTACAAAGTCCTCCGCCTGAGCCACCCGTAGGGCCTGCCATAGCTCTTCATCTGTCGCGTCTGGTTTGCCATATCGCAGATTGCTCGCGACAGTGCCTGAGAAGAGAAATGCCTTCTGGGGGATGAGACCGATCCGACTCCACAGCAGCTCGGGATCGCATTCACGTACCTCTACCCCGTCCACCGCGATCGATCCGCCGGTAGCGTCGAACAGCCGTGGGATCAGCGAGACCAGCGTGGATTTGCCGGCGCCGGTTGAGCCGATGATCGCTGTGGTTCGGCCCGGCTCAGCGGTAAAGGTGATGTTCCGCAGCACCGGCGTCTCGGCTCCCGGATAGGTGAATTCGGTGTTCCCGAACGACACCACGCCAGTGGCCGGGAGCTCCGTCACTGGATGCTGAGGCGGCAACATCGAGGACTCGGTGTTGAGTACCTCCTGGATCCGCTCGGCGCAGACTGCGGCGCGCGGCGCGATTATCAGCAGGAAGGTCGCCATCATGACCGACATCAAGATCTGGACGAGGTAAGTCAGGAAGGCAGTCAACGCACCAATCTGCATATCGCCGGCATCAATGCGCTGTGCTCCGAACCACAGGACCGCGACGCTGGAGGCGTTGAGGATGAACATCACCATGGGGAAGATCGAGGCCACGTATCGGCCGACTGACGTGGTGGTGTCGGTGAGCTCGGTATTGGCCCGTGCGAACCGCGCCGTCTCGTACGGTTCGCGAACGAACGCCCGAACTACCCGGATGCCTGTGATCTGCTCGCGCAGCACCCGGTTGACGGTGTCAATTCGGGTCTGCATTAGCCGGAACAACGGACCCATCTT
>Ga0173480_10000511_pt1 | contig 13036 bp, 16 predicted proteins | sample NitcycUS209509C1_FD_122622 | JGI IMG/M metagenome (GOLD analysis project Ga0173480, IMG submission 122622) | Soil microbial communities from Arlington Agricultural Research Station in Wisconsin, USA - Nitrogen cycling UWRJ-S209-509C-1 (version... | ecosystem: Environmental > Terrestrial > Soil... | reverse complement strand
CTCGACGCCACCGTCATCATCCTGTTCGCCGCCAGCGAACTGCTCGCCCGATCGAAGGCCGAAGACGCCGCGAATAAACTTCAGAAAGCCCAGCGGCACCTCACCAAGCTGCTCGGCAACCAGGTCAGCGCCAAGAACAAGGTCAGCACTTACGGCACCTACGCGCCCAACGGCGGCAATGGCCGCACCGAAATCGTCGCCGGATACCCCTGAGCCATGGCCTATGAGGTCGTCGAAAATTTCGCGGCAGGACTGGATAACCGCAAGTCGCCGCTGACGGCGCCTGGCGGCACGCTGACCAAGCTGACCAATGCCGCCGTCAACCCCGGCGGCGAAATCGAGAAGCGGCGCGCCTTCATCAAGCTCGGCACCAACATGCTGGCCGGCACCTTCGGCCTGGCGGCGACGTCGTCGACGCTCTACGCCTTCACGCGCGCCACCACCGTCGTGCCGCCGGCGCTCGGCATCACCGGCACCACGCTGGCTTTCCAGACGATCCCCAACGGCGATGCCAATCTGGTGCAGACCGACTTCGACACCTTCGACGGCAAGATCTACCTCGCCACCAGCACGGTCGCAGCCGGGACGCCGCTGCCGGTCGAGCCGACCGCCGCGCAGAACCCGCACTACTACGACGGCGTCGCGACCGAGGGCGCCGGCAAGGGCTTCTACCTCCGCACCTACCAGTCCAAGGTCTACTCGGTAACCGGGCGCTATCTCTATTTCTCGGCCATCAACGATCCGAAACTGTGGAACGCGCCGGCCACCTTCACGTCGGTTGCTGTCACGTCATTATCTTCATCATATCCAGCGCGCGTCACGGTGGCGGCCGCCGACATCGCCAAGTTCAAGGACGGCATGTACGTCACCATCGCCGGCGCGACCGCCGGCGGCAAGCTCGAGCCGGCCAACGGCTCGCATGTGATTTCCGATGTTGGCACGCCCGCCAACACCTTCACGCTGACCGGCATCGATACGGCCGGCGGCACCGCCCAGACCACCGGCCTCACCGCGACGCCGACGCCGGCGCTCGGCCGCGGCTACATCAACCTGTCGGTCCAGGATTCCGACAGCGAGCGGCTGACGAGCCTGGAAGTTTACTATGACAAGCTGGCGATCTTCTCGACCGACGCCATACAGCTATGGGCGGTCGACCCGGACCCGTTGCAGAACGCTTATGTGCAATTGCTGCGCGGCACCGGCACCACCGCGCCGCGGGCGACGTCGCAATACGGGTCCGGCGACGTGCTGTACCTCGATCAATCCGGCATCCGCAGCATGAAAGCGAAAGACTCATCCAACAGCGCCGCCGTCTCCGACATCGGCTCGCCGATCGACCCGCTGCTCACCCACATCGTCCACCATGAGGGCCAGGAATATTTCAACCGCGCCATCGCGCTGCTGGAGCCGCTGGTCGGCAGGTTCTGGATGGTCTTCAAGGACATCATCTACGTGCTGTCTTACTTCCCCGGCCCCAAGATCACGGCGTGGTCGACCTACACGCCAGGCTTCGACATCGACTATGCCGTGGCCTGCGGCGGCCGGCTTTACTTCCGTTCGGGCGACGAGCTTTACATCTACGGCGGCGTGGATGGATTTGATTATGACCAGTGCGAGGTCGACGTGCGATTGCCGTATCTGAACGGCAAGAAGCCCGGCAACAACAAGATCTACGAGGCCGTCGACATGTCGATCGAAGGCGAGTGGCACGTCCACGTCAGCTATGACTTCAATAATCCCGAAAACGAGGAGACGGTCGGCACCTTCGCGGCGTCGACCTGGCGCGACGGCCGTGCGGAGTTGTCCGGCTACGGCTCCCACATTTCGCTGCGCTTCCATAACCACGACGCCGAGAAGGCCGTGCTGTCGAACGTCGCGGTGCATTACCAGGTGGTGGACGACGAGCAATGATTTCGCTGTACCCGCTAGGCGACATTGTCGGTCCCTGTGTTTGCGGATCGTGGCCCGGCGGCCCGTGCCTGCGGTGTCCTCTGGTCGAACCGACGAAGGAGTTAGTTCATGATCACGATAGCCGACGCGACAATGGACGATCTTACCTACGTCGCCTCATGGCTTTCGGATATCGACCGCACCGAACTGTCGATCACCCGTGATCCCAACGACTACGACACCCTTGCCAAAGACGCTTACACCAATTCGCACTACTGCAAGGTGGCGCTGATGGACGGGCTGCTGCCGGTGTTCGCCTTCGGCGCACGGCGCATCAACCGCCGCACGGTCGGCGTCTGGGGCTTCAAAACACACGACGGTCATTGCGCGATTCGCGCCGTCACTAAATATTTGATAAGGCATGTCATCCCAGATTTGCGCGACACTGGGATCACGCGGGCGATCTGTTATGTCCACCCCGACAATGGATCGTCGCAGCGTTGGCTGGCGCACCTGGGCTTTCGACCCTTGGCCACCCCTGGGGATCTTGGCACCCCGCTGATCCGCTATCAGCGAGACGAGCCAGTTGAACCCCCGGCATAAGCCCCTCTTCGAAGCAGCACTCGATCGCTACACGTTTCGGATAGCCGTGCCCGGCGACGAGGACGGCATCGTGGATTTGTGGCCGGAGCACTGGACCGAGGCGCATTACCCCGACCGCGGCATCGAGCCCGACGAGCATCGCTATTACGACTGGGTGAAGTACACGATCGAGGCGGGCACGCACCCGCGCATCGTGGCCATCGACAACAACAGCCTCGGCGCAGAGATCGTCGGCTTCTTCGCCTACTCGCTGGACCGAAACTTTTCGGTTCGGCCGGTCGCCGTCATGGGGACATTCTTCGTGCGCAAGGCGCACCGGCGATCGGCCGTCCCCGCCATCCTGCTCGAGCTCGGCATCGACACCGCACGCAACGACGGTGCCTGCGCCTTCCACGCGCCGATCACCAGCGAGACGATGTCGTCGCGGGCGCTGGAGAATTCATTCAAACGACTGGGATTCGCAGTCATCGGCACCATGATGGGCCGGGCGCTATAGGAGGCCACAGTGGGCGGCAAGAGCAGCAGCAACGACGAAATCACCAATCTCCAGAAGGAGCAGGCCGCCGAGGCCCGCGCCAAGGATGAAGCCCGCCAGGCGCGCATCAACGCCGGCCTGTCCGCCATCCAGGACGCCTTTAAAGGCAAGGCCAAATACACGACGCGGCAGGGAGCCGGAACGGTGCTCGGCGCGACCGGCGCGCTGCCGGCCGGCTATACGCGCGTCAACACCGGCGGGACCACAGGCGGCGGCACCCAGCAGGTGCGTGTGGCGAGCCCCAACGGCACCGGCACCATGAAAACGGTGCCCGCCAGAACCACCGCCGGCGTCATGAAGGTGCGCGGCCCCGACGGCAAGCTCTACGACGTCGGCGCAACGGTGCCGGGTGCCAGCGAACAGGTGTTCACCGGCCGCGAGGCCGGCGGCTTCGACGACAATTTCTACAATGAGTACAACAAGGGCGTGACGGACTACCTGCTGCCGCAGGTGACCGACCAATACACCGACGCCAAGAACAAGACCGAATACGACCTGGCGCGCGCCGGCACCGGCAAGTCGTCGGCGGCCAACGAGACGTTTGCCGACCTCGCCAAGCAGAAAGAATTGCAGGAAACCGACGTCCGCAAGACCGCCGACACCGCCACCGGCGCGCTGCGCACGCGCGTTGCTAACGAGGAGGCGAAGTTGCAGGCGCAACTTTACGCCACCGAAAACCCAGATGTGGCGTCAGATCAGGCGCTCGCCGCCGTCAAGAACATCTCGCTGGATACGCCCAACATCTCGCCGCTGGGTGAAGTGTTTAAAACTGCGCTGATCGGTGGTGCCAACGCCATCACCGGCTACAAGAACCAGCAGCAGGTCAACAACGTCCGGCAGGCCGCCAACGCAGCAAAGGTTTATGGCAGCTAATGTGTGACCCCCTCACCCTCGGCTCGCTGGCGATCGGCGCAGCGGGCACCGCCGCCAATTCGATCGGCCAGGCTAAGGCCCAGCGAAAGCAGGAATCCGAGTACAACGCTTGGGCCGAGATGCAGCGCAAGAACCGCGCCAACGAGAACGCGCGCCAGGCCAGCCTGCGCGACAGCGCCATTGCCTCGCAGCAAAAGGGCGTCGCGGACCTGTCGGCCGAGAGCCAGAAGGCGGCGCAGGACGCCGAGGCAACGCGGCTGGAATCGGCGCTCGCCGGCGAGACGCCGGACACCGCCGGCGCCAACGCTGCGGCGGCCACCGCCGACGCGGCGATCACCGGCGGTGAATATGGCGGCGACGTCTATCAGGAAGATTTCGCCAAGCAATTGTCGGACGCCATGGCGTCGGCCAAGGACAGGACCAAGGCGCTGGCGACAATGCAGTCGTTCGGCGACAGCTTCGGCGGCCTCGGCGTACGCAACCCGATCGCGCTCGGCGAATCCGGTGCCGGCATTGATGAAGCCAACTTCAAGCGGGCCGGCTCGCAGTCGGCTTACGGCATCGAGCAGGCGGTCGACCCGACGCAGATCTCGTACAGCAATCCGATCGCTGACATCGCCTCGTCGTTCCTCGGCGTCGGCATGCAGGGCCTTGGTGCAGCGGCGGGCGGCGGCGGCGGTGGCATCAGCAGCATCTTCGGTGGCAAGGCGGTGTCACCGGCGGTGAAGGTTGCACCGATCCCCAAGAGCCTCGGCTTCGGCCCCGGCTACATCTACTGAGGAAGTTCAATGGCATCGATGAGCCTCAAGGTCGACCACGGGCAGACCGGCACCGATCTGGCGGGCACGCTGATGAAGGCGCTGACGACCGATCCGTCAGACGCCATCGCCATCGAGCGGATGAAATCACAGTTGCAAAACGACGCGCTCGAGCGCCTGCGCATCCGCGAAGCCACCTCGCTGCTGACCCAGCAGACCATCGATGCGTCGATGGAAAACAAGCGCAAGAACGCCGCCTGGAATTCGCTGTTTCCGGCGGCCGAGGCCGCCACCAGCCGCACCTACGATTCGATCGATCAGTCGCCACAGGTCCAGGCCGCCGTCGCCACCGCGCCCGAGCCGCCGGCCGTCGTCACCGATCCGGCCCAAGCCTACGCGCCGCCGGTGCCGATGCTGCCGAACTTCTATCCGCCGGTGGCCGACACGTCCGCGCCGACGCCGACGGCGGATGCCACGTCCGCGGTTGCGACGGCGAAGTCGGAGCCCGACTGGGCTTACCGCGTCAACCAATATCCGTTGCTGTCCGACAACGCGCCGGTCGTGGTCGAGCCAGGCACCTTCCCGGCCCCACCGCCGCAACTGACCGGGCTACCGCAGCAATTGCAGGATGTCACGCAGCCGGCGCTACCGCCGCGTCTGCCCGGCCTGCCGATCGACCTGCAACCGCCGGCCGGATTGCCGCCGGTCGCCGGCGTGCCGGAAGGGTTGACCTACTACGGCCTGAAAGACCGCCCGCAGCGCGAGCAGCCGGGCGTGCTGGACAGCCTGCTGTCGTCGCTCGGCATGGGCGGCGGCACCGAGCCGCCAGTCGTGGACGACGTCGCGCCACTGGCGCAGCCATACGCTGAACCGGCGACGGCCGACAAGTTCATCACGCTGTCCGATGTCGGCAATGCGCTCGGCCTCGGAAACGGCCAGGCCGCCGCTGCCGCACCGGCTCCGACGGTGCCGGCCGCCGCCGTGCCGCAGCCGCCAGCAGCATTGCCGCCAGATTACTTCAACCAGCCGGTGTCGGATCTCGACATGCCGGTGCCGGTCGAGCCGCAGGGCCCGCCGATCGCGGCCGCCCCCGGTTATCGCGACCAACCGCCGGCGCCTGTCGACATCACGCCGGAAGGCATCGTGCGGACACAACCGCTGCCCGACACCCGCGCGCTGGACAGCGTACCGCCCGAACTGCGCGGCCCCGCCGAGACGATCACCGTGCCTGGTCGACCGATTCCCGCGACCCCTGCGACAGACGCAGTGGTTACGGCGGCGACGCCCGAGACTCCTCCTCCCACGGCGTCGCCGGTTTCTCCAACAACGCCGACGGTGCCGGTCGCACCCCCGGCAGTCGAGAGGGCCGCGGCCGTTACGGCCGCCGCCACCAAGGGCACCAACGACGGCAAGGGCGACACCCCCGAGACGGTCGAAACCAAGCGCGGCACGGTGACCCGCGACGAGATCAAGGCGGAGATCACGGCGATCTATCTCAACGCCAAGAACCCTGCGGAGGCGCAGCAGGCCATCCAGCGGCTCGAAGGCGACCTCGGCATCACCTACGACGAGCGCGTCGACGTCGGCCCTACAGGCGACCCCAACGCCACGATCGCGGCCTACACGCGGGCCGGCGGCGGCTCGGCATTGAGCAAGGACGCCGCGGCCGCGCAGGCCGGCTCGGCGGCGGCGCTGCCCGGCACCGCGCCCGGCACCGGCAAGGACGCCTGGATCTCCAACACCTTCCTCGGCGTGCAAGACGCCATCCGCAGCGGCAAGCCGCCGGCGCCGAGCGTCGCCGACGCCTACGCGCAGGCTTACCTCCTACAATCGCAGCCGACCCAGGAAATGCGTGCCGACGACAAGGGCCAGCTACGCATGGTCACCATCCCCGGCATCGTCGACCCGCGCCTGCCGTCGCCCGACGCCGTGCGTGCCTGGGCCAACGGCACCGGCCCGGCGCCGGTGGTCGGCGCCGCCGGCACGGCCGCGCCCGCTGCGGTGCCTGCTACGGCCGCTGGCGGTGGTGGTGGTGGAACCGCTGCGGCCGGGGCGAACGCACCAGTCGGCACTACGACCGGCGGCGCTATCGTCAGCGAGCCGCTGACCGAAGCCGAGAAAAAGCCTCAGACAGCGGAAGCCAGCAGCAACGAAGCTTATTACGGGGCGACCAAGGCCGCCGACACCGAACTGCGCGCGCTGCAAAATGCGGATATGCCGTCGTCCTTCACGTCTGACCTGACCGATCCGACCATCGGCGGCGGCACTGGCGGCGGCCGCCTCGGCAGCATAATCAATAGCGGCATCAGCGCGACCATGGAGGCCAACAATCCCGGCCTGAAACGTTACTGGGGTGCGGCGATGGCGTTCTCCTCACCGATCCTGCGCAAGGAGTCCGGCGCTGCGACGCGGCCGGAAGACATGAAGACCATCTTGCGCCGCTACATTCCACTGTCCGACGATCCACCGGATGTGGTCGCCGCCAAGGCCATACGGCGCGAACTCGCCATAGAAGCCCTGAAAGGCGGCTTCATCCCGGTCGACAACGAGAACCACTTGGCCGAGGTCAACGCCTATGTCGACGCGAATATCGAAAAGCTGGCGGCATCGCGCGGGCTGCGTTTACCGGATGCGCCCGCACCGGCGACAGCGACTGATGAAAAGACGCTGATCGAGAAGCACCGGACCAAGAAAGAAGCGGGTAAGTGATGGCAGAAGATCGGGCTGCATTGCTTGAAAAATTGCGTGTCGCCGACGCCAAGGGCGACGATGCCGAGGCCGCGCGCATCGCCGACATATTGTACGCGCAGGACGCCGCCGCGCAGCCGGCAGCACCCGTCGACGACGGCGTCAATCCGGTGGCGGTCGAGCCCTATGTCGACCCGCACAACGTGCTGTGGAGCAAGGCCAAGAACTACGCTGAAAGCTGGGTGCCGGAAGGCGACGTGCTGGCCGCGCCCGATGAATTGCTGACCGGCTTCGCGCGCGGCTTCGAGCACCTGCCGAACATCGTCCCCAACACCGGCAACGCGCTCAAGAACCTCTACGATCTGCACTTCGGCTCGGGCAAAGGGCTGCAAGCGGAAGACGCCTACCGGCCTTGGTACGACGAGCAAAAATTCAAGGAAGCGCGACCAGGTTGGGAGGGAGTCAGTGAGTATGGCGAAACGGTTGGCGGTGCCGCGCCACTGGCGCTAGCCGGTCTACCTGGCGTGCTCGCCGCGACGGTCGGCGTGCCGGGGCTAACCAAGCTCGGCGGCACGATCGGTGCCTATGGCGACAAACTTGCCGGCACCGAGGACACCCACAAATGGGAGCAGACCGGCGAGGTCGTCGCACCCTTGTTCACCGGCGGCGTGCGCGCCGTCAAAGCCGTCCCCGGCATTGGCAAGCTCGCCAAGAAACTGCCTGTCAACACAGGTACACTGCTCGCCGCCGCGACCGGCACGGTCAGCCCCGAGACGGCAGCCGCCATCATGGCCGCGAAGATGGGCATCGGCGGCATGGACAAGCTGATGGTCGGCAAATCCGGGAGGCTCATCGACAATCTCGATCGGACGGTGCGCGAGACGGGAACGACGCTGCGCCAGGACGAGGCGCGACGCGCCGGAGGGCCACGTTAGATGGCCGCCTCCCCCTATCGCCTGGTCGGCGGCGCGACGCGGCCCGACGCGCTCAATTTCAATGAGGCCTTCGGCCTGGCGATGAACAATCTATACGCCGCGGCGCCGCCGGAGGTGCAGCGCGAGCTCGCGCTGACGTCAGGCTACCGCTCGCCGAAGGTGCAGCGGGCGCTGTGGGAAAAATCGGACAAGACCGGCCACACCGTGGCTCGCCCCGGCCACTCGAAGCATGAGGCCGGCAGCGCAGCGGATCTGGCCGGTTTCGGCATCGGTGGCAACGGCGTTAGTCAATCAACCAAGGACTGGGTCCACGCCAACGCCAAGGCGCATGGCTTGTACTTCCCCATGTCTTATGAGCCCTGGCACATCCAGCTTCAGGGCGACGGCGGAGGCACGACCCCGGCCGGGGCCGTGGGGAACGGAGGGACCGCCGGGGCCATGGCGGCAGCGATCGACCCGCGTGCGGTCGTGCTGGCGCAATTGGAAGGGAATCCATTCAAGGCAATCACCGATGTCGGCCCGAAGCGTGGTGGCCTAGTCGGTGCGGGTAGTGCCGGGGGAGGTGAGGCCGCCGCGCCGGACGCCGACCCCGGCATTCCTCCCATAGAAACCGCGCAGGCGACCATGGCACCAGATCCTCTGGCCTCGCCCCTGACACCTGTAAAGAAACTAGGGGCGTTGGCGAGCCTCTTCAAGGTCAAGCCGATCGGCCAGGCCGGTCAGGCCGCTGAGGGCCAGGCACTGCCGATGAGGAGCAGCATCTGATGGCCGCTCGCCGCCGCGCCGAGATGGAGCAGTTCGTCCGCGAGGAAGCGGTCAAGCGCGGCATCGACCCCGACATCGCGGTGCGCGTCGCGGAATCGGAAGCACTCAATGCCTGAGACCCCGATAAGCCCGACCGCGGCGGCGACGAGGGCTCGAGCTTTGGGCTCTACCAACTGCACTACAAAGGCATGTCGCCATCGATGCCGAACGCCGGGCTCGGCGACGAATTCACTGCCAGGACCGGCCTCGACGCCCGCGACCCTTCGACGTGGAAGGAGCAGGTAAAATTCTCGCTCGACTGGGCCGGCAAGAATGGTTGGGGCTCATGGATGGGCGCCAAGAAGGCGGGCATCCCCGACTTCGCGGGCATCAGCGGCAGAAGCCCCAACGCTGCCGGGTCGGTAGCGCCGGGCGCCGCCACCGGGGCGACGTCCACCGGCAGCGCGCCGGCCGGCACGACGCTGACCACACCGACCGGCGCGGTCGCGCCCTACACGCTCGGCGTGACGCCGCCGGCGCCGACGTCGGCACCGGCGATCATCATCAACCAGCCGTCGCCGTTCTCGAACCCGATCGCTGACGCCAACCCGTGGTCGGGCCTGGGCAGCGCGATGGCCAGCGCCATCGATCCCAACAAACCGCAATTCCTGTCGGGCAGCACCGATGGCGGCACAGCACCGCCGCCGCCTGACTTCGAGAGCGTGCTACCGGCGACGACAGGGGCAGCGCCGGACATCACGCCGGTCACACCGGACGCCGGTGGCATCACACCGCTCGGCGGTGCCTTCAAGATTGCCGAGAACATCGGCAAGGCGGGAACGCCGAAGACCGATCGCTTCGGTCGGCCGATCGCGCCGGTGTTCCAATTCGGGTGAACCTAATCGGCCCGTCGCATGTTGTTATGCGGGCCAGGAAACCCCGAGAAGGAAACGACCATGGTACAGAATCCGAGCCAACCCGGCGGCGGCACTCAGAAGCCCGGCCAGCAGACCCCCGGCCAGAAGCCTGGCGAAGGTGGTCAGCAGAAGCCCGGCCAGAGCGACGACAAGCGTTAAGGCTTCGCTCCACCCCGAAAGCAAAGCGGCCCGCCGCGCGATTGCGGCGGGCCTACCCACCGCTTCTGGGCGGGGGGCCGACTGTCGGCGGTGGGGTTCGTGCAAACGCGCCGGCGAGGGGGATCTTAACTCCGACGCGCCGTCACCTCTTATGTGCGTCTCCGCAACAGTCCTTCAAGATCATTTCGCTTGGCGTAATAGTCATCCACAGCCTGACGTACGGCTTCGTCGCGCTCGCGTTGGAGGCGGGCCGTCTCCTCGGCCACCCGGCGCGCGTATTGCGCCTTCGCCTCGGCGATCAGCCGCTCGGCGGTGTTGTTGGCTTCGATCATCTCGCGGCGCAGTCGGCTGTCGATCTCGCGCTCGATGCGCTCGACCTGCTGCACCTGCTCGGCCAGACTCTGCGGCCGCTTGGTCTGGAACTGCACCGGCTCGCGGGCGGCGCCGGCGTCGTCAACAGCAGCCATTGCCTGCCGCAATGATGTCGGCTGTTTGGCTGGCAGTTCATTGGACAGGTTGAGATCGAGGTCGGCCACCAAGGCTTTTTCCATTTCCGTCATCGTTTCGGCTCCAAAAAATTTTCAGAATCATTAAGTTGGATTAACGCGTTAGCTACTTCACCTTCCGCATCTTCGGTGCCGGCAGCTTGCGTGACAGCCGTGATATCTCGTTGCTGATTTCTTCGGGTGACATCTCCGCCGCATTGCGCTTGGATTCGTCGAGACGCCCGAGATCCTGCAAGCGGCCGATCGCGCCGATCGCCTCCAGCATGGTGCGCGAGGCGGCGGCGCGCGCCGCAGCCGGCGCCTTGGCGTTGGCTGCGACGTCGAGCAGCGCGGCGAGCGCCGCGGCCTTCAGCAATTCTGGAGTCGGTTCGTCAACCATTTGAGTCGGTCCCCTACTGGACGTGAATAAGCACGCACGCTATATAAAGGCAACAGGAAAAAGGAATTGTCCACATGGACCTCAGAGAGTGGCTCTCGAAAGAGAAAATGAGCATCCAAGCCTTCGCCGATGAAGTGCGGATCGACCGCACCTACATCAGCAAGGTGCTGGCTGGTCGCGTTCACCCGAGCCTCGCGGTTTCCCTCGACATCTTTGCCGCAGCACGCGGCGAGGTGCCGTTGGAGCAGTTGCTGCCGCTCGCCATCAGGCCGCCTTCGGCCGCGCCAGTGAGGCGAGATATCGCTCGAAAGCCTTCTGTCCCGACAATTTCTCGATCACGCGCATCCGCTTGAGCTCGTCGACCGTCCCGGCCGCCACGCAGACATGCACCATGACGTGCGCCGGCTGGCCGGGGCGATGTATACGGGCAATCGTCTGGTCCCAGAATTCGGCTGACCAGGTCGGCGCGATCCACGCCATGCGCGAACCACCATATTGAAGGTTCAGACCATGACCACCGGAAGCAGGATGCAAAGCGAGGATAGGGGTCTTACCGGCGTTCCAGTCATCGACCGACTGCTGCGCCTGTTTGTCGCTCACGCCCGAACCGAGGTAAGGGACGTCGCCGAAAAGCCGGCGGATGAGCGCCAGGTCCGCCTGATACTCGTAGACCAGGATGATCGGTTCTCCGTCAAGGTCTTCGACGAGTTCGGAGAGCCAGTCCGCCTTCTCGTCGTGCAGCGGATGTGTGTCGACAACACCCTCATCACCATAGAGAAAACCGTTCGCCATCTGGGCAAGTTTGCCGGTCGCAACGGCCTGAGTTTTGGCGAGCACGTTGGTGCTCTCTAGCTTCGCAAGAAGCTTCGCCTCCATGTCGCGATAAGCGTGCCGAGCGTCGTCCGGCAACTTGACCTCGTCGACCAGAATGGAGATGTCTGGCAGATCGGGCATCTCGCCCTCGCCGAGCGCGATCGACACCGTCGCCGCGTCGGCGAGGATCTGCGCCTCGCGGTGCTCCATGACCTTCCACTGGTAGCCGTGGTAGTCGAGCGCCTGGCAGTTCAACTGGCGCCACTTGTAGAACGACTTCCCCCACAGCCGGCCGTCGGTGATGATCTTCAGCGGCGTGAACAGGTCCATCAGCGAATTCGGCCGCGGCGTGCCGGTCAGGCCCCAGCGCATTTTGAACTTGCCGGCGATTCTAGCCAGCGCCTTGGCGCGCTTCGATGTCGGGTCTTTCAGTTTCGACGTCTCGTCGATCACCAGGCAGTCCCAGATCGGATGATCGGCCGGCCACTTCTCGATCTCCTTGACCAGCCACTGCACGTTGTCGATGCCCATGATCGTCAGGCGGCGTTCCTTGGCGCCGCGCAACCGACTCATGCGCGCCGTCGGCGGCCCTTCCAGCACGCTGTATGCGAGCTTATAGGTATGCTCCCAGTTCGCGATCTCGGCCGGCCACACGATCGTCGCGACGCGCTTCGGCGCGATCACCAGCGCGTGGCGGATCTCGCCTTCGTCGATCAGTTCGCGAATAGCAGTTAACGTGCTAACGGTCTTCCCGGCCCCCATTTTTAAGACAGCTAGCGCCTCGTCATTTTCGTAGAGGTGCTTGATGACGCGGTCCTGGTAGCCGCGCAGTTCACTCTTCTTCCGCATGCTCTTCTCTTTCCAATTGCTGCCGGGAGAAGATGTGCAGGATGCCGTCGTCGTTCTCGACCACGTACCTGACCACCCCCGACTTCTTGTAAAAGCCGGCTCTGACCTCGCCGGCAAAGCGGTAATCGCCGCTGCGCTTGCTGACGCGGTCACCGACATTCAAATCGTCGTCTGCGATCATGCCGCAATCTCCTCCGCCTTGAATTCGGGGTGTTGCTTGGCCATGTGCAGCGCCATCTGCCGGAACGTGCGCTTGCAGCACGGGCAGGTGCCGGCAATGCTGCGCTTGCGCGCCTTGACTGACGACGCCTTGAGATCGGCGTAGTCCTTCATCGCCTTCATGGCCCGGTCGCAGTGCCACTTGATGTCGTCGTCCTTCTTAGCCAT
>Ga0173480_10000510_pt1 | contig 13042 bp, 10 predicted proteins | sample NitcycUS209509C1_FD_122622 | JGI IMG/M metagenome (GOLD analysis project Ga0173480, IMG submission 122622) | Soil microbial communities from Arlington Agricultural Research Station in Wisconsin, USA - Nitrogen cycling UWRJ-S209-509C-1 (version... | ecosystem: Environmental > Terrestrial > Soil... | reverse complement strand
GCCGAGATCCTTCTCGTAGATGTCGCCATCATTGTTGATGATGAAGGTCATGATGCCGGAGTTGCCGTACTCGGCCGGATAGGCGACGGCCGCAAAGCCGCCGATCATGTTGCCGTTGACAACGTAATCCACGGCCCCGCCAGGCGCGGTCGGACCCTGCCGTGTCAGGAGCTTGTAGTAGTACCCGAAGAAGGGCTCGCCGGCGCCGGGCCGATAGCCGCGCTGGGTCGCGCTCGCGACAGCGTCGCCAAGCGGACTTGGTTTTTCGTTGCCGCTGGTCGGCCAATAGAGACCATCCTTCTTGCCGGGCGAGCTGACGATACGCTGCGCATAGACCGCCTGGCCGCTTTTGCTCTTGTTCATGTCGGCATATTCGTTCTGCGCGTCCCAGTAAGCGAGCAGGGCCTTCATCGTGGCGAGCTCGTTTTCGCCGATGCGCCGCGCCAGGATTTCCTCACGGCCAGCCGCCACATCGAAAATCCACTGGCCGTCACGCTGCACCATCGGAATCGGGAACGGCCAATCATTCGGGCCCACGATTAGAGTAGCGCCCTTGCCCGCTTCCGTGACGATACGGTGCCCGGCGTCATAGGCGGCCAGGTACTCCTGCCGTCTATTCGCGTCCGCGACCGGATCGCCCGAGGAGACAAGCTCCTCGGAGCCCGGTCCGAGGATGCTTACGATCGCCTTGCCATCGCCCTTTCGCGCCGCGGCGACGAGCGCCTCGGCGCCAGCCTCTGGCGTGTTAAAGCGCTGCTGCGCCTGCGCCAGTGATGACAGCGCGAGAATAAGCATCGCCGCGCTGGCCAGGATCGTGATCTTGCTCAAGAGGCGTACATGGTGTGCGTTCATCATGACCGTTCACCTCTCAATGCAACGCCGAAGCGGCGGAGGGAAGCCGCGCACCGGTCGCGATCCACTGGTCGTAGGTCTGGAATTGTAGCCCGAGCTTTTCGTAGTAGACGCGCAGATAACCATCGTGGCCGCGAGTCACTGCATCCGGGACGACGATCTGCACTTCCTGCGCCATCACGCCAACATAAGCTTTGTCGCTGCCGTAGTAGCTGAAGCGATAGAAGCCGAGCCCGTTGTCGAGATGCCCAAGCAAGATGACATGGTGCTTGAGCGCGATATCGGAGCGACGTCCGCCGCCACCGCCGCCGCCGCGGCCGCCGCCGCCACCGCCCGCGCGAGCACCGCCACCGCCGCCACGCCCGCCGCCGCCCATGCTCGCATGGCCGCGTGACGCCGAGGCCATGGCGCTTCGACCGCCGCCGCCGCTGCCGGCGAAGGCACCGCCGCCGCGACCACCACCGCCACCGCTTGGACGCGCGCCTTGGCTCGGACGTGCGCCACCGCTAGGACGGGATGCACCTTTTTGTCCGCCGCCAGACGGACGGGTTGCAGCTTTTTGACCGCCACCGCCGCCACCAGGCCGATTGCCTGCCCCGCCACCGGGGCGATCGCCACCGCCGGGACGATTACCGGCGCCACCACCCGGGCGATCGCCGGCGCCGCCGGGCCGCAGCGCGGCCTGGCCGTTGTGACCGCGGAAGTCCGTGCGGTTGCCTGCGCCGCCTCGGATGTTGTTGCCCCTGTTCATTCTGTCGGCGACACCTTTATTGTTGTAACGGACGCCATGCCGGTGATCGACGTTGTGATTCCAGTTTCCACCACCGCCGCCTGGCCGATTGATGTTGATGTTATTGTTGTTCCAGTTGATGTTGGCGTTACCGCCCCAATAACCTCCGCCGCCGGCCCAGCGCCCAATCGCATAGCCCGCGCCGAAGGCCAGGCCCGCACCCAAAACTGCGCCACCATACGGCCAGTAGCTCGCGCCCCAGTAGTAGGGCGGGTAAGACGGATAAGGCCACGCTCCGTAGACCACCGCGGGGTCGTAATATGGCACGTACATTGTTTGCGGATCCGTCGGCTCAATCACGATGACCTGCTTGCTGCCTTCACTTTTCTTTGTGACTTTCTGCTGCTTTGTGGACTGCAGCTTGTCGTTCGCTTCGGCTTTTGCGCGCAGCCGCTGAACCCCGTCCATCACGTCAGTCTGCTGGGCGAGCATGGCGTCACCGAGCTTTTGGGTCCAGTCGAGCTTGTCGCTCATCATGTCGAGTACTGACGGGGTCGCGAGGAGCGCCGTCACGCTTTCATCCCAGCCCTGTTTCTCGGCGGCAGCCTTCAGCGCATCGTCCTTGAGACCCTTGTTGTCCTTCAGCCAGCGGCTGGCCTGGATGACCTCGAGCGGATAGGTCGCTGCCATGAGCACCAGGGACAGCAGCGTGTCCGGATAAAGCGCGATCGGCGAGAGGAGCGCATCGATCTCTCCGGGCTTGAGCAGCTCATCTTGCGCCGGAGCGCTCGCCGGGGCTGGGGCCGGCTGGGTCTGCGCACTCGCCATCGGCGCGAAGGCGGCAAACAGTATGAATGCCAGTGATTGCGCGAGGAATTTCACCATGACCGCTCCCCTCGTTTCGCCCGTCTAGAGGCGTCAATACATGAGAATATCAGCCCTGCGCGCAGCATTTTGACTTAGGTCAAATCTGATGATCGAGTTGGACCGAGTTCCATAGCTGCGCGGCCGGAATGGCCGCACCCTCGAATGCAAAGGACGCCGCAAAAGGTATGCGGCGGCCGACCGAGACCTTCATCGCAGGCGATTCTTAGGCGCAACTGCGACAGAGGCAGCCGGCTTCGGCTTATCACTGCGCCTGAAATAATCGAGCACATGGACCCGAATCGCCGACGAAAGATTGTTCGTGGTGCGGCCGTGATCGATTGCGGCAACCAGCGCCGAGATCGCGATGTGTTCGTGGTCGGCAATCTCGCGCAGCGCATCCCAGAACTCATCCTCGAGGGAAATGCTCGACTTGTGCCCATTGCGTACGACCGAACGCTTGACCACAGACGAGTTCTTGCGGCCCTGCGGCGGGTGAACGCGGCCAGCGCTTTCTACGCCCGCTGCGTGATGCATAAGTGTCTCCGTCATTTCTGCGGACTCCGGCAAATTCCCATGATTCCTATGCGACGAGATTAAACGTGGAGGCACGCCATGATCGAGTTGGACCATGGGCCAATGCTAAAACCCGGTGCACTGCCGATCAGCGCTCTTTTCGCAATATTCGCCGGGCTGTTTCCAGTTCGCGGCGCGCGGCGCCAGTCACCTTGGGATATTGGAGCCCAAGCCTGTCCAGCGCTTGCACCACTTCGGCGGCGACGACAAGGCGCGTGAACCACTTGCTGTCCGCGGGCACGACGTGCCAGGGCGCTTCGGGCCGGCTGGTATGGCGGATCATGTCTTCGTAGGCCGCCATGTACTTGGCCCAGAGCTTACGCTCCTCGACGTCGCCCATCGAGAACTTCCAGTTTTTCGACGCCTCGTCGATGCGCTCCAGGAATCGCCGTTTCTGTTCTTCCTTCGACACATGCAAAAAGAATTTCAGGATCAACGTGCCGTTGCGCGCGAGATAGCGCTCGAACGCGCGGATGTCCTTGAAACGCTCCTGCCAGATCTCCTTGGTCACGAGTTTGGCGGGCATTTTCTCTTTTTCGAGAAGGCCCGGATGCACACGTACGACCAAAACTTCTTCGTAATAGGAGCGGTTGAAAATCCCGATCCTGCCGCGCTCGGGAAGGCGCCTTGACGTGCGCCACATGAAGTCGTGGTCAAGTTCTTCCTGACTTGGCTGCTTGAAGGAATGCACATCGCATCCCTGAGGATTTACGCCCTTCATGACGTGCTTGATGACACTGTCCTTGCCCGCCGCGTCCATCGCCTGGAAAATCAGCAGCACCGACCAGCGATCCTGCGCGTAGAGCCGCTCCTGCAGCTCGGACAGGCGCTTGACCCCTTCCTCCAGGAGGTCCTTGGCCTCCTTCTTCTCGATATCGAGGTTGTTGGTATCGCCGGGATCCCAATCCTTGAGATGGAATTTGTCGGGATCGTCCACACGATAGAGTTCGGCGAACTTGGCGAGGCTCATGCGATGTCTCTTCGCTCAATCATCGGGCCACCGGGCGCCGCACGAGCCAGCTTCGTCGCTGCGGACCCTGCGGATTGGGGCTACCCAACACCGATTTTCCGATGTGCGCCTTAAGATCGAGGATCGCGTCAGGCGCGGACGCACTCGCAAGCACGGCGGGTACCGCAGCTGAGGCCTTTGGGCTCGGGCTTGGCATCAAGGGTCAGAGGCTAAGTGCATGCCGGCCGGCGGTAAAGCCGGTCGGCAACTTCTTACTTCTGGCTCGCTTTCGCGGCGTTCGCCTTAATCTTGGCTTCGACGTCTCGCGCGATTTGGTCGATCGTGAAGCTCGCTGGTTCCTGACTTGGCGGATACTCGACGAAGGTCTCGAGAAAGTTCGCCGCGTGCATGGTCACCCAGCCCATCAGGTAGGCATTATCGACACGCCATTTGTCATACTGATCAGAGACAATGTCGGCCCGCTCATACGGATCCATGCGCAGATTGAAGAGCTTGGGGATGCGCAGGCAGGTGAATGGCGAATACCATACGGGGAAGCCGCCCGGCTTTTCCATCTGGCAGAATACCGCCTTCCAGTCGCCATGCCGGTAAGCAACCAGCACGCCGTCGTCATTGAAATAGGCAAAGTCTGTGCGGTTGCTCTTCGGCTGCTGCCCGGTGAGATAGGGAAGCTGATTGTAGCCGTCGAGATGCACCTTGAACGTCTTGCCGCCAAAGCCGGCGCCCTTCAGCAGACGATCCTTGATATCGGTGTCGCCGGCAGCGGCGAGCAGCGTCGGGAACCAATCGAGACCGGAGACAACCTCGTTGGAGACCTGGCCGGGCTGGATCCTTCCGGGCCAACGGATCATCGCCGGCACGCGGAAAGCGCCTTCCCAATTCGTGTCCTTCTCGCTGCGGAACGGCGTCGTGGCTGCGTCCGGCCATGAGAACTGGTTAGGCCCATTATCGGTGGAATAGACGACGATGGTGTTGTTGGCCACCCCGAGGTCATCAAGTGCTTTCAGCAATTTGCCAACATCTTCGTCATGCTCGAGCATGCCGTCGGCATATTCATTGCCGGGCATGCCGCTTCGACCCTTCATCGACTCGCGCACGTGCGTGAAGACGTGCATGCGGGTCGTGTTCATCCAGATGAAGAACGGCCGGTTGGCCCGCGCCTGCCGCTGCATGAAGTCGATCGCGGCGGCAGTGGTTTCGTCGTCGATCGTCTCCATTCGCTTTCTGGTTAGCGGGCCGGTGTCTTCGATCTTGCCGTCGGCGGATGCCTTGAGGACGCCACGCGGTGAATTAGCCTTTACGTAGGCAGTGTCACTCTTTGGCCAATAGGGCCGCTCGGGCTCCTCCTCAGCGTTGAGGTGGTATAAGTTGCCAAAAAACTCGTCGAAGCCATGTTTGGTTGGCAGATACTCATCGCGGTCGCCGAGATGGTTCTTTCCGAACTGCCCGGTGGCGTAGCCAAGTGGCTTGAGGGCCTGAGCGATAGTAATATCGCGGGCCTGCAGGCCAACTGGCGCGCCGGGGATGCCAACCTTCGAAAGGCCGGTACGCTTCGGTGTCTGACCCGTGATGAAAGACGAGCGTCCGGCGGTACAACTATTCTCGGCATAATAATCGGTAAACATCATGCCTTCCCTGGCGATGCGGTCGATGTTCGGGGTCTTGTAACCCGTCACACCGAACGAATAGGCGCTGATGTTGGTCTGACCGATGTCATCGCCGAAGATCACGAGGATGTTCGGCCGCTGCTGTTGCTGCGCGCTTGCGGGACTGGATCCGAGTAGCGCGGCATATGCCAATCCAATGGCAGCAGCACCGGAAAGGATGCCGGAGCGAAGCCGGCCTGCGGTTGAGGATGCTGTTTTGATGATCGGTTGCCTAAAGTTGGTATCTTTTCTGTTCACGGAACGGCTCCTGCGTGCAGATATTTAAAATATCGGCCGACATCACGACCTGCCGACAAGGCCAACAGTTGTTTCGATCGCGCGCGATGCGAGGCCGCGCGCGATCGACGCGATCAAAGTCCTCCGTTCACCTCGCCGGCTGCCCAGCCATCATGTTCTTGATCAAGCCGACGATGAACGTGAGGACTGCACCGGCCACGCCGCCGCCCACGGCCTGCCCGAGCAAGGCGCCGATATCGACACCTCCGGCCCCACCCGCGAGCATCGGAATGAGCGACTGCAAGACCGTGCCGCCGGCGACACCGCCGATCGCGCCCGAGATTGAGTTGCCGAGCATGCCGAGATCGTAGTCCTTGAGCGCATTACCGGCGGCATTGCCGCCGATCGCACCGGCGACGAGTTGAATGATGAGATTGATCAATGTGCCTGACATGAGCGCCTCCATTGCCTGTGGATTTAGTGCTGACGTCCCTCCCCGCTGGTCCCGCGTTGAATCATTTTCTGCTGTCCGTTGTTTTCATGCCTCCCTGCGCGCGCGCACGACGCACCGAAATCCGACATGACTGGTTGAGGTGTCGACCGGCTGCGCGTGGCGCGCGGCCGGACGATAGCGGCGGCAATAGTTCGGCGCGCAGAGATGCGAGCCGCCTTTGAGAACCTTGCGCGGAATTCTGATGTTGGGCTGGCAGGAGTCGTAGCTGTCGCTTTCCGATCCACCACGCGGATTTTCCGGAACGCAGCAGGCTTTCGGCGCGTCGGCCTGGTGCTTGGGCGAGAACCAGTCACTGGTCCACTCCCAGACATTGCCGATCATGTCGTAGACGCCATAGCCGTTCGGCGGAAACGCCGCCACCGGCGAGGTACGCCTGAAGCCAGGCCGCCGCTGGTGCGGAAATTCGCCGTGCCACGTGTTGGCCATCGGGCGATTGCCGGGCATGAACTCATCACCCCACGCAAAGTCAGCGCCGTCGAGTCCACCGCGTGAAGCGAATTCCCACTCGGCTTCGGTTGGCAAATTCTTTCCGGCCCAGCGCGCATACAGAAACGCGTCCGCGTAGGCGATATGCACGACCGGATGGTCGTCGAGCCCCTTGACGTTGCTGTCGGGACCATAGGGGTGCTGCCAGTTCGCGCCTTTGAGAAAGGTCCACCACTGGCTCCAGTCACGCAGATCGACCGGATGTTTCGGCGGCGTGAATACGAGCGAACCCGCAAACAGCATGTTCGGCAGTGCGCCGGGATAATTCTTCGGGTCGGGAGGAATTTCCGCGAACGTCACATGTCCGGTCGCCTTCACGAATTCCCTGAACTGCCGGTTGGTGACCGGTGTGCGATCGATCCAGAAATCGCCGACGGTAACGCGATGCACCGGCGCTTCTTCCGGATAATGCTTGTTTGATCCCATGCGGAACGTGCCGCCGGGAATCCGGATCATGTCAGCGGTGTTGACGCTCGGTGCCTCGGCCACATCCACGCGAAAGTGCGGCTTGGCGTCGATCCACGCGTGCTCGCTCATGCGCCGATGCTACGCGGGACACCGATGTAATCGAGTTGGACCGTGGTCCAATGTTCCCCTGGGAGCCAAAACGCGCGAGGCGACAGGGGGACGGGGAGGTGGGGGGATTGCCGCCTCGCGCATCATGAGGCCGACATCTCAGTGGATGTCGTAGTATGGGAGCTTCTGCCCGTAAAATGTTTATGTCGATTGGACCGTGGTCCAATACCCGCCGCAGCTGCATGGCTGCCACGCATTTACCCGCCGCAGCCGCATGGCTTCACGCATTTTCGTAAGGTTGCCGCGCCCTCGTTCGGCCGAAAGACGGATGCTATAGATACCGTTCCACGCTGGCGGACGGACGACGATGGATCAAATCGCGCCTGATATGTCCATGCGATCGCTCCAGAAGCGCGCTGAGCGCTTCGGCGGCGCGAACACCGTCCGGAACGTTTTAATTGTCGCCATCGCCTACTACCTGGGTGCCGAAATCGCCTTTCTGATCGGGACGTTGTCAGATCGAATTTTCGCGCCGTTCTGGCCGCCGAACATTGTTTTATTTTGCGCGCTACTTATCACGCCGCCGCGGCAGTGGTGGATCTACATCGCCGCTGCCCTGCCCGCCCATATACTCGCCGAGCTGCGCGTCGGCATGCCGGTCCCGCAATTGATCGTGGCCTTCGCGACAAATTGCCTGGTCTCGATCGCCAATGCATTCGCCGTGCAACGCCTGATGGTCGAGCCGCCGTGGTTCGGCACCATTCGCAAGACGATCATCTACGTCCTGATCACCGCTTTTCTGAGCCCGGCCTTTTGCGCGCTCGGCGGCGCCTTCGTTCAGATTTTGGGCGGCGGCTCCCTCGAAGACTACGGCCTGTTCTGGGCGCGCTGGTACGCGTCCAATGCCCTCGGCAGCCTGACACTCGGGCCGATCGCGATGATCTGCATTGAGAGCACAACGCGGCCTCGCCTTGCACCAGCCGGACGGGCGGTGGAGGCGGCCATCGTTGCAGCGTTGCTGATCGCGGCCTGCGTCGTTGCTTTCGAAGATCTGCCATCCATTGCAACCGGCTACCTGCCGCTGCTGTTGTACCTTCCCTTGCCGATCATTGTCTGGGCCGCGGTGCGATTCGGAGCCAAGGGCGCAAGTGGTGCAGTATTTGTGATCAGCGTCGCGCTAATATGGCGCACGCTCAATGGCCCGAGCTTGTTCGACATCGGTTCACCTGAAACAAACGTCTTCGGCATGCAGCTTTTTCTGATCGGCCTGTCTCCGCCGATCCTGCTGCTCGGTGCCGCTATCGAGGAAACGCGCCGGGCCGAGCGGACCACGCGGGAGAGCGAAGAGCGAATTTCATTCGCGGCGGCGTCTTCGAACGTCGGGCTTTGGCAGTACGAATTCGCAACAGGCACCTTCTGGGCGACGGACTACTGCCGGCCATTGTTCGGCCTGTCGCCGAGCGAGCCCCTGACTCTGGATGGACTGGTGAGCCGGATTCACCCAAACGACTCGCCGACAGCGAGCGCGGCGCTGGCATCGGCAATTTCACGCGCCATACCGCTGGATGTCGAGTTTCGCGTGCAAGACGGCGACGAGGTCCGGTGGATCTCGGTGCAGGCGCGGCCGGTCGCCGGCGACGATGGCAAGCCGACGGCGATGTCGGGCGCATTTGGCGACGTTACGTCCCGCAAGTTGACAGAAGCCGATGCCGATGTGCAGCGGCAGGAAATCGCACATCTGATGCGGGTGTCGATGCTGGGCGAGTTGTCCGGCGGACTGGCGCACGAGCTGACGCAGCCATTGACGGCAATTCTGTCCAACGCCCAGGCCGGAAAGCTGCTGCTCGCGAAAGGCAATAAATCTCTGTCAGAAATCGGCAACATATTTGATGACATAATCGCGGAAGACGAGCGCGCCGGGGAAGTGATCAATCGACTTCGCGGCATGCTGAAGAAAGGCGACGTCAAGCACGAAACGATCGACATGAACGACCTCATTGCCTCGACCTTAAGGCTCTTGCACAGCGAGCTGATCGACCGCCGGATGTCGGTGAGCTTCGACAACGTGCCCAATTTGCCGGCAGTACACGGCGACCCGGTGCAATTGCAGCAAACATTGCTCAATCTTTTGATGAATGCGATGGACGCGACCGAAAATGTGCCGCCGGCCCGACGCAGGATTTCGGTCAGCGCCGCGACCACCGACGACGGCGGCGTCGAGGTGCACATTTATGACCGCGGTACCGGACTGCCTCCGTCGCGGGAGCACAAGGTTTTTGAGCCGTTTTTCACGACGAAAGAGCGAGGTCTCGGCCTTGGCCTTTCGATCTGCACGTCGATCGTAAAGCTTCATGGCGGCACGCTTTCGCTTCAAAACAATGTGAGAGAAGGCGCGTCTGCCGTTTTTCGGCTTCCGCCGCCGCTGGATTGAGGTAACCTTTGCCCCGTAAGGTGGTGTGAGTGATGGGCGACGCGGGCTTCACAACCTATCTTGTCGACGACGACCCGGCTGTCCTGCGGTCGATCACGCGCCTTTTAAAGGCGGGCGGATACAAGACCAAGTCCTTCTCGTCGCCGCAAAAATTTCTTTCCTCCCACGATCCGTCCGTTCCGGGCTGCGCAATCATCGACCTCGTGATGTCGGAGCTCGATGGTCTTCGTCTACAGGAGGCCTTGGCCCGATCTGGCTCCCAACGTCCCATTATTTTCCTGACGGGGCGCGGCGACGTCCCGACCAGCGTCAGGGCGATGAAAGCGGGCGCCGTCGATTTTCTGACTAAGCCCGTCAAGCGGGATGCGCTCTTTTCTGCCGTCGTTCATGCGGCCGAGTTGGATGCCGCCTCGCGCCAGAAGCGGCAGGAAAGCAAATCGATCGATGAGCGGCTCGCCACCCTCACCCACCGGGAGCGTGAGGTGCTGGAGCATGTGATCGCCGGCCGGCTCAACAAGCAGATCGCCGCGAGCCTGGGCACCGTCGAAAAAACGATCAAGGTGCACCGTGGACGCATGATGGCAAAGCTGGGGATGCGAAGCGTCGCCGAGCTCGTCAGGCTCGCCGACCGGGCCGGAATCTCGCCGGCCCGCAGCGACCCGTAGTTTCCCACGTAGGACTTTGGGTCAACTCGACGCAGTAAGCCGTTTCGCGCGACAATACCGCGGTATGTCAAAATCCCCCATCCGGGTCGCGATCGTGGACGACGAGGCGTCCGTGCGGACCGCGTTGGCACGGCTGTTATCGGCATCGTCATTCGAGCCGCAAACCTACGGCACGGCGCGCGAGTTCATCGATTCCATCCGTACCGACGTACCGGAGTGTCTGGTCGTCGACGTGCACATGCCTGATTTCACGGGGCTCGACCTGCAACGCTATCTCAATCGCATCAACAAAAAGATTCCGACCGTCGTCATTACCGCCTTCGACGATGCCGGGGTGCGCGAGCGGAGCACGGCGTCGGGTGCAAAGGCATTCCTCACCAAGCCGTTGCACGGCCCCACGCTCATCGAGGCCATCCTGAAGGCAACGGGAAGAGCCCTGCCGGCTGCGTCGCCGGCGCGGGCTGCGAACCTGAGGAAAAGGAGATCGTAGTCGTCCTTGCGGCGGCCGCTGGTGTAGAATTCGAGCGGAAACAGGGGGAGCGGATCATGAGGCAGGTGGGCTGCAGGGATCAGAGTCTATCGGCTGATCTGAAATCGCGCTCGCGCTCCGGCGCAGTTGCGGCAGCGATTCTTGGACTCGCTGTTCATGGTATTCCCAATGACGCGCGCGCCGACGAAGGCGGCGTCAGTTTTTGGGTACCAGGATTTTTCGGAAGTCTTGCCGCGACACCGCAGCAGCCGGGATTTTCATTGGCTTTGATTTATTACCACACGTCCGTTTCGGCGGGAGGCGACGTCGCTTTTGCGCGCCAGGTCAACCGCGGCCATATCACAGCGAATTTCAACGGAAACGTGAACGCCAATCTCGATGCCAAGGTCGATCTTGGGTTGGCGGCTCCGACCTATGTTTTTGCCGAGCGGTTTCTCGGTGGCCAGGCTGCCGTGTCAATGTTGATTCCCTATGGCCGTAACAGGACCAGTGTCGACGCGACGCTGACCGGTGCATTAGGGCCCCTTGGCTTCACCGTTTCAGGCAGCCGCGAAGATGCGATTACGGGCTTCGGCGATCTCGCCCCGATGTTTAACGTGCGCTGGAATGCGGGTGTCCATAATTTCATGACTTACATAACGGGAAACCTCACCACCGGCCGCTACGACCCGACGCGTCTCGCGAATCTCGGCATTGGGCACAACGCGATCGATGCCGGCGGCGCCTACACTTATTTCAATCCGCAGACCGGGCACGAATTCTCGGCCACGCTCGGCTTCACCTACAATTTCGAAAACGTGCACACCGACTACCAGAATGGCATCGACATGCATCTGGACCTGGGTGCTTCGCAGTTCCTCACCAAGCAGCTGCAGGTGGGCCTTGTTGGATATTGGTACAATCAGCTGTCCTGTGACACCGGCACTGGCGACAGAGTCGGCTGCTTCGAGTCACGCGTTGCAGGTGTCGGGCCGCAAATCGGCTACATCATCCCGATCAGCAACGAATACCAAGGCTATATCAACCTGAAGGGCTATAAGGAATTCGCAGCGGAGCACCGCGCCGATGGATGGAATGTCTGGCTGACATTTGCGATCTCGCCGGCGGCGAAGCAACCGCCCGCCGCGAAACCGATCATCACGAAGTAGACGGCGCGGGCGCGTATCGGGGCGCGTAGCAGTATGCCTCAGAAGAGTTTCTGCACTCCGGGTGCACTAAGCGGGCTGCGCACCGGCATCCGGTTGCTCGCCGGCGCGCTGGCGGCCGTCGCCATTTCAGGCTGCGCAACACTCGAACGTCTTCCGGCCGTGACTTATGCGGAGGCGCGGCAGCTCGACATTCTCGACATTCCTGACGCGCGCTTCTACGTGAGCGACACCAACCGCATCTACGATGTCGCGGTAAAGGCCTATCAGCGCAGCAACCGCGCGCGTGGCGGGCAGACCCGCCACTATCTCGCGCTTTCCGGCGGCGGCGATGACGGTGCGTTTGGTGCCGGGCTTATGGCTGGATGGAGCGCGCACGGCGATCGGCCGGAATTCGATATGGTGACCGGCGTCAGCACCGGCGCGCTTTCGGCGCCTTTCGCCTTCCTCGGCCGCGCTTACGACCAAAAGCTCGCCGGGATGTATACCGAAACGAACGCGGGCGACATCTTCCAGAAGCGTGCGGTGTTGATTTCTGCCGTTACCTCAGATTCCCTCGTCGACAATACGCCGCTGCGCCGATTAATCGACAGTAGCGTCGATGCGGCAATGGTCCAGGCGATTGCCGAGGAATACAATAAAGGCCGGCTGCTATTTGTTCTGACGACGAACCTCGATCAGAGCCGCCCGGTGATCTGGAATATCGGGGCAATTGCGGCGAGCAATAATCCGAAGGCCCGTGATCTCATCGTCGACGTGCTGCTGGCTTCAGCTTCGATCCCCGCGATATTTCCGCCGGTGATGCTGGACGTCACGGTCGACGGGCAGAAGCGCCAGGAAATGCATGTCGACGGCGGGACCATCGCGCAGGTGTTTTTCTACCCGCCCTCGTTCTCGATCAGAGGCGCCGCCAAGCGGCT
>Ga0173480_10000509_pt1 | contig 13048 bp, 11 predicted proteins | sample NitcycUS209509C1_FD_122622 | JGI IMG/M metagenome (GOLD analysis project Ga0173480, IMG submission 122622) | Soil microbial communities from Arlington Agricultural Research Station in Wisconsin, USA - Nitrogen cycling UWRJ-S209-509C-1 (version... | ecosystem: Environmental > Terrestrial > Soil... | reverse complement strand
GCGCGGAACCAGAGCGAGCCCAGCCAGGCCACTGCCGCGCGGCCGTTGTCCGGGTCAGGCGTCGTCTGGAGGCCCGGGAACAGGTCGTTGTCACTGCCATCGGCGTTGACGGTGAAGACCTTGCCGTCCTGCTTGAAGATCGTCAGGCGGTTGTTGGTCTGTTTGATGGCGGTGATCGGCGAGGCGGCGGTGCCGATGTTGATCGGCCCACCCCAGTTGGCGGCGACCTTGGGATCAGCGGTCACCTTGCGGATGATCGACCGCGCGGCATCCGCGCCCCATAGCTCGTCACCGACAACCTCCAGGGTATTGACGACGAAGTTGGCTGGCAGCGCGCACGCCGCCCACGCGCCACCGGTGAACTCCTCCAGCAGCCCGTCGTCCCAGGCCACGTAGAGGCACCGTACCGAGCCCGCAAAGGCCCCCTGGAAGACGATGGCATCCAGAGCCACCCGTCCCGCCCGGGCGCGCACATCGGCCTGCGCGGCGTTGCTATCGCCCAGCCGCTGCATAACCTTGCTATTGGTCAGGTAGTACAGCACGCCGTTGAACTCGACGAACTTGCGGTGCATGGCGGACGTGCCGAGTGGGGCGATGGGGTGGACCGCCGGGCCCTTGCCGAACAGCCCGCCGGTGACCCACACGTTGATGCCGTAGTGATAGCGGCGCGAAGCAGCGGAGGCTTGCGTCGGCTCGCCCAATCCGCCGGTCGGGCGGAACTGGAAGGTCCGCTCGCGGTACACCGGGGCGCTGTCGTACTCCGCCGTGCTGGGGTACAGGTTCTCCAAGTTGGTCTGTTTCTTGGCGATGAGCAAGCTGTTGTCGGCCTGCGGCAGCAGCATGACGCCGGTGTCGAGCCCCGCCGCGCGCAACACGCCGATCTGGGTCCGCGCCAGGCGGGCATCCCAGGGCCAGGGGAAGCGGCGACTGGAGCGCGTCGGCATTTACATCCCCACGATCTGCGAGATGAAGGTCAGATCAATCCCATCGAGGCTGGTGTCGAGCCCGGCCACGGCCGACTTGAGCATGGCTTCCTGCTCGGGCGTGAAGTAATACGGCTTGGCCTTGAGGTCGGCCCCGGCCAGGAAGTTCTGGTCCTGATTGACCGTCGCCCGGATCTTCATGAACTCGCGCAGGTGCATCCCGATCAGGCCGTTGACCTCGGCAGCGGTCTGCGGCTGGGTGCCAATCGTGGCCGGTGGCTGCGGCTCGGGTGGAATCATGAGGGCTTCCTTTCTCAGACGGCCTTGGAAATGACCATCATGCCCGCGCCGCCGTCGGACATGAACGTGTACGCCTCGCCGGAGTTGATCGCAATCGAGGTGGGGCTAGTGCCCCCGGGCATCCCAATGACCTGACCACCGCTCGCGGCGATGGTGATCACGCCCCCCGACCAGTTCTTGACGGTGACGTAATAGCCGGCCTTGCTGGTGCCGTTCGGCAGGTACACCCACCAGCCGGGGGTGCTGACGATGACCAACTTCGACCAGCCGTCAATCACCCAACCGCTATAGGGGCAAACCACATAGCCGTGCGTAAACCCCTGGCCAGCGAACTGACCGGCAATGTTCACACTGCCCTGAAACGTCGCGGTGCCGGCGGTATCAACGGAGGCCATCAGGGCCATCGCCGGCGCGACTGCGGCCCCTGCGCTCGGTGCGGCGTAGAACTGAATCCCGCTGCCGGTCACCTGAAGCGTCGCCGCTGGACCGGTCGCCAGGCGGTTCCAGGCAGTGCCGTCAAACCAGGCGTTGTAGGTCACCTGGGCGGGATTGGGCGGGGCTGACGAGATCTCTATCGCGCCGGTGAAGCTAGCGAGATTGAGGCCCGGGTAGGTACCCGCGACAGTGAAGATCACGCCGCGCACCGGGTTGCCAATCCTGATCTCACCCGGCACGTTGATGTAGTTCGCGCCGTAGCCCAGGCTCAGCCGAAGCTGGCTCTGGGCGTACAGCCGGATCTCCCCGGACGGGCCATCCCTGGAGAACCACCCGTCCTTGGCGTTGCCAATATAGGTCGTGCCCTGTAGCTCCGACGGACCCTGCGAGCGCAGCGCCAGGTTGGACCCCGACCCGGTCGTACCGGGGGCCGCGATGTCTACGCCGATGTTGTCGACGGTGCCGTTGGTGATCTGCTCCACCTTCAGGCCCCGGGCATAGTTCGGCCCCAGTGCCCGCGCGCCCACGCCCCGCAGCCGCATCAGGTTGATCTCGTTGACCTTGACCGAGGGTGGGCCGAGGACTCCGAAGTCCATGCCATTCACCGCAGCGGTCGCCGCATCGTTGGCCCAGTACTCGGCGTACCACAGGGTCTGCGTCGTGCCTGGCATGAGCGTCGTGGACGGCGTGTTGATCCCGGTCACCATCCAGCCGATGCGATCTGCCCCGCCCACGCCGCCGATGTTGACCCGGCCGCCAAAGCCGACCATGCCGCTGAACTTGGCACTCGGGGTATCCGCGCCCAGGTCGGGGAACGTGCTCGTCCCGTTGGAATCGAAGTCCCGGACCCAGGTCTTCTTGGGGCGGAAGCCACTCAGGCCGATGTCCAGGGTGTTGTCGAAGGCGGGATAGAACGCCGATGAATCCATACCCCAGCGCCAGGTGCCGCTCGTGTAGAAATTGAGGTTGTTGGTCGGCTTCAAAGCCAGGTTCTGAAAGCCGGACGGACTCTCCACGACCAGGGTCTGGACTGACGTGGCGGCATACACCGTGCGTGGCCGATTCGCTCCGCTCGCCCCGATGTCATACGTGTTGTCCGGGCTGAACGTCAGGTGCTGGGTCAGCGGCAGGGTCAGCCCGCCACCAGCGGCAGGCGTCTTCCAGATCGTGTCGTAGTTCGTCGCGCTCTGCTTGGTGAGCACCTGATCGAGCGCGCCACCGACGGGGACGCCCTGGCCGGCTGGGCCCTGGCTCCCGGTGGAGCCCATCGGACCCTGGCTGCCGGTCGCGCCAGGCGGACCGGGCAGACCGCCCGCCCCCGTGTCTCCCGGCGGCCCGGCGGGGCCTGGCGAGCCCTGCGGCCCGGCGTTACCGGTGGGCCCCAGCGGTCCTTCTGGTCCACCTGGCCCGACGGGCCCCTCAGGACCGGCCGGGCCTGGCGGCCCGGCCGGTCCCTGACCGACCACGGATGGCACGGGCGGGCCACCGACGGTGGCCACGGGGACGCGAACGGGGACGACGGGGGCCATTGGCACGCCTGGGGAAGTCATGCGTTGATGACCACCGGACCGGCGAACGAGCCGAAGCCCTCGACCATCTGGAAGAGATCCGGGCGGCGCGGCACATGCACGCGGGCCTGGCGGGTGAACTCCAAGGCGGCCTGATCGCGCGTCATCTGTAACCCCCCAGCGGCGGCTGCCTGCATCATCGCCGGAGCCAGGTGCCAGGCCTCGATGTGGCCTGCGGCGGCAGCGTAGTCGATATGGACCTGTAACCGATCCGCGTCAGCGAGCGGGCCGCTGGTCGTGGTCAGCCCATTGACCAGCGAGTCGACCGCGCGCCAGGTCGTGACGATGAGGTTGCCCATTGCGCCGCTATTGCGGCCAGCGTTCACCCGCAGGCACACATGCCCGTTCTGCACAAAGATCGTGTGCGGCACGTCAAACACTCGCCCCAGGCTCTGCGGGATGTTCGCCGCCTGGACGCGGGTGACCTGGCGCGGGTTGGTCAGCCAGGGCACGGCTTCGGTCAGATCGACCTCGTAGATGTAGCCGGCGGCCAGGCCGAAGCGGTCCTCCATCACGCACCGCCGCAGACCCGCCCGCACCGCTGGCCGTAGCTGCTGCTCGGGGTTCAGGTGGTGGAACTCGCACACCTCACCAGGGGCGAGCGGCGTGCCCCAGGCGCGATCAACCTGCACTGAGCCAGTCAACGCGTCATAGACCGCGACCGTGCGCTGGCGGTCGAGGGTATCGACAGGGACTGGCGCACCCTGCCAGTCAACGCCGCGCCGCAACAGCCACAGGTTGGCCACCAGATCCTGCTCGATGGTCGACTGCAAGCCAGGGAAGTAGGCGCGCGTAATGGTGCTGGGGGACTGCTGGTCGCTGGATAGTTCGTAGAAGGGGCCGATGCGGCGGGCCACCTCGCGCTCGATGCTGGCGAGGGTGACACTCGACGACAGCGGCGGAGCAGCAGGGAAGGCCGGCGAGTACGGGCCGAGGGTGTCGAGAGCGGTGTAGCGGGCGCTGCGGTACCAACTGGTCGGCGTCCCGCCCAGGTCCTCGAAGACGTACTGGGTCTGGCCCACGACATACGCCTGGCGGCCCAGGTTCGTCCACGGTCCCGTGTTGACCAGGGCGCGCTCCAATTGGAGTCCCGCCCAGTCGAGCATGACCGTCTCGACGTTCGGCTCCAGCAAGGTGATGGTGTTAGCCACCGTTGACCTCCGCCATCCCCTGGCCCGGGCTGTGTGGAGTGACGTGCACGCTCAGCACGGGAGCCGCACTGGCGGTGGTGATCGCACCACCCCCAGGCGGTGGTTGAGTGCTCGACTCCGTGGCCCTCGGCACCGGCGTAACGCTGCGGGCCTGAGCCACGGAGCCGCTCATGACTTACTTGCGCCGCTGGTCCGAGGCGCTGGCCTGGGGCCCACCACTCTGCTGGGTGCGCGGCTGATTGGCCTGATTCGGCGCGGCGGCCCCTGGCTGCTGCTGCTCCCGCGCCTGCGCCTCCTGCGCCTGCTGCCCCGCCAGCGGGGCGGTCCCCTCGCGGGTGGCGCGCTCGCCATAGACACCGCTGGTGTGCTGCTGGTCCTCCAGCTTCTTCTCCTCGTCGAGCCGCGAGATCATGCCCCGATTGCCCAGATCCTGGGCCTCCTCATCGGACACGTTGATGACTGCCCCCGCTGCCTGCGGCTCGCCCTTGCTGTTGTTCCACGGGGCCAATAGTCGGACCTGAACCATGCGCTCCTCCTACAGCGTCCTGACGCTGTACGTCGGTGACAGCGTGACGACCCCGTTGCACGTCACCGAGATGCGGTAGTAGTAGAGGGTGTTGGTCGTCAGGCCAGTGGGATTGGCAAAGACGAGGCCAACGCCGGCGGTCGGGCTGGCGTTGATGTTGCTGCTGACGGCCGTCGTGGTGCCGTAGTCGAGCTTCATCGCGGTGCACGGCTGATCGACATCCCAAGCAATCGTGAGCGTCGTTGTGCCGACCAGCGACACGCGCGGGTTGCGGATCTCGGCCCCGACCATCGCCACTTTGCCCTGCTCGTGGAGCAGGCGCACCCGATCCTCGTCGGTCAGATCGATCACCGTGCCCGCGCCGTAGATGGTGGTCGGCGTCACGGCGTCCGGGACATTCGCCAGGTAGACGATGCGGGACATTACTTCTTTTTCTTCGACTTGCCCGCCGAGCGATAGGCGATGGCGACCGCTTGCTTCTGCGGTCGCCCGGCCTTGACCTCCTGGCGGATGTTCTCGGAGATCGTCTTCTTACTGGAGCCTTTCTTCAGTGGCACAGGCTTACTTCTTCTTTCGCGGGATCTTGAGCGCCGCCTGCAAACGCCGGTAGTCCGCATCGGTTTCGGCCTTATTCAGACCTGTTTGTAGCTTCGGCTTGGCGGGCGGGTAATGCGCCGACTGGACCCACTTGAGTGCCACGGCTACTTCTTGGCTTCCTCGTCCTCTTCCTCGTCATCGTCGGGCATGGCCGGATCGTCGGCCACCCCCTCGTTCGGCTCCGGCTGCGGGTCCGGGATGCGCGGCTCAACCGGCGCGGTCACCCCTCCCCGCCCGTGCTGGCCTTCTGCTGGATGACGGCGAACGGGTAGCGGGTGCCGACGGTCGGATTGGCCCGACTGGTCGGGTTGGGGACGGCGAACGCAAAGCGCGCGGTGACTCTCATGGCCACCATGTCCTGCTGCAAGAGATTGAAGACAATCACTCCCGCGCCGTCTTGGATGACACCCGTGTCGAACATCTCGACATCGATGTCTTCGCGGGTAGCCATGATCGCCTGGTCCCACTCACCGGTGATGAGCGAGAAGTTGGCCGCGCCGGTGGCGAAGCCGCTCAGACCCGCGCGCGAGAACATGATCCGCGTGCCGTAGATGGTCCCGCCGGGCATCGTCCCGCTGGGCGCGGCATCCGGGTAGAACATCGGCGTCGCTTCGGAGGTCGAGCCGTTGCCCGTCCGCAGACCACGCAGCCAGCCCCGGACCTGCACGCGGCCCCACATGCCGGTGTTGTCGTAGCCGTCGGCCTCGACCAGCGACATGGCCTTGTTGATCGAGCCCAGGAAGTCGATGTCAGCAGCGGTGCCCGCGACCACCACGTTGCCTGCCGCGACGGCCGCTGGGGCGATGGCGGTCGGCCAGGTGGAGGGCTTGTTGACGCCGAAGAACACCGCCTCGTCGACCGCGATGCCGATGGCTTCCGAGACGCGCGGCTTGATCTCGGCCCAGAAGTCGTAGTCGAGATCCGACAACAGCGTCTTCGGGATCGGCACGATCACCGCGATCTCTTCGGCGTTCAGGTAGACGTTGTCCCACTGCTGGGAGGTGGTCTGCTTGAGGCCGATGTCGCGAGCGTCCAGTGAGGCACCCGTGAGCCAGTAGGCGGTGGGGAACTGCGACAGCACGGGGATCCGCTGCTGCGCGCGACGCATCCGCGTCTTCCGCAGGTAGGTCAGGGCGGCGCTCTTCTCGACCGAGGCTTCGATGATGTCGCGCGACACCTCCTCGGGAATGAGCGGTCCGCCACCCGGGGTGGCCCGGGTCAGGTTGGAGTTATAGACGGCCATTTACTGCTCCTCGACTCGCGCGCGGCCGTTGATGTTCGTATGCACACCCGCCGCCTGGCGCAAGCGATCTGAAATTTCCTGGGAACTGAGGCCACCCCGGACGCCACTGGCGGGCGGGATCATCTCTGGCTCGGCGAACCCGCCGTTCATTTCCGCGAGCACTTGCTTGCGGAAGGAGGGATTGCGGCGGAGCTTCTGTTCCGCCGCCTTCTCACCTTCGGCTCGCCAGTGCTTTTCCAGCGCTGCGAGCGACTCGCGCACGATGATCTCGCGGCCCTCAACTCCAACACCGGCTCCGGGAATGGCCTGAATCCGCTTGACCTCGGCGGGTGGTAACGCGTTGACCAGCGGCACCAGGGTCAGCTTGTCGTGGAACTCCCCGATATTCGCGATGAGGCTATTGAGTTGCGCGTCTTGCTGAGCAACCGTGCGCGCCTGCTCTTCTTCCAGGCGCTCCTGCTCGGCGTATTGCCACGGGTCTTCCTCGCGCAGGCGTCGCCGCTCTTCTTCGCGAGCCGCGTCTCGGGCCGCTTTGTTGGCGGCGGCGATGCGCTTGTCCGCCTCGGACTGCACGAGCCGCTGAAGCTCCTCGTCGGAAAGCGTCCGTTGTCCGGGCGGCGGCGCGGGGGCCGTGGACTCCTCGACGCCCAGGTCCGGCTCCTCCCCTCGTGCGACCGCAATCGACGGGATCTTGTCCGTGATGCGCTTCCACCAGGGCGGCGAAACCTTGTCTTCCTGGGCTTCCGGCGAAGCCTCGGGGCCCTCGCTCGGCGCTGACGCGTGAACGTCCTCGGGCGGGGTCGATTCAGTTGGCTGCATGATGCCGTGCGGCTCCTCTCCTCGCAACTAGGTCGGCCACTGGAATCCGCCCAGCGGCAGGTTGGGGTTCCACTGCTGGCCGATGGGGAAGGTCCCCAGGTTGGTGCCGGGGGCGGTCGGAGCCGCCCCCGCGCCACTGATCGGCTGGGCCGTAGCGGCAGCGGGGGCTCCCCCCGGCGCGGTATTGATCTGGATGGTGGTGCCGCCACCGGTGGCGGGCGGGGGCCCACCACCAGCGCCTGGCAGGTTGAACTGACGCCCGCCGATAGCCGAGGCCACGTCGACCCCGCGACTGGCGGACTGGAGCGCGGCCGGCGTGCCCATGCCGCCCGCAATGGCGTCGGCGGTCGGGCTGATGCCCTTCAGCGCCTGGGCCATGTAGTACTGGGCGACCTCTTGCAGGTCGTAGGTCGGCTTCATGAAGTCTTCGGTGCGGATCTCGGTGCCGGCCTTGCCTGCGCCGACGTTGGACACGAAGTCCTTGACGTAGTTGGCGTAAGTCGGGCTGGCCGACTGCTGGTTGAAGGTGTTCGCCAGGCCGGCCATGCCCTGGCCGATACCCGACGCGGCGGTCAGGTTCTGCGCCCGCTGGGCCTGGTTGAGGCGGTCGCGGTCCTCGATCTCCTTGCGCTGGTCAAACTCGATCTGCTGCTGGCGCGGCAGGATGTGGCTGTCCCAGTAGGCGTTGAAGTCCTGCTCGGCCTGCTCGGCGGTGTAGCCGTTCTTGCCGATCTTGGCGTGTAGCTCGGCGCGCTTCTGCTCGGCTAGCTCACGTAGCTGGCGGACCTGATCGCCGGTGCCCTTAGGCGTCCAGTTCGGGTTCTTGTACTGTTCGTACTTCTGGGTGTCAGGGTTCCAGCGGGTCTGGAACTCCTGATCCCCGGATGCCGACGCGACGCTGTCCTGTAGGCCGGGGATGCGGCGGACCTGGGCATTGGGCGGGATGGTGTAGCCGCCCGCGCCATCCGACTCGACCTCGATCTGGCGGTCGGGGAAGCTGGGATGGATGATCCAGTACTTCTCGCCCTTGGGCCGCTGCGCCTTGGCCAGGTCGCTGGTCGCCTTGTGGTAGTCGGGGTCGTCGACCGCATCGGTCCAGATGCCCGCCGGGGAGTAGATCTGCTTCTTATGGAAGCCCTTCTGGTCGGGATCGGGCACGTACTGCGTCATCCCCGGGCGGGGCTGCTCGACGCCGGCGGCGGGAGTGTAGGTGCCGTCCGGGTTCTGGGTGTAGATGCCGCCGCCAGGCGTCGTCAGCGGGGGCTTGTCAGGCAGCGGCTGGGGGCCTATGCCAGGCACAAGCTCGTACTGGCCGGTCTTCTGGTTCCAGCCCTTGTAGACAAGCTGATTGCCCTCGCGGACCCACTGCGGGTTGTCGTAGCCCTGGACGACCCTGGTCGCGGGCATGTTGGGGATCGGCTCGGGGCGACCCGTCGCCGGGTTGGTGCCGTACCAGACCTTGTTCCCCTGGCCATCGTCGATCTGGTATGGGGTGCCCCAGTTCTTGACCTCCTCAGGCAGGTCGGGCGCGCCAGGCACAAGCTCGAACGCCCCGGTGACGTTGTTGGTGCCGTAGATCTTGCGCCCGATGGTCATCAGGCCCGAGTGGCCCTTCTTGCCCGCATCGGGGGCGGCGACCGTGACGGCCGAGTCCAGCAGGCCCCAGCCATAGGCCTTGGCGTTCTGCGGGTTGCTGACCTTGGCGATCTTCAGCGCGCGGATCTCGCCGTCGGGCCCGCGTACGTTGAGGATGAACGTGCCCGAGCCGACCATCTGGCCGGTCGCCTCGCCATACTCGGTCTTGCCCTCCTTCATGATCTCGATGGGTGGTCGGTCGGCTCCCGTCCAACCGTTCATCCCGTAGTCCTGCAAAAGCTTGTTGATGACGTACTGGTCGTAGAGGCCGCTGCTCGGGTCCGGCCACCACTTGTCGCCCGGAGCCTGCGAGCCAGGCACCGGCTCCGGGCCGGGGCGGGTGACGGCCTTCAGGACGCCGGGCGGCAGCTTGTTGGTGTCGGCCTCGTTGGGCGTGCCTGGGGCGGTGGAGCGCCCGGTGGGCCCGACCGGCGTCTGGCCGAAAGCGTTCTCCAGCGACGGGTCAAAGCTGTTGAAAGGCTTGTTCGGGTCGTTGATCGAGGCAGTCGGCGGCGGCGCACCACCACCTGGCGTGCGGGACGGATTGATCGGCTGACCACCACGTACCTGGGGCGGGATGCTCTGGTCGCCCGGACTGCCACTGCCGCCGCTCGGCTCAATCGGCTGCCCGCCGCGCACGCCAGGCGTCAGCGTGTTGTCGGGCTGCGGCCCGGCGGGCGTCGTCCCGGGCGGCGGCGCGGTGGGGTTCTGCGCCATGTACCGCTCGATGTCGGCGCGCTCTTTCGGCGTCATCTGCGTGAAGGTCTTGTTGACCGTGTACGTCGTGCCCTCTTCGGTCAGGGCCTGCCAGACAGCCATGTGGCCTCCTAGAACGCCGAGCTTTCTTCGCGCCGCCGCGCCAGCCGCGACTCCTGGGGAATGGTGCGGAAGACGATCAGCGAGGCTCGCTCACGCGCTGCCGCGATCCGCCGCGCCACCATCCGCTCCTTCATTGCCGGGCTCATCGTCGCCCAGGACGGCGAGTCGAGCAGCGACCGCACCGCGTAGTCGACCTGCTTGTTGGCCTCGATCTGGTATTGCGCCTGCTCTGCCTGCCGCAGTGGGATATTCCGGATGCTGCTCTGGACCGGGCCGATGGTCGTCGCGATGCCTTCCGCGCGCAGCCGCCGCCGCAGGTCCGCCGCCATGATCTGCTCGCCGCGCCGCGCGTCCTCAGCCGTCTGGCCACCGGAGGTCCGCAGCGCCCGGCCGATGAAGCCACCGGCCACCGGGATGTTGGTTGGCGCATCGCTGCGCGGCTCGCGGCCGGCCACCAGATCGGCCGCACCCAGTGGGACGTTGGCCAGCCCACCGCCGATGTCCCGCGCAATGAAGTCGAGTGACGACGGACGGACCACCGCGTCACCGTAACCCGGGATGCTGGAGATCGCCTCGGTTGCCGGACCCGCTAGCGCCTGCGCCAGGCTAGACGCCTGACGATCACTCCGCTCGGTCATGATCGGCGCGTCGCGGAAGTAGTCGCGATTCTGGTTGACCGACAGGATGGTGCCGACGGGGGCCGGCAGCAGCCCGGTGGCGAAGTTGCCGATGTTGCCCGCCCCGAGCGGCGAGTCCGCCGCCCACACCTTGCGCGCCAGGTCGCCCCAATTGTTGCCTTCGCGGCCTGCCATGCGCGCCGCCAACTCCTGCGCCGGGACCTTGAATGGGGCGAAGCCGCGCAGGTTGACGCTGATGTAGTTCGGCTGGCGGTTGCCGTCCAGATCGGTCGAGTAGCCGGGCAGCATCCACACCAGGCTGCTGTCTTTGATGTAGTTCGGCACGTCGTTGTAGGCCGCTTCCATCTCCGGCGTGGAGTGGTTGTTGACCTCGGCCATAAACGCTGGGATGCCAACCAGTGAGGTGGCCACAATCGGTGCGGCGACCGGGTGATCGCGGAACAGGCGACCCATCATCGCCGTGCCCTGGACCGCCACGTTGGTGAAGGGCACGATCTGGTTCAGGTACTTGATGGTGCGGCCCGCCGTGTCGAAGTCCATCGTCACCGTGCGGCCGCGAATGACCGCGTGCGCGCCCTCCAGGCCCCGCCGCTGAGCCATGCGGTACGCCGCCAGGCGCGGCGCAAGCTCCGTCCGCTGGCCAATCGCCGACACCCAGCCAAAGCCCGCGATGTCGTTGAGCATCGACCGCGCATCCGCCGCGTTGTTGATCGCCAGCGGATTGATGCGGTTGGTCCGCTGCATCTCGCGGATGAGGTTCTGCGCTTCCTGGGGCCCGCCGCCGTAGTGCCCGCCAGAGGCGAAGCCGCCGCCCTCGCGCAGGAACTCCCGCACCCCCGGTCCCTCCAAGCGACCGGAGCCAAAGCCACGGAACACGTCGCGGTACGCGCGGCCCAGTTCGAAGACGGTCAGCGGCAGGTCGAAGACGCCGCGCCCACCACCGCGAATCGTCGTCTCCAACAGGTACTGCGGGGTGTCGGCCAGGAAGTTGGACAGCAGGAACAGCGGATTACGCGAGGTCGCGCCCGCCCGCACGACATTGCCCGGGGCGCGCAGCCAGCCGGGCAGGACGTTGGTGTCGGCCTTGTTGATGATGTCGGCGATGACCTGGCTCTTGGCGATGTAGGTGTGTGCCTCGCCGTTGATGAAGCCGTGAATGGCTAGCTCGCCGCGCCCCGTCTTGACCGGGTAGTCGGGCGGATGCATCTCCCGCCCCGCGCGCCGCGCCGCCTGGTACTCGGCCTGGTTGCGCGCGACAGGCACCAACTCGCGATTACCGGTGGTCCGCGCCGCCTCGTCATCCAGACCGATCAGCGCGTTGAAGACCTCGTTCTTGCGCGCCAGCGACTCCGCGCGCATGACCGCGTCGGCGTTGGAGGCCAGCGGATCGAGCCGCGACCGCTGCGTGCCCGCAACGGTGTAGGCATCCAACTCGTTGGTGCTGCTGCCGATCCGACCGGCGGCACCGGTCGCCCGCCGCTGCTCCCAGTAGTCGAGGACATGTGTCTTGGCCCAGATCGGATAGTCGGCGTCCATCTGTGCTGCCTGGGCTGGCGTCCACACGCCCGAGTCAACCATCCGCTGGCGGAGGTGGGCGGGCACATCGGTCAGGATGGCGTCGGCCGCATCCTCGATCACCCGCGCCCTGGTCGGCCCGAGCGTATTCCGCAGCGCCGTCAGCCGCCGCGTCGACTCCCCGACGCTCAGCCCACCCGAGAAGACGCGCGCCGCACCAGTGGCCCCGTGGCGGGCCTGCATGACGTTGCCGATCTGGACGTTGGTCTTCAGCACAACCATGTCGACCAGCGAGTTGTAGTGGTCGCCGACGGCCCGAATGTGCGGGCCCATCAGATCCTCGGCGATCACCTGGCCAGCCATCCCCGGCTGCATCCGCGCGATAGCCGCGAAGTCTTCGGTGGCGTTCAGCCGCCGCCCCAGCAGGCGGCTGTAGGCATCGCGCAGTTGGTTCAGGCCGACATTGCGGTCGGTGAACTCGTGGACAAAGCCGCGCTTCAGGACGTTGCCCAACTCCACCGCCGACGGTGCGGCGGTTGTGGCTCCCGTGCCGATGGCTCCGGGCGGCAGCACCGACGCGGGCGGTCGGCCACCTAGCGCTCGCGTGCGACCGAACGCCCGCGCAGCCCCCAGTGTAGCGACGCCGCCCAGCACCAGGGCAGCGGTGCGGAGGCCGCGATTGGGATCGTTTTCGGGATCGTCCTCGGGCCAGCCAGCGCCAATACCGGCCAGCCCGCCGACCCCCTGAATTACAGCGGGGGCTCCGTTGGCGCGGGGCGCGGCGACGGCATTTCGAACTTGCCCAGCCGACTCCCCAGATCCAGCGGCGGCAGCGGCGGCGTCGGCTCCGGCGCTGTCGGGAACTTCGCTGATAAGTCG
>Ga0173480_10000507_pt1 | contig 13053 bp, 11 predicted proteins | sample NitcycUS209509C1_FD_122622 | JGI IMG/M metagenome (GOLD analysis project Ga0173480, IMG submission 122622) | Soil microbial communities from Arlington Agricultural Research Station in Wisconsin, USA - Nitrogen cycling UWRJ-S209-509C-1 (version... | ecosystem: Environmental > Terrestrial > Soil... | reverse complement strand
CGCCGGCGAGCGGATCGCCGCTCCCTCGACCGCCAGCGCGGCGACCGAACAATCCGCGATGGCGCCGGACGCGCTGGCCAGACTGCCTACCGCCGTGGTGCTCGACCTCGACGAAACCGTGCTCGACAACACCGTGTACCAGGCGCGCCTGATCCACGATCACGCTGCCTATAACAATGTGAGCTGGGGTGAGTGGGTAGGTGCCGGCGAAGCGGGTGCCATTCCCGGCGCACGGGAGTTCATTGCGAAGGCGCGGGCTCTCGGCCATACCGTGTTCTACATCAGCAATCGTGACTGCACGGCGCCGCCGCCCACCGCCAGCGACCCGTGTCCGGCGAAGACCGCCACGATGAAAAACCTGGTGGCGCTCGGCATCGACTCCAGGGCGGATCCCGCGCACCTGCTGTTGCGCGGAGAAAAGCCCGAGTGGAACAAGAGCAGCAAGACCAGTCGCCGGGCCTTCATCGGCGCCAACTACCGCATCGTCGCGCTCGTCGGTGACGATCTTGGGGATTTCGTCGACCCGACAGTATTCGCGGCCGATCGCGAGCGCCTCGAACCGCACTTCGGCACGAACTGGTTCGTGCTGCCGAATCCCATCTACGGCTCGTGGACCAAGCCCTTCGACACCATCGACGAGAAATTCTCTGCGCTGCACACGGACGACGTGGTGATCGAACTACCGGGCGGGGGCCGCTGGAAGGGCGACGAGACCCGCGTGCGCATCGCGAGCTGGAACGTGGAATACCTGGTGACGCCCGCCACGCACCTGGCGCTGCGCGGCACCTGCGCGGAGCAGGGCGGCATGGTGGGCGGCGACGAACGCACGCTGCCCTGCGCCATCACCAAGCACGCGCTGCGCACGCCGGATGACTACGCCTCGCTTCGCAATTACGCGGCGCAGATCAAGGGCGACATCGTGGCGCTGCAGGAAGTGGATGGGCCGGACGCCGCCGCGCAGGTGTTCCCGGGCTACGATTTCTGCTTCAGCACACGCGCGCATACGCAGAAGAACGGCTTCGCGATCCGTCGCGGCCTGCCGTTTCGTTGCGAACCGGAATACGAGCCGCTGTCGATCGATAACGCCGTACGCCGCGGCGTGGTCGTCACGTTCTTTCCGGGCACCCCGAACGAATTTCGGCTGATGTCGGTGCATCTGAAGTCCGGCTGCCCGGCGGGCCCGCTCACCGCTCCGGGCCGCAACTGCGAACTGCTGTCGAAGCAGGTGGCGCCGCTCGAGGCGTGGATCGAGGGTGAAGCCAATGCCGGGCATCGCTTCGGTCTGTTAGGCGACTTCAATCGCCGGTTCGCCATCGAGAAGGGGCCGGCGCGGGACGCCGAAGGTCGTCAGCTCAACGTGCTGGCCGAAATCAACGACGGCATACCGGCGGCGTCGAAGCTCACCAACATCACGGGTGCGCAGAAGTTCAAGCCATGCACCACGGACAGCGAATATCGGGAATTCATCGACAACATCCTGCTGGGCCGGGACCTGGCGAAGAGCGTCGTGAAGAAGTCGTTTACGCGCGTGGTCTTCAATGACCAGGACGCGAAGACGCACTGGCTGTCGGATCACTGCCCGGTGGGCATCGACCTCCAGCTACGTTGACGTCCAGCCACACGAGCCGGTGATCGGAGCTCGGCGGCGGGCGGTCGCCCCACACGAGGCCGGCCGTGGGCTCGGCGCGCCCGGGCCAGAACACGCCGCCGCCGCAGACCCGCATGTCCTTGGACGGCAGTAGATAGTCCACGCGCAGGTTGCCGGCGACGCGGTCGTTGAAGTCGGCCGTGTCGGAGCGCGGGTCGCCCCGTTGCGACTCGTTGGCACCGCCCTGGGCGGCGTTGGCCTCGACGGCGCCGGCGCTGTGAGGGACGAAGCTGGAGTTCACGCGCGGATTCGCGAGCAGCGTGCCGATGGCGTCATTGAGGCTGCCGCCGTCCACGGGATCGGAATTCTGATCGCCCATGATGAGGAAGGTCTTCCCGCGGAACCCGCCGGATTGTCCGGCATCGTCGCGAATGTAGTTCGACTTGCCGGCGGTCAGGTAGTCGTTCCAGAAGCGGATCTCGTCGTGATTGCGCCGGCCGTTGCGATCTTCGGGGCCATCGAAGGCAGGCGGCGTCGGATGGCTCGCGAGCAGATGCAGCGTGGTCTTGCCGATCCTCACCGGCACGTCCCAATGGCTCTTCGAAGACAGTGGAAACACCGCGAGTTCCTCGGGCGAGTACCAGCCCGGAGGCAACAGCGCGCCCGGCATGTCTCGCCACAGGAACTTGCGGAACGTGCGCACGTGCGCGACGTCGATGGGGAATCGCGAGAGCAGCGCCATCGCATATTGCCCCGGGAATTCGCCGAAACCCAGCGCGTCCTCGCCGCCCTGGATGACGCCGTCGTCGTTCAGGTCGAAGCCGGACGGCTGGCCCGTGTTCGATTCGGTGAAGAACGAGTTCTGGAATCCGATCGCTTCCGCGCCGTTCTGCGGCCTGGCGAGGTAGTTAGCCTGGAATTCGCGAAGTGACGCACCTTCGGCGTCGTAGTCGAACTCCTCGAGCAGCAGCACGTCGGGACGTACGCGCTGGATGATTTCCGCAACGGCGCGCGCCTGCGCGTTGTCGGGAGTGGAGAGATCGTGGCGCAACGCGCCGAGGCTGGCGCGATTCAGGCTGCAATTGAAAGTGGCGATGCGGATGAGGCCGGGAGGCCGTTCCGCCGCGGCGGCGGGCAGGGTGCCCGCCGCCGCGAGGATCAGGAATGCAAGGACGCTGCGCACGTCCCGCGGGCGATCAGAAGTTGAAGCGGAGCGACGCCACGAAGGTGCGCGGTGCACCGATCGAGAAGAATCCCACCGACGTTCCGCCCGTGCCAGAGCTGATGTTGCCGAAATATTCTTCGTCGAGCAGGTTCGTGCAGTTGAGCTGCAGTTCTGCGCGCTCGAAGCCCGGTACGTCGAAGCCCCAGTTCAGGTCGACGTCGACCACGGTGTAGCGCGGCGCGACTTCGTCGTTGAGGTCGGTCGAGTAGCGATCGCCCACCTGCTTCGCCTGGAGGCCGGCGCTGAGGTTTTCGGTCACTTTGACATCCATGCGCGCGTTGTACGTCCACTCGGGCGTCTCGACGAGCTTCTTGCCGTCGAGGGCGGGGTTCAGGCTGCCTTCGAGTTCGCTGTTGTTGTACGACGCACCGAGCGTCAGCGTCACGGCGTCGCCGAACCGGTGGCCGAGCTGCGCGTCGATACCTTCGATCTTCGCGTCGCCGACGTTGCGGTCTTCGTTGTAGCCGAGGTCGGCGTTGAACGTCGACACGATGCGGTTCGTGTAGTCGATGTGGTACAGCGCGAGCGACGCGATGTTCGTCGGGTGATTCAGGCGCCAGCCAATGTCATACGACTTGGTGGTCTCCGATTCCGGCGTTGGGCGCGTGATTTCGGTCTCGCCCACGTTTCGCACGGCCGCGTACAGGTTGTCCGTGCGCGGCGCCGAGAGGCCTTCTGCGTACGACAGGTAGAACTGGTGGCGGTCCCAGGGGCGGAACGACAGGCCGAAGTTAGGCAGGATTTCGTCGAACTCGACGGTCTCGCTGTACGGCGGGATGAACACCACGGCCGGTATTGCCGGTGCCATCGGGGTGGCTGGCGTCGGGGGAACGAACGTAACGTTGCCATTCGGCGTCGTCGTGAGCGGTGTGCGATTCGTGCAGAGCACGCCGCCCGCCGGTCCGATGGTGCCCGAGCTGCCATTGCCGCCGTTCGGCGTGTAGCAGTACTGGTTGAGCTGGCGCTCGAAGTTCGGATTGCGCAGGCCGACCGTGGCGATGACCTTGTCTCCCGCGAACTGGCCGCGCCATTCGAGCGCGTACTGGTTCAGCAACGCCACCGAGTAGCGGTCACGGCCGCGGATGATGTCGCCGTCCACCGAGTACACGCGGTCGCCTTCGCGGCCCGCGAACACGTTTTCGGGTTCGCCCGTCGCGAAGTCCATCGGCCCCCACTGGGCCGTCTGGCGATGCTCGGCGCGGTCGTAGGTGTACGCGAAGCGCAGGCGCTGGTTGTCCGTGAGATCCCAGATCAACGACGCGGTGGCGCCGTAGCGGTTCGTGTTCGTCGTGTTAGGCGTATAGAAACGCACGGTGTCGAGCGCGTCGCCGTCGCCGTTGAGGTCGACACCGAGCGCGCTCGAGTTGCCGCGCACACGGACGTCCGACGAATATTGACTGACGGTCTCCGGAATCGCCGTCGTGCCGCCGCCGTTGGCCAGCGTGTACTGGTACGAGGGATCGAACGTGAAGATCATCTTGTCGCCGAGGTGCCACAGCGACTGGATGCGCACGTTGCCGGTGTTCGACGGGTTGATGCGCACGCCGTAGTAGTTGGTGCAGCTCGACGTATTCGCCGGGTTGTCCGTGTTCAGCAGCACGTTCGGAATCGTCGGAACCGAACTCAGGTTGTCGTTGTCCGCGGTGCCGCTCGTCGGGAAGTCACGCGTACAGACGTCGAGGTTGTCGTAGTCGCGACCGTACAGCGCGTAGTTCGCCGCGCTCGTCGTGCGATAGAACGCGTTGCGGTTCTCGTTGTAGTGGAACGCGACCGAGATGAAGTTTTCGTTCTCGAAGTCCTGGCGGATGACCGCGTTGACCTGCTTCTTTTCGAGTTCGCCCGGGCCCTTGAACTTGTCGTAGTTCTGGTAGGAACCGGAAAGGAAGGCCTTGGTGCCCCAGGGGCCGAAGGCGCCGGAATCGAGGCGGAAGAAGCCGCGCTTGTAGTCGAACTCACCGGCCGACATCACGACTTCGCCGCTGAACTCTTCATTCGGACGCTTGGTCTTGTACGCCACCGTGCCGCCGGTGGCCGACGCCGTCGGGCTGTCGACGTCCGTGGTGCCCAGGTTCACGTCCACGCGGTCGACGAGCTCGGAATCGAGCATCTGGTTGGTGAACAACGCGTAGTTGCCCGAGTCGTTGAGCGGCACGCCGTCGAACGTGACCGACACGCGTGAACCGTCGAAGCCGCGGATGCGCAGGTTGCCGCCCGACGTGCCGTACGGATCGCTGTTGGTGAAGTTGACGCCGGGGACCTGGTTCAACGACTGGAACAGGCTCTGTCCCGACAGCTGGCTCTTCAGGTAATCACCGGACACCGTGATGCGCGACTTCGGCGCCGTCTGTTCATTGACCATGCCGATGGATTTGACGCGCGAAGCGCTGACGACCACTTCGGTCATGTCTTCTTCGGTCGCTTCGGTGCCGGTCGACTGCGCGAATGCGTTCTGCGCGAGGCCGGCGCCTAACAATGTGACAGCGACAAAGGACCACTTGTGGAATCGGAGCAACATCGCTCCGTTGACGTTACGCATTAGGATTCTCCGGTTATTTACGCGGCCATCTGTGTGGCCCTGCGTGCTTTGTGGAGTACACGTTAATGACATGACGTGTCAGTTACAACCGAAAATCACGCCCGTGCTGCGCGCGCGCAACAGCGTGACCGTTAACAGCGCGTCAACGCGTCCGAGTGCCCGAGAGCCGGGCATTGCGGGTTGTACGAATCTTGCGCAGTTTCATGCACGTTTTTCGCATCCGCGGGCCGCGATCTCAGGCAGGAATCTTTGCCCCGGCAAGAGCTTGCGAAAAATGTCTGCGGCACAGTGGTACGTAACGTTCGTTGCCGCCGATTTCGATCTGCGCTCCTTCGCGTTCGGCAGTGCCGTCGGCCTTGACACGAACCACCATGATGGCCTTCCGGCCGCAGTGGCAGATGGTCTTGAGCTCGACCAGGTTGTCGGCCCAGGCCAGCAGCTGAGCGCTGCCCGGGAATAGTTCGCCACGGAAGTCGGTCCGCAGGCCGTAGCACAGCACCGGGATGTTGAGTTCATCGACCACCGCGCCAAGCTGCTTCACCTGCGCGCTCGTCAGGAACTGCGATTCGTCCACCAGGACGCAGGCAAGGGCTGACTTCCGGTTCTCGGCGCCTATCTGCTCGCGCAGGTTCAGGTCCGGGAAGAAGTGCAGCGCCTCGCGCTCGATGCCGATGCGCGAGGCGATGCGGCCGCCATCGCGCGAATCGATCTGCGCCGTATAGAGAAGAGTGCGCATGCCACGCTCTTCGTAGTTGTGGCTCGCCTGCAGCAACGCGGTCGACTTTCCCGCGTTCATCGTCGAGTAATAGAAATAGAGCTTCGCCAAGAAAAACCCGGGTTGACTAGATGAGCTTGATCTCGCGCAGGCGTTCCATGAGGAAGTCCTGGGCATTGATTGGCACGGGGAATTGGTCCGGGTGCTGCGCGTCAACGTACTGCGGCAGCGTCTTGATGAGGAAGTCCGGGTTGAAATGCAGGAAGAACGGCAGCGAGTAACGCGCATTGCTGGCGCGATCTCTCGGCGGATTGGTGACGCGATGCGTGGTGGAACGCAGGTGCATGTTCGTCAGCCGCTGGAGCATGTCGCCGACGTTGCACACCAGCGAACCCGGCGGCGGATTCACGGCGATCCATTCGCCCTTGCGGGACAGCACCTCGAGACCGGGTTCTTCCGCGCCTAACAACAGCGTGATGACGTTGATGTCCTCGTGCGCGCCGGCGCGCACCGAAGGCGTGGGATCCGCGGGCATCGGCGGGTAGTGGATCACTCGCAGGATGCTGTTGCCGAGATTCACCTTGTCGTCGAAAAAATTCGCGGGCAGGTTCACCGAACGCGCGATGGCCGACAGCAGTCGCGCACCCAGCGCGTCGAACGCCTTGTACAGCCCTTCGGTCGATTCGCGGAAGCCCGGGATGGAATCCACCCAGATGTTAGGCGCCATCACGGCGCTGAACGGGTGGCCCGGCGGCAATTCGCGGCCGACGTGCCAGAACTCCTTGAGATCGTGATGCTTTGCGCCCTTGGCCGTTTCGATGCCGAAGGCCGTATAGCCGCGCGCGCCACCGCCGCCCGGCACCTGGTAGCGCATCTTCTCGGCCACGGGCATCGCGAAGAACCGGTGGAAGCAGTCCAGGCACCGGTCGATCAGCGCCTTGTCGATTCCGTGGTTTTCGATGATGACGAACCCGAACTCCGAGTAAGCGGCCGCGATGTCGTTCGCGAACTTCGGGCTGTCGACGGTTCGCGCATCGAGAGTAGGAATGGAAGATGGCATCGGGGGCTATTGTGCCTACCGGGTTCGGGTTGTAGAAGAAGGGAATGTCGGGAGGGAAAGAACGGGGCCGATCGGGCCCCTCGCAGTGTGCAAGCGCCATTCTCATGGTTCGCCCGAAGCACTTCGGATACAACGCCCAGACCGCGGGCACCAATCGATTCCAGCGCCAGGGCCCCGACGGCCGGGCCAACGCCGCCGACGTCGCGCAACAGGCGTTGCGGGAGTTCGATGCCTTCGCCGCGGCGCTCGCTGCCGAGGGGGTGACCGTATGCGTGGTGCCCGACTCGGATACCCCGCGCAAGCCTGATGCCGTGTTTCCCAACAACTGGGTCAGCTTCCACGCCGACGGCACCGTGGTCCTGTACCCGATGCATGCCGAAAATCGTCGCGCGGAACGGCGCCCGGAGATCATCGACGCGGTGGTGCGCGACACGGGATACCAGGTCCGACGCACTCTCGACCTGACGCGCCACGAGAAAGAGGGCCGCTTCCTCGAGGGCACGGGCAGCCTGGTGCTCGATCACCGTGCCCGGATCGCCTACGCCTGCCGCTCCCCGCGCACCGATGAGTCGGTGGCGCGCGAATGGGCGCGCGAGATGGGCTTCGAACTCGAACTGTTCGACGCGACCGACGAATCCGGCACGCCCATCTACCACACGAATGTGCTCATGTATGTCGGAACGCGGGTTGCGGTCGTCAACGTCGACGCGATCGCGCCGGCCGACCGCGCACGCGTCAGCGGACGCCTCGTGGGCACGGGCCTGGACGTGATCGCGATCGACCACGCGGAGATGCGCGCGTTCGCCGGAAACATGCTGGAAGTGGGCAGTTGGGACGAATACCTCGGGGATTTCACCATCCTCGTGATGTCGGAAACCGCGCGACACGCGCTGGCCACGCGCAAGTACGCGAGGCTCTATTCGTCCGTCGACGCGGTGCTCGCGTTGCCGATCGACGTGATTGAGCGCCACGGAGGTGGCGGCGTCCGATGTATGCTCGCGGAAATTTTCCTGCCCTGAGTCTCCGCCTCCGCCATGGATTTCTGCATCAAGGTCCTGCTCGCCTATCTTCTCGGCTCCATTGTCGGCAGCCTCGTCGTTGGGCGCCTGCGCGGCGGAGTCGATATCCGCAAGTCAGGCAGCGGCAATGCCGGGGCTACCAACGCGCTGCGTACGCAGGGTGCCGCGTTCGCGATCTGGGTGATCCTCATCGACATTGCGAAGGGCTGGATCGCTGCGGCCTTGCTGCCGGGGCTCGCATTGCCGGGCATTGCGCCCTCCGGTCCCGAGCTGGCTGCGTGGTTGCCGGCGGCGTGCGCTTTCGCCGCCATCCTCGGCCACGTGTTTCCGGTGTGGCATGGATTCCGGGGCGGCAAGGGCGTTGCCACGCTCGTCGGCGCCTATGCCGGCTTCGACCTCGCGCTGCTGATACCGCTTTTTGCCAGCTGGCTTGGAGTCGTCGCGGTGTCCGGCTTCGTCGGACTGGCTTCCATCCTCGCCGCGTTCGCCATGCCCGTCTATCTACTGATCCGTGATGGCGCCGTGCTCACGCCGGCATTCGGGTTCGCGCTGGCCTGCGCGGCGCTCGTCGCCTTCACGCATCGTGGAAATGTGCGTCGCATGCGGGCGGGCACCGAGCCCCGCGCTCGCCGGCTCTGGCTCTTCGGGCGCGGTCGCGCGTGAGCGCCCACGCGTCGACAACCTCGCCGCTGCCCCAGCGCGTGTTCCAGCGACTCGACGATCGCAGCTTCGTCTCGGGCGAAGCGCTGGCGGCCGACCTTGCGGTCACGCGTGCTGCTGTCTGGAAATCCGTGGAGCAACTGCGCGAGCTCGGCGTCGCGCTCGACGCGCAGACCAGCAAGGGTTATCGGCTGGCTCCGGGCGTCAGCGCTCTGTCGGTGGAGCGCATCCAGTCGCAATTGCCCGCCGATGTTCGCGCGCGTCTCGAAGTACTGCTCGTGGAATGGACGCTCGAGTCGACCAACACTCGATTGCTCGAGTCACTGCCGCCCGCAGCGGGAACCGCGGCCGTGGTTCTGGCCGAGCACCAGACCGGCGGACGCGGCCGGCGCGGTCGCGGCTGGGTCGCGCCGCCCGGGGGCGCCATCTGCCTGTCGCTGGGCTGGCAATACGAGGACATGCCGCCGGACCTGTCCGCGCTGTCGCTCGTCGTCGGCCTTTGCGCGGTTAACGCGCTCACGGCGCTCGGTGTGCGTGGCGTCTCATTGAAATGGCCGAATGATCTCGTGACTTCTGAGGGCAAGCTCGGAGGCATCCTCATCGAAATGCGTGCGGAATCCGGGGGTCCCGTGCACGTGGTCGCGGGAATCGGTCTCAACGTCGCACTCGATGACCAGGCACGCGCCACCGTCAAGGCAACGGGCAACACCGCCGACGACATCCGCGCGCACTGCTCGCATGTTCCCGATCGCAATGAGATCGTGGCGGCGATGCTCGCGCGACTGATTCCCGCGTTCGAAGGATTTCCGCGCCACGGGCTCACGCCGTACCTCGACAACTGGCACGACTGCGATGCCTTGCGCGACCAGGAAGTGCGCGTGGAAAACGCCGGCGAAATCACTCGCGGCATGGCCCGCGGCATCGACGCGCATGGTGCGCTGCTGGTCGAAAATCCTGGCGGCGTCCAACGTTTCATTTCCGGCGAAGTCACGGTGCGAATCGATTCATGAAGACTCCCGCTCACACCCTGTTGGTCGACATCGGCAATACACGCGTGAAGTGGTCCACGCTTCGCGGATCGAAGCAGTCGCGCATGCAGGCGGCCGCGCACCAGGACTCGGGTCTTGCGCTGCGCGCGCTCGTGCGCGATGCGCCGCGCGACGTGGCTCGCGTCGTCGTCGTGAGCGTCGTCGACGAAGCGCTGTCGCGCGTGCTCGATGACGCTGCGCGGCGGCGTTTTGGCGTCGCGCCGGAATACATCGCGTCATCGCGACGAGCGTGCGGCGTGACGAACAGCTATCGCGACACGTGGCGCCTCGGTGCGGATCGCTGGGTCTCGTCGATCGGTGCGTATTCGCTGGCCGGAGGTCGCGCCGTCGTCATCGCCAACGCGGGAACCGCGCTCACCATCGACGCCGTGACGGCGGGCGGGCGCCATCGGGGCGGCGCCATCGTTCCGGGCCCGAAGGTCATGGTCGACAGTCTGTTGTCGGGTACTCATGGCATCCGACGCCGTGCGCAGGGTGGGGATACATCGGTGCGCTCGTTGTTCGCCACCGACACGGCAAGCGCGCTCGCCGCCGGCTCGCAGTTCGCGGCCGCCGCATTCATCGATCGCGCGGTGGCCGAGGCAGCGCAAGCATTCCGCAGCCGGCCCGTGTTGTTCCTGACGGGCGGCGCCGCGCCGACGCTCGAGCGCCACCTCGTGACGCGCGCGCGCGCGGTCCCGGACCTGGTGCTGCGCGGCCTCGCCGTGTTCGCCGGGGCTTGATCGGAACCGCATTTGCTACACTCGCGCCTCGCGTGCGTGCAGCTCTACTCCTTCTCTTATTGGCCAATCTCGCGTTTTTCGCGTGGATGCGGTGGCTCGTGCCCGGCGAGGCGCAGATGCCCGCGTCGCCCAAGGTGAACGCGCCGCCCCTCGAACTCGTGAATGAGGGCAGGCCGGTCACGGCCGGGTCTGGCAGCTGCGTGACCGTGGGACCTTTCAACACCACGGAAGGGGCGGCCAGCGCGCGGCGAACCTTGAGCGACAGCGGTTATCCCTCGACGCCGCGGGAAGTCGTGACGCGGGAGTTCGACGGTTACTGGGTCTATCTCGAAAGTCCGCCGACCGAAGCGGGTGAGCGTCGCCTGCTCGATCGCCTGAAGAAGGGTGGCATTGCCGACGTTCAGGTCGTAGGCGAGCCGGGTGCGCGTCGCGTCTCGCTGGGCGTGTTCTCGGAGGAAGGCCGCGCCGCCGCTCAGTCGGAGAAGGTCGCGAAGCTGCAGTTGCTGCCGCAGATCGAAGCTCGTGAAAAGGACGGCACGGCCATCTGGCTGGACCTGACGCTCAAATCGGACTCGCCGCCGCTCGAAGGCCAGAAATTCCCGGCCGGGGACACGGAACTCGAATTCCGGGCCTGCGAAGCCACGCCAGCGGGCCCGCCCGCCGCGCAATAGCGCCCGGCGCCGTGCGCGCCTAAAATCGCGCCACCTCGAAGAAGGCCGGCTTAGCTCAGTTGGTAGAGCACCTGATTTGTAATCAGGGGGTCGCGGGTTCGATCCCTGCAGCCGGCACCAATCCCCCTCCTTCCACCACGATCGTCTCCGACATCTGAGGATGCAGCGAGCACGCGATCACGTACGTGCCCGGCTTCGTGAACGTGTACGAGAACTTGTCGTCGGTATCGAGCGCGCCCGAGACGAAGAGCCCCGTGGCGCTGATCACGGTGTGCACGTCGGCATCCTTGTTGGTCCAGGTCACCGTACTGCCGGTCGCAATCTTTACGATGGCGGGCGCGAACCTGTAATCCTTGATCGTGACCGTGGCGGGCGCCGGAGCCGCGAGCGACACCCGCGCCGCGAACGCGCACAGCGCGATGAACAATGTCTTCCTCATGATATTTGACCCAGTGTTGAATCGTTGAGCGCGAATGAGCGCGGGTGTTTGACGACCGAGACGCGGGTGATTCCCAACATCGCCGGCAATTGATCGGCAGGCACCTTGAGCGGCGACGGTCCCGCGCCTTCGCCCGCCAGCGGCTGCGGAAACGCGGTCGAACGCGCGGTATGGAACGTGATGTTTCCTTCCACCTTCTGCACGATCTGGTGGATGTGCCCGTTGAGAACGGTGACCGAGCCGAAGCGTCGCAGTTCGGCTATCAGCGCGGGCGCATCGCCCGTGCCCCAGCCCCAGGGCTCGTAGACAGTCCACAAAGGCATGTGCGCGAACACCACGATCGGCGTGCTCGATGAACGCGCCTTGAGATCCGAGATGGCCCACGCCAGTTGCTCGTGGCCGAGGGTTCCCAAACCGCCGGGCTTGAACTCGAGCACGTTCACCAGTGCGATGAAGTGCACACCCGCGTGATCGAAGCTGTAATAGCCCTTGTTGCTGGACGCCTGGCCGAAGCGGCCGAAATACGTCGCTGCGCCCGGATCCGTGGTGTCGTGTTCGCCCGGCACCGTGTGGAGTTCGGTCGCGCGCAGCCGCGAGAGCAGTTGCTGAGCGGTATCGAACTCGGAGGCCCTGGAAAGATGGGTGATGTCGCCGGTGTGAAGGATCAGGTTCGGTTGATGCGGCAACGCATTCACCATGTCGATGCCGCGATTCAGCGTGGCGATGACATCCGGGTTGGCGTCCTTGCTGAAGCCGACGTGCGAATCGCTGATCTGCACGAACAGCGGCTTCAATGCAGCGCGCTTCAGCGCGTCGTCGGAAGCCGCCATCGCCAGATCGATCGGCGTCAGCACGCCGCCCGCCAGTGCAAACAAGGTGCCTGCGCCACCGAAGCCCAGGCACTTCAACGCTGTGCGGCGCGTATGCAGTTTTTCGTCGTCCATCGAAATCTCCTGATAGGTTCAGGAGAGGAGACTGCGCGACGCGCGGACTTATTCCGTCTCCTGGAGTCCCTTGGAAATGTCCACGCGCTGTTCGGCCACGATCTGCGCTTGGATCAGATCGCGCAGCTCTTCCATCGCATTCCACGTGGTATCCGACACGGCGCAGTACGCGAGATCCGCCGAGCGCCAGAAAAGCAGGCGATAGCCGTTGCGCGTGGTGGCCTCCGGCAGCGTCGCATCCTTGTTAGACCAGGCGAACACGTTGATGACGTGTTTGCCGTGTCGATAGACGGTGACCGCCGCGCGCTGGCCGAGCAGCGGATCCGCGCGGCCGCCTACCAGCGTGAAGCCACGCGCGCTGAAATCCGCGACGGTCGGCGAGACATCCGCGTGACCGCCGAACCACGGCTTCACGGTGTGATGCT
>Ga0173480_10000505_pt1 | contig 13057 bp, 11 predicted proteins | sample NitcycUS209509C1_FD_122622 | JGI IMG/M metagenome (GOLD analysis project Ga0173480, IMG submission 122622) | Soil microbial communities from Arlington Agricultural Research Station in Wisconsin, USA - Nitrogen cycling UWRJ-S209-509C-1 (version... | ecosystem: Environmental > Terrestrial > Soil... | reverse complement strand
GCCAAGACGGAAGTGAGCCGCAGCGATCTCGAGGTCGAGTACTTCGACCAGCAGCTGTTCAACGGTGCGACGGTTTATGACGTGATGACGCGTTCTCCCCGCGTGATCATCACGGCGACGGACCTGGTTCGCGCCAAGCCGTTCGCGTTCACGCGCGAACAGCTGAACGGCATCTGCGTGGACCCGAAGAGCGTGCCCGTGGCCCGCGCGGTGTTCGCGTCGGCGGCGACGCCTATCTATTTCGCTCCGCTGGTCATGCGCACGTACGCGGGACGGTGCGGCTACGTGCCGCCGGACAGCCTGAACCCGGACGCGCTGCTCGGCGCCGACGCCTACAAGAAGGAACGTGCCGAGCGGCTGATGTCGTATCTCGACAGCGAAAAATTTCCGTACCTGCACCTCGCGGACGGCGCCTTCGCGGACAACCTCGGCGCGCGCGCCATCCTCGACGAAGTGGCGCTCGGTGACACCGTGACCGACGCGCTGCGTCGCAACGGGTTCTCGCGCGCGCGGCGCATGCTGTTCATCGTCGTCGATGCGCGAACCGGCTTCGATGAGAAATACGCGCAGCGCCCGACGCCGCTCGGCATCAAGAAGGTGATGGATGCCGTGGTCAGCGTGACCTTCAACCGCTACAGCGCCGAAACCATGAACCTGATGCGCGCACGCGTGAAGAACTGGGAGGCCGAGGTTCGCAACACGCGTTGCAAGGTCACGCTGGCCATTCCGGATTGCGACAAGTTCGATGTAGACCTCGTCGAATTGTCGTTCGAGCAGGTGAAGGATCCGGAGGAGCGCAAGTACCTCGATCTCGTGCCGACGGCTTTCACCATCTCGCCCGAGCAGACCTCGCGACTGCGACATGCAGCGCAGGCCCTGGTCGAGGAGTCGCCGGAACTGCGCGTGTTCCTCGAGGAATCGGCGAAGTCGGCTAGTAAGGGCGAGAAGTAGGCCCTCACCGACAGCGATATCCGTAATTTCCCCGATGCAGGATCGGCAGTTCGTGGGCGACGCTCGCGCCATGCGTCCGATCCGGCGAATCCTCGTGGCTGTCAAGAATCCAGCGGCGCGCGTGCTGCCGGCGGTGAACAAGGCCGCGCAGATCGCCAAGGGACTCAACGCCCAGCTCACGCTGTTCCACGACATCGCCACGCCGCTGTATGCGGAATCGGTCCAGGGTCGGGATTTCGACCTGCCGTCGTGGCAGCGCGAGGTGCAGACCGCACGGCGTGAGCAGCTCGAGAAACTGGCCGTGCGAATCCGGAAGCACGGCATTGCAGTCGACGTCATCGCCGACTGGGACTATCCACCCTACGAAGCGATCATCCGCAAGGCGCAACGTTTGTCCGCCGACCTGCTGGTCGTCGAAAACCATCACGGCACGGGCCGGCATCCTGCGCGATGGCTGCTCGCCTACACCGACTGGGAACTGTTGCGGCTGTGCCCGATTCCGGTGCTGCTCGTGAAGAACCGTCGCCTCTATCACCGGCCGCGCGTGCTCGCGGCCGTGGATCCTTCGCATGCCTATGCGAAGCCCACGAACCTCGACCGCCAGATCCTGCGGGCCGGCGCGCAGCTCGTGCACGCACTCCGCGGAGAGCTGCATGCACTGCACGTGTTCAGCGCCGGCCTCCCCGTGGTTCCCGCGATGCCCGATGGGCTCGTGCTGGATGTGGCCACCGAGCGCGAGCTCGAAAAGGTGGCTCGACGGAAACTCGAACGCGCCGTGGACGGGTTCGATGTGAAGCGCAGCCACTGCCATCTCGTCGAGGGTCGGCCGAATGAAGCGATACCAATGGCCGCCAAGCGCGAGCGCGGCGCCATCGTGGCCATGGGAATCGTGTCTCGCTCCGGTCTGAAGCGGTTCTTCATTGGCAATACGGCGGAATTCGTCATGGACGCGGTCACCGCCGACATCCTCGTGGTGAAGCCCGCGGACTTCTCGTCGCGAGTGCCTCGCACGGGACGCGGCGTTCAGATCCTGTCCATGCCCATCCTGCCGGGATGAAACATTCAGGGAACATACTTTGCATGGCAGAAGTCTGACTCTGAACAAATCAAGGAGCGATCAATGCCCAGTGAGAAAGTCCCGGCCGCACCCTCCGTGCGCAAGCGCGCGCCGCGCAAGTCCGCGGTCGCCCAAATCGCCCCGACCCCAGCCCGTTTCGTCGAACCCGAGCACCGCGCGGGGCTGATTGCCGAAGCTGCGTTCTTCCGCGCCGAGAAGCGCGGGTTCAGTCCCGGCCATGAAATGGAAGACTGGCTGGCGGCCGAGTCCGAGGTGGATGCGAAGCTGATGTCGGCGAAGTCCGGACCGAGGGGCTGAAGCCTAACCAGTCGACTCCACGATGATGCTGCGCAAGGAGTATCTTTGCGGAGCATGACGGCGCCGACACCCGAAGTTCTCGCATTACTGGAGGCCACGCTCGACGCCGTCGTGATCATGGACGATCGCGGGCGAATCGAGGCGTTCAACAGCTCCGCCGAAGTCATGTTCGGCTATCGCGCCGCCGACGCGATCGGCCGCAACGTCAACATGCTCATGCCGGCCGCCGAGCGTGGCGAGCATGACGAACATCTGCGGCGTTATCTTGCGGGTGGCGAAGCGCGCGTGCTGGGACGCGGTCGCGACGTACGCGTCCAACACCGCGACGGCAGCGAATTCTCCGTGTTCCTGAGCGTGGGACGCATTCCCGACACGTCGCCGCCGAAGTTCGTGGGTTATCTGCACGACACCTCGCTGCGCCAGAAGGCGCTGGCGACGCTCGAGAAGGAGCGGCAGGTCAATCGGCTGTACCTCGACCTCGCGCAGGTGATGCTGGTGGCGACCGATCGCCACGGAGTCGTGCAACTGGCCAACCAGCGCACCATCCGCGTGCTCAAACGCGACCACGCGGCGATCGTCGACAGCAACTGGCTCGACAGCTGCGTTGCTCCGGAGGATCGGGCCACCGCACGCATCGCGTTCCGCAACCTGCTGGTCAGCGGCAACGACGAGCCCCAGGTCTGCGAGTACCACGTCCGCTCGTCGGATGGCGAGGATCGCTTCGTGACCTGGCGGGGAGTGGCGCTGCGCGATGCCAGCAACGTGGCCACCGGCGTCATGCTCTCGGGCGAGGACATCACCGACCAGCGCCGTGCCGAAAGCGAAGCGCACCGGGCGCTCGAACGCATGAACAGCGTCGCCCGCCTCGCCACGATGGGCGAAATGGCCGCAGGCATTTCCCACGAACTCAACCAGCCGCTGGCGGCCATCGCCAACTATGCCCAGGCCTGCGTCCGTTTCCTGCGCATGCCCGCTCCCGACTTGCCCGAGATTTCCGGAGCGATGGAACAGATCGCGAGCCAGGCGCTGCGCGCGGGTGAGATCATCCGGCGAATCCGCTCGCTCGTACGCAATGAAGACGTGCGGCGCGAGAGCCAGGACATCAATGAGCTGATCCGCGAGGTTCACGGCCTGCTGGCGAGCGATGCGCGCGTGCACGACGGCAAGCTGGCGCTGGACCTGACGACGCCGCTGCCGAGCGTGACGGTGGATGGCGTTCAGATTCAGCAGGTTCTGATGAATCTCGTACACAACGCCTTCGAAGCGCAGACGCCGGAACACGATGGGGCGCCGTTCGAAGTGCGAATCGCAACGCGTGTCACCGATTCGGGTGACGTCGAAGTTTCGGTCAGCGACCTGGGGCCGGGCCTAGCGGGTGAGGCGGAACAGAAGATTTTCGAACCGTTCTTCACCACCAAGGCCTCGGGAACCGGGCTGGGCCTCGCCATCAGCCGTTCCATCATCAAGGCCCACGACGCCCGGCTGGGGTATCGCGCCAACCAGCCGCGAGGTGCATGCTTCTACTTCGTCCTTCCGGCGCACCAGGAGGCTTCGTCATGAAAGATTTGCCGCAGACCGTATACGTGGTCGACGACGACGATGCGGTACGCGACTCGCTGCGCATGCTGCTCAAGTCCGCGGGAGTGCACGCGGAAACCTGCGCGTCGGCACAGGAATTTCTTTCCAGCTACGACGCCTCGCAGCCGGGATGCCTGGTGCTCGACGTGCGCATGCCCGGGATGAGCGGCCTCGAGATGCAACACGAGCTGAACCTTCGCGGCGTGACCATGCCGGTCATTTTCATCACGGGTCATGGCGACATTCCCATGGCGGTCGAAGCCATGCAGCACGGCGCCTTCGATTTCCTGCAGAAGCCTTTTCGCGACCAGGAACTGCTCGATCGCGTACAACGCGCGCTCGTTCGGGACGCGGAGAACCGCGCCCGACTTCGCCACACCGACCGGATTCGCGAGCGCCTAGCATCCCTTAGTCCACGTGAACGCGAGGTTCTCGAGCTGGTCACGCAGGGCAAGGCAAACAAGATGGTCGCCGGTGACCTGGGTGTGAGCCAGCGCACGGTGGAAATTCACCGCGCGCACGTCATGCAGAAAATGGAAGCCGGCTCGCTGGCTGAACTGGTGCGAATGATGATGGCTGTTGCGCCTTCGCCATAACGTCGCGCGCTCAATACAGAAACTTCACGGAAAAAGTACGTATTTATCAGACCAGAGCCCGATGCAATGCTCCGGCCCGAAATGGCGGGCTCAAATGACAACGGCGCGGGCACAAACGGCGATCGCGAAAGCCAGCGAGTCCGAACAATCATCGTCGCCGGCCAGTCCTCCGATCGCACTCGCGAAGTTCTTCGTGCCCTGAGCGGTTTCACCAACGTCATCTGGCCTACGTCGCTGGAATCGGCGCTGGCGCAGACGAGTTCGCAGGACGCGGGATGCCTTGTCATCGCCGACGACCTCCGGGAAGAACCCATCGACGAGTTCCTGCAGGAAGCGCGTGAGCTTCAGCGGAACCTGCCGATCTTCGTGATAACGAATCCAGACGATGTCGCGGAAGCCGTGTCCGCGATGCGTCATGGCGCGACGGCGGTCATCGAGATTCCGCCTTCCTATGCCGCGTTGTGCGAGGAAGTCAGTCGCGCCATGCAATGACGGCGTCGCAGCACGTACACACGTGCTTCACATTGCGCGCCCATCTTCTCCCTCGAACTACCCGCAAAGCGCTGCGTGAGGAATCGTGTAGGAATCGTCCGTATTGACGGACTCGAATCCGAAGCGAAAACTCGCACCGCTGCTTTCCCATCGTCCGACATTTCGCAGGGCTAGCCATGTCTGCGCAACTCGCCAGTGTCGTCCCGCTCACCCTCCCGGAACCCTCAGCGCGTGGCCTCATCCTGCATGTGGATGACGATGAAGCCGTCCGTCGATCCACGGCGATGCTGTTGCATTCCGCCGGTTTCGAAACGCGCGAAGCGGCTTATGGAGAACAGGCGCTGTCCCAGGTGGAGTCGCTGCGCGGTCGTCTCGACGTACTGATCGTCGACTACGATCTAGGACACTCGATGAATGGCACCGAACTTTCGGAGGAGCTCGCCCGGTTGTTAGGCCATGCGGTGCCGACGGTCATCCTGACCGGCGACCCGGCCAACGCCGAAGTGCCGTGGCTCGCCGATGCGCCAATCTGGCTGGCGCGTAAACCGCTCGCGCCAGAGACGCTGCTCGCGGCACTTCCGCCGCTGGTGGCGTTCCGGCGAGCGGTGGCGGCAACTGCAAATCGCTAGCGCTTCGAGTACAGCGGCATCACGCGCGGCAAATTCTTCTCGATGTCCTTGATGCGATCCTTGGGCGCCGGATGCGTGCTCAGGAATTTCGGCTGACCGCCGCCGCCGGCTGCCGCGCCCATCTTGTTCCACAGCGTCACCGCGGCATGCGGGTCGTAGCCGGCGCGCGCCATGAGCTCGAGCCCGATCTGGTCGGCTTCGGATTCCTGGTCACGGCTGAACGGAAGCTGGAACGTGACTTCCGCAATCATGTTCGCGAGATTGGCCGTGCCCTCGCCGACTCCTGTCACCGCCGCCGCGCCGGAAAGTACCAGCTGCTGCGCGTAGGCGCGTGAGACTCTTTCGCGCGTGTGCTCGCGCAGCGCATGTGCAACTTCGTGGGCAATCACCGTCGCAAGCTCGGCGTCAGTGGTGTCGAGACTTTCGATGAGCCCGGAATAGACCATGATGCGGCCACCGGGCATGCAATAGGCGTTCAGCTCCTTGGTCTTCTGCACGTTGAACTGCCAGTTCCACGCCGTCGCATCCGCGCGGAACGCCGGCGTTGCCGCGACGATGCGCTTCGCAATCGTGGTGACGCGCGCAAGTTGCGCCTTGTCGGTGTTCAGCACGCCTTTCTCGCGCGCCGCCTTGAGTTCCGCCTCGTAGGCCGCGGCTGCGCCCTGCTCGACTTCGGCGCTCGACACCAGCATCTGCTGCTTGCGGTCGACGCCGACGGCGCCGGCACTGGTGGTTTTGACGGTCTCGCAGCCCCCGGTGGCCAGGATTGCGAAGGCGGCCAGGACAAACACTGTTTTGTTGCGTTTCATCGCTACGGATATTCCCCGATGTTGTTTGCGCTAACAATCAAAGTATTACTGTGCAGATAGTTAGACCTGCGCATTAGTGGTGCAGGGTTTTTCCTACAAGCATCGAATCGACATGCACGGAGATGCAAATGGATATGCAGGGAAAGTAGTAGCTGTCGATGACGATTGTTAGGGCTGTGAACTCCGTCGCAAAACGTCGCACAAATCACACAGACGTGAAGCGACAGGGAGGGCACAATTGCCGCCGATGGACCGAGATATGTGTGTGAAAACAAGGATTCACGCGCGTAACCTTAGTGGTGTTGCCACCGGTGTCATTATTGTGGGATAAAGCGCGCCAGCAGCTTTTAGTCGCAGCTGCCTTAGCACACCGTTCACTGTTTGCGTCCGCCTTGCTCAAGGCGCACGTCTGGAGGGATCTGAGATGTCCGATTCGAGCAAAAAGCACGGCAGGAATGCCGAATTCTTCAAGGTGAGCAGTCTTCTGACTGCCACCGCCATCTGGAGCTTCGCCAACGGCGCGATGGCCCAGGACGCCGCCCCGACGGACGCACCGGAAGGGGCGGAAACCATCGAGGAAGTGGTGGTAACCGGTTTCCGCGCGAGCCTCAATAAAGCGCTCGAGGCGAAGCAGGAGCAAGTCGGTTCGATCGACATGATCGTCGCCGAAGACATCGCCGATTTCCCGGACCTGAACCTCGCGGAATCGCTGCAACGCGTTCCCGGTGTCGTGATCGCGCGCGATGCCGGCGAAGGTCGTCAGATTTCCGTGCGCGGCCTCGGCCCGCAGTTCACGCGAGTGCGCATCAACGGCATCGAAGCCATGAGCGCCAACGGCAGCACCGACGCGTCGGGCGGCACGAACCGCGGTCGCAACTTCGACTTCAACACTTTCGCGTCCGAACTCTTCAACAACATCACGGTGCGCAAGACCGCCGCCGCTGAAACCGAAGAAGGTTCTCTCGGCGCCACCGTCGATCTGCGTACGGGACGTCCGTTCGACTACGACGGCTTCACGATCGCCGGCTCCGTCCAGGCCGGTTACAACGACCTGACCGAAGACAGCGACCCGCGCGCTGCGTTCCTCGTCAGCAACACGTTTGCCGATGGCAAGTTCGGCGCGCTGTTCTCGCTCGCATACACCAGCCGCAAGCTGCAGGACGACGGTTCCAGCACCGTGCGCTGGCAGAACTCGGGCGACCCGGCGAGCACCTGCTTGACGGTGCCGACGCCTGCCACCGCCAACGTCAACTGCTTTACCGCGGATCCGGCTTTCCCGCTCCCGGCCTCGGGACCGACGCTCAAGCAGATCAACGATGCGTTCCGTCCGCGCATTCCGCGCTTCGACAAGTACAGCCACGACCAGGAACGCCTGGGCCTCACGGCCAGCCTGCAGTTCCAGCCGAGCGATGCCACGTCGTTCGCACTGGATGCGCTGTACTCGAAGTACGACGCCGAGCGTGACGAAATCTTCCTCGAGACGCCGATCTTCAGCACGAGCGGCAACGCGATGACGGCGAACGTCGGCATCAACGACGTGAACCCGGTCGCCGCGGAGATCGACGCGAACAACAGCCTGGTCTACGGCGTGTTCAACGATGTCGACATCCGTTCGGAAGCGCGTCACGACGAACTGACCACGACGTTCACGCAGGTGAGCCTCGAGGGCAAGCACAACTTCAGCGACGCGTTCAACATGCGCGGGCAGGTTGGTTTCGCCGAAGCGAATCATGACAACCCGGTGCAGACCACGCTGCTATGGGATGCGTTCGACGTCGATGGCTACAGCTTCGACTACCGCAAAAACAGCCGTCTGCCGCTCATCACCTACGGAACGGCGAACGTTGCCAGTGAGGCTACCGTTGCCAATGGCGGTATCTGGTCCCTGTCGCAGATCCGTCTGCGCCCGCAAAGCACGATCAACAGTTACCAGACCGCGGCGCTCGACTTCGAGTGGGTTGCCAACGACACGTTCAAGCTGAAGTTCGGGCCGCAGTGGAAGAACTACATTTTCAAGTCGACCGAACTGCGTCGTTCGAACGGCACCACCACGAACATCGAAGGTGTGCTTCCGGTCGCGGCGCCGATCGACAGCTACAGCATGCTTACGAAATTCGGTAGCGGACTCGGTCTCCCGTCCGGAAGCGTCACCACCTGGGCAAGCCCGGACCTCAATGCCGCTGTCGATGCGCTGGACCTGAACAACCGCAGCATCTACCGCCTGGGCATCGAGCCCGTACTCGGCAACAACAACGAAGTGGAAGAAGACGATCTCGGCGCGTACGTGCAGGGCGATTTCAACTTCGAACTCGGCGCCCATACGCTGCGCGGCAACATCGGCGTGCGCTACGTCCAGACGGACATGACGTCAACGGGCCTCGTGCTCGTTGCTGGCGTCCCGACGGAACAGGTGGCCACGCACGAGTACGATGACACTCTGCCGTCGTTGAACCTGGTGTACGACCTCAGCGAATCGCTGCTGCTGCGTTTCGGCGCCGCGAAGGTCATGACCCGCCCGAACCTCGGTCAGGTCACGCCGGGCGCCGCGGTCAGCGTTTCGGGCAACTCCCGTTCGGTCACCGTCGGCAACCCGACTCTCGATCCGTTCCGCGCCACCTCCTACGATCTCGGCATCGAGTGGTACTTCGCTCCCGAGTCGCTGGTGTCGCTCGCGCTGTTCTACAAGGACGTCGACAGCTTCGTGCAGACACTGCGCGATCAGCGACCGTTCACGGGCAACCCGTACGGCCTGGACGACAGCGTCGCGATCGCGGCTTGCGGCACGACCGTGGGTTGCAGCCCGTCGGCGACCTGGGACTTCAACATCCCCGCGACGACCGAGGGTGGACCGGTTCAGGGCTTCGAAATCAGCTACCAGCAGCCGTTCAGCTTCCTGCCCGGCGTCTGGAGCAACTTCGGCGCCATCCTGAACTACACGGGTGTCGAGTCCGAGATCACCTACATCACGGTGTCGGGCGCCGTGGGCGCGCCGCCGGTCTATACGCCGGTGGAGGACGACCTGACCGGTCTTTCGAAGAGCGCCTACAACGCCACGCTGTACTTCGACAACAAGGTGTTCAGTGCGCGCGTCGCGGCGGCTTACCGTTCGGACTACCTGACGACGGTGCCGGGACGCAACGGCAACGACGTGGAAGGTACCGCGTCGACGATGAACATCGACTTCTCGGCCTCGTACAACATCAACGATCACTTCACCGTCTCGCTCGAGGCGCTGAACCTGACCGATGAAGTGCAGGACCAGTGGGTCGGTGAGGCGGCTGACCGCCTGTCGTACTACCACCACCAGGGCACGCAGTACTACGTGGGTGCCCGCTTCAAGTACTAGTTAGACGGGGCATCGCCCCTGAAGACTGCTCGATCGAATGGGGACAGAAGAAATTCTGTCCCCATTTTTGTTTGTGGCGGCATACTTCGTTCATGAAGCTGCTCCGAAAGTTGATGATGGATCGGCGCCAGGTCCTCCTCGCCGGCACCATGGCTGCCCTCACCCCCTCCGGCTTCGCGGCGCGTAAACCTGCCGCTGGCGAACCCGGCGACGAGGTCATCGACCTCTGGCCCGGTGGCGCGCCGGGCGGCGAACGCGTGACGGCGAAGGAAGAAGTCGTCGAGCGACTCCCCGACGGCCCCATGCGCGATCGCTTCGTGCAGCACGTGACGCGTCCGTCGATCACGATCTTCAAACCTCGCGCGGCGTTCAACGGCATCACGTTGCTCATCGTGCCGGGCGGCGGTTACATCCGCGTGGTCATCGACAAGGAAGGTGTCGAGGCCGCCGACTGGTTTACCGAGCGCGGCTTCGCCGCCGCCGTATTGCGCTACCGCTTGCCGGGAGACCTCTGGGCCGCCGGGCCCGATGCACCGGTGCATGATGCGATGCGCGCACTTCGCATGCTGCGTGCGCAAGCCGCGAATTCCGGCGGGAAACCTTCCAAATTCGGCGTCATCGGCTTTTCCGCGGGCGGCCACTTGAGCGCTCGTCTGCTCACCGAACCCGGCGTTGCCTACTCCCGTGTCGACGCGGCGGATGATCTGTCGGCGCGCCCGGATTTCGGCGTACTCATGTATCCGGTGATCGCGATGGGTGGCCCGTTTGCCCATGAGGGATCCGTGAACCAACTGCTGGCCGCGAGCCGAGGATCGGGGTCGGGCAGCCCCGTGAATCCCGAGGGTTTCGCGCCGCACCGGAAAGTCGGACCAGATACGCCGCCCACGATGCTCGTGCACGCGGCTGATGACACGAGCGTTCCGGTGGAGAATTCGTTGCTCATGTACGACGCGCTGCGCAAGGAGAAGGTGCGCAGTGAACTCCACGTGTTCGACAGTGGCGGTCATGGATTCGGCTTGCGAGGCGTCGCGGGTCGCGACGTGGCCGCGTGGCCCACGCTGGTTCAGAACTGGGCAATCAATAATGCAAAAACCGCTCCCTGAAAATGTCGACGGCCAGCGTCGGGGGTTGCTAGGCCTCGGCGCGTCGGCGATCTGCCTCGCGGCAGCAAGTCCGCTGGCGCACGCCGCTGGCGGTCCAGTCGTTCGAACCACCAGTGGACGCGTGCGGGGCAGCCGCGATGGCGACCTCCAGGTGTTTCGCGGCATTCGTTATGGAGCCGACACGGCGCCGCGCCGCTTCATGCCGCCGCAGGCACCCGCGCCGTGGCGCGGTGTCGCCGAGGCCACCGCCTTCGGTCCGGCGAGCGTGCAGCCGGGATCGGAGCCCAACCAGTCGGAAGACTGTCTCTTTCTCAACGTCACGGCTCCGCTCGCGAAAAGCTCGCGTCCGCGACCCGTCATCGTCTACATCCACGGTGGCGCGTATTCGAGCGGATCCGGCTCGAGCCCGTTGTACGACGGCGCGAATCTCTGCAGGAACGGCGATGCAGTCGTCGTCACCGTCAATCACCGCCTCAGCCTCTTCGGCTACCTGTATCTCCCGGGGTTTCCGGATTCCGGCAACTCCGGGATGCTCGATCTCGTGCTCGCGCTGCAATGGGTGCGCGACAACATCGCGACGTTCGGTGGCGATCCCGGCTGCGTAACCTTGTTAGGCCAGTCGGGCGGAGGTGCGAAGATCGCCACGCTCATGGCCATGCCGGCGGCCGCGGGACTGTTCCACCGCGCCGTCACGATGAGCGGGCAGCAGCTCACGGCGTCCGGACCGCTGCATGCGGCCGGACGCACGCGCGTTCTGCTCGACAGACTGGGCCTGGCACCCGAGCGCGCGTCGACGCTGGCGACGCTGACGGCGGCAGAACTGCTGAAGGCGCACTCCGGATCCGTCGACCCGTACATCGGTCGCGGCAGCCTTTACATGGGGCCGGTGCTCGACGAACGCAGCCTGACGCGTCATCCGTTCTATCCGGATGCGCCGCCCCAGTCGGCCGGCATTCCGATGATGATCGGCAACACGCACGACGAAACACGCACGCTCATCGGTCGCGGCGATCCGGCGGTTTTCGACATCACCTGGGACGCATTGCCGCAGCGACTGGAAACCGAGCTCCGCGTCGACATCTCGGGCAGCCTGGTAGTAGCCGAGTATCGCAAGTGGTATCCGCAGTATTCACCGGCAGACGTATTCTTCGCGGCGACCACGGCCGGACGTTCGTGGCGCGCGGCCATCGTCGAGGCGGAGCTGCGCGCGGCGCAGGGCTCTCCTGCATTCGCATACCAGCTCGACTGGAGCTCCCCTCAGGACGGCGGGAAGTGGGGCGCGCCGCACACACTCGACATCCCGTTGATGTTCGGCACGCTCGCTGCGCGTGAATCGATCACGGGCGATGGCGAGGTCGCGCGACGGGTATCGGCCACGATGCAGGGTGCACTGCTGGCATTCGCGCGGGCCGGCGATCCTAACTACCCAGGCCTGCCTCGCTGGGAGCCTTATACCCTGCCCCGGCGCGCCACCATGGTGTTCAATGCCGACAGCCGCCTGGTGGACGACCCGCGCGGAAACGAGCGCCAGTTGTTTGCCAAGGTGCCTTTCATACAGCAGGGCACATGAAACCCAGGGGCGACGGCAAGGTCGTTAAGGTAGGGTGGAACCCGTACGGCTTCGGCGGTAAGCCCTCGCGGGCGAACCGTTCTCGGCGCCGCGGGGCCGGAATTGCGAATGAAGTCTCAGCGGCAGAGGGCAATAACGCGAACAATGATGTCCCGGGTGCAACCCCACGATATGACACGAATTGTCCCTTCGAAGCATTGAAAATGACACCGGTTTCCCTATATAACGTCCGCCACAGCCGAACGCTGAATAAAGAAGGTTCATAAATTGGTTTCCGTTGTCTCCGATCTCGCGTTCGACGCCAAAGGGGTGGCCGCCGAATTCGTAAACGCCCGCCGGTCTGCTGGCTCGTTCACGCAATACCCCGGCACCCAGCCGAAGGACCTCGACTCGGCCTATCGCTGCCAGGACGAGGCCATTGCTCTCTGGGACGACGTCATTGCCGGCTGGAAAGTCGGCTGGATTCCCGAGCCGCTCAGCCAGAAATTCGGCGCGCAGCGCCTCGTGGGTCCGATCTTCAGCCGCTCGGTGAAGCGTGCCAATGGCAGCGCCAGCATCGATGTGCCCGTCTTCGCTGATGGATTCGCCGCCATCGAAGCCGAATTCGT
>Ga0173480_10000503_pt1 | contig 13060 bp, 12 predicted proteins | sample NitcycUS209509C1_FD_122622 | JGI IMG/M metagenome (GOLD analysis project Ga0173480, IMG submission 122622) | Soil microbial communities from Arlington Agricultural Research Station in Wisconsin, USA - Nitrogen cycling UWRJ-S209-509C-1 (version... | ecosystem: Environmental > Terrestrial > Soil... | reverse complement strand
GTCGAGGCCGGCATTCCGGAAGACGATCCGCGCAATCCTGCGACGATTGCGGACAACGTGGGCGATAACGTGGGTGACTGCGCCGGCATGGCAGCCGACCTGTTCGAGACCTATGCGGTCACCGTCGTCGCCACGATGGTGCTGGGCGCGATCTTCTTCGCCGGCCAGCCGGTGCTTGCGTCCGCGATGCTCTATCCGCTTGGGATTTGCGGCGCCTGCATCGTGACGTCGATCATCGGCACGTTCTTCGTGAAGCTCGGCGCCAACGGCTCGATCATGGGCGCGCTCTACAAGGGGCTGATCGCGGGCGGCGTGCTCTCGATCGGCGGCCTGGGGATCGCGACGCAGTACATCCTGCCGAATGGATTCGGCACGCTCGGCACCGTGGCCGGCATGACGATCACCGGCAAGGCGCTGTTCATCTGCGGCGTGCTCGGCCTCGTCATCACCGGCCTGATCGTGTGGATCACCGAATACTACACCGGCACCGGCAAGCGCCCGGTCGTGTCGATCGCGCAAGCCTCGGTCACCGGCCACGGCACCAACGTCATCCAGGGTCTCGCGGTGTCGCTTGAGTCGACCGCTCTGCCCGCGATCGTGATTGTTGCCGGCATCATCATCACCTACCAACTCGCCGGCCTCTACGGCACGGCGATCGCGGTGACGACGATGCTTGGCATCGCCGGCATGATTGTCGCGCTCGACGCCTTCGGTCCGGTCACCGACAACGCCGGCGGCATTGCCGAGATGAGCGGCCTGCCAAAGGAAGTGCGCCACAACACCGATGCGCTCGATGCGGTCGGCAACACCACCAAGGCGGTCACCAAGGGCTATGCGATCGGCTCGGCGGGTCTCGGCGCGCTGGTGCTGTTTGCCGCCTACACGAACGACATCGCGGCCTTCACCAAGCAGGGCGCGGCCTACTTCAAGGACATCGGCACGGTCTCATTCGACCTGTCGAACCCCTATGTGGTTGCGGGCCTGATCTTCGGCGGCCTCATCCCGTACCTGTTCGGCGGCATCGCGATGACGGCGGTCGGCCGCGCGGCCGGCTCCGTGGTCGAGGAGGTACGCCGCCAGTTCAAGGAGAAGCCCGGCATCATGCAGGGCACCGAACGCCCCGACTACGCGCGCGCGGTCGATCTGCTGACCAAGGCGGCGATCAAGGAGATGATCATTCCGTCGCTGCTGCCCGTGCTCGCCCCGATCGTCGTCTACTTCGGCGTGCTGTGGATCTCCGGCTCGAAGGCGAATGCCTTCGCGGCGCTCGGCGCATCGCTGCTCGGCGTGATCGTCAACGGCCTCTTCGTCGCGATCTCGATGACGTCCGGCGGCGGCGCCTGGGACAACGCGAAGAAATCCTTCGAGGACGGCTTTACCGACAAGGACGGCGTCGTTCACCAGAAGGGCGGCGACGCTCACAAGGCCTCCGTCACCGGCGACACTGTCGGCGATCCCTACAAGGACACGGCCGGCCCCGCCGTGAACCCGGCCATCAAGATCACCAACATCGTGGCTCTGTTATTGCTCGCAATCCTCGCGCACTGAGGCGATAACCAGGATGGAACAAGCCCCGCGGTTCAACACCGCGGGGCTTTCGTTTTGGTTGATCGGTGCGGCGCACTTTTGCGATGATCGGGGCTCTTGGGGAATCACCGAATGATGAAATCATCGACCCTGACGGGTATCGCGGCAGTGCTGTTCGGCGCGGGACTTGTCGCGCTGATCGCCGCCATCGTCCGCAGCGCGGATCAACATGGCGGGGTGTTGATGTGGGTCGCACTTGCGCTGCTTGTCGCGACCGTCGCGTGCTGGTTTGCGGCCGCGCGCGCCCAATCGACCTGAGCGGTCGTCAGTTCACGTCCATCTGCAGCTTTTCGCGCTCGATGATCGCGCCGAATTTCGCGATTTCGGCCTGCACGAAAGCTGTGTACTGCTCGGGCGTCGTGTAGTCAGAAATCGCGCCGATGTCTTTGATCCGCGCCTTCATGTCTTCGCGCGCGAGCAAGGCCTTCACCTCTGCGTTCAACGCATCGACGACCGGCCGCGGCCCGCCACCGGGCAGGAACACGCCGAACCACGACGATACGTCGAAGCTCGCAAGGTCGGGGGCGCTTTCCCGCACGGTCGGAATGTCGGGTGAGAGGGGCGTGCGCTCGGGCATCGTGGTGGCGAGCGCATTGAGCTTACCGGCCCGCGCCTGCGGCAGCGAGGGAAACAGGTTGTCGAAGAGAATTGGTACTTGGCCGCCAAGCGCTGCGGTCAGCGCCGGCCCGGCGCCGCGGAAGGGCACATGGGTCATCTTGAGGCCAGTGAGCTGGAGAAACCACGCAGCCGTCAGATGCGGGCTCTGCCCGGTGCCCGACGTTGCGTAGCTCACCGAGTCATTCTTCTTCAGATAGTCGATCAGTTCGGGAAGCGATTTCACCGGCACTGTCGGATGCGCCGAGATGATGTTGCTGGTCCGGATCATGTTGCTGACCGGCTGCAACTGGTCCGGCTTGTAGGCCATGTTGCGGAAAATCCGGTAGGCGATCGCGTTCGGGCCCGGATTGCCGATCATGATGGTGTGGCCATCCGGCTTCTGGCGCACGAAGTCGGTCATCGCGATGGTGCCGCCACCGCCGGATTTGTTCTCCACAACGGTGGACTGGCCCCATACGATCTGGAGATGCTGCGCGAGCAGACGTCCCATCACATCCGTCGTCCCGCCAGGTGCCGCCGGCACGATGATGCGGATCGTGTCCGTCGGCTTCCACTGGGCCTCGGCGAGGCGTGGAGAGGCGGTGGCAGCAATCGCACCCGAGACAAGGGTGCGGCGGGTCAGCGTGACGGTCATGGCGCGATTCATCCCTCAGGCGATTGTGCCCGGATCATTGCGAGGCGAACGAACAGGAGCAAGCGGACGTGTCGCATACGCCGCATGCGCGGTTATTTGCCGCCGAAAATCTTGAACACGTATGTGAGGTAGGAGAGCTCTTGACCGCTCGTCGGCGTCTTGCGGCTGATGTAGTCGAAGATCTTGCCGTCCACCAAGCCGTAATTGGCGATGCGCTCGACGCGCCGGCTCTTGTCGAAGTAAATTGCGACCACGCGCTGGTCGACGATCTTCTCCGGCAGGAAGGAGACCTGCTCGGTGCGCGATGAGATGTAATAAAAAACCTCGCCGCTGACCGTCGCGACGGTAGAGGGCGTGCCGAGCGAGATCAGCACCTGCTCTTGCGGTGCGCCCAGCGGAATCTGTTCGAGCGCGCCGTCGGCGAGCACGTAGCCGCGCTGGTAGGTCTGCGTGAAACAGCCGCCAAGGGTCAGGCCAAGCGCCAGCGTGGCTGCGACAGCGATCGATCGTGAGCCGAACCCCATGACCTTAGTCTTGCACCCGTTTCGCGCCTGACGTACTCCGCGCAGGCTCGAATTGCAATCCGGAGCCGCCGGAGCGCCCTTCAGGATTAACCTGCAAAATCAATGATTCCGCCCATATTCCGCCGTCCCGACCCCACCATCGCGGCGCTCTATGGCGCGATCGTGACGCAGGCGCGCGATCCGCGTTTTTACGATTCATATGGCGCGCCAGATACTGTGCTGGGTCGGTTCGACCTGATCGTGCTGCATCTGGCGCTGCTCTTGCGGCGGCTGCGCGAAGGCGGGACATCCGCCGGGACTTTGGCGCAGGGCGTATTCGATGCGTTCTGCCGCGACATGGATCACAATCTGCGCGAGATGGGGATCGGCGATCAGGGTGTCCCACACCAGATGCGCCGCGTGGGGGAGGCGTTCTACGGGCGGGCTCAGGCCTATGACGCAGCGCTCGCTCGCCCGGATAACGACGCGCTCGCAGAGACCTTGAGACGCAACGTTTACGCGGAAGCGGCGGACCCGGTTGCGGCCAGTGGGCTGGCCGCCTACGTGCGTAAGGCTGCGGATGACCTCGAGATGCAGGCTTTCGACAATCTGATGCGCGGCGTTGTGAGTTTTCCGCAGCCCGCAGCGCGGGCTGTGGCGGAGTAATTGCGCATGACCAATACAGAGCGGCCGTGGAGCGCCACCATCGGGCTCGACGAGATTGGCGAGGCCGGTCGTCACGTCGAGTTGGAGGCAAGCGAGGCCGTGCGCGCGGCGCTTGCGAAGCCGGCCGGTGTCGATGCGGTGGAGCGGCTCGTTGCGCGCTTCGATCTGACGCGCCGCGGGCGCGACCGGCTGCATGTGAGCGGAGAGGTAAGCGGCACGGTGCGGCAGACCTGCGTCGTCACGCTCGATACGGTCGTGAACGAGATCAACGAGCCGATCGACGTGACCTTTGCGCAGCCCGGCGAGCCGGCGAAGGAGACTTCGAAAATCGATCTCGACGCGACGCCGGGGGATGAAGTAGAGCCACTGATCGGCAATTCAGTGGACCTCGGGCTCGTCGCGACCGAATTCTTCATCCTCGGGATCGATCCATATCCACGCAAGCCGGGCGCGGCGTTCGACGCGCCCAAGCCTGGGTCCGATCCTGCAAGCCACCCCTTTGCGCAGCTTGCCGCCTTGCGGAAAAACAGCACAGTCAAGAAATAACTGCGCCAGCACGGCACTTTGTGCCCGGCCGCCGAAGGGCTATTCTCAGGGCGACGGCGCAACCATCTCCCACATCAGGACACTCCCGGAACCGATGGCCCAAAAGGTCCGAATTGCGCTCGATGGAATGGGGGGCGACTTCGGGCCGGCAGTCGTCGTCCCGGGCGCCGACATCGCGCTCGCGCGTCATCCCGAGACCGAGTTCGTCTTCTTCGGCGATCAGGCCGCCATCCGGCCGCTGCTGGAGAAAAGCGAGCGGCTCAAGGTGGCCTCGCGCGTGGTGCACACCGACGTCGTCGTGAAGATGGACGCGAAGCCGAGCCAGGCGCTGCGGCAGGGCCGGTGGAAGTCCTCGATGTGGCTCGCGCTCGATGCCGTGAAAAAGGGCGAGGCTGACGTCGCAGTCTCGGCCGGAAACACCGGCGCGCTGATGGCGATGGCCAAGTTCAATCTCCACACCATGCCGGGCATCGAGCGCCCGGCCATCGCCGGGCTGTGGCCGACGATCAAGGGCGATACGGTGATGCTCGACATGGGCGCCTCGATCGGCGCCGAGGCGGACCATCTGGTCGACCTTGCGGTGATGGGCAGCGCGATGGCGCGCGTGCTGTTCGATCTCGACCGGCCAACGGTCGGACTGCTGAACATCGGAGTCGAAGAGGTCAAAGGTCTCGAATCGGTTCGCGAGGCCGGCAAGTTCCTCCGGGAGGCAAACCTTCCCTTCCTCGATTACATCGGCTTCGTCGAAGCCGATACAATCGGGCAGGGCGCAGCCGACGTGATTGTCACGGAAGGTTTTGCCGGCAACATCGCCATCAAGACCGCCGAGGGGACCGCAAAGCAGATCACCAGCCTGCTGCGTTCAGCCATGGGGCGGACCTGGCGCGCCCGGCTCGGTTATCTGCTCGCGCGCGATGCCTTTATGACGTTGCGTGACAAGCTGGACCCGCGCAAGGCGAACGGGGGCGTGTTCCTCGGCCTCAACGGCATCGTCATCAAGAGCCACGGCGGAACCGACGCGGAGGGCTTTGCGGCGGCGGTCGATGTCGGCTACGACATGGTCCGCTACGAACTGCTCAACAAGATCCGCGACACGCTCCTTCGCCACGCCCGCGAAGAGGCCGGAACAAGCAAGGTTGGCGGGGCCGCTTCGTGACCATCACACGTCCTGTCGTTCTCGGCTGCGGCAGCTATCTGCCCGCGCGCTGCCTCAGCAACGAGGACCTTTCGCGGATGGTCGATACCTCCGACGAATGGATCGTGCAGCGCACCGGCATCCGGCAGCGCCACATCGCGGCCGACGGCGAACTCACCTCCGATCTGGGCATCGCCGCCGCGCGCGCCGCCCTGGCAGCCGCGCAAGTCGACGCACAGTCGATCGACCTGATCGTGGTGGCGACCTCGACGCCCGACAACACGTTCCCGGCGACCGCCGTATCCGTGCAGGCGGGGCTCGGCATCACGCAAGGAGCGGCGTTCGACTTGCAGGCGGTCTGCTCGGGATTCGTCTATGCGCTGGCGACCGCTGACGGGCTGTTGCGGTCCGGCACGCACAAGCGCGCTCTGGTGATTGGAGCGGAAACCTTTTCGCGTATCCTCGATTGGCAAGACCGCGGCACCTGCGTGCTGTTCGGCGACGGCGCGGGCGCCGTGGTGATGGAAGCGCAGCAGCAGGCGGGCACTCGCGAGGATCGCGGCATTCTTACGTCGCATCTTCGGTCGGATGGGCGGCACAAGACCAAGCTCTATGTCGACGGCGGACCCTCCTCGACCCAGACGGTCGGGCACCTGCGCATGGAGGGAAAGGACGTCTTCCGCTTTGCGGTCGGCGCCATTACCGATGTGATCAAGGATGTCTTTCGCGACACCGGCTATACGGCCGACGATATCGACTGGTTCGTGCCGCACCAAGCCAACAAGCGCATCATCGATGGCTCCGCGCACAAGCTTGGAATCGCGCCCGAGAAGGTAGTGACCACCGTCGATCGTCACGGAAACACGTCTGCCGCCTCGATTCCGCTCGCGCTCGACGTCGCCGTGAAAGACGGACGCATCAAGCGTGGCGATCTTGTCCTGCTCGAAGCGATGGGCGGCGGGTTTACCTGGGGAGCGTCGCTGGTGCGCTGGTGAGACACGTCACCGAAATTGCGAAGGGGGGCCGTTGACCACTGCCGCGCAATGTGAATATCGTTGATTATTCAAGTTGATAAGGTGGTCGCCGAAAGCGGGGTTGAGGCGATGGCGGGCAAGACGGTAACGCGGGCGGACCTGTGCGAGGCCGTGTACCAAAAAGTCGGGCTGTCGCGAACGGAGTCGGCGACTCTCGTGGAAATGGTATTGAAGGAAATCACCGATTGCCTTGAACGAGGCGAGACGGTGAAGCTCTCATCCTTCGGCTCGTTTGTGGTGCGCAAGAAGGGGCAGCGCATCGGCCGCAATCCCAAGACCGGCAAGGAAGTGCCGATCTCGCCGCGGCGGGTCATGGTGTTCAAGCCCTCGGCCATTCTCAAGCAGCGGATCAATTCGGGAGACGGGAACGGGAGCGAGCCTGGGCCCGGTCAGTGAAACGAGTAGTTGAGGTATAGCCCGTGGGGGAAAAGGCGCCCGAGGCTTTTCGGACGATCAGTGAGGTCGCAAGCGATCTCGACTTGCCACAGCATGTGCTGAGATTCTGGGAAACGCGTTTTCAGCAGATCAAGCCGTTGAAGCGCGGGGGTGGCCGCCGCTATTACCGGCCCGACGACATCGATCTGCTCCGCGGCATCCGCCATCTCCTCTACAGCGAAGGCTACACGATCCGCGGTGCGCAGCGGATCCTGAAGGATCACGGCATCAAGTTCGTCCAGAGCGTTTGGCGCGCGGGCGCGCCGCAGCCTGCGCGCGCATCCCAAGCCGTCGAGCCGGAGATACCCGAGGCGCCTCCGCTGCGGCCGCAGCCGCGTGAGCAGCGGCGCGGCGATACCGAGTCCGCGCATCGACGGCTGTTTGGCCTGCTGCCCACGTTGTTGAGCAGCGACCCTGACGAAGAACGTCTTGCCGAAAGCCGCCGAGCGGACGCTGACACGATGATTCTTCCGTCGCCGTTGGCGCCGCGTGTGAGCGAACCGGCGGCCTTGCCGCCCGAGGGTGTGCGCAAGCTGCAGGATACCTTGAACGAACTGCAGGCGTGCCGCCGGCTGCTTGACGTAGCGGTCGCTGAGGCTTCGGTCTAGTTAGCTGGTTCCATCTTCATTCCGGTCGCTCATTGAGGCCTGTTTGGCCGCTGCGGGAGTGCGCGCCGAAACCGAGCGATACAGACGATACAAATCGGCAAAACCGCGATACGCCGACGATACAGCGAGGCCCCACAATGGTGTGGGGAACGAATGGCAATTTCAAAAAATCCCGATTCACGGGCAATTCCGCCATCCGCCAAGCCGGAAACTGGCGATCGCAGCGGCGAGCCGCCGCAACAGCGTGCGGCGGACGAAGAGCGCTATGCCCGCGCGCTGGAGTCAATCAATCACGGTGTGTACGACTGGGATATCGTCAAGGGCACGGTCTACTACTCGCCGTTGATGCGCTCGATTTTCGGCATGTCGGACGACGTGGTGCTGACGCCACAGGAGTCCGGCAGCCGCATCCATCGCGACGACCTCGAGCAGTACCGCAAGGCCATCATCGATCACCTGAAAGGCCTTACGCCGCGCCTGCTCGTCGAATATCGCTATCTCGCCAACGACAACACCTGGCGATGGGCGCGCCAAAGCGGCATTGCGCAGCACGGTGCGGATGGACATGCCATTCGCATGGTCGGCGCTACCAGCGACATCACCGACCTGAAGCAGCGCGAGCGCGATCTTGCGTCAGCGCGCGCCGAGATCGAGGCGACGCGCGAGGACATGCGTACCGTGCTCGACAACATGAGCGACGGCATCACGCTGATCGACGAGAACTTCACTTGGAAATTCAGCAACGAGCAGTTCAGTACCTTTCTCGATGTACCGGCTTACATCACGGCGCCCGGCGTTTCCTGTTATGACGTGATCCGCTACCAGGCGCTGCGTGGCGACTTCGGCGAAACTGACAACATCGAGGCGATCGTGCAGGAACGCGCCGCGCTGATGCGAACGCCGGGGGGCTGCCGCTACGAGCGGCTGACGAAAAGCGGGCGCTACATTGAGTTCACTCATCGGCCGCTCGCGGACGGCACACTGCTCGGGGTCTATCGCGATATCACCGAGCTGAAGCGGCGGGAGAGCGAGCAGGCCGACGCCCGTGACGCTGCCGAAATGGCGCTCTCCGAAGCCGAGCGGGAGCGAGCGGAGGCGGAAGCCGCCAACCAGGCCAAGTCGACCTTCCTTGCCACGATGAGCCATGAAATCCGCACGCCGATGAACGGCGTGCTGGGCATGATGGAAGTGCTCGACCGGCAGGGCCTGAACCCGGGCCAGCAGCGGACGGTCGCGACCATGCGCGACTCGGCCCAAGCGCTGTTGCGCATCATCGACGACGTGCTCGATTTCTCGAAGATCGAGGCGGGACGGCTGGAGCTCGAAGCCGCGCCGTTCTCGCTCTCCGGCCTGATCGACGGCGTGCTGAGCACATTCCAGGCGCAGGCCAACGCCAAGGGCCTGATGCTGACCGGTACGGTCGAGCCCGGTTCGGATGACACGCTGATCGGCGATGCGACCCGGGTGCGGCAGATCCTGTTCAATCTGCTCGGCAATGCCCTGAAATTCACCGAGCGCGGCCGTGTCACGGTGAATGCCCGCACTGCGCCGCTCGGCGGCGGCCGCACACGTGTCACGCTTGCCGTGGAGGATACCGGCATCGGCATCGACGAGGAGCAGCGTCGCCGGCTGTTTCAGCCGTTCGCGCAGGCCGATTCCTCGACGACACGCCGCTTCGGCGGCACTGGCCTGGGGCTTTCCATCGTGCGCCGCCTCGCCAATCTGATGGACGGCGACATCACGGCGGAGAGCACGCCAGGCAAGGGCTCGATCTTCTACGTCCGGCTTGTGTTCGACGTTGCAGCCAAGGATGCGCTGTTCTCGGCGACCCAGCATTCGGCCAGCAGCTTTGGCGGGCGCGCGCTTCCGCTGCCAAAGACCGCCGACCAGCCGCTCGTGCTGGTCGTGGACGATCATCCGGTGAACCAGGAGGTCCTCGTCCGCCAGTTGGAATTGCTGGGTGTGTCCTCCGATACGGCGGCCGATGGCAATGAAGCGCTCAAAGCCTGGAGCAGCAAGCCCTACGCGGCGGTGCTTGCGGACATCCACATGCCGCACATGGACGGCTATGAGCTGACGCGCCGTCTGCGCGCGATCGAGGCGGAGCAGCACACCCACACGCGCACGCCTGTCGTTGCGGTCACGGCCAATGCGATGAAGGGCGAGGAGGAGCGCTGCCTCGCGGCGGGCATGGACGCCTATCTGGTCAAGCCGGTGAACATCGACCTGCTGCGGGCGACGTTGGTGCGCTGGCTGGCAATCGATGAAACGGCCGAGCTCGGCGACGGCCCGGAAGGGGGAACCGGTGCAATCGACCGCACGGTGCTCGCAAGCTGGCTCGGCGACGACCGGAGCGCGATCGCTTCGCTGCTGGAGAAATTCCGGGACACTGCAATCGATGCCGAGCGCGAGATCGGGGTTGCCTCCCGGCTGGGCGATCTCGCGGCGGTAGCTGCCGCCTCGCACAAGCTCAAAGGGGCCGCGCAAGCTGTCGGCGCCAAGGGGGTGGGGGCTGCGGCCGTGACACTGGAGCAGGCCGGCCGGGCGGGGGACCGTGGGCGCTGCCGCGACGGGCTGGGCCCGCTGGCGGTGGAACTACGGCGGGCGCTCGCCGACATCGAGGACACGCTCTCGCAATAATTCCGGAAGTGTTGCCCGGCGGATAACGCAGACGGGCTGCCGCGGGTGTATGGTGTTCCCCCGCGATAGGCTGCCGGTCGCGTGTAAGTGGCGATCGTCGTAACTTCCGGCTGTGGGAGTGCGGGAATGCGTGGTGTGGGGATAGCGTTTGTCGCAGTTCTGGGACTGCCGCTAGCCGGCTGTTTCGGCGTTACCATTCCGCCCAAGGAACTCCCCGAGTGGGCGATGCAGCCGCAGGCCGCGACCGTCGCGCCTGCACGCCACAGGGTCGTCAGAGGATCGGCGCCGCGAACGGTTGCGCGGCGTGCAGAACCGGACCAGACCTCGGCCGTGTCGTATGTCGAGCCGGCGGCTGTTTCCTCCGGAGCGAAGCCCTCCAGTTCGGATGAGACGAAGCCTTTCAGTCCCGAATGGGCGGCGCGCGAAAACGCGCTCGATGATCGGTTGCGCCGTCGCATGCACATCTGCGGCGGCTGCTAGAGCATGATCCCGAAAAGTGGATACCGGTTTTCGGAAAAGATCATGCTCAAACAAAAAGCTAGAGCCCAACTCTGATTCAGCCAAGAACGACAGGCTCTAGCACGTCGACGCCTCTCTTTTTGGAAACCTCATCGTTGCGGCGCGACGCGCCTTGTGCGCCCTCGCGCGACGTTGTCCTATTGGACCGTCACGGGAGGTCACATGGCGCAGCTGCTGTTCCGGAATTTCCAATTGCTCGAGCCCGAAATCGGCGAGCTTCGCGGCGGCCACGAGCTGCTGGTCGAAGATGCGACCGTCCGGGAGGTTTCCGACAAGCCGATCAAGGCGCAAAGCGCCGACGCGATCGACTGCGGCGGGCGCACGCTGATGCCCGGGCTGATCGACAGTCACGTGCACGTCACCCTGAGTGAGGTGAACTTCCGCTATCTCGAGGCGATCCCGCTGACCCTGATGACCGCGCGTGCCGCGCGGCTGATGCTCGGCATGCTCAACCGTGGTTTCACCAGCGTGCGCGACACCGGCGGTGCCGACTGGGGCCTCAAGACCGGCGTCGAGCAGGGCGACATTCCAGGCCCGCGCCTGTTCATCGCGGGCGCTGCGATCGGCCCAACCGGTGGGCACTCGGACCCGCGCCGACGTACCGACCTGTTCGCGCGCTGCCACTGCTGCGACGCGATGCGCTTCGGCATGCGGCAGTCCGATGGCGTGCCCGAAGTGATGAAGTCCGTTCGCGAGCAGATGCGGCAGGGTGCCGATCACATCAAGATCATGATGTCGGGCGGCGTCGCCTCGCCGTACGATCCACTCGACAGCCTGCAGTTCTCGCCCGACGAAGTGGCGGCGGCCGTGCAGGAGGCGAAAGCGTTCGGCCGCTATGTCTGCGCGCACGCCTATTCGCCGGAAGCGATGCAGCGTGCCGCGCATGGCGGTGTGCGCGTGATCGAGCACGGCAACCTGATCGACGACAAGACCGCCAGGCTGATGGCCGAGAAGGGCATGTTCATGGTGGCGAATCTCGTCGCCTATTACGCGATGCGCGAACGTGCGGCCGAATACGGCATGACCTCCGACCAACTCGCCAAAAACGATCTCGTCATCGGCGGGGGTCTCAAGTCGCTGGAAATCTGCAAGCGCGCTGGCGTTGAAGTCGGCTACGGCACTGACCTGCTGGGTGCGCTGCAAGTTGAAGAGAGCCGTGAGTTCATCCTGCGCTCCGAGGTGCTCTCGCCGATCGAGATCATCCGGCAGGCGACCACGATCGGTGCCAAGATCGTGCGCCAGGAAGGCAAGATCGGCACGCTCAAAGCGGGCGCCTATGCGGACCTGATCGTGATCGACGGCGATCCCTTGAAGAACCTCGGCCTGTTCCAGGAGCAGGGGAAGCACCTCAGCGCGATCATGAAGGGCGGGAAATTCCACAAGAACAGGCTGAACTAACTCATGGGGTCCGCAGTCGCCCACGATCGAATTGCGGTCTTCGTGAAGCCTTCGCGCCCCATTCGGCTGGGGCTATGGCTGTTGAACGGCGCGGCAGCGCTTGCGCTCGCCCTCATCCTGCTGCCGCTTGTGCTGGTCACGTGGCTCGCGTTCTTTCGCCAGGAAATCCCGTCGTTTCCGCCCGAGGGCTATTCGCTCCAGTGGTTTGCCGCGGTCCCTGCCAACAAGGCTTTCGTCAATGGCTTCATTCTCAGCTTCGAAGTCGGCGTCACGGCCACGATCATTGGGCTCGTGCTTGCGGTGCCGGCGAGCCTTGCCATCGCGCGCCGGCGCTTTGCCGGCCGCGGCTTTGCCAGTTCGTTGCTGCTGATGCCGCTGATCGTGCCGGGCGTCGTGCTCGGCGCCTCGATCTATGTGTTCCAGATCGAGGCGGAGATCGCGACCGGTCTCCCGTTGCTTGGCACCACGGTCGGGCTGATCGCCGCACATGCGTTGATCGTGATCCCGTGGACGTCGCGCCTTGTCACCGCAAGCCTTGCAGGCTTCGACCCCACCATCGAGGAGGCCGCAAAGAACCTCGGCGCAACGCCGTGGACCACGTTTCGCCGCGTGACGCTTCCGGCGATCCGGCCGGGCATCGTGGCGGGCGCACTGTTCGGCTTCGTGACGTCGTTCGGCAATCTCGAGATGAGCCTGTTTCTTGTAGGCGCGGGACGCACCACGCTGCCGATCGCGAT
>Ga0173480_10000502_pt1 | contig 13061 bp, 12 predicted proteins | sample NitcycUS209509C1_FD_122622 | JGI IMG/M metagenome (GOLD analysis project Ga0173480, IMG submission 122622) | Soil microbial communities from Arlington Agricultural Research Station in Wisconsin, USA - Nitrogen cycling UWRJ-S209-509C-1 (version... | ecosystem: Environmental > Terrestrial > Soil... | reverse complement strand
CGCGCGGCGTCTCGTCGTCCCCCTCGCCTTCTCCCACCAATCTGCATCTCGAAGCCGGCTCCGTGACGCCGCAGCAACTGATCGCCGACATCGAGGACGGCTTCTACGTCACCGACCTGATCGGCATGGGCACCAATCTCGTCACCGGCGATTACAGCCGCGGCGCGTCGGGGCTTTGGATCGAGAACGGCGAACTGACCTACCCCGTCAGCGAGGTGACGATCGCCGGACACCTCAACGACATCTTCGGTTCGCTCACGCCGGCGAACGATCTTGAATTCCGCTATGGTACCAACTCCCCGACGGTGCGGCTGGAGGGATTGACCGTTGCGGGCACCTGACGCCGCATCGCTGCAAGCCGCGATGGAAGCCACAGTGCGCGAGGCAGGCGCGCTCGCGGTACGGGCACTGGAAACGCCCCCGAAGAGCTGGAGCAAGCATGGCGGCTCGCCGGTGAGCGAGGCCGACATCGCCGTCGACAATTTCCTGCGCGAGCGGCTGATGCGGCTCGAGCCCGGCTGCGGCTGGCTCTCGGAAGAGACCGAGGACGATCGGGCGCGCCTGACCGCATCGCGCGTTTGGGTGGTCGATCCGATCGACGGGACACGCGCGTTTCTGTCCGGCCGCCACGACTGGTCAATCTCGGTCGCGCTGGTGGAGGATGGACGCCCGGTGCTGGCCGCTATCTTCGCCCCGATGCTGGATGCATTTTACGCTGCGACGACCGGTGCACCCACGACCCTGAACGGCATTGCCGTTACGGCAAATCCCGGATCAAGTCTTCAGGGGATGAAAGCGGCCGGCCCAAGGCCGATGCTGGAGCGGCTCGCCAGGCACGCACCCGATCTTACCATGGAACCGAAGGTTTTCTCGCTGGCGCTGCGGGTGACGCGCGTCGCGGCGGGCACCCTCGATCTCGCCTTCGCGTCGAACAACAGCCACGACTGGGACCTTGCGGCTGCCGATCTTTTGGTGCACCAAGCCGGCGGCGCACTCACCACGTTTGCGGGTCAAACCCTCACATACAATCGCGCCGATCCGTTGCATGGCGCGCTTGTTGCCGCCGGGCGTTCGCGTCACGAGGCGTTTCTCGCGCTGGTGCGCGACAAGACGCTGGCGTTCGCATGAGCGGGGCAGGACTTAGGACATGACCGAAACGGCGCCGAAGCAATTGCTTCATCTCGTGTTCGGTGGCGAGTTGAAGAGTCTCGAGTCGGTGGAGTTCAAGGATTTGGACAAGGTAGACATCGTCGGCATCTATCCGAACTACGCGACCGCCTATGCGGCCTGGAAAAGTCGCGCGCAACGCACCGTCGACAATGCGCTGATGCGCTATTTCATCGTGCACATGCACCGGCTGCTCGACCCCGCGACCGATACGACGCGGCAGGGCTGACGTTCGTCCTGGCTATGCTTTCCTGGACTCGGATGAGCCGCAAGCGCTGGGTGCAGGTCGCACTCGGCACGATGGGCGCCGAGTATCTGCGGCTCGTGTTCAAGACGACGCGCGTGACGATCGATCCGCCGGACGGTTACGCACGCATCGATGCGCATCTCCCCGTCATCATCGCGATGTGGCATGGCCAGCATTTCATGGGCCCGTTCATGCAGCGCCCCGGGGACCGCGGCAAGGTGTTGATCTCGCGCCACCGCGATGCGGAGCTGAACGCGATTGCGGCCGAGCGGCTGGGCATCGAGACGATCCGCGGTTCGGGCGACAACGGCGCGGAGTTCATACGCAAGGGCGGCCTCGGGGCATTCCGTCAGATGCTCGATGCGCTTGCAGACAACTACTCCGTCGCACTCACAGCCGACGTGCCGAAGGTCTCCCGCATAGCGGGTCTCGGAATCGTGATGCTGGCGCGTGAATCCGGTCGTCCGATCTTTCCCGTCGCGCTAACGACCAACCGGCGCTACGTTCTGGACAACTGGGACAAGACAACCATAAATCTGCCGTTCAGCCGCGGCGCTGCTGTGTGCGGCGAGCCGGTGTGGGTGCCACCGGACGCGACTGATCAGACGCTGGAAGACTGCCGGCGGCAGGTCGAAGACAATTTGAACGCGGCGACCGCGCGCGCCTATGCGATCGCCGACAATCGGGGCGGAGATGCCAAGCGTGGCTGAGAAGCTGCCGTGGACACTGCGCGCCTACCAAGGCTTCGCCTCCATGGCGACGCCGCTCTCGCGGCTTGTGCTGGCGCGCCGCCTGCGGCGCGGCAAGGAGCATCCGCAGCGGCTTGCAGAGCGGCGCGGGGAGCCTTCGGTCGCGCGCCCGCCCGGACCGCTCGTTTGGGCGCACGGCGCGAGCGTCGGCGAGATGCTCGCAGTCATTCCGCTGGTCGAGGGCCTGCGCGCGCGCAACTTCAATGTGCTCGTGACGTCGGGCACCGTCACGTCGGCCCGGCTGGCGGACCGCCGGCTGCCGCAAGGCGCGATCCACCAGTTCATCCCGCTCGACACACCACGCTATGCGGAGCGGTTCTTCGAGCACTGGCGCCCCAATCTCGCGCTACTCGCCGAATCGGATCTCTGGCCGAACCTCATCCTCGCCTGCACAGGGCGGAACATTCCGTTGATCCTGGTGAACGGGCGCCTTTCGGAGCGTTCGTTCACGCGCTGGCGTTATCTGCCGCACACCATCGACGCGCTTCTGTCGCGCTTCGATCTGTGCCTCGCGCAATCCGAGCCCGACGCGGAACGCTACGCAGAGCTTGGCGCGCCGCGCGTCAGCATGACCGGCAATCTGAAACTCGACGTGCCAGCCCCCCCGGTCGATGCCGGCAAGCTCACGGCGATCCGTGCGGTGGTGCGCCAGCGGCCGGTCATCGCGGCAGCGTCCACACATCCGGGCGAGGAAGCCGTCATCATCGATGCGCACCGCCGGCTGAAGCAGAGCTTTCCGGGAGTGCTCACGATCATTGCGCCGCGCCATCCGGAGCGCGGCTCCGGCGTGGTCGAGATCGCGACCGCTGCCGGGCTCAACGCGGTTGCGCGCTCGCGCGGGCTCCTGCCCGACCGCGGCACCGACGTGTATGTCGCCGACACCATCGGCGAGCTTGGGCTGATCTATCGCCTCGCGCCGATCGTGTTCATGGGCGGCTCATTGGTGCGTCACGGGGGACAGAATCCGATCGAGGCCGCGAAGCTCGGCGCTGCGATTCTGCATGGACCGCATGTGTGGAATTTCAACGAAATCTACGCAGCCCTCGATGAGGCGCGCGGCGCCGAGGAAGTGCTCGACGTCAATCGTCTCTCCACGCGCATCGGTGCCTGGCTCACCGACGCCGCCGCGCGCAAGCAGGTGGCGGATTCAGCCGCCGCCACCGTTGAGCAACTTGGTGGCGCGCTGCGCCGCACGCTCGCGGCGATCGAGCCGTACCTGATGCAGCTCGATCTGGAACGTAGATAACCGCATGACCCCGAAAAGTGGGTGCCGGTTTTCGGTCAAGGTGATGCGCAAATGAGAGCGCCGCGCTTCTGGTGGGACAAGCCGGAGGCTGTCGCGGCACTGCTTTCTCCATTTGCCACGATCTACGGCGCAGTCGCGTCGCGGCGGCTAGAGCAGCCCGGAGCCCGCATCGGCATCCCTGTCATCTGCGTCGGCAACCTGACCGTTGGTGGCGCCGGCAAGACGCCCACCGCAATCGAAGTCGCACGCGTCTTGATCGATGCCGGCGAGCGCCCGTACTTCCTCACGCGCGGTTACGGCGGACGGCTTGCCGGACCGGTCGTGGTCGAGGAGGGCCACACGGCCGTTCAGGTCGGCGACGAACCGTTGCTGCTCGCGCGCGTCGCCCCGACGGTGGTTGCCGCGAACCGAGTCGCGGGCGCGGAGCTTGCCCGCGACAAAGGCGCGAGCGTCGTCGTGATGGATGACGGGTTTCAGAATCCATCGCTCGCCAAGGATCTCTCGATCCTGGTGATCGACGGCGGCCGCGGCATCGGCAACGCGTGCGTTATTCCCGCGGGCCCGCTCCGGGCGCCGCTCGCGCCACAGCTCGACCGCACCGATGCGATTCTGATTGTGGGAAACACGACGGGAGCGGCGCCTGTTCTCGAAGCGACCCGCACACGCAAGCTGCCGCTGTTTCACGCATCGCTCGATCCGGACCGGGTCACCGCAGATGCACTCGCCGGCATGAGGGTGCTGGCCTTCGCGGCCATTGGCGATCCAGAAAAATTTTTCGCAACGGTGGCAGCCGCCGGTATCAACGCCGCGGCGACACGTGCCTTCCCCGATCATCATCGGTTCAGCATCAAGGAAGCGAGGACCCTTCTCGACGAGGCGACCCGCAAGGGGCTTCTGTTGCTGACCACCGAGAAAGACATGGCGCGAATCAAGGCAGACGCCGCGCTCAGCGACCTTGCATTGCCGGCGCACGTACTGCCGGTCACGCTGCGAGTCCAGGAGAGCGAAGAGTTCGGCAAGCTCGTCCTTGGCGTCTGCCGACGCGCCGGAGCTAGTCCTTGAGCCGTCCGGGTGCGAAACGCTGCAACACTGCTTCCGGCGTCGCGTACGCCTCCTGTAGCTCGACGCTCCAATACTTCAGCTCTTCAAGCGGGATCGGCACATTGGTAACGGCGCACCGGACGAAGGCGCCCGGGCGTACCACGCGAAAGTCGCCGTCGAGATATTTGACCTCCGCCTCCCCGGGCATCGGCGAAGGCCCGCTGAATCGATTCAGCACGTTCAGTCTCCGTTCAGGCCGTGTGGCCCTTATTTCCATGCGGCAGGGCCAACATAGTGGTTTGAGCTTTGCGGTTAAACCCTTCGATTTGGCCGTAGGGCAATGCGGCAGCAGGCTGGAATCATCTGCGCGGGCCTTGTGTGGGCAGCCCTGCCCGCAATGGCGGCGGCTGCGCAGCCCGCGCCGGAACCTGTCGAAATTACGGCTGACGGCGTGAAGCTGAAGGCGTTTCTCTATCGCCCCGAGGGGAACGGTCCGTTTCCGGCAGTCGTTGCGCTGCATGCCTGCGATGGGCTCCCGGGCCACCGCAGCAATCTTGCGCGGCGCTATCGCGACTGGGGCGAGCGCTTTGCGACTGCGGGATATATCGCCCTGTTTCCCGACAGCTTCGGCTCGCGCGGGATGAAATCGCAGTGCATCCCGGGACAGCGCACCTTGCGATCTGGCCGCGACCGCGTGGTCGACGCCGACGCGGCGCGTCACTGGCTGCAACAGCAGAGCTACGTCGCGGCAGATCGTATCTCGCTGATCGGCTGGGCCAACGGCGGCGTCACGGCGCTATGGACGATCCGGCCCCGCCCCATAAAGAAGGACGACAAGCCCGACTTCCGCTCCGCGATCGCGTTCTATCCGGGATGCCGGCGGCTGCGCGACACGGCTTGGAGCGCACGCATGCCGACGCTCGTCCTGGTCGGCGCGAAGGATGATTGGGCCTCGGCTTCCGCCTGCGAGCAAATGGTGGCGGGTGCGCGCGGGCGAAGCGCGCGCACAGCGATCCAAATCTACCCGAACGCCTACCACGACTTCGACCACCCGAACCTGCCGCTCCAGCAACGCAATGGCGTGCTCGTCAACGGTACGCCGAGCCGCGTGCATATCGGGACCGATCCGGCGGCGCGCGCCGACGCGATGAAGCGCGTCGCCGAGTGGCTCGCGCGCTAGACCTTGCCGCTTCGGATCAATAGGTTAGGCCCCAAATTGCGGGGAGGACGATGGTCGCGACTGTGGTTTCGGGTGCCGTGCGGCGTGAAGGTGCGCAAGTCGTCGAACGCGCGCTCCGCGGTGTGACCGGGCTTGCCGCGCTCGGCATCGGCGAAAGCGATGTCGTCGCCATCATGCTGCGCAACGAGATCGCGTTCCTCGAAGCGATGCTCACCGCGCGCCAGGCCGGCTGCTACTCCTGCCCGATCAACTTTCACTACAAGGCTGACGAGGCCGGCTACATCCTGCGCGATGTCGGCGCCAGGGCGCTGATCGTCCACGCCGATCTGCTGCATCAGATCGATGGCGGGGTGCCTTCCGGGTGCCATGTAATCGTGGTCCAGCCGAGCGCCGAGACGCGCGCCGCGTTTCGGATTCCCGCCGAACAATCCGGCGTACCGGCAAGCGCCATCGAGTGGGAAAGCTGGCTGGCGAGCCACGCACCTCATGCGGGGCCGCCGCGCCAGGTGCATGGCTCGGTGCCGTACTCGTCCGGCACGACCGGCCGACCGAAGGGCGTGCTCCGCCGCCCTCCGCCGCCCGAGCAGATGCAGCGCATGATCGAGATCACTCAGACCGTGCTCGGCATCCGGCAAGGCATGCGCACCGCGATCGTCGCGCCGCTCTATCACTCGGCGCCCGCCTCCTACGGGATGCAGAGCCTGCTCAACGGCGAGCTCGTGCTGATTCACGAGCGCTACGACGCCGAGCGCCTGCTTGCTGACATTGATGAGCACAAGCTCGACCGGCTCTATCTGGTGCCGACGCACATGGTGCGGCTCCTGCGTCTGCCCGATGCCGTGAAGCGCAAGTACGATCTTTCCTCGATCAGGTACGTCGCCTCGACAGGCTCGCCCTGCCCCCCAGAGGTGAAGAAACAGATGATCGACTGGTGGGGGCCGGTGATCAACGAAAGCTATGCGTCGAGTGAAGCCGGATTTATTACCCTTCTCTCGTCGGAGGAATCGCGCACGCATCCGGGATCCGCGGGGCGTCCCGTCGCTGGCGCGGAGGTGCGCATCATGGACGATGCCGGCAACATCCTGCCGCCGTTCGAGCCGGGGCTGATCTATTGCCGGCAAAAGGCTTATCCGGACTTCACCTACATCAACCGTGACGCCGATCGGAAAGCCATCGACCGTGACGGACTCGTCGCCGTCGGCGATGTCGGCTACTTCGACCGCGAGGGCTATCTTTACATCTGCGACCGCAAGTCCGACATGGTGATCTCGGGCGGAGTGAACATCTATCCGGCCGAGATCGAGGCGGTGCTCATCACGATGCCGGAAGTGGCCGACTGTGCGGTGTTCGGCATTCCCGACGTCGAGTTCGGCGAGGCGCTTGCCGCGCACGTGCAGCCGCACAACGGCGCGAAGATCGCGCGTGAAGCGGTGCAGAATTTCCTGCGCGAGCGCATCGCCGACTACAAGGTGCCGCGCGTGGTTGAATTCTCCGACGCGCTGCCGCGTGAGGAGAGTGGCAAGATCTTCAAGCGGCGCCTGCGCGATCCGTACTGGAAGGATGCCGGCCGAAGGATTTGACGTATACTCCGATCGGCGCAACCCTCGAAGCGCCCCGTGATGCAGTGAAGCCAGGAGGCGATAATGGCTGTCTCTCGCCGCACGTTCGTTAAAGGCACTGCCGCAACCGGTGCGGTTTTGTCTGCTCCCAATTTGCTCCGCGCTCAACCCACGCCCACACCGGCGCGTACGCTCCGCGCGGTCCTGCACGGCGATCTCCAGGTCTTCGATCCGATCTGGACTACGGCCAACATGACCGGCAATCACAGTCTCTTGATCTACGACACGCTGTTCGGCATGGACGAGGATCGCAAGCCGCAGCCCCAGATGGTCGACAAGTGGGGCATCTCCGACGACAAGAAGACCTACACGTTCACCCTGCGCGCCGGTCAGAAATTCCACGACGGCCAGGATGTGACGAGCGCCGACGTCGTCGCCTCGATCCGCCGCTGGGGCGCGCGCGACGGCGCCGCACAGCACATGTTCAGGCGCGTCGCCGACACGCCGATCAAGGATGAAAAGACGTTCCAGATCGTGCTCAAGGAGCCGTACGGACTGGTGCTCGATGCGCTCGGCAAGCTCGAGACCAACCTGCCGGTGATCATGCGCAAGAAGGACGCCGAGACCGATCCGAACCAGCAGGTTACGACCAAGGTCGGCTCTGGACCGTTCATGTTCAACGAGCGCGAGACGAGATCCGGCCAGCGCTATGTCTACGACAAATACCCGAATTATGCGGCGCGCAGCGAGTCGCCGTCCGGCATGGCGGGAAACAAGATCGCCAAGGTCGACCGCGTCATCATCGAGAACATGGCCGACCAGCAGACCGCGGTTGCCGCGCTGAAGGCCGGCGAGATCGATTTCTACGAGGTGCCGCCGATCGACCTGCTCGACCAGCTCGAGGGCGACAAGAACGTCAAGCTTGAAGTGCTGAACAAGGGCGGCAACGTCGGCATGTGCCGGCTCAACTGGTTGCATCCGCCGTTCGACAAGGTCGAGGCGCGCCAAGCGATGCTGCACCTGATCAAGCAGGAGGACATCCTCAAGGCCGTGTTTGGCAACCCTAAATACTATCGGGCCTGCGGGTCATTGTTCGGCTGCACCGGACAGATGCAGAGCGACGTCAACACCGACTGGTTCAAGGGCGGCCAGAACATCCCCAAGGCGCGCGAGTTGTTCAAGAAAGCCGGCTATGACGGCCGCCCGGTCGTCATCCTGCAGGCGACCAACATCGCGTTCATGAACAACGCGTCGCTCCTCGTCTTCCAGTGGCTGAAGGAAGCCGGCGTGAATGCCGAACTCGCTGCCTCGGACTGGGGCACCGTAGTGACCCGGCGCGCGGTGAAAAAGCCGGTCGCGGAGGGCGGCTGGAACATCTTCATCACCTGGGGGTCGGGCGAAGGCTTCGACAATCCGATCGGCTTCGTCGCTCACATGGCCCAAGGGGAAACTGCCTGGTTTGGCTGGCCGAAGGATGACCTGCACGAGAAGCTGCGCGACGACTGGGCGCTTGCCGCCACGCTGGAGGAGCGCAAGGCGATCGCCCGCAAGCTGCAGGAGAACGCCTGGAGCTATGTGCCGATGGCGCTGCTAGGGCAATGGGCGCCGCCGGTCGCGATGCGCGCCAACCTCAACGGCTTCCTGCCGCTGCCGGCCCACGTGCCGTTCTGGCACGTCGAGAAGGCTTGAGCGGAGCGAAGGCGTAGATTGGCGCGCAGTCACGAGAACCCGCCTTTTCGCGCCGAGCACATCGGGAGCCTGTTGCGCCCGGTCGCGCTGCTGGAGTCGCGGCGGCGCTTCGCATGTGGCGAGATCGATCGGGCGACACTGACAACTGCGGAAGATCACGCCATCAACGAGGCCGCACGGCTGCAGGAGCGCGTCGGTTTGCGGCTCGCGACCGACGGCGAATTCCGCCGCGCCTCGTATCACAGCTATTTCTACGGCCAGCTTGGCGACATCTCGTTCGAAGCTCGCCCCGGAGAAGCGGGCAGCCGCGGCGCGCAGCCGGTCGCCTCGATCCGGAGCCGCATTGCCTGGAAAGGCCCGATCCACGCCGGCGATTTCGCCTTCCTGCGCGCGCGCACGAAGGCGCTGCCGAAGATCACCATACCCGGCCCCTGCGCGTTGCATTTTCGCGGCGGCGATGCGGCAGTCACGCAATATGCGTACGGCGATGTCAATGAATTCTGGGACGACATCGTGATGGCATTCCAGAATGAGCTACGTTCGGTCGGGGCAGCCGGCTGCAGCTACGTGCAGATCGACGAGACCGCGTTCGCCAAGTTCGGCGATGCAGACGTGCGTGCCAGTCTGCAAGCACGCGGCGAGAACCCTGACAAGCTTATCGACACATACATCGACATCACCAACCGCGTGCTTGCGGAGGTTCCCGGTATCAGCATCGGCATGCATCTGTGCCGTGGCAACCGCGCCGGGCAATGGCATGCAGAGGGAAGCTACGAGGCCGTCGCCGAAAAGCTGTTCAACCGGCTTGCCATCGAATTCTTCTGTCTCGAATACGATTCCCCTCGCGCCGGCGACTTCGCGCCGTTGCGCTTTGTGCCGAAGGACAAATCGGTCGTGCTCGGACTCGTCTCGACCAAGTTGAACTTCCTCGAGGACAAATCCGCGCTCAAGCAGCGCCTCGATGAAGCCGCGCGCTACGTCCCACTCGAACGTCTCGCCGTCAGCCCACAGTGCGGCTTTGCCTCGACCGAAGCCGGCAATCCGATCAGTCCCGAAATGCAGGAGGCAAAGCTCAGGCTGGTGGTAGAGTTGGCGCAAGAGACGTGGGGCACGGCATAAGAAACGGGAGGACTTCGATGCAGACCAGGCTCGCCATTGCGGCAGCGCTCGCGCTGCTCGCGCATCCGGCGCTCGCCGCCGACACTCTGAAGCTCGCGATCGGCCAGCGCGGACTGTGGGATTCCTCGTTCGCCGAGATTGGAACGCAGGCTGGCATCTTCGCCAAGCACGGGCTCGAGCTCCAGGTGTTCTACACCTCGGGCGGCGGCGAGACGCAGCAGGCGGTGATCTCGGGCTCCGCCGACATCGGCGTCTCGCCGGGTACGCTCGGTGTGCTCGGGGCGTTTGCCAAAGGCGCGCCGATCCGCATCATCGCCGGCGAGGCAACCGGCACGGCCGAATACTATTTCGTGAAGGCGGACTCGCCCGTGCAGAAGGACTTCAAGGGCATGACTCCCGAGATGACGCTGGCCTATTCGACCGCGGGTTCCGGCACGCACATCACGGCGCTGCGCTTCATGAAGGACTACGGCTTTACGGCGAAACTCACCGCGACCGGCAACGTGCCGGCGACTTTCACGTCAGTGATGTCAGGCCAGGTCGATATCGGCTTCTCGACGCCGCCATTCGGCCTCGATGCGCTTGCCGAAAAGCGCGCCCGCCTCATCGCGCTCGCCAACGACCTGCCCAACGTACGCAATCAGACCGTCCGCCTGATCATCGCGAACGCGACCGATCTTGCGAAGCGGCGTGACGTCTATGATCGCTTCATCAAGGCGTATCGCGAGGTGATCGACTGGATGTATTCGGACCCGAAGGCGATCCAGGCCTTTGCGAAATACGCCTCGATCTCGAACGCCACCGCGCAGACTGTGCGCGACCAGTTCTATCCGAAGAGCATGCTGCAGCTCGACGAAGTGAAAGGCATGCCGGAGCTGATGCAGGACGCGGTCGCGTTCAAGTACATCCCGGCGGCGCTCACGCAACAACAGCTCGACGAATTGCTACAGTTGCCGAAGAAGTGATGGCTGGGCGGCGCGCGACGTGGCCCGCGACGCCGCGAGCCGCGCCCCTTCGCTCAGCGCCGCGAGTTTTTTCCAGGTGACGTCCGGATCGATCTTGCCGTAGCCCGCGAACGTACCGAAGCCGCAATCCGTCCCGGCGATGACACGGTCGACGCCGACGATCGCGATGTAGCGCTCCAAGCGCTGCGCAATCAGCTCCGGGTGCTCGACATAGTTCGAGCAGCTATCGATCAGCTCGGGCGCGAGCTTCTTGTCCGCCGGAATCTTCGCGTCGCGCCAGACGATCCACTCGTGCTCGTGGCGCGGATTGGCCGCCTCGAACAGGAGCGTCGCGGGGCGCGCCTTCAGCACGGTCGCGATCACCTTCTCGAGCGGAATATCGTGATCGTGCGGCCCCTCATAGTTACCCCAGCAGATGTGCAGGCGCATGCACTCGGCTGGAATGTTCGCCGTCGCGGCGTTCAGCGCCGCAACGTTGGCCTCGACCCTGTGCAGAAAGCTCGCTTCGTCCAGATCCTGGTAGCCGGTGTGGCGCGCCATAGCGAGGTCAGGACAATCGAGCTGCAAGTCGAAGCCGGCCTCTATAATCGCCTCGTACTCCGGCCGCATCGCTTCGACGAGATCGGCGAGATACGCGTCATGCGACGCGTAATGCTTGTTGGGCTGAAACGCGGTCACAAGGCCGGGCGAGGCGGCGTTCATGAACGCGCGCATGCCTTGCCCGTGCCGGTCAAGCGCAGTGCGGAAGCGGCGGATGTCGTCGCGCGCAGGCTCCAGGGTCCTGAGCTTCACCGGGGCGACGCAGGCGGCGCGGACGAACTCCTGGCGGCCCATGATGGCGGCGAGCTTTTTGGCGAGCGCAGGATGCGCCGCGAGGTCGAGCGTGGGTTTGCGGTCGACGTGCCCACCGAAGCCGGTGAGCCGCTCGGTGACGTAGGTCGAATATCCGACCTTGCCGAGTTCGCCGTCGCTGACGATCGTGACACCGGCCGCGACCTGCTTCTTCACGGCATCCTCGACCGCGTTCTGCACGGCCCGGTCGAACTCGGCCGCGTCGTAGGGCTTGCCATGATCCTTCGCGAGTAACAGCGCAGTCAGCTCGTCGCCGCGCGGCAGGCTGCCGACATGCGTCACCTCGATGCGGGCTGCCATCTAGAACAAGCTCCCCTGCCCCTCGCCGCTGCCGTACTTGCGCGAGCGCGGGCGGATCGGGCGGCGTGGTGGGATGCCATGCGCCTCGGTCGCGACCGCGGTGGCGCGGCCATCGCCGAACTCGATGTCGAGCGCCTTGCCGGGTGTCACCGCCGCAGCGCTGCGGATCGGCGGGCCCGCCGGATCGCGTATGAGCGCAAAGCCGCGTGCCAGCACGCCCTGATAGGAGAGCGCGCCGAGCAGCTTGTCGGCGCGATCGAGCGCCGCGAACTGGCGCTCGATCGACCGGTTGATGGCAAGACCGCTACGCTCCGAGAGCGAGGCGATTCGCTCGCGGTCGCGTACGATGCGCTGGCGGTGCGCCGCGATATTGGCGCGCACCGAAGCAGTGAGGCGCCCGCCGGCATTCGCGAGCCGGTCGCGCGAACGTTGCACGCGCCCGCGCAGCAGCGGCGGCGAAAGCCGCGCGGCGCAGCGCAGGTACTGCTTGTGATGAATCTGCGCGTTCGCATGCAGCGCGCGCGGCAGCCGCTCCGCAAGCTGGTCGAGCGTCTGGCGCGGTTCTGCCAGCAGTTCATCGGCGCCCGGCAGCGCACGCGTCGCGGCGCGCAATTCGGTGCGTCGAGCCTCCATGCAGCGCGTCCAGGAGGACACGCGCCGCCGCGCCAGCGAATCGACCTGCGTCAGCAGTTCGGAGCGTACCGGGACAGCGCATTCGGCGGCCGCGGTCGGCGTCGGGCAACGCTTGTCGGAGGCGAAATCGATCAGCGTTACGTCGGTTTCGTGGCCGACCGCCGAGATCAGCGGGATCATGCTTTCCGCCGCCGCCCGCACCACGATCTCCTCGTTGAACGACCACAGGTCCTCGAGCGAGCCGCCGCCGCGCGCCACGATCAGCACGTCGGGCCGCGGGATGCGGCCGCCTTCGGGCAGCGTGTTGAACCCAT
>Ga0173480_10000500_pt1 | contig 13113 bp, 14 predicted proteins | sample NitcycUS209509C1_FD_122622 | JGI IMG/M metagenome (GOLD analysis project Ga0173480, IMG submission 122622) | Soil microbial communities from Arlington Agricultural Research Station in Wisconsin, USA - Nitrogen cycling UWRJ-S209-509C-1 (version... | ecosystem: Environmental > Terrestrial > Soil... | reverse complement strand
TAGATGTAAAAGCAGGATTGCTTGATGTCACAGCGGATAATTTTGGTTGGATCAATAATAGTATCATCACCTCCAGCTGGAATAAAGCGCAAGGTGTGAAACTGGATCAAAGCCAGCCGCTCTTTACCCTGCTGCTGAAAGCCAATCAAATGATTACGCTGAGTGAAGCTATTACTTTGGTAACAGCTCCTACTCATCCGGAAGCCTATACAGTAGGAAGTGATATCCTGGATCTTGGCCTTTCGTTTAGAGGTTCAGAAACAGTTTACACTTTTGAGTTACTACAGAATGAACCCAATCCATTCAATGGATCAACCCAGATCGGGTACGTGATTCCGGAAAATGGACAGGTAATACTGACATTATTTGATCTGACCGGACGGGAATTATACAAACAAACTGTTCTTGGAAACAAGGGCTTGAATACCGTAGAAGTTCAGAAAGATCAAATTGGAGCCCAGGGCGTTGTTTACTACCAGGTACAATTCCAGGGATATACTGCAACGAAGAAAATGTTGATCCTCTAACCGGGAGCCAGCATTTAATATTAAGAATTACTGTTTTTGGGATGGGACCCCTCTCCGCGCAAGTGGAGGGGGTTCTTTCTTTATGGCCAGTCTTCCCGGGAAAATCGTGTTCAAAAATGAGTCTATATCTTTGCCCTGGGATGGGCAGGATCATGGGCATAGATTATGGTTTAAACAGGACGGGCATCTCTGTGACGGATCCATTAAGAATCATAGTGACAGGGCTGGATACTTTAGAGACCAAAAACCTTATGAATTTTATCAAAGAATACAGTCGCAAAGAACCAATCGATGAATTCGTTGTTGGTTATCCCTTCCTGGATGGGGAATGGGGCGATTCTAAATTCAAAATCAGCCTGGATGCTTTTATTGAAGAGGTAAAGAAAAATTTTCCGGCCCGCCCGGTTCATCTGCAGGATGAACGATTTTCGTCCTTCCAGGCTAAAGCAATCCTACTACAAAGCGGTAAAAAGAAACATGATCGCCGTGATAAGCGATTAATTGATAAAACAAGTGCAATTGTTATACTTCAGGAATATTTAGGACATATATGATATTACCTATTTATGCATACGGGCAGGCCGTGTTGAGAAAAAAAGCGACACCGGTTCAGCCTGACTTTCCGGATCTCCAGGTGTTCATACAAGACATGTATGAAACCATGTATGGTGCAAAAGGTGTAGGCCTGGCTGCGCCCCAGGTTGGCAAAAGTATACGGGTATTTATTGTCGATACCTTACAATTAAATAAACCTCCCGACAAGACCGGAGGATTTAAGCGAACTTTTATCAATGCCCAAATGCTCGATGAAACCGGTGAGCCCTGGTATTATGAAGAAGGATGCCTCAGCATCCCGGATATTCATGTTGAGATTGAGCGATTACCGCTTATTCATTTGAAATACCTCGATGAAAATTTTATTGAACACACCGAGACCTTCGAAGGCATCAACGCGCGGGTGATTCAGCATGAATATGATCATATTGAAGGGGTGCTGTTCATCGATCGTATGAAACCATTGAAAAGGAGGATGATCAACCGAAAACTGGAAAAGATCAAAAAGGGTGAAGTGGAAGCTGATCACCCCATGAAATTTTCCAAAATTTAATAATGGGAAGTTATCCTGATTATTTTCTGCCAAAATCTGCAGGGATTTCACCCCAAATCTCCGTCTCCCATTTCAATATGGGATTTTTCCATTGATGCTCCTTCAACCATTTTTCTGCTCTTCGAATCAGGTCGAACAGGTCAGCATTTTTAGCATTAGGAGTCAACTTTGTATTGGCCTTTTTTCGTTTTATCCAGGCAATCGCGGTGCGGGAATCAGAATAGATAATGGTGGTTTCATCTCCTTTTTTTTCCAGTAGAGCCAGCGCATGCACAATAGCCAGGAATTCACCAATATTATTGGTGCCTTGCCGAAATGGACCTAAATGGAATATTTCGGTTTTATCTGCAGTCCACACTCCTCGATATTCCATAATACCGGGATTACCGCTACAGGCTGCATCAACACTTACACTCTTCGCCACAAATCCCTTGTGGTGACCTGTAGTTGAAGGATTTTGTTTCACTATTCGTTTGGCCGTAGGCGATGGTCCGTCTCGATAGGATTCTTCCGCTTCTTCTTTCGATGGAAAGGCTTTATACTTAGCATTTGGATAATTCTTGACCTGGGACAAGCATTTTTCCCACGAGGAATAAACTCCCGGAGTATGGCCTTGCCAAACGACATAGTATTTTTGTTTTTTCTGAGTCATTGACCCGTAATATTAATGGAAAGCAACCAAATACACTGGACAGATACCCACTGCCACCTTTATGTCGCTGAATTTGATCAGGACCGGGAAGACATGATTCAACGAGCAATCAGTAATGGAGTCAGCAAGATGATGATGCCTAATATTGACCTGGACAGTATTGACCGGTTAGCTGCTTTGGCAGCACAGCATCCCTCCAATTGTTTCCCGATGATGGGCTTGCATCCTTGTTCGGTAAAGGAAGATTATAAAACGGTTTTAGGGCAAATAGAGAAATTGATTTTCAATGGGAATTATGTTGGAGTGGGGGAAACAGGAATTGATTTGTATTGGGATACAACGTTCAGACAGCAACAGGTTGAATCCTTTGAATTGCAAATTGATTGGGCAAAGGAATTGGGATTACCGGTCATCATTCACTCCAGGGAATCATTAGCACTGAATATTGAAATCATTTCAAAAAAGCAGGATGGGCGATTGCGGGGGATTTTCCATTGTTTTGGAGGAAGCCTGGAGGAAGCACAGAGTATTCATGACCTGGGATTCAAAATAGGTATTGGCGGTGTAGTGACTTATAAGAATTCATCTTTACCGGAAATCCTTCCAAAAGTCCAGGTTTCCTCTATCGTTTTAGAGACGGATGCTCCATATCTCTCGCCGGTACCTCACCGGGGAAAACGCAATGAATCTGCCTATATTCCACTCATTGCTACCAAAGTGGCTGATATACTGAATATTAGCTTACCTGAACTCTCCAGGTTGACCTCTGATAATGCATCTGAAGTATTTAGAAAGAAGGGTTAAATTTGCGACCCCGGAGAGTTGGCCGAGTGGTCGAAGGCGCACGCCTGGAAAGTGTGTAGGCTCCAAAAGGGTCTCTAGGGTTCGAATCCCTAACTCTCCGCTTTTATTGATTTTTAGCCCTTTTTACGAAGAGCAGATATGATCCAGCGTATTCAGACTATATTCCTGCTCCTGGCAGCCTTGAGTTTTGGAGCATTATTCATGCTGCCGATGGCGACCAGTAGTGTGTCAACAGCCCATTTCATGGCTGACCAGGTCTATGGGATTCAGGATCACCTGGCGTTGTTAAGCATAGCCATATTTGCCATTGGAGTGAGTGTCCTGGCAATTGTATTGTTTAAAAACCGCAAGTTGCAGCGCAAGCTGGTGTACCTGATTATTGTACTTGCTGTCGTGATGTCGGTTACTTCTTATTTCCTGCTGAAAATGGATATGGGCGATTCCATCCTCACTGCCGGATTGCATATGCAACCCGGAATGTTTCTTCCTTTCCTGGGCATTTTATTTTCTCTCCTGGCCGGCTATTATATCGGCAAGGACGAAAAGCTGGTGAAATCCATGGACCGGCTCAGGTAAAGTCTATCCTCGTTGGGGTAAGGTTCTACTCAATAGCTTTGCAACAGGAATGACGATAGAATCGTTTAGTATAGCTGCCATGACTCCTAACTCTTACAGACGTTTTTTCTGGCTGATTCTTGCGTTCGTCGGTATGCCTTTATTTGTAGCCAGCCAGAAGAATGTCCAGCAGGATACTTCAAAAAAGGACATTATCATCATTGATCATTGGGGAAAGCTGATAGAAGATCTCCAGGGCAAAGAGCATGTCAAATGGATCTCGAACGGTTTACAACTCCGCATTGACAGTACCAACATTTACGCAGACTCTGCTGTCATATTCAATGAGGATCGCATTTATGCTTATGGCAATGTCGTCATTCAGCAGGGAGATTCCCTGGAAGTATTTACGGACACCTTATATTATACCAGGGAAACTGATGTGGCAGAATTGTTTGGAGAAGTGGCTTTACGACAGGGAACAAAACAATTATGGACCAAAGATCTTAGCTATCATTTGGGAGAACGATTTGGAGAATATCACCAAGGCGGAATATTGGTGGATAAAGATTTGCAAATGTCTTCCAAACGAGGTACTTACTATGCCAGGGATGAAAGCATTGTATTCAAAGACAGTGTGATTGTTCTTCATCCCAAATTCAACCTGGCAGCAGATTCTATGACCTACCTCGCTGCACAGTCCCTGGTTCAGTTTACGGGACCTACTAATATTTTCACGAAACAAGCCAAGATCTATTGTGAATCGGGTTTTTACAATGTGGAAACGGAAATGGCTGAGTTCAACAAGAATGCCCAATATGTAGGGGAACAGAAGAATGCTACTGCGGATACCATTCGATACCTGACCAATTCCGGAGATGTGATCATGATTGGGAATGTGAATGTCAAGGACCAGGATAAAGTAATTACCGGTTCTTCACTGCGATACAATGAAAAAACCGGGGAAACTTCAATTAAAGGAGATCCGGCCACTTTTATTGACAGCACAAGGAAAGGAAAGGGTGCGGAAATTTTTTATAATGAAAAGACCAACAGGATGACCACGATAGGAGGAGGTCAGATTGAGGAGGGAAGTACCATTCTAAGCTATGAGAATCTTAATTATGATGAAGTGACCGGTGATGGAAAATGGGAGGGTCATGTTGTTTTGCGGGACACCATAAGTGAATTTGGAGTTAAAGCCGATATCCTGGTGCGATCCGGTAAGGATGAATCTTCCTTCTTCTTCGGGAATCCAGGCACTTCCAATAGAGCGATGTTTTATTCCGTTGTCGATGGTGATACACTTTTTATTGGGGCGGATACCCTGGCCTTGCTGAATCAAATAGATTCAACTACCATGGATACTTCGCGGATTATCCGGGCTTACTATGATGTGCGATTATTTAAATCAGATATGCAGGGGAGAACCGATTCCCTTGTTTTCCAGGGCCGTGATAGTGTATTCAATTTTTTCGGCAGGCCAGTACTGTGGTCCGATACCACTCAATTTACAGCAGATAGCATCGCTATGGCTCTTTTAAACAAGAAGATTCATACCATTACTCTTACTCACCAGGCGCTAATTGTTTCAGAACTATTGACCATCTATTATGATCAGATTAAAGGGAAGGAGATCATTGCGCAATTTGATAGCAGCAAGGTGAAGGACATGTGGGTATTGGGCAATGCTGAATCCATTTATTACACGAAGGATGACCAGGAGGCTTTTATAGGGGTCAATCAGACGATTTGTAGCAAAATGTATTTTACATTTCTTCGGGGCCAGATCCAGCTCTTAAAATATTATGGAGAGAATACCTCCAGCATGATCCCGATGTTCGAAGCCAATCATGATCAAATGCGCCTGGAAGGCTTTCAATGGCGCCCGGAGGAGAGACCTCATAATGTAACGGATGTCTTAAGATGAAGCATATTCAAAGTTGGATTGTATTAATCATCCTTTTCGTGCTACCTGGTTTGGTCAGCGCCCTGGATTCAAATGCTGAAAAAACGGCTGCTACTTTATTTCACCATCATCAATACCAGGCAGCTTTGGAGATCTGGAAAAAGATGGCGAACTCGAAAAGTAATTCCGGGTTGTACTTCAACATTGGACTGGCAGAATCAAAACTGAATCACCCGGCATCAGCTATTTATGCGTTTGAGCAGGCGCTTCGTATCAGTCCACTCAACTCGACCTATACTAAAGCGCTGGAAACTGAGAGAAAAAAGATGGACAACCCTGTGATTCCACTTCATTCCTTTTTTTTAGAACGTTGGTACCTGGGCTGGATCACTTTATTGCGTCCTGGAGTTTGGGCAATGTTAGGTTTGGTGATAATAACCATCGGGCTTTTATTCTACCTGGTCAATATCAAAGCCTTACCTGGAAAAACAAAGATGACGATCACTGCTCTTCGCAGCCTCGGATTAATCGGGATATTATTTTTAGCCACTTCATTATTATCAGCGCAACATTTATTCAGGAAAGATGAAGGTATAGTCACAAAACCGTGCGCGTTGAAGCAGGCATCATCAGCAGAAAGTCCAACGTTGCGACAATTGAGCCCCGGTGAAAAAGTGAAAATAACAGATCGAATCGGGGACTGGTATTATGTGGCCTTGCTCAACCTGGATTATGGCTGGATCCAAAGCCATGATATGGCATGGATAACCTTGCAGGAACAACATTAGTTCTAAGCGATCACTGGCTTATTCGATCAATGGTAGCGTGTGCCAGGTCATAAGCAATTTGCAATTGCTCTTTCGGGGTGAGATAGCTCGTATCGATGACAGTGGCATCCTCTGCCTGGCGAAGTGGAGAATCTTCCCGCGTAGAATCAATATGATCTCTTTCCAGCAAATTCTTTTTTACTTCTTCACGGGAGGATAGGATGCCTTTTTCATGTAACTCCAGCCATCTTCGTTCCACGCGTACTTCAAGATCAGCAATTAAAAATAATTTCAATTCTGCGTGCGGAAAAACAACGGTTCCAATATCACGGCCATCCATGACAATGCCTTTCCCGTTTCCCATTCTTTGTTGTTGGGCAACCATTTCTTTCCGCACAGCAGTGAGGGTTGATACCGGGCTTACCCATTGGTTTACTTCTGGTGCACGAATTGCAGCTTCTACCTTTTCGTGGTTGAGCCACGTGACCTGGGTGTTATTCTCGAAAGTCAGGTAGATTGAAATTTTCTCCAAAGCATCCCGCACATCCTGGGTATCTTCCAGGTTGATTTGCTGACGCATAAAATAAAGCGTAACGGCCCTGTACATCGCGCCGGAATCAATGTGGAGATATTGCAGTCGTTTGGCGAGGGCCCGGGCTAAAGTACTTTTTCCACAAGAGGAATATCCGTCTATAGCGATGATGATCTTACGTTGTCCTGTGTACATAGCCTGAATACAAACGTAAATGATTTTGGTGTAAAAGGAAAAGCCTTGCCTGTATTATACCGGCAAGGCTCAACCCAATTGTGTTTTTATCTAAATGAGATTTCGCTCAATATTCATCCTCGTTAAAGAGGAAGTCATCCTTTCTTGGATAATCCGGCCAGATGTCTTCGATGCTCTCAAACAACTCACCTTCATCTTCCATCTCTTGCAGATTTTCTATTACTTCCAAAGGTGCGCCTGATCGTATGGCATAATCAATCAATTCATCACGTGTTGCTGGCCATGGAGCTTCTTCCAGGTGATGGGCTAATTCGAGAGTCCAATACATGTATTTATAAAATAATTGATGAAATAAACTTTGTCTTCTGAGGCAGGTAACGATACATTACTGAGGAGAGTTCCCACCTATTAATTTGCTGCAAATGTAAAAAATCTAATACCCCCCACACGATATTGGGCCTTTTTTTTTCTACTTTTATCTCGACCTATCTCATTTTAAATCAATAATTTATATATTAAATATATTATTCTAGCCTTTTGTGGCGGTCAATCGCACAGTCGGGCAGCTTAATTTGAAATCAGCCGGGTAATATTTTGGCCAGGAAATGACAGGAAGAGTTATGCTAACTGATCGGCCTGATCAGACGATCAGCATGGCGTCTCCATACGTATAGAACCTGTACTTGTCTTTGATAGCCTTTTTATAGGCGTCCATCACCAGTTCATAACCACCAAATGCACAAACCATGATCAGCAAGCTGGATTTTGGCATGTGAAAATTAGTGACCATGGCATCGGGCAAACTAAAATCATAAGGCGGGAATATGAATTTATTCGTCCAGCCTTCTGCCGGTTTCAACAACCCACTGGCACTGACTGCTGATTCTATAGCTCTCATGGAAGTAGTCCCGACTACACATACTTTGTGGCCAGCACGCTTGGATTCGTTGACAATGGTAGCCGCTTCTTCGGTAATACGGAAGTATTCTGCATCCATCTTATGTTTGCTCAAATCCTCTACATCAATGCTGCGAAATGTACCTAAACCTACATGCAAAGTCAACTCCGCGAAAGAGATGCCTTTGATTTCAAGACGCTTCATCAATTCCCTGGTGAAGTGAAGTCCTGCAGTGGGAGCAGCCACAGCACCTTCTTCTTTGGCGTAGATGGTCTGGTAGCGTTCCTTGTCCATCTCTTCGGCTTTGCGATTGATGTATTTCGGAAGAGGGGTTTGACCTTGTGAACGCAGTAAACCACTGAATTCTTCATCGGTGCCATCGAAAAGGAATCGAATGGTTCTGCCCCTCGAAGTAGTGTTGTCCACCACCTCAGCGACCAGGATTTCGTTTCCTTTTTTATCGAGGAAATATAATTTGTTTCCGACCCTGATCTTGCGTGCAGGATCCACTAATACATCCCACAACCTGGCCCTGGAATTCAACTCCCGGAGCAGGAATACTTCGATCTCGGCATCGGTTTTCTCTTTGCGTCCATACAGGCGTGCCGGAAACACTTTGGTATTGTTGAATATCATGGCATCCCCGTCATCGAAATAATCGAGGATGTTTTTGAAAGTTTTATTTTCCATCAAACCCGTATCGCGATGGACGACGAGCATTCTGGACTCATCTCTTTCTTTGGAAGGGTATTTGGCAATGAGTTTTTCGGGTAGCTCAAAAGAGAACTGGGAAAGTTTTGTACGCATATTCGGGAAGCCTGAAAAATTGGACGGCAAAGATAACATGGCAGGCACCCAAAAAGCAAGTAAACGCGGGTTATTTTCGGCGATTTAAAGGTTATTTTTGCACTTTCTGGCCGGTCTCTAACTTACAGTCGTTCAATAAGTAAGCTTGATCGATTCGCCCGGAACAGATTATGCTCATTTGAGTAGATTTAAGCATGATTTTCGTCAAAGTCATCTATGAGAGTTTCATCCAGGCCTTCCAGCAACTGGCGGCCAATAAGCTTCGAAGCTTTCTTTCCCTTACCGGGATCAGTATCGGGATCATCTGCATTATCTCGGTTTTATCTGCAGTAGACTCCCTGAAGGATAATATCAGCTCCAGTTTCGAAAAATTGGGGAATGACGTGCTTTATATAGATAAAATGCCCTGGAATGAAGATCCAGGTCAGAATTGGTGGAAATATGAGCAAAGACCCCAGCCTACTTATGAGGATCTGGAGGCCATTAAGCTTAGGTCCATACTCAGCGAATTTGCCAGTTTTTCAGTCTACATGCCCGGTCGAACTGTAAAGTTTGAAAACAGCAGTGTTGAAGGAGCCTATATGGCGGGTGTAACTGAGGATTATGGGAGCATTTTCAATCTTCAATTTGACAAAGGCCGATACTTCACTCCATTTGAATCCTCGATTGGCGCTAACCGGACCATCATTGGCGCCGTACTGGCTGAAAAACTTTTTGGAACCATTGACCCGATCGGCAAGAAAATCAAAATAAAGGGATTGGATTTCCAGGTCATAGGAGTTTTGAAAAAAGAAGGTAATACCCTCATCAATATTTTTCAATTTGATGAAGCTATCCTGGTCAGTTACCAAACCGCAAAAAAATTGATCAATGTCAAATCCCGCTTCACCTGGGGCACCAGCCTGAATGCAAAAGTGAAACCTGGTTATTCATTGGATGACCTGAGAGGGGAGATCACCGGTATATTAAGGGCTGAACGAAAAATCCGGCCGAAGGAAGAAGAAAATTTTGCCATTAATCAGCTCACTATGTTGACCAACATGATAGCTCCTATCTTCTCCATGATGAATATTGTGGGATGGTTTATCGGCGGATTTGCAATCATCGTAGGCATGTTCAGTGTGGCGAACATCATGTTTGTTTCTGTGAAAGAAAGAACCAGTATCATCGGAATTAAAAAAGCCCTTGGCGCCCGACAGTCTATTATTCTACTTGAATTTCTGATCGAGTCGATCGTGCTTTGCCTGGTCGGAGCTTTTATTGGTTTGGTGTTCGTGGTCGGAATTTTAAAATTGGCCACCGCTGCATTCAACTACGATATTTACCTATCTGTTGGAAATATGGTTTTTGCTCTTATCCTCGCCTTGGTGATTGGGGTGATTTCCGGATTAGTGCCAGCCTGGCAGGCTGCGAGATTGGATCCCGTGGAGGCTATGCGGAAATAAAGTTAACCGGGATAAAAAGGAAAGCCCAATCAAAACTTTCGCTCGTGATTGGGCCGTAAACTATTCCAGTTCCAGAATGGGTGAGAAACTTGCCAGAATAATTATGTTATTTAAACAGCGGCATTAAGGACCGCTTTGAAAGCTTCCGGGTGATTGAGTGCCAGGTCAGCCAGTGTCTTGCGATTGAGTTCAATATTAGCTTTGCTTAATTGGTTGACCAGTTTAGAATAGGTAGTACCATTCATACGAGCTGCTGCATTGATCCTGGCGATCCACAATCTGCGGAAGGCGCGTTTTTTAAGACGACGGTGATCATAAGCATACCCCATTGCCTTATCCAGGGCATTTTTTGCCACGGTGTAGACATTCTTGCGGGCACCAAAAAATCCTTTCGTTGCTTTAAGGACCTTTTTCCTTCTTTTCCTGGAGGCGACTGAATTTACGCTTCTAGCCATTTTTATTTAGTTTGATCTGACAGGGGATGAAGTTTCATCTCTTAGGTCCTGGCAAACGTTGAGCAATTTATATTCGATTATAATTAGCCGACCAGCATTCTTTTTACCCTGGGGGTATCGGCAACACTGACTACCGTTGACCCGGAAAGGCGCAATTTGGTGTTTTTGTCTTTGTTCCGCATCCGGTGAGAGGTATTGGCCTGAAAGCGTTTTACTTTACCTGAACCGGTAACTTTAAAACGCTTTTTTGCGCTGCTATGGGTCTTCATTTTTGGCATGGCCGGTAGAATTTTTCTAAAAAGGACTGCAAAGATAGACTTATCCGCCTAATTTCCAAGAAAGACCGGGGTGCTTACTTTTTCTTTTTAGGGGCGATCATGACGATCATTCGCCGACCTTCCATCTTGGGAAGGCTTTCTGCAGCTCCATATTCCTCCAGTTCCTTGAGCATTTTCAGCAAAAGCAGTTCCCCGCGTTCCTTAAAAACGATGGTCCGGCCCCGGAAAGTGACATAAGCCTTGACTTTGGAGCCGTCTTCCAGGAATTTGGTGGCGTGCTTGACCTTGAAATCAAAGTCATGGTCGTCCGTATTGGGGCCGAAACGGATCTCTTTGATGACCGTTTTGGAGGTATTGGCCTTGATTTCTTTTTCCTTTTTCCGCTTGTTATAAAGGAATTTGTTGAATTCGATGATGCGGCATACGGGAGGATCGGCATTGGGGGAAATCATCACGAGATCCTGGCCCATATCTTCGGCCCAGGACTGAACCTGGCGGGTATTGTATATCCCGGGTTCAATTGGTTTGCCTGCCACGGCGCTGACTTCATCCAAATTCTCTCCTACCAACCTGATCTCGGGTACCCGAATATCTCTATTGATCTTGAATTGAAACTTATCGTTGTCTTGTCTGGAAGTGTTGGATGGAAATCGATTTGCCAAATGATTAAAACTTTAGGTTAGGAATACCAGGATAGCCGGATGGCCTTTTCCCGGGTAAGGAAATGCGGATGCAAGCATATAGATCTGCCGGACTCTGGATGGCTTTGTGATTAATGTTCAAAGCTCAAAATTAACGTTCCCGCGCCGGAAATCCTCATGAATTTTCTTTTTCCATGATTAGGTGCCGAATGAAGAGTTCCTGGGTTTCAGTGTTAAGATCTGCTTCCAGTTGACTTCCTTCTACCGGTGATTCATTCAGAATGAACTCAGCCAGCGGATCTTCAATGTATTTTTGAATGGCACGGTGGAGTGGACGAGCACCAAATTGAGGGTCGAAGCCTTTTTCTGCCACAAAATCCTTGGCGGATTCAGTCAGGCTGATCTTATAGCCCATGTTGGCCATTCTTTTGTAGAGGTCTGCCAGCGTGATATCGATGATCTTGTGGATGTGCTGGCGGTCCAGGCTGTTGAAGATCACCACATCATCAATCCGGTTGAGAAATTCCGGGCTGAAGGTGCGTTTCAGTGCACTTTGGATGACTGACTTGGTCAGATCTTCTGCAGCATTTTGCCTGGCCTGGGTAGCGAAACCAACTCCTTGTCCGAAGTCTTTCAACTGCCGCACACCGATGTTGGAGGTCATGATGATGAGTGTATTCTTGAAATCCACTTTCCGGCCAAGACCATCTGTCAATTGTCCATCATCCAACACCTGGAGCAGGATATTGTAGACGTCAGGGTGTGCCTTTTCGATTTCATCCAGTAATACGACACTGTATGGTTTCCTTCTTACTTTCTCCGTTAATTGTCCGCCTTCTTCATAGCCGACATATCCGGGAGGAGCACCGATGAGGCGGCTCACCGAAAATTTTTCCATATACTCACTCATGTCTATACGTACAAGTGAATCTTCCGTATCAAACAAATACCGGGCAAGTGCTTTTGCTAATTCTGTTTTACCAACGCCTGTAGGTCCCAGGAAAATAAAGGAACCAATAGGTTTCGAAGGATCTTTCAAGCCAACGCGATTGCGTTGAATAGCTTTACAGACTTTGAGGATGGCTTCATCCTGGCCGATGATTACTTTTTTAAGGTCATCCGTCATTCCTACCAACTTCTTGCTTTCGCTTTGTGCTACTCGTTTGACTGGAATACCGGTCATCATAGCCACTACTTCAGCAATGTCATCTTCGGTGACCGGGAACTTCTTGATTTTGGATTCTTCTTCCCAATCTTCTTTTGCTTTTTCCAGTTTGCGTACCAGTTTGGATTCGTGATCACGCAAGTCTGCAGCCTTTTCATATTGCTGACTCTTGACAGCCTTATTCTTCTCTTCTTTGACTTCTTCTATCTGGGCTTCCAGTTCCTCAATGTGTTTGGGAACATGGATGTTCTTGAGGTGAACGCGGGCTCCAACTTCATCTAAAACATCAATGGCTTTATCGGGAAGGAAACGGTCACTGATATAACGGTCACTGAGTTTCACGCAAGCTCTGATGGCTTCATCTGAATAGGCCAC
>Ga0173480_10000499_pt1 | contig 13146 bp, 10 predicted proteins | sample NitcycUS209509C1_FD_122622 | JGI IMG/M metagenome (GOLD analysis project Ga0173480, IMG submission 122622) | Soil microbial communities from Arlington Agricultural Research Station in Wisconsin, USA - Nitrogen cycling UWRJ-S209-509C-1 (version... | ecosystem: Environmental > Terrestrial > Soil... | reverse complement strand
CCTGATCGGCGCCGGAACCGTGCGCCACGACGGGCACCCGATGCTCCTGCGCTATCCGGACCTGGTCGCCAAACGCAAGCGGCGCGGTGAGAGCGCGCATCCCGTCAATGTCGTCCTGTCCGGCGACCTCGATCTTCCCGTGAAGCGTTTCTTCGCCGGCGACGCGACGAAGCGGATCATATTCACGACCAGGCGGGCAACCGCGGCGCGCATCCGGAAATTCCAGCGCGTGGCCGAAGTGGTGGTGCTGCCGGGAAAACATCCGTCAGCGCCACGGGTCGTGGAAGAGCTGCGCAAGCGGGGATTGAAGAGACTGATTCTGGAAGGCGGCGGCGAGGTTCACTTCCCGTTTGCGAAAGCGGGCCTCGTCGACGAGTGGTACATCACCATCACGCCGCGCTTGATCGGCGGCAGGAACGCACCATCGTTCCTCGACGGCGAAGGCTTCGTGAAGAAAAACCACATCGAGCTCAAGCTCGTCTCTCTGCGCCGTGTGAAAGACGAGCTCTTCCTGCGTTACAGGAAGAAATAGTTCGTTTGTTACTGCCGCCGCGGCAGTAATCAACATTTTCACAAGCTCGCTTGCGGGTGTTGCTCAAGAGGCGTCATGCAAAAAATCGCGCCGGAGACAATGAAGATCTCCGGCGCGATTTTGTTCGATCACGCTGGGTGTTTTTTACCTTCGTAACGAAGGTGAATTTAACCCAATGCGATCAACGAGAAAAGCGAGCGCGAGCGTTGCACCAACCTGGTGCGCGCGAGCGGGTGGCGACGGACAGGGCTCTCGTTGGGTGAGCGAAGCGAGACCCAACGGGATGGACGGAGCCAGGCCCTGCGAGCGCGGTGTTTTGAGCGGACGCTACAGATCCTCGAGCACCGCGTGCGCGTGCCCGTCGACTTTCACCTTCGGGTACACCTTCGCGATCTTGCCGTCCTCGTCGATCACGAACGTGGTGCGTTCGATCGCCTTGAAGATCTTCCCGTACATGCTCTTGTCGACCAGCACGCCGAATGCGTTGCACACATTGCCGTCCGGATCCGACAAAAGAGTAAAGGGCAGCTCGTACTTGGACTTGAATTTCGCCTGGGCGGAGACGGAATCCTTGCTGATCCCGATCACCTCGGCGTTCTTCTTTTCGAATGCGGCGACTTCATCACGGAAGTCGCAGGCTTCGCGCGTTCAGCCGGGGGTGTCGGCCTTGGGGAAGAAAAACAGAACGACACGGCGGCCCTTCAGACTTTCGAGGGAAAGGTCCTTGCCCTCGTCGGTCTTGAGCGTGAAGGCCGGCGCTCTCATGCCTGCTTCGATCATCGCGCTCTCCTTCTTTCAACAAGCGTTTCCTGAATGCGCTCGAACAGCGCGTGTGACACAACGGGCTCGCCCATGTTGTCGCGGCCCGCAAAACCGTGGAAATCGGATCCGCCCGAAATCAACAGACCGCGGTCGCGCGCCAGCGCCAGAAGCCGCGTGATCACGGGCGGTATGTGATAGGGGTGGAACACCTCGACCCCGTCGAAGCCCTCATCGAGCAGGCGCAAAAACGCCGGGAAGTCTTCCATATAATAGCCGGGGTGGGCGATGAACGCGAGACCGCCGGCCGCATGAATGCTCGCGACCGCCTGCGCCGGCTGCATTTTGAATTTGTCGACATATGCGGCGCAGCCCTCGCCGATAAAGCGCGCAAAGGCGTGGCCGTGATCCGTGGCATAACCCGCTTCGATGAGCGCTTCGGCGATGTGCGGACGGCCCAGCGCACCATTGCCCGCCTTGGCCATCACGTGCGACATCTCGATGTGCACGCCCTGTTCGGCCAGCTTCTCCACGATGCGCTCGCCGCGCCGCTCGCGCGCGCCACGAAAATCACGCAGCAGCGTTTGCAGCGGCGCGTCGGCAGCGTCGACGCCGTAGCCGAGCACGTGCAGGTCCTTGCCGTTGAACTCGCAGCTGAGCTCGACACCCGTCATCACTTCCACATGGGCGGTCACGGCCGCGGCCGAAAGCTCCGCGAAACCTTCCATCGAATCGTGGTCGGTGAGCGCGATGCCGGCCAGGCCTTTCGCCTTCGCCATGTCGATCAGCTCGGCCGGTGTACGGACACCGTCCGAGTAGGTCGAATGCATGTGCATGTCGATGCGTTTGTTTTCTGCTGATGCCATGAGTTCGGGTTTACTTCCCGCTCCCGGGCTGCGATGATGACAGCCGCATTGCGATCGTTTCGAGGAGGACACCGTGCCCCGCCCCGTCACATCCAAACATATACTACTCTACGCCGCGAGTGAAGCCGATGCTGATGTTCTCTACGCCACCGGTTTCTTTGCGCCCGACCCCTTTGTGTTTGTCCGCACCGCATCCGGCAAGCGCATCTTCGTGATGAGCGATCTCGAGATCGACCGTGCGCGCGCCTCGTCGAATGCGCACGAAGTCAGGTCCATGTCTCACTACTCGACGCTCGCCCGCAAGCGCCTGCGCCGCGCGCCCGCGCCCGGCGATGTGATCGCGGAGGTGTTGAGAGACCTACGCATCCGCCGTGTGGACGTGCCATCGGGATTTTCCTGCGGCGTCGCCGACCGGCTCCGTTCCCACGGCATCACCGTGCGCGCCGCCGACGGCTCCCTGTTTCCCGAGCGGCTCTACAAACGCAAAGACGAAGTGGCCCACATTGTGAGCGCCATGCGCGCCACCGAAGCCGGGATGCAGCGCGCCGTCGACATGCTCGAGCGCGCGCGCGTCCACAAGGGCTGGCTCGTGTTGAACGGAAAGAAGCTCACCGCGGAAGACGTGCGCCGCGAAGCCAACCTGGAGATCTTTGCGCGCGGGTGCATGCCGGCGCACACAATCGTCGCGCCGGGAAAACACGGCTGCGACCCGCACGACGTCGGGAGCGGCCCCATCCGTGCCGGCGATCCCATCATCATCGACATCTTCCCGCGCGCCGAGAAAACCGGGTATTTCGCCGACATCACACGCACGGTGGTCAAGGGTGCGCCACGGCCCGGCGTGCGTGAAATGTACGACGCCGTGCTCGCCGCACAGCGTGGAGCGCTGCGCATGATCCGGCACGGCGCACTGTCGAGCGACATTCACGGCGCCATCCTGGAGTTGTTCGAAAAGCGCGGGTTCAAGACCGGAATGATCGACGGGCGCATGCAGGGCTTCTTCCACGGCACCGGTCACGGGCTCGGGCTCGAGATCCACGAGCCGCCGCGTATTGCGATGAACGACACGCGTCTCAAAGCGGGCATGGTGGTCACCGTCGAGCCGGGGCTGTACTACGCCGGCATCGGCGGCATGCGTATCGAAGACACCGTGCTCGTCACCCGGACCGGCATCCGCAATCTGACGCGCTTCCCCAAGTTTCTCGAGGTGTGAAAACGACACCGGCCCCCGGAATCCCGCGCGGGAGACCGGAGGCCGGTGTGCTCATCGTTGGGCGTTTTTCCTGCGAATGCCCTACAGGTCCAGCTTCACCGCGCCGGCGTCGACGGTGCCGACCCACAGGCGGTTGCCGTCATCCGAATACACTCTGCGAATGCGGTCGGAAGGAAGCCCACCGCTCCGGCCGAAGGCGACCCAGTGCTTGCCGTCAAGCCTGGCGAGACCGTTCTGCGTGGCCGCCCACAGTGTCGTGCCGGCGCCGCCGTTACCCGCGCGCGTCACCGAGTACACGGTGTTGGAGGGAAGTCCTTCCACGAGCGTATTGCTCGTCCACGTCTTGTCGGTCAGGTTGACTTCGGAAATCCCCTTGCTCACGTAGCTCACCCAGTACGTCTGGCGCACCGAATCGTAGTAGATGTCATTCACGTTGGGCTCGACAAGACCCGAGTTCACCGGCGTGTACTTGAACTCGGTCGATACACTCTTGGAAACCGTGATGCCCAGAAATTCGGCAGCGTTCGCCTCGTAACGTGAGTCGGTGCGCGGCCCGTACCAGCGCTGCACGAGGCCCGCCTCGTCGACCACTTCGAGTGACGACACCGTCTGCTGGAAACGCACGACATCGAACATCGACGGATCCTGCTCGTTCACGTCCACCGTCGAGAAGTGCGTGAAGCCGCCACCGGGCACATAGATGAAGACCCCGTCATTGGTGGACATGTAGAGCTTGTTTTCAGTCGGCTGCGAAACGGCCAGCTCGGAAATAAAGCCGTCGGTGAGACCGGTCGTACCGGGACGAATCTGCGTCCACAGGTCCCCCGCGATGTCGTAGATGCCGAGACCGCCGCCCCACGTGCCGACGTACACCTTGCCGTCGAGCTCCACCATCGATCTCACCTGCGGATGCGGGAGGCCGTTCACTTCGTTGATGATCCATTTCGTGGTTTCCGGTTTTCCCGGATCTACCGCGACATGACTTCCAGAGGTGAGGTTGGGATAACGGGCCACTCCGGCCTGCGTCCCGATCCAGAACTCGCCGTTGCTCACGGCGAGCATCGAATACACGTCGTTGCTCGGAAGCCCGGTCAAATGGCCCTTGTCGTCGGTGCTGTATGGATAGGCCACAGATGTCGCGACCTGTTTCGGCTTCTCCGGGGGAGGGGGCAGATTCGGATCGTCGTTACACGCGGGCAGAAACGCCGCGAAAATCACCACACCGACCAGCTTGCGTGTCGAAATCACGTCCGGAACCTCCGAAAAGGCGACAATCGGGATGCGTTATTGATATCTCAGGTGGGGATGGCCCGGCCGGACATCCATCCGTCAGACCAATCGGATCATAGGGGTCAAGTGTCCAAAAGTCAATGCGAAGGGCGGGCTTGGGGCGTCCCGGGAGCTACCCCAGGGCGTCTTTGAGGGCCTGGGCGCGGCGCCGCGACATCCCGGGAACGGCCGCAATCGTGTCCACGTCCGCCCGCCGCAGCCGCTCCAGGCTGCCGAATTCCTGCAGCAGCCGCCGCTTGAGCACCGTGCCGATGCCGGGGACCGTGTCGAGCTTCGACTCGCCGATGGCTTTGGTGCGCAGCTGGCGGTGGTAGGTGTTCGCGAAACGGTGGGCTTCGTCGCGTACACGCTCGAGCAGGTAGAGCGCCTGGGATTGTCCTTCGAGAAAGAGCGGCTCGGGCACATCGCGCAGGTAGATGCGCTCCTGTCCGCGGATCTTGCGGCCGGTTTCGTCGTCGCGCACCTTGGCCACCCCGACGACTTCCACTTCGGCGCCAAGACGCGCGATCACTTCGCACGCAACGTTGAGCTGTCCCCGCCCGCCGTCCACCACGAGCAGATCCGGCAGGTCGCCTTCTTTCATCCCGCGCGAGACGCGCCGCTCGAGCACCTCGCGCATCATCGCGTAGTCGTCGGCGCCTTCCACGGTGCGAATGCGAAATTTTCGATACTGCGCCTTGGCGGGCTCGCCGTCGATGAACGTGACACCCGACGCCACCGCGCGGCTGCCCTGAATGTTGGAGATGTCGAAGCATTCAATGCGACGCGGATAATTTTCGAGCGACAAGAGCTCCTGCAGGTCGTCCAGGATTTCGCGGTTGCGGTTGTTGCCGCGGCCCTCGTTGAAGGCCACGCTGGCGTTCTTTTTGGCGAGCTCGACAAGCGTGACGCGCTCCCCGCGCTGCGGCACCGCAATGCTGACGCTGCGCTTCGCCCGCTCGGAGAGCAGCGCCTCGAGCGCAGCGCTATCGGCAATCTCCTCGCTCACCAGAACCTCTTCCGGAATGGGAGCGCCGCTCTGGTAGTACTGGTTCAAGAAGGACGCGAGATGCTCCGCCGTCTCCTGCACCGCATTGTCGAAGTAGAACGTCGACGCGCCCGACACCTGTCCGTCGCGCACGGTGACGAGCTGGATCACGAGCTGTTCCTTGTGATGATGCGTGGCGAACACGTCGCGCTCGGCCCGCTGCGGCGACGAAATGCGCTGCCTTTCCACCACGCTCTGGAGCGCGAAGAGCTGGTCGCGCGTGCGGCCCGCTTCTTCGTAACGACGCTCGGCGGCCTGCAGGTCCATCTTGTCGCGCATCGTCTTGAGAAGATCCTGGCTCCGTCCTTTGAGAAACATGGTCACGCGTTTCACGGTCTCGCCGTACTCGGCCGCTTCGATCCGGCCCACGCACGGGCCCGGGCAACGCTGGATGTAGTAGTAGAGACAGGGCCGCGTCCGGCTCGCGAAATCGGCGTCGGTGCACGTGCGCATGGGAAAGATGCGCCCCAGCGTGCGCAGCGTCTGGCGCACGGAGCCGGCCGAGGCAAACGGTCCAAAGTATGTCGCCCCGTCGCGACGCGGACGGCGCACCACGGTCAGTCGCGGAAATGCGTGCTTGGTGTCGAGGCGGAGGTGGACGTAGCTCTTGTCGTCTTTCAAGACGACGTTGTAGCGCGGCCGGTGCTTCTTGATGAGGTTGTTCTCGAGGATCAGAGCTTCCTGCTCCGTGCCTGTCACAACGAAGTCGATGCTCCGGGCGCGGGCCACCAGGAACTCCACCGTGGCGCGCCCGTCGCCCCCTTCGCGGAAGTAGTTCTTCACCCGGGTGCGCAGTGAGCGCGCCTTGCCCACATAGATCACCCGGCCGGCCTCGTCGCGGAACAGGTACACCCCCGGGTTCGTGGGGAGGCGGTCGGCAACGTCCCGCAGGCTCGCGGAAGTCCCTGTCTCATTCATAGTTGCAGGTTTATCACGGTTCATTGCCCTTCCAAAATACGCATTTCGACCCGGGGGCGCTTGATTCGCTCTGCCGGAGGACCTATCCTAATGAAGTACCCAATCCATCCCGCAAATATGCACGATTCCAACGCAACGATACCCGATACCGCGCAGCTCGTGCGCCTGGTCCAGGCGCTGATGCGCAATTCGTTCGACATCATCAAGGTGGTCGATCGCGATCTCAAGACCATCTTCGTGAGCCCGACGGTGGAGGGCGTGCTCGGGTACACGCCGCGCGAGATCATCGGAACCAATCCGCTCACATTCGTCCATCCGGACGACTTCGAAGCGGCCCGGGAGGCGATGGAGAACATCGCGCAAACCGGTCGCCCCATCCAGGTCACGGTACGTGCGCGGCACAAGGACGGCTCGTGGCGCTACGTCGAGGTCGTCGTGCGCGATCTGCGCGACGACGCCGACATCGGTGGGTTCGTGATGAACTACCGCGATGTCAGCGAGCGCTTTGAGACGGAGCAGAGGCTAGCCGTGTATCGCGAACGCTACGAGAAGGCGTTTCGCAGCAGTCCCGATTCCATCACCATTACCGCGGCCAGCGACGGCGAAATCCTGGAAGTGAATGAAGGCTTCGAGCACATCGTCGGCTACAGCCACGACGAGATCGTGGGCAAGCGGACCGTCGATGTCGGCATCTGGAAAGACACCAACCGGCGCGCCGAGCTGATCGCGGAGCTCAACCAGAAGGGTCACGTCCGCGATTTTCCCATCGACGTGGTGACGCGCGATCGTGACGTGCGCGCCTGCGTGGTTTCGGCGGAGAAGCTCGAAATCGGGGGCAAGGTCTGCATTCTGGCGGTTACGCGCGATGTGACCGAGCAGAAGGAACAGGAGCAAAAACTGCGCGTGCTGGAGGAGACGCTGCGCCGCGAACAGGTGGACTTCGTGCGCAAGAACGTGGCGCTCAACGAAGTGCTCCAGCACATCGAGCAGGAGAAATCAATTTACCGCCATGAGATCGCGACCAAGATGGACGGGCTCGTGCGGCCGATGCTGCGCAAGCTCCAGGAGCAGGGACGGCTGGAGCGCCGCGACGTCGATCTGCTCGAACGGGGTCTCGACGAGACCTTTGGCCGCGATATCGACCAGTTCAAGAACAACATGTCGAAGCTGACCCCGCGCGAGCTCGACATCCTGGAAATGATCCGCAAAGGACGGTCGTCCAAACAGATCGCAGAGGCCCTCGATCTCTCTTCTCAGACCGTCCACAAGCACCGCCAATCCATCCGTCGCAAGCTTCAGATCGACCACCGCGAAATCAATCTCGCGACCTACCTGCGCTCGCAGTAGCGTAAGGTATTCCCCGAGAGCAGGTTCTACCGCAAGTGCGGTGGTTTTCCTGAGGATTACTCCATAATAGACACAATAGTTTTAGATAGAGCTTGGACAGGGATGGTCGTACCCAATTTCTCACCAAGAAACGCTCATTGTGGGTATGCGTTTCGTCCGCTTTAATTCCGGGGCAAGTTTATTTCCGGTGGCCGGAGCAGTATGCCCGAGTGGACGGTGGGGGCGAAAGTTCACGAGGGAACCGGTCGCCGGAATTCTTCGAATTTCCGGCGGGAAGGATTTCATAGGATTTCGGGCATCGGGCGCGGGACCAAAGGTTCGGGAGTCCCGCCCCTCCCGCCGGAAAATTCTTCGATGAAGCTCGATACAGACTTCGATCCAGGCGATTGCTTTTCTACTCCCTCTTTCGCGACCGCCTGGGAAGTCTGTTTCGAGCTTCATCGCTTTTCAGGACCGCTTAGAACTGGACTCCGAACGTCAGTGCCTTGTTGAACTCCGGCTCGAGAATCTCGCTGGCCTCCAGGTAGAGATTGATTCCCTCTCCCAGCATCCGAATTCCCGCACACCAACCCCAGGCGTTGTCGTCGCGATCATCGCGCCGGCCATACTGATAGCGGCCGTAGGCCTCGAAGAACGACACCTGGGGGAGAATCACGCCACCGTCGGCGAAGTAGTGAAACCGGTCGCGGTCGACCTGTCCGCTGATTCCGAGCGTGAAGTGCTTCGCGAACATGGCGCCGAAACCGCCCCGGGCGCAGGCCTCGGAGTGGGCGTGGTAATCGGGCCAGGAGACACCGCCGCCGACCCAGACTTCGGGTTTGACCTCGATGCCGCCGGCGCGCGCGGCCAACGGCAAAAGTGAAATGATCAGGGTGAGAACCAGGCTCTTGAGGCGTACAAAGCGTTGATGCATCGGATCAGTATAGCGGCTTGCCAGCCTTGGTGCGAGCGGTGTACGTTTGAGACCGTATTCACACCACCTGCGAGGAAATTAGCATCCCCGTGAGCAGCAAATCTTATCTCCCCACACGCCAGGTCATGGTGGGTGCTGTGGCCGTCGGCGGCGGCGCTCCCATTTCCATCCAGTCCATGGCCACCACGCCGACCACCGATGTGGCCCGGACCGTCGATGAGATCAAGCGCATGGAAGACGCGGGCGTCGACATCGCGCGCGTGAGCGTTCCCGACATCGAAAGTGTGCGCGCAACGGAGAAGATCGTCCGGCAGATCCGTGTGCCGCTGGTCGCCGACATTCATTTCAATTACCGCATGGCGCTCGAGGTGGCGGGGACCGGCATCGCCAAGCTGCGCATCAATCCCGGCAACATTGGAAGCAAGGACCGCGTGGCAGCGGTGGTGGCGAAAGCCAAAGAGCACAAGCTGCCAATTCGCATCGGCGTGAACGGCGGGTCGCTCGAGAAGGACCTGCTCATGAAGTACGGCTTCCCCACTCCCGAAGCAATGGTGGAGAGCGCGTTCCGTCACATCCGCGTGCTCGAAGAGCACGACTTCACGGACATCATCGTTTCATTGAAGGCGTCGCACGTGCCGCTGGCACTGGCCGCGTACAGGCTCTTTGCGAAACAGTCGCAGTACCCGCGCCATGTCGGCATCACCGAATCGGGACCGGGTCTCTCGGGCGCCGTGTTCTCCTCGGTGGGGCTGGGCATTCTCCTGCACGAAGGCATCGGCGACACCATGCGCGTATCGCTTGCCGCCGATGTGGTGGATGAAGTGAAGGTGGCGCAGAAGATTCTGCAGGCATTGCACCTGCGCTCCAACACGCCGCGCATCATCGCGTGTCCGACCTGCGCGCGCAATCGCATCGACCTGTTCGCGATTGCGGCGGAAGTCGAGCAGCGCACCGCGCACCTGCGCGTTCCCATCAACATCGCGGTGATGGGTTGTGCTGTGAACGGCCCCGGCGAAGCGGCCGGCGCCGAGATCGGCATCGCGGCCGGCGACGGCGAGGGACTCATCTACATCAACGGCAAGATCGACCGCAAGGTGAAGGAAGAAGAGATGGTCTCCGAGCTCATGAAAGAGATCGAGGCGCGCTGGGGCTCCGGTAAGGCCGAAGTCAGCCACGCCTCGACAGTCGGTCGCTGGGTCAAAGACCCGGATTCCGAATAACGCTACCGCACGAGCGAGATCTTTCGCGTCAGCGTTTCCTTCCCGGCGCGCAGCCGGCAGAAATAAATCCCCGCACTCGCGCGATTCCCGTCATCTCCGATTCCATTCCAGTGAAACGCGTGCTCGCCCGCATTGCGTTCGCCTGAAAACACCGTCGCCACGCGGCGGCCACTCACGTCATACACGGCGAGCTCCACCGGTCCCCGCTCTGCCAGCGAAAACGAAAGCGTCGCATCGGTTGTGAACGGGTTGGGGGTTGCGGGATGAAACGCAAGCGCTGCGCGCGGAACCGTTGCGCTGGCACGCTGCGAAACAATCACACCGCTCTCGCGACTGTGCACGACGAGCTGGTACTCATACGTCGATCCGGAGACCGCCGTGCGATCGACATAACCATGCGTCGTCGCGGAGAGTGAGCTCGCCAGCGGCGTCATCTCGCCGCCGCGCGCAGCTCGCAGGATGTCGATGCCCTCGATCGCTTCATCGGACCACAACTGCCACGCCAGCGAGACCCCGTCGTGCGTAGCACGCGCATCGAACGACGTGATCGCCACCGGCACCGGATTCTCGGGCAAGTACCAGTTCTCCTGGTGCTCCTTGCCGTCGATCCCCGTGGACGGATTTCCATCCAGATCGAACCAGAGGCCGTGATATGCCTGCGCCGCCCGTTGCACGTTGGTGAAGTCGGCTCGCGGTGTCACAAGGAAAGCAATGCTGAACTTCACGGTTTGCCCGGGAGCGATACTGGCGAAGGGCCCGCACGAAACCATGACGCGGTAATCGCGCGCCACGCTGCCCGGTCCGTCGATCTGGTGTCCCGACATCAGTTCATAGCGCTCGAAGTCATTGGTGGGATCGCCACCGTCCTCAAAGCTCTGGGTGCCGGAGAAGACGGCATAGGCCGAGACTCCGACCTGTGGAGGCGCGCTTGCTCCCGTTGGGTCGGTGGGATGATCGAGGATCACGATGCCGGCGTATCCGGTCGCCTGACCCGCATCGCCATTCCAGTCGTACCAGTACGCAAAAACGTATGGCTGGACTCCGTGCGCCCCATGATCAACCGGGATGTGCACAAGAGCGGTCGCATCGTCGTCCCAGTAGGCGGGGCGCGTTTTGTATCCCACATCGCCGTCGGCGAACATGCCGAGGTATGCGTTCTGAATCGTCTTGTTGCCCACGTTGGTGATCAGAAACGTGACGCCGACAAAATCGTCGTAATCCGCATTACTGAACTGGTAGCTCTCTTCGCGCACGTGCAGATTTAGCGGCCGGTGCTCCGGGTATATTTGCGTGGCCGACGGCTGGTTGTCCGTGAACTGGCGACTGAGCATCTGGTCCGAGATGGCAGCAAAGTCCTCGTCCACCTGGCCATCAGCATCGTTGTCGTAACCGTCCAGCGGGTCTTCGTCGACTTGACCGTCTGCGTCGTCGTCCGCTGCGGGAGACGGAATGCGATTTCCGCCCGGCGCGCCGAATGCAGAGTAGTACACAATGTCGTGCACATCGGCGGATGGACGAAATTCAAATTGATAGGCGGATTGGCTCACGCTGGGAACCCCGTCGACGAGACCACCCACCCACATACCCGCGGCAAACAGGTACTCGACACTCGATCCCTTGGGCCATTCCATCGATGGGGCACCCGAGAATGAAAACCCGGCACCGGGCCAAGAACCAAACATTCCCCAGTTGGAAGCGTGCATGCGCACATTGCCCACGTCGTGAACCGGTGATCCGTCCAGGACGAAAATTCCAAGCGGATCGTTGGAAAGATCTTTGGCCAGAGCGGCGCTGGTAACGAGAAACAGAAACGTAAACAGGACGGCACAATACTGAAATGGTCTCACGGAGGAACTCCCTTCTTCCTTGGGCGGGTGGGCGCCGTGAGCTGAACAATTCAGTGGGGTACGAAAGCGGATGCCGGGGGTGCAACAAAAGAATATGGGGCGGGTCCCCGGTGCGCAATAGGCAGAGATGGGTCAGCGCACGACGACGAGCTTTTCCCGGAAGACCTGGTCGCCGACTTGAAGGCGGCAGAAATACACACCCGCCGGCACACGCTTCCCGGTCTCGTCGCTCCCATTCCATGTGAAGATGTGTTCGCCGGCGCCGCGCATTCCCGACGCGAGTTTCGCCACGCGCCGGCCCGCCACGTCGAAGATGGCGAGATTGGTGTTTGCATCCGCGGCCAGATGGGCCGAGATGGTGGTCGTGTCGCGGAACGGATTGGGATAACTCAGCCACAGCTTGTTGGGCAACAACGGCGCCGTCATGGCGAGAGTGGGCGATGAATACGACGAGCCAAACTTGCCGTACACGATGACACGATACGTGTAGCGCTCGCCCCCCTTCGGCGCGAGATCGACGAACTCACGCGCGTTTCCCGGCAGCGTCGACAGCGTGACGGCCGCGCCGCCCTGCTCCGGCGTGCGCTCAACCACCAGATGATCGATGGGCTGATCGCTGATGAGTCCCCAGCGCAAATGAACCGCGCCACCGTCGGCGCCCACGGAAAATCCGGAGAACCACACCGGCACCGGATCTTCATCCGGCAGATACCAGGGCTCGTGGTGCTCCTTGCCGTCCACGCCGGTGCCCGGATCGTGATCGATGTCGAACCAGAGACCGTTGTACGCCTCGACCGCGCGCGCGACGTTGCTGTAGTCATCCTCCATGGTGACCACGAGGGCCACCGTGAACGTGATGGTCTTGCCGGGCGCCAGGGTGGGAAAAGGTCCCACGGACATGAGCGTGCGCACGTCGCCGTACAGCGGCGCCGAGGCCGTGCCTTTTGCCATCACTTCGTAGCGTTCGAAATCATTGGTGGGATCGCCGCCGTCCGCGTACGAAGCGACACCCCTGAATGTCTCCAGCGTGTGCCACGACACGGCCGTGGGTGCGCTGATTCCGGCGGGATCCACCGTATGGTCGAGGAGCACAAAGCCACAACGACCGGGTGTATCACCACTGTCGCTGTTCTCGTCACGCCAATATGGAAACGAATAGGTCACGACGCCATGCGGACCGAGATCGACCGGGACCGACTCGATCCCCGTCACAT
>Ga0173480_10000498_pt1 | contig 13158 bp, 16 predicted proteins | sample NitcycUS209509C1_FD_122622 | JGI IMG/M metagenome (GOLD analysis project Ga0173480, IMG submission 122622) | Soil microbial communities from Arlington Agricultural Research Station in Wisconsin, USA - Nitrogen cycling UWRJ-S209-509C-1 (version... | ecosystem: Environmental > Terrestrial > Soil... | reverse complement strand
GTTCGCTGGCGGGCTGCCGGCAGCCGCGACGTTTCCGCTGGCCGCCTTGGCTACGGCTCTCGGAGAAACCGAGCGCGACGCTCTGCAATATGATTGGCCCGAGGGGCGCGAGGGTTTGCGCCGCTGGATTGCGGCTCGGCTTCGCCAACGTGGCGCGGACGTCGCTGCCGATGACGTGCTCGTGACGAGCGGGGCGCAACAAGCGCTCGATATCGCGGTTCAGCTCACGTTACCGGAGCGACGCCGCGTCGCCGTGCCGGAGGCCTGCTACCCGGGCGCGCTCGAGCTGTTCTCGGCCGCCGGCGCCGAGCTCGTTGGCACGGCCGAGGAGGCTGACCTTTATTACGCGATGCCCGCCGTCGAGAATCCGATGGGCCGCACGCTGCCGCGAGCCGAGCGTGCGTGGCTCCTCGGTCGGGGCTCGTTGATCCTCGAGGACGACGCGTACGCCGAGCTTCGCTTCGACGACGAGCCGCCTCCCGCGCCGTTGCTCGCCGCGGCACGCGATCGCGTTCTTCACGTTGGAACGCTCTCGAAGACGCTGTGTCCCGGCCTCCGCATCGGGTGGCTCGTCACGCCCCCGCGCCTGCGCGACGCCGGCCGCCGTGCGAAGCTGCGCGCCGATCTGCAGGGCAACTCCCTCGCTCAAAGCATCGTCGAACGCTACCTCGAGCAGGAGGACTACGACGGTCGCCTCGTTTCTCTGCGCTCGCGTTATTCACGCGGCGCCGACGCTCTCATGGGGGCGCTACGGCGACACATCCCGGAATGCAACTTCGAGGCGCCCGAGGGCGGCTTCTCGCTCTGGGTCACGACGCCCGAAGCGTGGGACGAAGTCGAGGTTTTGCGAGCCGCGCTCGCGCACGGGACGAGCTTCGATCCGGGCAGCTCCTTTCGGCGTGACGGAGCGAAGCGCCCGTTCGCGATGCGTCTCGCGTTCTCGACGCTCGCCGTCGACGAGATGGAAGAGGCCGCGAAGCGCCTGGCACGCGCTTTCCGGGACCTTTCTCGGCAGCGCACCAAAAGCTCGGCGTGAGTGGGCGCGCGAGCGTCAGCGCATGAACAGAATGATGAGCAGCACGGCGGCGATCACGCCGAGACCGCCGCTCGGGTAGTAACCCCAGCCCCGACTGTAGGGCCAAGCGGGAACCGACAGCAGCGCTGCGATCAGCAGCAAAATGAAAAACAGCATCAGCATGGGAGCATCCTCCGGCTTCGAACACGCTCTTCGAGTGCAAGAGCGGTTCCAAACGAGAGCCCCGGCGTGGGACGCGCGCGGGCGAAGCGTGGCGGTGGGGGGAGGCCGAACTGCGCCGGCGAGGCAACCTGTCCCGGCGAGCCACGGCACACGCGCGAATCAGGCGCGGACCCGAACGGCACGGCGGTTGCAGTTCTCGTCAGCAACGGCGTTTGGTTTCGGCCAAATCGCCTCTCATTCCGAGGAGACGAACCATGTTGTATTGGGCAGCCGTATTTTTCATCATCGCGCTCGTGGCGGGTCTATTCGGGTTCTGGGGACTCGCGGCCGGCGCAGCAGGTATCGCCAAGATCCTGTTCTTCGTGTTCCTGGTGCTCGCGGTGATCGCGTTGCTCTTCCGGGGACGCGCTCCGGTCTGAGGTGAATCATGCGCCGCGTCGAGATCTACGAGATCGAAGGCGAGCGTAAAGCATCGACCCTGGCGCTCACGCTGCTCCGCGTGGGCGTCGGGTGTCTGCTCATTGCGCACGGTTGGATGAAGTTGGTCGACATTCCCCACTTCACCACCGACTTCGCGTCGCTGGGCATACCGAACCCACGGTTGGCCGTGTATCTCGCCATTCTCGGCGAGTTCTTCGGCGGGATCGGACTAGTGTTGGGTGCGCTCACGCCGCTCGCTGCGATGGGGCCCGTGCTCACCATGGGCTCTGCGATATACTTCGCGCATCGCCACAGCGGGCTGTTCGCCCAGCACGGAGGCTGGGAATACCCGCTCACTCTGCTGCTGGTCGGGCTGTTCTTCGTCGGGCATGGCGCCGGGCCCATCAGCGTCGACGCGCTCGTGGCAACGGCGCGCCGGAGAGGACTCCACCACCACCGGCACGTGGGCTCGCGGCCATCGTTCACACGCCCCTAGCTCAAGGGTGCGAGCCCGCGCCCGCCGGAAGCCAGCGCTCGGGCAGAGCAATCGTCACGCTCTGCCCGTTGTCGCGCGCCGAGCTCGCGAGCGTCAGTCGATACTCGCCGGCGGCCACGCGGAACGCATGCGTCGCTCCGTCCCACACGGCGAGCAGACGGGGCTCCACCGCGAGGGCCACCGCGCGGCTCTCGCCCGGTGCGAGCTCGATCTTCGTGAAGGCGCCGAGACGCTTCGAGCACTCCCAGCCGCCCGCGACCGGTGAAAGGTAAACCTGTGCCACATCGTGACCGCGCCGCGTCCCCGTGTTCGTCACGCTGAAGGCTACACGAAGGTCGGCCGACTCGACTGCTGCCGTGAGGCCGGCCCGCTTGAACGTCGTGTAGCTCAGGCCGTGACCGAACGGGAACAGCGGGTCGCGCCCGCCCTGGTCGTACCAGCGGTACCCGACGGCGGCCCCCTCGTCGTACCGGACGTCGAACACGATATCGGGCGTTGCACCGACACCCGCAATGCGCGCTCGCGGCAGCTGCTCGACATTGCGTGGGAAGGTCGCCGGGAGATGCCCCGAGGGATTCACGGCGCCGCTCAGCACGCGCGCTATGGCCGTGCCGCCGCGCGTTCCTGGGTACCACGCCTCGACGACGGCGCTCACGCGCTCGCCCCAGGGCATCAGCACCGGACCGCCCGTCTCGAGCACCACCACGGTGTGGCGATTGGCGCGCGCGACCGCTTCGACGAGCGCGTCCTGCTCGCCGGGAAGCACGAGCGGAAAATCGAGCGCCTCCGCCGTCCATTGTGTGACGAACACGACGGCGACGTCGGCACGCGCCGCAGCCGCAGCCGCCGCGGCCCGATCCGTCCCGTCGTTCCACGCGACCGTCGCCCGGGGGAGCTCTTTCTCGAGCGCCTCGAGCGGTGACGAGCGCGCGTACACGGGTGGGCCGGGCCAGTGCTCGGGGCTGAGCCCCGGCACTGCGTTCCCACCGGGCGAGTACACCTGCGCGGAACCACCCCCCGTGAGCACACCCCGATCGGCGTGACCCCCGATGACCGCGACGCTCTTCACGGCGGCGCCGAGTGGCAGCGTGCCGTCGTTCTTCAGGAGCACGATGCCGGCTTCGGCGTCGGCCTGGCTGACGGCGGCGTGCGCCTCGAAGTCGATGGGCAGGGCGCGCACGGGCTCCTCGACGACGCCCTGGTCGATGAGCGTTCGCACGACGCGGTGCACCATGTCGTCGAGCCGCGCCGGCGCGACCTTTCCGGCGCGAACGGCCGCACCGAGCTTGTCGAGCCACTGGTACTCCCCGAGCCGCGAGACGCCCGTCTCCTGATCCAAGCCGTGATTCGCGTCGAGCACGGTATTGCTCTGTGCACCCCAGTCCGACATGACGTAACCCGCGAAGCCCCAGTCGCGCTTGAGCACGTCGTTCAAGAGCCAGTCGTTTTGGCAGGCGTGAACGCCGTTCACGAGGTTGTAGCTGCACATGACCGAGCCGGGCCGGCCCTGTTCGATCGCGAGCTGGAACGCGAGAAGGTCCGAGATGCGCGCGGCTCCCTCGTCGATCAACACGTTGACCGAGCGGCGCCCGCTCTCCTGGTCGTTGAGCGCGAAGTGCTTGACGGTTGCGACGATGTGGTTCGATTGGATGCCCCGCACGAGCGCGCCGACCATCGTCCCGGCGAGCAAGGGATCCTCGCCGCCGTACTCGAAGTTGCGACCGTTGCCCGGCTCGCGCAAAAGGTTCACGCCCCCGGCCAGCATCACGTTGAAGCCCGAAGCACGCGCCTCGCTGCCAATCATGGCGCCGCTCTGCTCCGCGAGCGCCGGGTCCCACGTGGCGGCGGTGAGGATCCCGGAAGGCAACAGCGTGCGCTCGAGCCCGGGCGCTGCCGTCCCTTGCGTCGCGACGCCGCTGCCGGCATCCGTCTGCCATTGTGGCGTGAGCTCGACGCGCGGAACGCCGGGGACGAACCCTGCCGACTGCGGGCGCGCCTCGGCGAAGCGGTAGGCGTTAAAATCCGTGTGGGCGCCGAAGTAGCCGGTCACCACCGTGAGCTTTTCGGCCTCGGTCATGGTGCTGACGAGACGTGCCGCGCGCACGTCGGGGGAGGCGCTCCTATCGAGCCACGACGCTCGCACAGCGGGCGGACACGGCGCAGCCGGCGCGGGCGCGGATTGGCCCGAGCAGGCGGCGACCAGCGCGAGCACGAACGACGGGAACGAGGACCTTGCCGGGAGCGTCATGGGACGCGGCAGCATGCCAGAGACGGGGCCGGACTGGAACCGGTTCCGCACGGCGCGCGACTTCAGCGTCGCAAACCGCGCGCCGCGTGCGACGATGGGCGGGCATGCTCGCATCCGAATCCGCCACGCTCCGAGTGCGGGGCTTCGAGCTGCATGCCGAGCGCTGGTCCGGCGGCGAGCGGCGTCACGTGCTGCTCTTGCACGGTCTCGGCGGGAACTCCGTCACATGGCACGGCGTGGCGCCGCTCCTCGCCGAACGCTCGTCGGCGACGGTGCTCGCCTTCGATCTGCCGGGCTTCGGGCGCTCGCGCACCGGGGGACGGCGCGTGGACCTCGACGAGCTGTCGCAGGTCATTCAAGGCGTCCTGACGGAGGCGGCGCCGCGCAGTACGCGCTGGGTGCTGGCCGGGAACTCGCTCGGAGCGTTGCTGGCGCTCGAGCTCGCGTGTCGCGCGCCCGAGCTTGTTCGGGGCGTGACGGTAGCTGGGCTCGCGATGCCGCTCGCATGGGGACGCACGCTCCCGGAGGTTGCCGCGGTCGCGACGTGGGTGCCGCCCGCATTGCCTTGGCTCGGTCGGCGCTTGATCGCTCGCTACACGCGTCGAACCGGTCTTCCCGGTGTCGTGGACGACCCCGTGCGCGCTTTGTTTGCCGATCCGTCGCGCCTCGACGCGGAGCTGCGCGAGCGGTTGCTTGCCGTATCGGCGTATCGCTTCGGGTGGGTGCCGGAAGCCGCTCGCGCGTACGAAGAGACGACGTGGAGCCTCGGTCTCGCGCTCTTGCGCTCGAGTCGGGCAGCCCGCTGGATCCGCGAAGCGCCCGGGCGCGTCCAGGCGATTCACGGGGACAAGGATCCCGTCTTCGGCGTTCCGGCTTGGCAGAGGCTCGGCCGCGAGCGCCCCGACTGGGAGCACCTGCTCTTGCCGGGCATCGGTCACGTTCCCCAGCTCGAGGCGCCGGAGGACGTCGCCCGTGCGCTCGTGCGCTGGCTCGACACGCTGTAGCGGAGCGGGCGCTCGCGCTCACCAGGCGCGATACGCGAGCAACACCGACAACCCGAGACCGATCGAGACCACGATGCCGCGCACGACGCGCGCCGGCACGCGCCGCGCGAGCTGCCCCCCGACGTAGCCGCCGGTGATCGCGCCGGCCGTCATGATCGCAGCGGCACGCGCGTTCACGAGCCCCGCCGCGACGAAATAGATGGCGGCCACGCCGTTGATCGCGACGGCGAGCAGGTTCTTGAGCCCGTTTCGGTGATGAATGTCCCCCGGCACGACGAGCGTGAGGAAAGCGAGCATCACGATGCCCATGCCCGCGCCGAAGAATCCGCCATACACGCCGACGCCGAGCTGACAGGCGACGGCGACGAGCGCGCGACGTCGCGTCTCGTTCGGCGTCGGACGCACGGAGGGCGGTACGCTCGGAACACGCCCTTGAAACAAGATGAGCAGCGTCGCACCGAGCACGAGCCACGGGACGATCGCGTCGAACACCCGCACCGGCGTGACGTGAAGCAACAGCGCGCCCGCGATGCTGCCGACGACGGCGGGTGGCACGAGCAGCCGTGCGAGGGACGTGCTCGTCCCGATCTCGCGCCGGTACGCCCAGGCCGAGGCCAGCGAGCCCGGCATCAGCGCGACCGAGTTCGTGGCATTCGCGACGGTGGAAGGCAGCCCCCAGGCGATCGCGGCCGGGAACGACAGCAGCGTCCCGCCGCCCGCGATCGAATTGACGGCGCCTGCCAGCGCTGCGGCCGCGCAGAGCAAGGCGTCACGGTCTAGGTCCATCGTTTAGTCGATTCGCGGGTGAAGCACTCTGGAAACGCGCTGGCAGGTAAGTGACCATACATGAGCGACCTGTTACTCGTGACTTTCGCGCTCATTGGCTCGCTCGGTGCTTGCTTCGCCAAGCCGTGCTCCCCCGAGTATTGGAGCTCCGTCAAAGCCGGCGCCGTGCCTGCTCCCGCGCCGAAGAGCGCCCGCGGCAGCCGCGGCTCGATGTCGGGGTCAGCCCCGGAACTCGACGGGGATTTCTCCGCCGCGACCGCCTGAGCTCCCGGAGGGGCGCGTCCGCGTCACGACGTCAGAGACGTTCGCGACGCCCGTGCCGCTCACTCGAGCGGGACGTACTTGCTCGGGACAGGGGAGAACAGCACCCGAAGCTGTCGCGGCTCGTCGGTGATCTTCGGCAGGCTCGTCTGGACACTGTCGAGAATGAAGTACCCGCCTTCGACGGGCACGTAGTTCCACTGGTACTCGTGCTCGACCCCGCCGAGCCGGACCACCTTCCCCGAGTCGTCGCGGGTGAGTGGGTAGTAATGGTCGTCGGTGAACTCGACCCCCACGTCCTCGCCCGGGAGCTGCGGTGCCGAGCAACGCTGCCAGCGCCCGACGAGCAACGCGCGAAGCTCATCGGGGTTTGCGTAGGCCGCGTAGTGAGTGGGGAAGGTCGAGCACGCGTCGGGCAGCGCCTCTTCGCGAGGCACCTCGTGCTCGACGAACTCGGCGCTGCCGGTTGCGGGGGCGGAGGGAGTCACGTGCGCGTCGTCGGACCCCGGCGTCGCCGCCGGAGCGTCTGGCGCGGTGTCTCCGGCTTCGGCGCTCCCCGCACAGCCACCCAGGACGACTGCGATGGCGAGCGCGCTGAGCGCTCCGAACGAGAAGCGATGCGGCGCCACCACCCAGCGAGTCTACTGCGCGCCTTGTTTCGGACAAGCCGCGGGGGTGATTCCCGAAGCGGGATCTCAGTGCGCGTTGAGTCGCGTCTTCTTGCCGAAGAGCGTGAGCACTAGAATCTTCAAGTCCAGCCAAAAACTGTAATGGCGGATGTAATGGAGATCGTGGGCGACGCGCTCGATCATCTTCTCGAGGGTGTCCGTTTCGCCGCGCCAGCCGTTCACCTGGGCCCAGCCGGTTACGCCCGGCTTCACCTTGTGGCGCAGCATGTACTCCAGGATCTGCTCGCGGTAGTGCTCGTTGTGAGCCACGGCGTGGGGGCGCGGCCCCACGACGGACATGTCGCCGCGCAGCACGTTGAAGATCTGGGGTAGCTCGTCGAGCGAGCTCTTGCGCAGGAACGCCCCCACGCGCGTCACGCGCGGATCGCCCTTGGTGGCCTGGAGCACCTTGGCGCCGTCCTCCGTCACGCGCATGCTGCGGAACTTGAAGACGCGGATCACGCTCCCGTCGCGTCCGTAGCGCCGCTGCGCGAACAGCACGGGGCCCGGCGAGCTCAGCTTCACCGCGATCGCGCAGGCGAGCAGGATCGGCCAGCCGAAGAGCAGCACCACGCACGCCACGACGACGTCGAGCGCTCGCTTCCAGGGCCCGTCGATACCCACGCCGCTGCGAACGGTCAGGTCGTCCGCGTGCTCGGGATCGAGCGACAGTGCAAGCACGAGCCCGAGCATGAATCGCTCCTCCGTGAGGTCGTACACGTGGTCGGCGTCGCAGATCTCGCGCACGAGCTCCACGACGTGGCGCCGCTGCTCGATGGGCAGCCGGCGCAGCCGCGCCATCGAGCCGTCGACATCGCGCGGGCCGGGTTCCACGCGCAAGCGCGCATCGAGCCAGTCCGGCAGGATCTCGGTGTCGAGCAGGCGCCGGAAGATACGCCGCATCGCCCGGCGCTCGCGGTCGCACGCATCACCGTCCGCGAGCGCGGCCGCGAGCATCACGTCGGCGATGGCGCCGCAGATGTCGTCTTCGGCGGGCGGCGGCACCGAGCTCGGACGCTCGCCGATGGGACGATACGCGGAGGGTCGCTGCAGCGACGGCGCCGCCATGCTGAGCGGTATGGTCTCGTCCGCTTCGCTCGTCTCGTCGGGTGCCGCGAGCTCGGCCTCCGGTTCCGCCATGAAGTAGAAATGTTAAGCCCGGCGGGAGCCCGGGTTCAATGGCGCGAACGTGAGCCCGGAAAATTGCGAGCGCCGCGCATGATCGGCCGGACTGGAACACCACGCGGGCAAGCATGGCCCCGTTCTTGCTCCCCATCCGGGTATGCGAAGCAGTGTAAAGAGTCTGCCCATTCCGGTCGCTCAAGCGCGCCACAACTTTGCCGACGTTCTCGCGCAGGCCCGCAACGGACAGCGCATCAAACTCACGCGACACGGCAAGAACGTCGCGTGGGTCGTGGGTGCGGCGGATCGCGACGTCCTGCGTCAGACCGCCACGAAACATCCGCGGTCCCGCAAGAAGTAGCTACGAGTTTTGTACAAACTTTGATCTGCCGGGGCGCGTTGTCGCAGCGTTGCGGTCGGTATGCTTTTGGTCGACCGCACGGTCGTGATCGCAGATCCGGATTCCACCGTGAGCGAGGCCTTGAGCCTCGAGCTGCGGCGGGAAGGTGCCCGCTGCTTCGTGGCGCCGGACGCGATGCGGGCGGCATGGGGCGCGCGCGAAACTCTGCCCGACGTGTTCGTCACCGAGCTCGAGCTGCCCGATCTCCCGGGGGAGGCGCTCCTCTCCGAGCTTCGTGGCTCGGCGGAGTGCGCCAAGGTGCCGGCGCTGGCGCTTGCGGCGAATCGCAATCTGCTCAGCCGCGTTCAGGCACGTCCCGACGGGTTCGAGAAATGCCTGCTCAAGCCGGTGCGGACGGCGGACGTCATCGATGCGATCTGCTCCATCGTGGACGGGCCGAAGACGGTGGATCCCTTCGTCATGCCGTCGCTCGACGAGATGTCCAATAGCCTCGCGCGGCACGATTACCGGCATTTGCTCGCGCTCCTGAACGTGAGCAGCCATTACCGGTACAGCGCTCTCTTGCGAGGCGAAGGGCCGGGGCTTCGGAGCGTCTGGACGTACGACCGAAAGTGGCCGTTCTCGGATCCCTTCCCGTTTCACGCGATGATCGAGGAAACACCCTGTGCCATCGTGCTGGAGGAACGACGCCCAGTCGTCGTCGAGGATGCGCTCACCGACCTTCCGCGTGGTCGCGCCCACCCCGACATGCGCGCCTTCGTGGGCGTTCCGCTCGCCCTGGGGGCGGCCGAGCCCAACGCCGTGCTTTGCCACTTCGACTCCGCGCCGAACCCTCCGGACGAGTCTGCGGCCGATCTCCTGACGAGGACCGCGCGCTTGTTTGCGTTCGCGCAGGGTCGTTCACCCAAGCCGGTTCGCTGAGCGCGCCGCACCGTTCGGCGCCGAGGCGACGGGGGAGGCGGAAAGCGCCCTCTTGGGGCAACTTGTCCCATCGCAGCGGGACGAAGCTGTGCCGTGAGGTCGGGGATGCCCCCTGCGCAGCCTGTTTTCGTGGTTGGCACGGCGGCTGCTTTTCGGACTGGCGGTGCCGTCATGACTTCATACGAGTGCGAGTCCATCGTCATTGACCCGCCGGGCGAAGCCGAGCGCGTCACGCCCGTCGTTCCGGGTCAGGTGCTCGGTGACCGCTACCGCGTCGACGAGCCGCTCGGAGCGGGTGGCATGGGCGTCGTCTGTCGTGCCACGCACATCGGGCTCGGAACGCCGGTCGCCATCAAGCTCATTCGCCCGGACTTCACTGCCGACGAGGAGTTCGTGCGACGCTTCCTCAACGAGGCGCGCCGCGCGGCGCTCCTGCGCAGCGAGCGGATCGCCCGTGTCCACGACGTCGGCCAGCTGGCGACCGGCGAGCCGTTTCTCGTGATGGAGCTGCTCGAAGGGCTCGAGCTCGGCGAGTACCTCGAGCAGCACGGCGCCCTCCCGACGGCCGATGCGGTGAACATCGCCATCCAGATCACCGAAGGGCTCGAAGAGGCCCACCGCAGCGGCATCGTGCATCGGGACATCAAGCCGGCGAATACCTTCCTCGTGCGCCGCACGGACGGGCGCTTCGCCGTAAAGATCCTGGATTTCGGCATCTCCAAGCAAATCGTCGAGGGCGTGACGACGCTGACCGACGCCCGCCAGAGCCTCGGCTCGCCCTGGTACATGTCGCCCGAGCAGATGCTCGACGCCGCCCACGTCGACGCGCGCAGTGATCTCTGGTCGCTCGGTGTCGTGCTGTACGAGATGCTCACGGGCCGCCGTCCCTTCGAAGGCGAGACCGTCCCGGAGGTGTGCGCCAAGGTGCTCGCGACTTCCGCGCCGCCGCTCTCCGAGCTCAGACCCGATCTCGCGCCCGAGCTCCAAGCGATCGTCGCGCGCTGCCTCGAAAAGGACCCGCTCGATCGCTTCCCCAACGCCGCGTCGCTGGGCGCCGCGCTCAGCGAGTACCTGACTCAGGGTACCGACCCGGTCGACGCGAGCGTGATTCCAACCGCTCATTTCGACATCAACGCCAGCGAGGGCTCGATCGCGCCCGTAGCGACCATGGGTGCGGTGCGCCGGCGGCGTCGCCATCTGGCGCAGGGGGTCGGCATCCTCGGTATCGCGGCAACGCTCGGCCTCGCCGCACTGGCCTTCGCCAAGCGCGCCGCCATCGCTTCACACCAGGGCGCCGCCCGGCTCCAAGCCGTGACCGCGACCGCAGCGCCTCCCGCGCCGGTGCCTTCGCCCGCGCCCGTGTCGAGTCCCGAAGTCGCGCCCGACACGGCCCCCAACTCGACCACTGCCTCTGACTCGGCCCCGGCCACTGTCTCTGATTCGGCCCCGGCTACTTCGTCAGACTCGGCCCCGGCCACTGCGTCAGACTCGCCCCCGGCCTCTAGCTCCGGCCCGGCCACTACCCCCGCTGCTGTCCCTGCCTCCACCTCTGCCCCAGCTGCGGAGTCCGCCCCGGCCCCGGCAACCCCCGCTCCAGCGGGCACCGCGCCGTCCCGCCCCTTCGAGCGGCCTCTGACCCCCGCCGAGATCGAGGCACGCAAGGCGCGCTACGCGCGATGGCTCGCCGACGAAGGCCTCACCCCGATCGAGTGAGCACCGCCGCACTGGGAGGAAACGTCATGAAACCGAACACCGTGGAATCCGAGCTACTCGAGCTCGAGCGACAGTACTGGCAAGCGATGCAGGATCGCGACGTGGCGGCGGCCGCCAACCTCACGGAGTTTCCCTGCATCGTCGCGGGCTCGAGCGGCAAGATGAGCGTCGACCGCCACGTCTTCGAGCAGATGATGCGAGACTCGAGCTATCACATTCGCAAGGTCGAGCTCGATCCGGATGCAGAAGTGCGTCTGCTGACGAACGACGTGGCCATCCTTGCGTACACGATGACCGAAGAGGTCTCCATCGACGGCAAGAAGGTCACGGTCGAGGCCGCTGAAGCATCGACGTGGGTGCGACGCAACGGGCAATGGCGTTGCGCGCTCCACACCGAGTCGATCCAAGGCGATCCCTGGGGGCGCGACCGTCTGCCCCCGAAAACGCCGACGAAGCGTCCCATTTCATGAGGTAAGCACCATGACACTCACGCTCACTGGACTCATCATCCTGCTTCTGATTGCCGGAGCCTGCGGCGCCATCGGCCGCGCGATCGGCGGCGGCACCGCGGGGGGCATCATCGTGTCGATCGCGGTCGGATTCGTGGGCGCCCTCCTGGGCTCGTTCATCGCCGGGTATTTCCGGATGCCGGATCTGCTCGTCGTCAGCGTCGATCATCACCCGTTCCCCATCCTGTGGTCGATCATCGGAGCCGCATTGTTCGTGGCCCTCATCCACCTGCTTTCGGGCAGCGGTCGCGCATGGCGCTACCGCTAGCGCCGCTCACACGACGAGGAAGGCTCATGGCATCGAGGAAGCTTTCGCCCGAGGCCGGAAAGCTCAACAATCCGCGCGTCCCGACGCACGCCGTCAATCGCCCGGTCGCCGACGACGAATATCAGCTCGACCAACGCAACACGGCAGATCAGGACGGCAACGCCGAGCAAGCGCGAAAGCCCCCGGCGGGGTCGTCCGCTTCTGCGCGGAGTCGCAAGAAGGGGGGCGATACGACCGATTGAGGTACCACGAGGTTTTGTGGCGTTTCGCGTCCCGATTGCCGCATGAAGTGCCTTGCGGCGTGTGATACCCTAAGGCGATGCCCAGCGAAGCCGAGGCTCGCAACGCCGAGCGCAAGCTCAGGGCCACTGCCCGGAGGGCCCGCATGACCATCGAGGTGGTGGCGCTCGGTCAGCGCAAACCGTCGCCGTACGCGGGTAGCACCGCTGACGAGAGGCTCGCGGCAGCCGTCCGATTGATCGAGCATCATCAGGCGCTTCGGGGCGGGTTTTCCACGCTTCCGCGCTCAGCGTGGCCTGGCGAGGTCGTGACGGCCGGTGAGGAGCTTGGCTAAGCTTCCGCAGGACTTTACGGACTTGCTGATCGAGCTCTGCGATGCGAACGCGGAGTTCTTACTGGTGGGCGGTTGGGCCGTGATCCTCTATGGTCACGTTCGCGCGACGGATGACATGGATGTCTTCGTCAGACCCTCGCCGAAGAATTCCGAACGCGTGTTCGCGGCACTCGAGGCCTTTGGCGCTCCACTTCGTGCGCACGCTGTCGCGCCAGGACATTTCGCACGAGAAGGAGATGCCTATCGCTTCGGCATCGCGCCGCTCAAGATCGAGGTGCTCACCAAGATCAGCGGCGTGTCGTTCGACACCGCCCTTCAAGGATCCAGGACTTTCGACCTCGACGGCTACGCAATCCCGTACATCGGCAAGGCAGCGCTCATCGCCAACAAGAAATCGACGGGACGACACAAGGACCTTGCGGATGTGGAGGAGCTCGAGCGCCTCGACGAAAAGTAGAGCTTCTGGAGGTTGGTCCGGGGCGAGGCGTAGCGCGTATGTTCTCGTTCCTTGCGAGTTTGGACGGCGTACCTCGGCACCATCTACTACCCGGCGCGAGCCAAAGCGCTGCGCCTCGTCGCGCACGAGCTCGAGTCCCCACCGCCGCACTG
>Ga0173480_10000497_pt1 | contig 13179 bp, 9 predicted proteins | sample NitcycUS209509C1_FD_122622 | JGI IMG/M metagenome (GOLD analysis project Ga0173480, IMG submission 122622) | Soil microbial communities from Arlington Agricultural Research Station in Wisconsin, USA - Nitrogen cycling UWRJ-S209-509C-1 (version... | ecosystem: Environmental > Terrestrial > Soil >... | reverse complement strand
GTAACCGCCGTGTCGAGCACGATGATCGGCACGCCGGCCGCCAGCGCTTCGAGCGGCGTCATGCCGAACCCTTCGTAATCGGAGCAGAAGATGAATGCCGATGCCTCGCGGTAGAGGGCCGAGAGCACGGCATCATCCACGTACGATCGCGCCTGAATCTGCTGCCGCACGTGACTCGCGGCGATCAATCGCTCGACATCGATGTACGGCAACGTGCGGTTCTCGCCGACGAGCTCGAGGCGGGCGCCGGCATGACGGCCCGCGAGCAGGCCGAAGCCCTCGAGCAGCTCCGGGATGTGCCGGCGATTGAAGATGGAGCCGGCATAGAGCACGAGCGGCGCGTCGGAGATCGGCCGTTCCGCCTCGTCTGATGTCGTCCAGCGGCCGAACGGATTGATACCGGCCAGCGTCGTCAGCCCGTGATAAATGACCTCGACCCGCTCCGGCTCCACCCCGAGGTGGCTGACGATCTCCCGCTTGGAGAAGTCGGAGAAGGTCAGCACGCGCGAAGCGCGGCGGGCGGAAAACCGGCTCATGACGCGCCGCTGCAATCCTTCGCGCCTGCCGAACCACTCCGGGTGGGCGGCAAACGAGACGTCGTGCACGCTCACGACCATCGGCCGCTTCGACACCAGCGGTCCGCTATAGGCGGGTGCGAAGATGACGTCCGCATCGACGGCATGTATGAGGCGCGGCAGCGTGAGCTGTTGCCAGAGCGTGCCGTGGCCCGGTGCCGTCACGACGGACACGTTGTCGGGCCGATCGCAGGAAGACGGCAGCGATTCCGGAGAGCAGAGCACGAACTCGTGCGCCGCTGCGGCGGGCAACCGGCTCCACGCTGTGAGCAGCGACGACAGGTAGCGGCCAACGCCTGTCGGTTTGGCAATCAGTTCACGCGCGTCGATCGCTATTCGCATGTGTCCGTTCTAGCGCGGGGGCTTTTCCACTCGTGGGCCGGGGCTTTAGCCCCGGCTGGGTCCCCTCGTGGGCCGGAGCTTTAGCTCCGGCTGGGAGCTTCACGCTGTCGTCTGGCAATCGCATCCGTATACGCCTGTCGCAGCACCGCGGCCGAGGCGGACCAATCGTAGGCACGTGCACGCAGCAATCCGGCCGCGCCCTGCGCGGCCGCATAGGCCGCATCGCCAATCACACGTTCGAGCGCGGCCGCGAGGGCACCTGGCTGTTCCGGGTCGAAGAGTATGCCTCCAGTGGCCACCACTTCGGGGAGGGCGCCACGTCGCGAGGCAATTACCGGAACCCCCGCCGACATGGCCGCCAGTGCCGGCAGTCCGAAGCCTTCGTCGAGCGATGGCAATACCAGCACCCGGGCGTCGGCATACAACTGCTCCTGGGCGGCGTCTGCGACGTACCCCAGATGGACGGCACGACCCGCCAAGGGTGGCGCCGCGAGGCGTGCCAGCCACGGCTCGGCATCGGCGGTCGCCTGGCCGGCGAGCACCAGTCGCGGGAGTGCGGGCATTCTCGTCAACAGCGTCTCGTACGCGTCGAGCAGTGCGCCGATGTTTTTGCGCGGTTCCAGTGTGCCGACGAACAGGATGGTGCCGGCGTCCGGCACGTTGGGCTTGCGTCCAAGTGTCCGCCATACCGGCGGACCAGGCGAACAGACGTAGATTTTCTCCGCACTGATGCCGAAGGTGTCGCTCACTAGACGCCGGGCGTGCTGGGTGGATGTGATGATCGCATGCGCGCGGCGGGCATGGTCGGCCGCCAGGGCCGGATAGTCGCGCCGGATCTCGGCGCGCGTGCGCTCGGGATGGCTGAGGAAGAACAGATCGTGAATCGTGACGATCTGCGCAGCGCGGCGGGCGGGCAGCAGCAGCGGGTGTGCCGAATGCGCGACGTCCGCGGCGCCGGCCAGGGTTTCGATGGACGGCCATTCGGCGCGATGCCAGAGGTAGTTCAGGACGCGAACCGGAATCCTGGTATCGACGACCGTGGCGCCGAGCTCGCTGCCAAGCGTGGGGGCTGGCCGGTCTTTCCAGGAGCTGGTAAACACGGCGACCGCATCCTCGGCGTAGGCAGCCGTATAGGCCTTGATGAGCTCGTGAATGTAGGCGCCGACGCCGGTTCGGGCGCGCAGCGCCGCCCGGTAGTCGACCAGAATCCTCATGTTTCGTCGGTATGATAACGTCAGCCGTTTGGGGCGGCCATGCGCAACGCTAAGCTGCGCCGCTGATCGGGCCGATACCGTTACCGGCCCGCCTCGCGGCGCGGCGTGATGGAGGAACCTGGTGAAGATCGCGGTTGTCGGGACTGGATATGTCGGGCTGGTGGCAGGGGCCTGCTTCGCGGAGAGCGGCAACGACGTCGTCTGCGTCGATAAGAACGCCGCCAAGATCCGCACGCTGAATGCCGGCAAGATGCCGATCTACGAGCCTGGCCTCGAGGAGATTGTCCGTCGCAATCGTCTGGAAGGGCGGCTCAGCTTCACCACGAATCTGACCAAGAGCGTCCGCGACGCCACCATCATCTTCATCGCCGTCGGCACGCCACAGGGCGAAGACGGTTCGGCCGATCTGACTCACGTGCTCGGCGTGGCGCGCGACGTCGCCCGGGCGATGAATGGTTACAAGGTCCTGGTCGACAAGAGCACCGTGCCGGTGGGCACCAGCGAGAAGGTGCGCGAGGCCGTCGCCAAGGAAACCAAACACCCGTTCAGCGTCGTCAGCAATCCCGAGTTCCTGAAGCAGGGCGCGGCCATCGAGGACTTCATGAAGCCGGATCGCGTCGTCATCGGCGCGGAGGATCCGAAGGCTACCGAGCTGATGCTGGAGCTGTACGCGCCGTTCACACGCACCGGTGCGCCGATCATGGTCATGGACTGCGCGAGCGCCGAGCTGGCGAAGTACGCGGCGAACGCCATGCTGGCGACGCGCATCTCGTTCATGAACGAAGTGGCCAACGTCTGCGAGCTCGTGGGTGCGGACGTCGATCACGTGCGCAAGGCGATTGGGTCCGACCGTCGCATCGGCACGTCGTTCCTGTTCCCTGGATGCGGCTACGGCGGCAGCTGCTTTCCGAAGGACGTGAAGGCGATGATGCGGTTCGCGGCGGAGAAGGATTACAACTTTGAAATCCTGTCGGCGGTCGAGAACGTCAACGCTTCGCAGAAGACGACGCTCTACACCAAGATGCGGAAGCATTTCGGCAGCCTGAAAGGCAAGACGATCGGCGTGTGGGGGCTGGCGTTCAAGCCGAGGACCGACGACATGCGCGAGGCGCCGTCAGTGCCGCTGATCGAGGCGCTGCTCGCTGCCGGCGCGACGGTGCTGGCGCACGATCCCGAGGCCACCAAGGTCGCCAAGGGCATCTTCGGCAATCGCGTGACCTTTACCGCCTCCAACTACGCGGCCATCAAGGGCGCGCACGCGCTGGCCATTGTCACGGAGTGGAATGAGTTTCGCCAGCCCGACTTTGCACGCATGAAGTCGCTGATGAAATCGCCGGTCGTCTTCGATGGCCGCAATCTGTTCACGCCAGAGCAAATGAAGCAGGACGGCTTCACCTACTACTCCATTGGCCGCCGCTGACTCGCGAACCGTCCTGGTGACCGGCGGCGCCGGTTACATCGGCAGTCACACGGCGAAGGCGCTGCGCCGCGCCGGGTACCAGACCGTCATCTACGACGATCTGTCGGCGGGGCATGGCGCGGCGACGCTCGGGGCGCCGCTGATTCAGGGCGACATCCGTGACGTGGATGCCGTGCGACGCGCCCTGCGCGATACCGGTGCGTCGGCGGTGATGCACTTTGCGGCATGGCTGATCGTGTCGGATTCGGTTGGCGATCCGGTCGGCTACTACCGCAACAACGTGGCCGGCACGCTGGGCACGCTCGAGGCGATGGCTGCCGAGAAGGTGTCGCGCTTCGTGTTCTCCTCGACGTGCGCGGTCTATGGCGAACCGGTGGAAACGCCGCTTCGCGAGTCGCACCCGACGTCGCCGATCAATGCCTACGGGCAGACCAAGCTGGCCATCGAGCATGCGCTGCCGCACTACGAGCGCGCCTACGGCGTGACGTCGATCCGGTTGCGGTATTTCAACGCCGCGGGCGCCGATCCCGACGGTGAATTGGGCGAGGATCACGCCCCCGAGATCCACGTCATTCCGCGGGCGTTCGACGCCGCCGGTGGTGGGGCGCCGCTGCTCATCTTCGGCGAGGATTACCCGACGCCGGACGGCACCTGTCTGCGCGACTACATTCACGTCGCCGATCTGGCCACTGCGCACGTGCTGGGGCTCAAGCGGCTCGAACAGGGCGGTGCGTCGGCGACGTACAACGTCGGTACGGAACGTCCTTCGTCCGTGCGCGAGGTGATTGCGGCCGTCGAGCGGGTGACGGGGCGCACGGTCAACCGCCAGTCGGCGCCGCGACGGGCAGGGGACCCGGCCATCCTCTACGCCTCAGCCGAGAAGATTCGCACCGAGCTCGGTTGGGTGCCGCAGTATGCGGAGCTCGAGACGATCGTGGCGCACGCGTGGCAGTGGCACTCGTCCCACCCGCGCGGGTACGACGATCGGCGCGTGTGAGACCCCGTCAGAAAAAGCGAATCGCAGCGATCGCAGAGATGCAGAGGGCCGCGGAGGCTCAGGGCCAGGATCGTCAAACAGCCGTGGCGTGAGCTGCTACGCATGACTGGCGGCCTTTGGCCGCCTGCATGGACCGAGAGACGCGCCAATCACAAACGCCTTCCGGATCACGCTGACGTTTGTGATCGGCCCGTCTCTCGTTCCATGGGCGTGAGCGCCGTCATGCGTAGCAGCCTCCGCGTCCTCCGCTCCTCAGCGTCCTCCGCGATAGGCGTTCGGCAAGCCTCGACCCCCTTGAAATCTTGGCGATCTTCGCCGGATCAGGTACCGTTTTAACCAGTGAACGCCTTCATCCGCCTGCTCCGATACGCGCGGCCGTATCGCGGCCGCCTGATACTGGCGCTGGGGGCGATGGTCGTCTACGGTGCTGCCTCGTACGGGCTCGTGCGGATGGTGGCGCCCATTCTCGATGCCGCGTTGCCACGGCAGGAGCGTCTCGCTCAGACCATCGGCATCATCCTCGCCCTCTACCTGACGAAGGGTATCGGCGCCTACGTCTCGAGCTACCTGATGACCGACGTCGGTCAGCGTGTGGTCCGCGACCTGCGCAGTCTGCTGTTCCGGCACATTCTCGGCCAGTCGGCCGCCTTTTTCTCGCAGCAGACCAGCGGCCGCCTGCTGTCGCGCATTACGAATGACGTCTCACAGGTGCAGCGCGCGGTCTCGGAAACGGTGGGCGATCTAGGCAGGGAAGGCATCGCGCTGTTCTGGTTCGCCTTCCTGCTCTTCCAGTATCACTCGCGCCTGGCGCTGTTCTGCCTGACCTCGGCGCCGCTCATCGTCTATCCGCTGGCGCGTCTGGGCCAACGGGTGCGTCGGTCGACGCGGCGCAGCCAGGAGGCGCTGGAGGAGATCACGCATATCAGTGCCGAAGCCTTCAACGGCCACCGCATCGTCAAGGCGTTCGGCGCCGAGGAGCGGGAGGCCACGGAGTTCGAACAGGCGTCGGCCCATCTGTATCGCACGAGCATGAAGGTCACGAGCGCACTGTCGGTGCTCCCGCCTTTGATGGAATTCATCGGCGGCGTGGCATTCGTGCTGGCGCTCTACTTCGGCAGCCGTGAGATTGGGGCCGGGCGGTTGACCACCGGTCAGTTCGTCTCGTTCGTGACGGCGTTGTTCATGATGTACACGCCGGCGAAGAAGCTGAGTCGCGTCAACGCCGATCTGCAGCAGGCGATGGCGGCGTCGGATCGCATCTTCGCCATGCTGGACACGCACACCGAGGTGAAGGAACGGCCAGACGCGCAGGCGCTGCCGGCGTTCCGGGGACGCATTGCGTTCGAGGAGGTGCACTTCGCCTATTCAGGCACCCCTCTTCCAGCGCTGCAGGGTCTGACGTTCGAGGTGGGCGCCGGCCAGACCATCGCCATCGTCGGGCGGAGCGGCGCCGGTAAGACCACCCTGGTGAATCTGCTGCCGCGCTTCTATGACGCGACCGGGGGGCGAATCCTCATTGACGGCCACGATGTGCGTGACGTGACGCTGGCATCGCTGCGCGGCCAGATCGGCATCGTCACACAGGAGACAGTGCTGTTCGACGACACCATTGCGGCCAACATCGCCTATGGAAGGCCGGCGGCGACGCCGGCGGAGATCGAAGCGGCCGCCCGCGCGGCGCACGCGCACGACTTCGTCATGGCGATGCCCGGCGGCTACGACACACGGATCGGCGAACGGGGACAGCGGCTATCCGGCGGTCAGCGGCAGCGGCTGGCGATTGCCCGCGCCATCCTCAGGAACTCGCCGATTCTCATTCTCGACGAGGCCACCTCGTCACTCGACAGCGAGTCGGAATTGCTGGTCCAGGATGCGCTGTCCACGTTGATGCTCAATCGCACGTCGTTTGTCATTGCCCATCGGCTGTCGACCGTGCGCCGGGCGGACCTCATTCTCGTCCTCGAGGGCGGTCGCATCGTCGAGCGGGGCCGCCACGAAGAACTGCTCGCCGCGGGCACCGCCTATGCGAGACTCTACGAGCTGCAGTTGCAGGAAGAAGAGACGTAGTTCGGACCCCTCTATGATCAAGTCGATGACCGGTTTTGCGTCGCTGACGCACGAAGACGAACGAGCGACTCTGGCCGTGACGGTCCGGACCGTCAACCATCGCTTTCTCGACGTGCAACTCCGGCTGCCGCAGTCGCTCGCCGACCTGGAGCCGCGCGTCCGCGCTATTCTGCAGAAGCGTCTGGGACGCGGGCGGGTGGAGCTCGGGATCTCGATGCAACTCCGGACGGCGACGACGCCATCGGTGGAGCTCAATCTCGACTTCATCAGCGCGCTGGCCGCTGCCGTCGAACAGGCGCGAGAGCGCGGACTGGTCAGCGGCGGACTGACGCCTGGCGACCTGCTGCGGCTGCCGCAAGCCATCTCAGTCCGGGAACGATCCGCGGAGGTGAATCCGGAGCTGGAAGCGCAGCTCGCGGCGAGCGTCGAAGCGGCCGTCGAAGAGGCCCTTGCCGATCTCGATGCCATGCGGATGCGCGAAGGCGATCACCTGCGCGCGGATCTCGATCGGCGGCGTGACCTGCTGGCCGGAGTGATCGAGAATCTGCAGGGTGCCGCGGATCGCGGCCGCTCCGGACTTCAGGAGCGGCTGCACGAGCGCATCCGCGAGCTGAGCGTCGAGCTGCCGGTCGATCAGGCGATGATTGCGCAGGAAGTAGTGCGAGTGGCCGGCCGGTCGGACATCAGCGAGGAAGTGACACGGTTCCGTGCACACCTGGCGCACTGGATGGCGCTGTCGGACGCCACCGAGCCGTGCGGCCGCAAGCTGGATTTCCTGCTTCAGGAGATGAACCGCGAGATCAATACCATCGGCTCCAAGGCCGATGGGCTGGATATTTCCGAGCTCATCATCTCGGCCAAGGCGGAGCTCGAGAAGATGCGGGAGCAGGTCCAGAATGTCGAGTAAAGGAGCGCGCGGCCTGCTGTTTATCGTGTCGGCGCCGTCCGGCACCGGCAAGACCACCCTGGTCGAGCGGCTGGTGCAATTTGTGCCGCGCCTCCACATGTCGCGCTCGTATACGTCCAGACGCGCCCGCGCCGGCGAACAGGACGGCGTGGACTATAATTTCATCAGCCAAGAACGGTTTCTCGCCATGATCGCCGAGGGGGCGTTCCTCGAGTGGGCGGACGTCTTCGGCAACTATTACGGCACCTGCGCCAACGACATCGACGCGCTGCTGGAGCGTGGGGATGACGTGGTGCTCGTCATCGACGTACAGGGCGCCCGGCAGGTCCGGAACCGCGGACTGGAGAACGTCGGCATCTTCGTGCTGCCGCCATCCTTGCCAGTGCTCGAACAGCGCCTGCGCGGACGCAGCAAGGACACCGAGGAGCAGGTGCGGCGACGGCTCGACACCGCATGCGAGGAGATCGGCGAGTTCGCGCTCTACGAGTACGTAGTCGTCAACGATTCTCTGGATGCCGCCGTCGAGCGGCTGGCGGCGATTGTGGGGGCCGAGCGTTCGAAGGTGAAGCGGATGCGGGCGACGGCCGAGAACATCATCGCGACGTTTCCAACGGCCTGTTCGGATGACGAGCCGGACGTGAAGAAATAGCCGGCAACGCCGCCTGGTAGGCGGAGGCCTTCAGGCCTCCGCGACGCGTGAAAGAGCAGCCCGACGCGCGGGCTGAGAGTGGGAGCCCGGCAACGCCGGGAATGCGAGGGGAGTCCCGGCAACGCCGGGCTGTGAAAGGGTAGAAAACGTGCAGCGCTCACCAAAGGAAAACCGTTTCGAGTTCGTCGTCATTGCCAGCGCCCGCGCGCACCAGCTGCTCCGTGGCGCGCAGCCGCGTGAGAGCGGCGAGAAGAAAGTGACGATCGCGCAGCGCGAAGTGCTGCGGCACAAGGTTCAGAAGCTGACCGAGGAGTCAGACACGTCGGTCTAGATGGCGTGCCATGCGCGGCGTCCGATGCTCCGGTTCATTGAGCATTGTGCATTGTGCATTGAGCATTTGACGTCCACCCCATGTCCCTGATTGCCCTCGGCGTCACCGGCGGCATCGGCGCCTACAAGGCCGTCGAGGTGTGTCGCGGACTGCAGCAGCAGGGTCACGACGTTGTCGCGATCATGACCCGCGCGGCCACGCGGTTCGTCACGCCACTCACGTTCGAAGCCATTACGCGGCGGCCGGTGATCACGTCGCAGTGGCGGCCGGGCGCCAATGCGGACATCGAGCACATCGCCATTGCCGACACCGCGGCGCTGCTGCTGGTCGCGCCGTGTACGGCGAACGTCATCGGCAAGTTCGCACATGGCATCGCCGACGATTTCCTGTCGTCGCTCTACCTCGCCACCACCGCGCCGGTGCTGATCGCGCCGGCGATGAACAGCAACATGCTCGCGCACGCCGCTGTACAGGCAAACCTGGCGGCGCTTCGTGCGCGAGGTGTGCAGTTCGTCGAACCCGGTGAGGGGTATCTCGCCTGTGGCTGGATCGGCAAGGGACGCCTTGCGGAGCCGGCGGATATCGTGCGTGCAGCCATGGCCGTCGTCGCAGGACCGGTGCGGACGCTCGATGGCGTGCGGGTGCTGGTTACCGCGGGACCGACGTACGAGGACATCGACCCGGTGCGCTACCTCGGCAACCGCTCGAGCGGCCGTATGGGGTTCGCGCTCGCCGCCGAGGCGCGACGTCGCGGCGCGCATGTGACGTTGATTGCGGGACCGGCCAAGGCGCCCGTGCCGGCGGTTGACGCCCTGGTCCGCGTCCGCAGTGCGGCCGAGATGCACGCCGCCGTCATGCAGGCGTCGGTGGATGTCGATGCCGTGATCATGGCCGCAGCCGTCGCCGACTACACCCCGTCGGACCGGGCTGTCACCAAAGTCGCGAAGAGCGACGGCCCGCTGACCCTGACGCTGACCCGCACGCGGGACATCCTGGCCGATCTCGGGGCACGCCGCGATGGGTCGACACGGCCGGTCCTGGTCGGATTCGCCGCCGAGACCGACGATCTCGTGCGCAAGGCGCGCGACAAGCGGGCCCGCAAACAGATCGATCTCGTTGTGGCGAACGACGTCTCCCAATCGGATCGCGGCTTCGACGTCGAGACGAATGCGGTGACGATTGTCGGGCCGGATGGCGAGGAGACGATTCCGGTGCAGCACAAGGATCGGATTGCCGCCGCGATCATCGATCGCATGGAGCCACTGCTGAAGGCCGTACGGCAGCCGGCGGCGGCGCGAGGTTGAGCGGTGAGATCGTTCCTGCTTCGCGACTCACCTGAGTTGATCTACGAGTCCCGGCTACGGTGGCCGGACCGCGCTGCGATGGCATCTGCGGCCGCTGGCCGCCAGCTCCGTGAGCTGGCTGAAGCCCTGGCCTTCTCGCGCGGTCAGGCGACGCATGTCGGCCTGACCTCCGCAGGGACTCGTAAATCAACTCAGGCGAGTCGCGAAACAGACACTCGAGTATCACGCTCATGAGCCGTGAACAGCTCGAAGCGCATCTGCAGTTCCTTGCGGAGCTTGGTGTCGAAGGATTCCGTCGCGAGCCGGAATGGCGCACGCGCGTCCTTCCCGACGCTACACCCGTAGGGCGGGGCCTTCCGACCCCGCCGGAAGAGACACCCGTACCCCTGGACCCGCCGGACGATGCACCCGTAGGGCGGGTCCCGCTCGACCGGCCGGACGATACGCTCGTAGGGCGGGTCCCCTTGGACCCGCCGACGACCTCCGTCGCCGTTTTCGCCAACGCCGCCGACGCTCTCGCCGCCGTGCGCGTCGACCTCGGCCCCGATTGTCAGCGCTGCAAGCTGCACACATTGGGACGGCGACAGGTTGTCTTCGGCGTCGGTAATCCCGAAGCCGATCTGATGTTCGTCGGCGAAGCCCCGGGCGCGGACGAGGACCTGCAGGGCGAGCCGTTCGTCGGCAAGGCCGGACAGCTGCTGACAAAGATCATCGAGGCGATCGGGTTGACGCGGGAGCAGGTCTACATCGCCAACGTCATCAAGTGCCGGCCGCCCGGCAATCGCAATCCCGAGCCCGACGAAGTGGAGCAGTGCGAGCCGTTTCTCTTCCGGCAGATCGACATCATCAAGCCGAAGGTCGTCGTCGCGCTCGGCAAGTTCGCGGCGCAGTCGTTACTGCGCACCGCCGACCCGATCACGCGCATCCGCGGTCGCGAGTACAAGTACCGCGACGCGATTCTGATGCCGACCTACCACCCGGCATTCCTGCTGCGAAATCCGTCCGCCAAGCGTGAGGTCTGGGAGGACATGAAGCGGGTGAGGGACATTCTGCAGGGTGGAACGTGAACAGGAAATTAGGAGGTAGGAGATGAGGAGATAGGGTGTACTGCGGCGAATGGTGCCAACGCGCCATCTCGTACGCCCATGTCCCACGCCCTTCCTCCTTCCTCCTTCCTCCTATCTCCTAACATCCTTCCTCCTGATCTTCCGCGCGAACGCTCGCGCGCGCGGTAAAGTGAAGACGTGCGTCTCGTGTCCGTCGCGGTTCCCGTTCCCTTCCTCGACGCGCTAACCTACAGCATCCCAGAACATCTGCCGGTTCCGGCCGTGGGCGCGCGCGTGCTCGTCGAAGTCGGCAGCCGCATCCGCACGGGCTGCGTCGTTGACATTGTCGACAGCGCTGCACCGGACGCGTCAAACGCCGACGCCACCCGCAACGTGAAGGCGATCGCCGAGATCGTCGACGCCGAGCCCTTTATTCCGCCGTCGGTGGCCGCATTGTGCCGCTGGGTGGCCGACTACTACCTCTGTGGTATCGGCGATGCGCTGGCCGCCGCCTTTCCGCCCGGCGCCCGGCACGTCGAGCGTCGTGCGAGCGGGAAGCGGAGCGCGTTCAAACTGCGCCGGGTCGCCGCGCTGACGACACACGGGATGTCGGCAGTGCAGGGACAACGCGAATCAGCGTCTCGTGCGGATGATGGCGCTGCTGCGGTTGCGGGCGCGATTCGACTGACGGAGAAGCAGCGGGAGGCGCTCGCCGCTCTCGAGATGGCTGCCGCCGGCCTGCCGGTGTCGGAGCTGCGCGAGAGAGGCGTCACGTCGGATGTGCTGTCCCGCCTGGCGACGAGGGGATTGGTGAGTATCCGCTCGGAAGAAGAGGAGCGCAGCCCGTTCGAGGATGTCACGGCAGCGATGGTACCGGCGTCGGTACCACGAACGCTCACCGTCGAACAGACGGCGGCGTTCGACTCGCTTGCCGCGCAATGCGACCGTCGCGCGTTTCACGTCGCCATGCTCCAGGGGGTGACAGGCAGCGGGAAGACCGAAATTTATCTGCGGCTCGCGCAACGCGTCTGTGCCGACGGCCGTCGCGTGCTTCTCATGGTGCCTGAGATCGCACTGACGCCTGCCGTGGTGCGCCTGTTCCGAGGCGCGTTCGGGGATCGCATCGCCATCCAGCACAGCGCGCTCTCGGACGGCGAGCGGCACGATCAGTGGCAGCGCATTCGCCGCGGCGAAGTGTCGGTGGTGGTGGGGACGCGGTCCGCCGTCTTTGCCCCGTTGGAGAACGTCGGCCTGATCATCGTCGACGAAGAGCACGACAGCTCCTACAAGCAGGAGGAGGCACCGCGCTATCACGGCCGCGACGTGGCGGTGGTGCGGGGAAGCCGCGAGCGGGCTCTCGTTGTTCTCGGGTCGGCAACGCCATCGCTCGAGACGGCGCAGAACGCCGCCGCCGGGAAGTATTCCGGTCTCGTGCTGCGACGACGCGTCCTCGATCGACCAATGGCAGCCGTCCGCATCATCAACATGCGCGACGAGTACGCGGCGGCCGGACCGGATGTGATCGTCAGTCAGCCGCTTCGCGAGGCCATCGAGGAACGACTGTCGCGTCGGGAACAGGTGGTCGTCCTGTTGAATCGACGCGGCTACGCCACGGCCGTGTTCTGCCGTCAGTGCGGCGACACGTTCGATTGCCCCAACTGCAGCATCTCGTTGACGGTGCACGTGTATCACCGTCACGGTGAGCGAGCGTCTGCAGGGACGACCGGCGCTCCAGCGTCTGCGGCGGCCGTCGAAGGGCGCGCGCGGTGTCACTACTGCAACTACTCGATGCGCATCCCGAGCCGGTGCCGGAAGTGTGCCGCGCCGTATCTGGAGCAGACCGGCTTCGGCACTGAAAAGGTCGAAGAGCAGCTTCGTGCGCTGTTTCCCGCCGCGCGGGTGGGACGGGTCGACCGTGATTCCGTACGCCGCAAAGGGGCGCTCACCTCGGTCCTGTCACGGTTCGGTAATGGCGAGCTCGACATCCTGGTCGGGACGCAGATGATTGCGAAAGGTCACGACTTCGGCCGCGTCACGCTCGTGGGCGTCATCTCCGCGGACGTCGGTCTGGCCATGGCCGACTTCCGGGCCGCCGAACGGACGTTTCAACTCATTACCCAGGTGGCCGGCCGCTCGGGACGCGGCGAGCGGGCTGGCGAGGCGATCGTGCAGACGCTCTACCCCGAGCACTACAGCATTCAGCTGGCCGCGCAGCAGGACTATGACGCGTTCTTCGCCAAGGAACTGCACTTCCGGAAAAGCATGCTGTATCCGCCGCTCGTAGCGATGGTCAACGTCATCGTCCGCGGCCGGACGCTGGAGGATGC
>Ga0173480_10000496_pt1 | contig 13192 bp, 9 predicted proteins | sample NitcycUS209509C1_FD_122622 | JGI IMG/M metagenome (GOLD analysis project Ga0173480, IMG submission 122622) | Soil microbial communities from Arlington Agricultural Research Station in Wisconsin, USA - Nitrogen cycling UWRJ-S209-509C-1 (version... | ecosystem: Environmental > Terrestrial > Soil >... | reverse complement strand
GATCCGCCGGAGGCGCTCAAGCTCGCGCTGGCTCGCCACGTCGCGAGCGGCAAAAACCAATACGCGCCGATGGCAGGCGTCCCCGCCTTGCGGGAGCGCATCGCCGTCGAGCTCGAGCGCTCCTACGGCCGGCGTGTCGATCCGGATCGAGAGCTCACGATCACGAGCGGCGCGACGGAAGCGATCTTCGACGCGATCGCCGCCGTCGTGCGACCCGGGGACGAGGTGATCGTGCTCGACCCCGCTTACGATTCCTACGAGCCCGCCGTGCTCCTGCAGGGCGGGCGTGCCGTGCACGTGCCGCTCCGCTCGCCGAGCTTCTCCGTCGATTGGCAGCGCGTCGCGGATGCGATCACGGAGCGGACACGGCTCCTCGCCATCAACTTCCCGCACAATCCGAGCGGCGCCGTGCTCGCGCCCGAGGACCTCGACACGTTGGCCGAAATCCTACGCGGCACGAAGGTGCTCCTGCTCTCGGACGAGGTGTACGAGCACATCGTCTTCGACGGCCGGAAGCACCAAAGCGTGCTCCGTCACGACGAGCTCTACGAAAAGAGCTTCGCCGTGAGCTCGTTCGGCAAGAGCTACCACGCGACCGGCTGGAAGATCGGCTGGGCCGCCGCGCCGCCCGCGCTCACGAGCGAGCTCCGCAAGGTGCACCAGTTCGTGACGTTCAGCACCTCGACGGCGGCGCAGCACGCGCTCGCCGACGTGCTCGCCGAAGAGCCGGCGCACCTAGGCGAGCTCGGCGCCTTCTACCAGCAAAAGCGCGACCGCTTCCGCGAGCTCGTGGCCGGCGTGAAGCTCACGCTGTTGCCCGTCGCGGGAGCCTATTTTCAGCTCGCCGACTACTCCGCCGTGAGCCGCGAGGACGACGTGACGTTCGCGCGGCGCCTGACGACCGAGCTCGGCGTCGCCGCGATCCCGCTCTCGCCGTTCTACGCCGAGCCGCCGGAGCAACGCCTCGTGCGCTTCTGCTTCTGCAAACGTGACGAGACGCTGGTCACCGCGGCCGAACGGCTGCGTCGCCTCGCGCCTTAGCCATCGCTCCGCACCGGCTCCGACGCGGGCGCTCCGAGCTCGGCGAGGATCAGATCGCGAAAGGCGACCGCGCGCCGCGGCAGATACCGCGCGGAGGGGTACACGAGGTGCCACGTCCCGCGGAAGCCCCGATAGCTCGGCAGGACCTCGACGAGCTCGCCGCGCGCGACACTCGGCGCCGCGAGGAAACTCGGCATCATCCCGACGCCGAGGCCGCACACGACCGCCTGGTGCACGAACACGAAGTCGTCGGCGGTGATGCGGCCGCGCACCTCCACCACCTCGTCGCCGCGGGGACCGGAGAGCAGCCATTGGGCACGACCCCGCTCGCCGCGAAAAATCACGCAATCGTGCGCCGAAAGCTCGGCGGGACGCGAGGGCGTGCCGCGCTTCGCCAGGTAGCGGGGCGACGCGTAGAGCGCGGAGTCGCGCGGGGCGAGGCGGCGTGCGACGAGGTTCGTATCCGTGATCTGCGCGGCGCGTAGCGCGAAGTCGACGCCCTCCGCCACGAGGTCGACGACGCGACTCGAGAGCAAGACGTCGACGTGCACGCCGGGGTGCTCCTCGACGAACCGGGCGACGAGCGGACCCAAGATCCAGACGCCCGCGTCGGAGGGGGCGGTGACGCGCACCGTGCCCTTGAGCGAGCCCTGCAGATCCGCGACCGCCGCTTGCGCGTCCTCGAGACCGGCGAGCGCGTGCGAGGCGCGCTCGTAGAAGAGCCGCCCCGCTTCGGTGAGCTCGACGCGGCGCGTGGAGCGACGCAGGAGCAGCACGCCGAGCTCCTCTTCGAACAGCGAGACCGAGCGACTGACCGACGACTTCGGCAGCTCGAGCGCCCGCGCCGCCGCGGTGAACCCTCCCTCTTCCACGACTTTCATGAACGTTGCCGCGCGGTTCAGGTCCATTGTTCGTAATTATAGAACAGTCTGTTCCAGAATCGACCACTAGTTCTAATCTGCGCAACGACCAAGATTCTTCCTCACCGGCAAGGCAATCCGCCGAACCGGCCGCCAAGGAGAATCAACATGTCCGTTTCAGCCGTTTCCCCCCTCGCTCAAACCGGTCGTGCTCCCGCCCCCGTCGCCCTCGCGACGCCCCGCTGGACGATCGACGCCTCCCACTCGCACGTCGGGTTCGCCGTCCGGCACCTGATGATCTCGAACGTGCGCGGCGAGTTCACGAAGCTCGAAGGCGCCGCGGGCTACGATCCGGCGCGCCCCGAGGCGACCACGGTCGACGTTTCGATCGACGTGGCCTCCGTCAACACGCGCGAGGAGAAGCGCGACGCCCACCTCCGGAGCGCCGACTTCTTCGATGTCGAGAACTACCCGACGATGCGCTTCGTTTCGACGAGCGCCCGCGAGCGCGGTGAAAATCTCGAGCTCAAGGGTGGGCTCACGATTCACGGCGTCACGCGCGAGGTCACGCTCAAGGTCGCGGACATCACGCCCCAGAGCAAGGACCCGTGGGGCAAGCTCCGCGTCGGCGCGACCGCCAGCACGAAGATCCGCCGCTCGGACTTCGGCATGCAGTGGAACGCCGCGCTCGAGACCGGCGGCGTCGTCGTCGGTGACGAGGTCACCATCACCCTCGAGGTGGAGCTCGTCAAAGAGTAAGGCCCCGCTCTCCGGGTGCGCGGGACGAATGGCGGCGTCCCGCGCTTCCCGGAATTCTCCGGGAAAAACCGCCAGTCCCGGGAGCATGGCAAACTGATGCTAGAAGGCCGGCCCGCCAATGCCCGGACCCTCCCCCGCCAGCACCGAAGCCGACAAAGAGCGCGCCGCCCTCGCGCTCTGCCGCGCGGTGGAATGCGCCGAGCGCGGCGTGACGTCGGAAGGCGTGCTCCTTTGCACGCCGGAAGACGTCGCGGCACTCGGCGCCGCGGCGGTGCGACGCGACCTCGACCGCGTGATGATGGGTGACCACGCCGACCTCGGCCTCGACGCGCTGCTCGTCACGGGCGTGCTCGATGCGCTCTTGCCGGAAGTGAAGGCGATGGTCGGCTTCGGCGACGGCGAGTGGCGCCACAAGGACGTGTGGAAGCACACGAAGCAGGTGGTGCTCCAGAGCGTGCCGCGCATCGAGGTGCGCTACGGCGCACTCTTTCACGACATCGGCAAGGTGCGCACGCGCAGCATTTCGCCCGACGGCGAGGTGCACTTCTTCGGCCACGCCGAGGTCGGCGCGCGCATGTTCGACAAGCTCGAGCGCCGCCAGCGCCTGTTCGCGGCCGACGAAGCACTCCGCAGCACGGTGCGCTTCCTGGTGCTCCACCACCTGCGCGCGAGCCAGTACGACGGCAAGTGGACGCCCAGCGCCATCCGCCGCTTCACGCGCGAGATGGGCGCGCACCTCGACGACCTTTTGTGCCTGTCGCGCGCCGACATCACGAACAAGCGCCCCGAAAAGAAGCGGCGCGGCATCGCCCTCATCGACGAGCTCGGCGAGAAAATCGGCGAGCTCGCGGCCGAGGACGCGAAGCAGCCGCCGCTCCCGACCGGCGTCGGCAACGAGCTCATGACGGCATTCTCCCTGCCTCCCTCGCGCCTCGTCGGCGACATCAAGCGCGCCCTCGAAGCCGCCATCGAATCCGGCGAGCTCGAGCCGCACATGGAGTCGGGCGAGTACGTCGACTTCGTCCGCGCGAATCGCGCAAGGTTCGGACTTTAGCCGCGGGCTCGCGCGGCATTTTTACCCGGGCCCGGCCCACAAGTCGGACCGCGGTCCCGTGCTCGCGAGTTGGCGCTTGCGTTCGCTACGAGCCGAAGCTGTAAACGACGTGACGTATCGTCCGCCGGCCGATCCATGCTGTTCACGTCGACCGCCTACCTCGTCTACCTGCCCGTGGTGCTGTTCCTGTACCACCGGCTGCAGCCGACCGGCCGGCGCACCATGCTGCTCCTGGCGAGCTGGCTTTTCTACGGCACTTACAACCCCTGGTTCATGTGGGTCATCCTGGGGACCACGAGCGTCGATTGGGTGGCAGCGGCGCAGATCGACAAGTCGACCGAGCAGTGGAAGCGTTCGGCGTGGCTCGGCGCGAGCATCACGTCGAACCTGGGGCTCCTGAGTTTTTTCAAGTACTCGGCGTTCGCGAGCGACAACTTGGGCCCGCTTTCGAGCGTCCTCGGTCTCGATCATTGGGCGTGGCGTGCCGCGCTTCCGCTCGGCATCAGCTTTCATACGTTCCAGGGCATCAGCTACGCCGTCGACGTCTACCGGCGCGAGCTCAAGCCCGTGCGTTCCTTCACCGAGTTCGCGCTTTTCGTCAGCTTCTTCCCGCAGCTCGTCGCCGGCCCGATCGTGCGAGCGCCGGAGTTCGTGCCGCAGGTGGATTGCCGCCGCGAAGCGACGGCCGAGGAAACGCGCCGTGGCATCGGCCTGATCCTCTACGGGATGCTCAAGAAGGTCTACGTCGCCGACGTCATGGCGCCGATCGTGAACGACGCCTACGCCAACCCGGGCCGCGTTTCCGGGGCCGGCCTCTTGTTCGCGACGCTCGCTTTCACGGTCCAGATCTACTGCGACTTCTCGGGCTACTCAGACATCGCGATCGGCTCGGCACGCCTGTTCGGCATCGTGCTGCCGGAGAACTTCCGCACTCCGTATCTCGCGACGAGCATCCGGGAGTTCTGGCAACGCTGGCACATGAGCCTGTCGCGCTGGCTGCGCGATTACCTCTACGTTCCGCTCGGCGGCAGTCGTCACGGAACGGCGCGCACGTACCTGAACCTGATGCTCACGATGGTACTCGGTGGCCTCTGGCACGGCTCCGGCTGGAATTGGGTCGTCTGGGGAACGATTCAGGGCGTGGTGATGTCGCTCGAACGTGCGAGCGGCTTGGATCGCGTGCCCGACATCGCGCCCGTGCGCCTCGCGCGCTGGTTGTTGACGTTCGTGATCACCATCACGTCTTGGGTCTTCTTTCGCTCACGCAGCATGAGCGAGGCGCTGGTCGTGCTCGACCGCATCGTCCATTTCAGCCCTGGTGAGGTTTCGCTCGACGCGCGTGTCGCGATCTCCGCCTGCGCCGGCCTCGCCGCCGTGTTGATCGGGAGCGGCCTCGGCCTTCGCGTGCGCTGGCTCGGCTGGATCGGAGCGCAGCCGGTCACGCTGCGCTGGCTCGCCTACGCGGGCGTCCTCGTGCTCGGGCTGACCTTCGCCGGCGTCACCAAGCAGGAGTTCATCTATTTTGCTTTCTGAGCGGGCTCGTTCCGTGGCTCGCGACGCCGGGATCCTCCTCGCGCTCGCGTGCGTGCTCGAGCTCGTTCTCCACCTCGTGGCCCCGCAATACGGGCACAAGGTCTTCGACTACGAGCTCACCGGCTCGTACCCCATCGCGCGCAACGCGGACGCCTCGCGCGGGACCCGCGTGTCGCCCGTGAAGGTGCCCGGCGTGCGACGCTGCTTGGCGCTCGGGGATTCCGTCACGTTCGGAACGGGGATGCCCGCCGAGCGCACGTGGCCGGCGCAGCTCGCGGAGCTCGTCCATGCGCGTGGCGCCGCTCGGGACGAGGTGCTGAACGCGGGAATCGAGGGCAGCTCGCTCGACGACCTCTTGTTCGCTTGGGACGAGCAGTGGCGGAGCTATTCACCCGACGTGGTGATCCTCGGTGTGACGGCCAACATGGTTTCCCTGGAAGCCATCGAGCGCGCCCCGGAGCTGCCAGCCAAAAAGGTTCATCACCCCAGTCGCGCCCGGCCGGGGGCCGAGCTGAAAATGCAGGCCAATCGCTGGTTTCACGAGCTTTACACGCCGAGCTTTGCGAGCACCGAGGTGCAGCGCGGGCTCTACTGGCTCGGGCGCCTGAACCACCAAGTTGACGTCCACTATCCCGCGGGACCGATGCTCGCTTACGGCTTGCTGCAAGGCGACCTGCCGAGAGAGCGCTCCACGCAAGCGTGGCAGCGCTTCGACCGAAGCCTCACCACGCTTGCCGAGCACGTCCGCGCCGCCGGGAGCGAGCTCATCGTCGTCTGGATGCCGCCGCGCTTCGAGCTCACCGATCGCGCCGCAGACAACGAGAAGTTCGTGCCGCGCCACCGGTTCACGTTGCGGCCGGTCGAGCACGTCGCGGCCTCTGCGAAGGCGGTCGGCGTGACGTTCGTGAGCGGCACTGATGCGCTGCGCGCCGAGCGTCGAGCGGCCGGCGCAGAGTCGGAGCCCGCGCTCTACATCCACTTCGACTACAACCATTTCGACGAGCGCGGCCACGCGGCGGTTGCGCGCGCCGTGCTCGCGTCACTGCGATGAGCGCAAGGTTCGGGCTGTAGGCGATCTCAAAGGACTGCCCGACGACCGCTGCCAGTGCCCGCACTGGGGCTACGTCATCAATGGCCGTGGTCATGAACGCCATGAACGATTACTTTCCGGCGCCGTAAACGAGGGCGCGCCGGAGCTTCGCGGCGGGTGAATGCTGCTCGAGCGCAATTCCCCCGTTCTTGCCGATCGAAACGCCAAGCTCGCGAAACACGGCGTCGAGGTCGACCGGCGAGCCGCGCTCGAGGTGCTCGGATTGCAAGCGTGCGAGTAAGGGCGTACCGAGAGCGGCGTCGGTGACTTCCGTGGCGCGGGCGAGGGTCCAGACTTCGGAGGAGAAGCCGCCGGCGGCGAGGACGGCGCGGACGCCGTCTTCGAGACCCTTGGCGCCGGAAGTGGTGCGGCGCATCTCGAGATCGGCGAGGAGGCAGAAGAGGCCGCCGCCCCAGTAGATGTCGGGGTAGCCGACCGGGTTCGCGAGGCCGCGGCGGGTGAGCGCGTCGAGGCCGCGGGGCATGTCGCGCAGGAACTCCGCCCACAAGTCCGCTTCGGTGCGCCAGCCGAGACGGGTGCGGATGAGGGGCTCGAAGTAGGTCGCGAGGCCCTCGTCGTACCACTTGCCCTCGCCGAGGTACGAGGGCGTTCCGGCGTGAAAGAGCTCATGAACGAGCACCCAATCGGCGTGAAGCTCGTCCTTCCCCGTGTGCTCGCCGACGTAGACGATGAGGCCGGGGCCGCTTTCCGGGAGCATCTTGCCGAAAGGGATCCCGTGTCGGTCCGGTACCGGGAGGAGCGCCACGAGCGTGCGCGGCTCGGGCGGCCGCTGAAAGAACGAAGCGACCCCGCGCGCGGCGTCCGTGACCCAGCGCTCGAGCTCGTCCGTCGAAAGGTCGAGCTTGCCGTCGAGCACGGCGAGGCGCACGGCCGCGTCACCGACCGTGATGTCGCGTGTCTCGCGTGCGCCGAACGTCGTGTACGTCGCCACCTTGAGCTCGTGGGACTCGACCAGGTACGCGCCATCGGCCAGGCGCTTGAGTCCCGATTCGACGTTCGGTGAGTCGAAGTGAACGCGGATCGGCGTGCCGTCTTCGGGCGGATCGGGAACGAGGAGGAAGCTCGAGGCGGGCGCGATGAGCGAGTGCCCGTAGCGCTCGGCGATCTCTTGATCCTTCGCGATCGATGCGAGCGCTTCGAGGTTGAACGCGTAGTGGAGCTCGGCCACGTCGGGCGCGGTCTTTTGCGCCGGAAACCGCCCGTCGGTCGGGCCACTGCGCACGAAGACGCCGAGCGACGACTCGGTCGGCACGAAGCCCGTGACGCCGCCGCCTTCGCAGCGAGCGTCGACGTGAAGCTCGAGCGGCTCCATCGACTCGGTGGCGACGTGATACTCGCACCGTCGCTCGCGGTACGCCGCCTTGGCCGGCGCCGCCTGGTGAGGCCCCGCGCTGCTCGCAGCCCGAAGGTGCGCGGACTTTGCCGCGCTACCGGGGACAGTCGGTCCGCACGACGCGCTCGCAAGCCACACCGCGAAGCACGCAAGCGAGCCTGCCAGCGCCCGCATCGCGCCTCACGGGGACGGAGCGGCGGGGCGAAACCCTCCCGCGAGCGCGCGTGACGCATACGGCAGCACGAGCCCCGGCAAGCCCTGCCGCGGCGCGAGGTGCCCCGCCAGCCCAAACAACAAGATCAGCGTTCGCTCGACGTAGAAGTAGCCGTCCGGATACTCGACGCTCTTCATCACCGCGCGGAGCCGGCCGCGCACCTGGCGAAAGCCCGAGAGCTTCTCCATGGCGTCGCGATCCAGCCGCGAAAAATCCGCGATTTTCGTGCTCGAAAGCACCTTCAGGTACTCGTGCCCGACGGCCTTCAAGAGCTCGCGATCGCCCGTCGCCGAGACGAAGCCCATGCGCTCCACGCCCTGCAGCACCAAGTCGTCGCTGCGCGAGAGCACGCCCTTCACGACCATCGTCATGCCCTCGGCGAGGGACGGCGTCACTTCCTCGACGGCGCCGTAGTCGAGCACGACGAGCGTCGGCCCCGGTCGCACCAAGAAGTTCCCAGGATGCGGATCGGCGTGGAAGACGCGCCGCCGGAGCAGCATGTCGAAGTAGCACTCGATGAGCAGCTTGCCGACCGCTTCCGGATCGATGCCGGCGGCCCGTTGACCCTCGACGTCGTTGATCTTCACGCCTTCTTCGAACGACATCGTGAGCACGCCGCCCGCCGTGAGCTCGTCGAAGAGCTCCGGGATCACCACGTCTTTTCGTCCCTCGAACACGTGGCGCAGGCGCTCCATGTTCTCGCGCTCGTGGGCGTAATCCGTCTCGCGCGCCAGCATTGCCTGCAGCTGATCGAGCATGCGCTCGACGCGCGCGATGGGAGCAAGCAGGCGGATCACCGGCAGCACCGAGCGCATGACGGCCAAATCCGCGGCGATCACGCGCTCGATGTTCGGGTAGCGCACCTTCACCGCCACGGGCCGCCCGTCGCGCGAGGTAGCTCGGTGCACCTGCGCGAGCGACGCCGCCGCTATTGGCATGCGCTCGAAGCTCCCGAAGCGCGACAGCGGGTCGGCGCCGAACGCCTCCGTAAGACGCCCCTCGATCTCCGCGAACGGGCGCGGCGGCACCTTGTCTTGCAGCTCCTCGAGCGCCTCCGGAAATGCGGGCGGCAAGAAGGTGCCGGTGACGCCGAGCACCTGGCCCATCTTGATGAACACTCCGCGCAGCGTCGAGAACCCGCGCACGAGCTGCCGCGCATTCTTTTTGTGCGCTCGCTCGAAGAGACGCATGCTCGCCGCTTTCGTGAGCACGAGCGACAGCGCGAACGTGAACCCGTAGGACGCGAACACCGTCCAAAACATCACGAGCGCGCGCAGCGACCGGAGCACGGCGCTAGCCTAGACGCGCGGTGGGCAAAGATCACGACCCGGCAAAAATGCCCCGTTGCGCCAAGCTTCGCGTTAATGCTTCGGCGGACGGTCGATGACCTCGGGCGGGGGGTACGTCACGATGGTGCGGGTGGGGGTCGGTAGCCGGCTCCGGAGCGCGTGGAGAACGCAATAGAAGTCGGGGAACGCGCACGTTGGCTCGGGCGGGGTCTCCAAAGGTTCGTCAGGCGCAACGTCGGGTGCATCCCCAGCCGCAGGCGAGCAAGCGGCAGCCTTCTTGACGGCTCTCACGATCGCTGCGTGACGGCGCAGCCGATGCTCGAGGTATTTGAGATGCGTCGTGAGGTCTCGTTCGTTCACGCGGAGCGCCCCGAGCACCTCGATGTGCATGCAGGCGCTCGCAAAGGTGGTCTGAAGGATGACGCAGGAGCCACCGGCGGCGCTCGCTCGGCACCGCTCGTCGTTGGCAGGCGGCATGACTCGGCAGTCCACCGACACCGGCTGGCGGACGGCCTCGATCGCCTCACGCACCGCCGCGAGCCGCACGGTCGTGACCTCAACCTCCTGCTCGAGCTCGGCCTTGTGCCACGCGCTGCTTCTGCCCCGAAACTCGGCGCGCACGAGACCGAGAAGCGGAACCGCGTCTGGCTCGGCGGCGCAGGCCGCGCGAGCACCGAGCACGAAGTCGACCGTGCTCGGGTCGACCCAACGGTCGACCAGGGGAAAGGTGCCCAAGATCAGCTGGCTTTCGGCGATGCAGCTCGAGATTTCGGCTTTGGGCGCGTCCTCGGGACGACGCCGCCCAGCGGGCGCGACGCAGTAGATCGCCGTCGGCGCCAGCGGCTGCTCCTCGAATCGCACGTGAGCTCCATCCGTCGCCGGCGTGCGGTGCAGCGTCCGAAGTCCGTATTGGACGTCGCTCCAGACGAGGAGCGTCTGCGGGTCGTTCGGACGACGCGCTGGGGCAAGCACCGCGCGCGCCTCGGTCGCGGTCGGCAGGCGCCACCCCTTCCCGAACGCCGCCGCGCACCACTCGCGCTCGATCGCCTTCTCGACGGGCCACAGCGTGCTGACGGGCAGCCCCCTCGGAACCTCCGCGAGGTCGTCGTCCAAATCCGGCACGCCGAACGCGAGCGCGAGGCAGCGCGGTGAGATCGCTTGCGTGACGGGCTCAGTCGGTCGCGGGTAGTAGCGCGACGGCTCGGGCCTCTCTCCGAAGTAGATCGGCCCCGCGAACACGAAGCTCCGACCGTTCGCAAAACCCAGCAGGGTGTCGTCCCAGCGCGGATCCGGCGCGGCGACGGGCGCGACGGGCGCGACGGGCCCCTGGGCCGGACCACACCCGAGGGCCAGCAGTCCTCCGAGGAGGCGTCTGCAAAATTTCTTCATTTGCTCACCCACATGTGTGCGGATGTGGGCTAGGGTGCGCACCGCCTGGAGGTAAGATGATTGAATTCAAGAAGTTAGGGTTGGTTTTCGGCGGGACGCTCGCCATGGCGTGCTCGAGCGGGGACGTGGGGACGGCGGGTACCGACCCCTCCACGGATTCGACGGGCACTACCGAGGAAGGAATCATTCGCTCGACGCAGCTCGGCGGACGCAACGAGGTGGTCCTCCTGCAAGTGAAGGCGTTCGTGAATGGCGGCCTCGTCACCCGCGGTTGCTCGGGCTCGTACTTCGCGCCACGCGTCGTGCTCACGGCCGCGCACTGCCTCGAGGGCGCCTGGGGGAACCAGGTGTTCGTGTACTTCGGCGACAACTACGAGGTCGAGAAGAACGAGCTCACGGTGCTCGGTGACACGCTCATCCCGCCGCCCCCCGGCTCGCCGTCGCACTGGGCGCAGGCGGACTCGTGGGAGCAGCACCCGAACTGGAACCCGGCCGTCAAAGCGCCGGACATGGCCGTCATCTATCTCGATCGCAAGCCGCCCTTCGACCCGCTCCCGCTCGCGCGCTTCCGCCTCGACAACGCGTGGAACGGTAAGACGGTCACGATCTCGGGCTGGGGCTACGGCCAGGCGACGGGTCCGACGACGGGCACCGGCTTCGGCATTCAGCGCACCGGTAAGCAGAAGATCATCGGCACGCCCACGGCCGCCGACTACCACCCGGACGATCCGAATCCCGGCATGCTGGATCCGGCCATTCGTCAGACGGTCATCAAGATGGACGGCACCCCGCCGAACTCGAACGGCTGCTTCGGCGACTCGGGTAGCCCGCTGATCGTGAACCAGTGGGGCCAGGACTACATCGCGGGCGTCGACTACTTCGGCGGCTTTTACTGCGAGGATTACTCGCTCCACGTCCGCATCGATCCGTTCCTCCCCTTCCTCGACAACGCGTACAAGAAGGGCGGCCAGGAGACGCTGATCCCGAAGTTCATGTGCCAGGCGCCGAACCAGAGCGGCACGCGCACGGCGTACTTCGGCTACGAAAACAAGAACGGCGTCGCCATCACGGTGCCCTACGGCACGAAGAACACGGCGGGCACGCTCGACCCGAAGAACTGGCGTCAATCGAAGTTCCCGCCCGGGAAGGTCGACTACGCGTTCGCCATCGACTTCGGCACCACGCAGACGCTCACGTACAAGCTCTCGCCGGACAACAGCCCGACGACGACGCTGACCGTCACCAAGAACTCGACGGCGTGCTCGGGAACGCAAGGGGCCGACGTGGTCGAGGCAGGAAATTACTGCCGCGGCGCCGCGCTCTCCGGCTGCCCGCAAGTCCCGCCGTTCAGCGAGTGCCTGCAGCAAACGCTGGACTTCAACAAGACGTTCAACGAGTACGTCCCTGACTGCAAGGACGAGCTCACGGCGTACGACGTTTGCTACGCGAACACGACGGGCGCTGGCTGGGTGTGCGACCCCGAGTACGCCCCGTACGCGCCCGATTGCGACGACGAGTTCAACACCTGGCTCACCTGCGCCGGCTTCCTCTGATTCGTCACCCCGGCGTCCTCTGACGCCACGCAACACGGAACCCCGTGCGCCTCGGTGCACGGGGTTTCGTCTTTTGTGACCGGCGACGCTAGGATTGAGACGTCGAGCGCCCGCGCGCCACGTCGGACACCACACGGAGCAGCGTTCCCGGCTCGACCGGCTTGGCGAGGTGTGCCTGGAAGCCCGCGTCGAGGGCGAGCTGCTGGGCTTCGGGGCCGCCGAATGCGGTCAACGCAATCGCCGGCAAGCGCTCCGAAGGATACTGCTTCCGCACGAGACGCACGAGCTCGTAGCCGTCGCCCATCGGAAGCCCGACGTCGCTCAACAGAAGATCCGGACAGGACAAGGCGATCTTCGACAACGCTTCGTCCGCGCTGTTGACCACGTCAACCTTGGCGCCCTGCTGCACCAGCAGCGCCGCTACCAAGTCGCTCCAATCCTCGTCGTCCTCGACGACGAGGATGCTGAGGTTCGCAAGCTTTCCGACGGGCATCGACCGCATCGACGAAGGCGGTGACGAGGCGAGTCGGTCCGTCAGCGGCGCGTGCAGGTCTCTGCTGCCGTCGAGCGGAAGACGGAGCTTGAAGGTGGCCCCCCGCCCCTCCCCCTCGCTGTGCGCGCTCACCTCGCCACGATGCGCGCTGACGATGTGTCGAACGAGCGCAAGACCCAGGCCGAGCCCCGAATGGCGACGGCTGGCCGTGCTGTCTTGTTGCTTGAAGCGATCGAAAACGTGGGGAAGAAACTCGGGGCTGATGCCCTTGCCGGAATCCGTCACCGTGAGCTCGAGCTCGTTCCTGGACGACGCGAGGTCGATGTGAATGAAACCGCCCGCCGGCGTGAATTTGGTCGCGTTGCTGAGAACGTTCCACACCGCCTGCTGCAGCCGATCGGCGTCCGCGTAGAGCTGGGTCGTGGTCGCGCGGTATTCCACGGCGACCGACACGCGCTTGGCATCTGCCGCCGGTTTCAGCGCGTCGATCGCCGCCTGCACCACGTCCACGAAATCGACGGGGGCGCGCTCGAGCTGCAGCTTGCCCGACATCACGCGCGTCG
>Ga0173480_10000495_pt1 | contig 13201 bp, 11 predicted proteins | sample NitcycUS209509C1_FD_122622 | JGI IMG/M metagenome (GOLD analysis project Ga0173480, IMG submission 122622) | Soil microbial communities from Arlington Agricultural Research Station in Wisconsin, USA - Nitrogen cycling UWRJ-S209-509C-1 (version... | ecosystem: Environmental > Terrestrial > Soil... | reverse complement strand
CCGCTCCGCGCTCGGGCTCGGAGGGCTGTCGGAGGGGCCTGGGCTCGTCGCCGGCGCGGCGCAGGCGGTGAGGGCCAGGAGAAGGGCGAACGGGGTCGCCGAGACGGTTATGCGGACGCGGGGAGCCATGGGTGATGCCGTTCCCTTTCACACGAGGGTGGTGACATCGCGAGTGGGCTGGTCGACCTGGCTCCCACCCGATCCTGGTGGATCGAGGGCGGATACAGTAGCGGGACTGCGCCGGCATCTCACCGGCTTCGCCATTTGCCCGTCCGCCTTTCGGGGACGGCACCCGTCGCTGCGTCTTCGGTTGAGGCCGATCCTAGCACGCGGCCCGGGGCGGTCAGTCGGGCCGCTCGACCTCGCCGAGGATCTCGGAGGCAGTGCGGTCGCGTTCCTCCCGGCTGCGCGTCGTGAGGTAGGCGTCGGTGGCGCCCTGACGCACATGGATCGCCGGCGCGCTCCGGGCGATGCCGTAAAGCCGCCCGACGTCGACTCGGGCATCGGTCCCCTCGCGTCCGAACGTCACCATCGCCGACTGATCGCGCTCATGAAGGACGAGTCGATCAGTCTCGCCGGCGGCCTCAGTCACGAAGCGCGCTTCGGCCTCCTGGCGAGACAGGTCGCGTGGGAGCAGACCGTAGCGCCACATCCGCAAAGCGACGTCCGAGATCGAGAGTCGCTCGAGGGCGCCCGGACTGCGATGCACGCTGATCGCTCCGCGGTCATGGTCGAGGCGCCCGCTGATCTCGAGATCGATCCCCTCGCCCACTGCGAGCGAGCGCGCGGGGGTCGGGCGGGGCGATCGACCGAAGACGGGGTAGCCGGCGAGCAGGCTGGCGAGGAGGAGCAGGGCCGCGCCGGCGAAAAGGATCGTCGGCGTCCACGATGCGGGAACGGTGATCGGTGGCTGGCGTCCGGCCGAGAACGCCCGCTCGGTCGGGACGTCGACCTGGATGGCCGCGAACCAATCGGAGGCGAGGACCGGCGCGAGGTCGAAGGTGTCGCGCTGGAAGAGGCCCTGGAGCCGGGCCGGGAGGGCGGTCGGCGGATGGGGCGACCGCAACACGATGGCGGCCCCGCCCTCCGGATCGGCGAAGTAGTACCACCACGCGGCGTCCGGCCCGTCGCAGGAGTTGGTGGCGCAGGCGGCGTAGGTCTCCGGCGAGACGATCCGGCCAGTGACGAGCACCTCGCCGCCCGCCTCCGCGTCACCGAGCTCCGACGGGACGAGCGCCTCGTCGGCGTCGCCTCCGCTCGCAGTCTCGTCAAGGTAGCGGCTGCCCTCGAGCGAGAAGCCCGACGGCAGCGGGCCGAGCGCGTCCTGCGCCTCGGCGGCCAGTGACTCGTCTTCGGTGAGCGTCCCCGTCAGTGTCCGGACGCGGAAGAATGCGTCGTTCAGCGGGCTGCGCACTAGGAGGCCGGTCTGCGGGTCCTTCGGATCGCGCGCGAGGTAGAAGAAGGTCCCCTGAGCCTGTCGGATTCTCCCCCCGGTCCCGGAATCGGCGGGAAGCTCGTAGTGGGTCGCCTCGAGGAGGGCGTCGAACTCGAACCAGATGCTTCCCTCTTCCAACCCGCCGTGAGTCGCAACCTCGGCGAGCGTGGTGTCCTGCACCTCCGGGCGCGACGCGAGAATCGCGGCCGTGTCGCGCGCGGACAATACGGCCGCCGTGGCGAAGGCGACGATGAGCAGCGGAACCGCGAAGCGCGCAAGCCACCGCAGCCCGACGAAGCTCAGCACTGAGCCGACGAACTGGCCGATCCCGTAGGCAATCGAGCCGACCAGGGCCCGGAGGTAGTGGATCATGGAGGCCGGCGCGCGCCATCGTGCCGACCGGCGACGTCCGGTCGGCGGACCCCGGCAGCCGAGGCGAACCTATGCCGGAACGGCCTCCTCCTGGGGCGCCTCCACCTGGCCGTAGAGGGCGGTCTCGCGCGTGGCGTCGGTGAGCATCGGGTCGAGCATCTTCTGGATCGCCAGCGTGTGTGTACAGCCGCCGGCCGACTCGAAGAGGTGGCAGTCGCAGTGCCACGCATCGGCGTCGAGAGTGACGAGGTGGGTGCCGTTGTCACCGGCGAAACTTGCACTGAACGCCTGGACCTTCACGCGGTCCGGCTCGTGAGCGTAGCGCATCGCCTTCTCGACCTTGCCGATCATGCTCGAATGCACGTCGCGGGTACCTCCATCGGCGCCGGTTGCCCCCGGCGCCCTACTTACGTGGCGCCGGTTGGGTCGGTTCCGGTGGCCCGGGCCAGCCGCTCCTTGAGCATCGCGAGCAGTGTAACCGGCGTCGGGTCGGTCTGGTAGAGGATGGCGAGGTAGACGCTCACGAGGTCGCCCCGGGCGACCGTTCCGAGCACCCGCGCCAGTGCGGAGGGACCCTCAGCCCAGACCTCCGCGCGGTTCGTGGCGCGCTCGCCGAGAAGCTCCTCGACGACCTGGTAACGCTCTGCCAGCGCTGCCGGCTCTCCGGGATCTCTGAGCTGGATGACGTAGAGCGCGTCCGACTGCTCGCGCGGATTGAGGCTGCCCTCGATCGCGTTGTGGTTCGCCTCCGGCATTGGCTCCCAGGCAGCCCACGCCTTGGCATTCTCGTTGAGCTGCGTCTTCCAGCGATGCGCGACGGCAGCCATCGTGCCGTGGCCATAGATGACCGGGATGCGCCCGAAGACCGACCAGGCCAGCTGCTTCGCCGAATTCGCGTCCGTGTCGACCGATGGACCGAGGCGCTCGAGGAGCGACTCGAGGGTCGCCACCACGGGACCGATGGGATCCGGACCGTCGATGAGCCCAAGGCGCGAGAACAGCTCGTGCACGAGACCGACGCCGAATCCGATGGCGGCCCGCGGCTGGCCCGCCAGCTTGTACTGCACGATGGGGATGCCCGCCTCGGCGGCGCCGGAGGCCAGCCGGCCGCCGGTGGTGATCGCGACGAGCGGCAGCCCGCGCTCTCGGGCCGCGGCGAAGCCTGAGAGCGTCTCGGCCGTCTCGCCCGAATGGCTGGCGGCAAGAACGAGCGTCCGGGGCCCAATGCCGGGCGGGAGGCCGTAGTCGCGGTGGACGAAGAGCGGCACGCGCAGTCGATCCCCCGCCGCGGCGGCCACGAGCTCGGCACCGATGGCCGAGCCGCCCATGGCCAGCACGGCGACCGAGTCGACGTCCTCGAGTGCCGCAGGCAGCTTGACGGCGGCGGCAAGACGCCGCGCCTGGGCCAGCTGGCGCGGCATCTCCGCCACGCGGCCCAGCATGTCCTCGGGATCGATCTTTCTCAGCGTTTCGGGGTCGTCGAGGGTGATCGCCTCCTCGAACAGCGGCGGTCGGGCTCCCTCGCCGTCGTCGGCGGGATCGGGACCCCCCGGCTCCTCGTCGGGATTCTTGTATCCGAAGTAGTCGCGGGCGTCCATCAGCTGAACAGCTCGATCACGAGGCTGCGGCGGCCGTCGGACGATCGGCGCCGGCAAGGTGTCGGCCCTCGGCGAGCAACGCCTCGACGTCCTCGGGTGAGCGGGCTTCGACGTAGACACGCAGCAGCGCCTCCGTCCCGCTGAAGCGAATGAGAAGCCATGACCCATCGCTGCGATAGAACTTGAACCCGTCGTTCGTCTCGAGCGTGACCCGCTCGACGACATCCTGGCCGGCGAGGCTGGTCGGCGCCTGGTCCGCAAGGCGCCCCAGCGTATCGGCCTTGATGGCGTCGTAGCCCTCGCGGGCGAAGCGAATGTCGATGCGGTTGTAGTAGGAGGGTCCGGCCAGTGCCTGGAGCTCGGCGAGGACCTCCGACGCCTTCTTCCCCTTCGTCAGCCAGAGGTCGAGGAGGAAGAGGCCGGAAGCGAGACCGTCGCGCTCGGGGATGTGCATCCCGAAGCCGAAGCCTCCCGACTCCTCCCCGCCGATGACGGCGTTGGTCTCGGTCATCTTCGGACCGACGAACTTGAAGCCGACGCCGGTCTCGTACGCCTGCGTTCCGAAGATCTCGGCGAGGCGCTTCGCCATGCTCGTGGTCGTGACGGTGTAGACCGCCGGGCCGACCTCGCCGCGGACGTCGAGCAGGTACCAGTAGAGCAGCCCGTAGACCTGGAGCTGGTTGACGAAGACCCCCTCCTCGGTCGCCATCCCGACCCGGTCGGCGTCGCCGTCGAACGCGATGCCGATGTCGCCTCCCCAGCGCGGGATCTCGCCCAGCCACTCGTCGATGTTGGGGCGAATCGGCTCGGGATTCACGCCTCCGAAGTACGGGTTCCGCTCGGTGTGCATCTCTCGGACGGTGAGGCGGCCATCGCCAAGGAGGCGGGTGTACCAGCCGGCCCCAGAGCCGTACAGGTTCTCGACGAGGACGCGGCGCTCCGCGGCGCGGATCCGGTCGAGGTCGACGATGCTCGCCAGCTGATCCCGGAAGCGGGGATATGCGTCGAACGTCTCGACCAGGCCCGCGGCGACCGCATCCTCGTAGTCACGCCGTGGCGGGCCCTCGTCCTCCGGATGGGTGTCCATCGTCGCTTCCATCGCGGCGAGCATCTCGGGAGCCGCCGCGCCGCCGGTATCTGCCTTCACCTTGAACCCGTTGTCGGTCCACGGGTTATGGCTCGCGGTGATCACGATGCCGGCTCCCGCATTGAGCTCACGGGTGAAGAAGCTGCCGACCTGGGTCGGCACCGCCTCCGGTGGCGAGAAGCTGCGGATGTCGTGCGCGGCGAGCACCTCGATGCAGGCGCGGGCGAAGTGCTCGGATGCGAATCGGCGATCGTGGCATACGACGACGCCCCGATCCGCGGCGCCCGTCTGCTGCAGATGCTCGGCGACTCCACGCGCGCAACGGCGCACGTTGTGGAACGTGTAGTCCTCGGCGATGGCGGCGCGCCAGCCGTCGGTTCCGAACCGGATCTTCGTCACTGGGCGGGCACTCGTCTGCGAGCTCTCGAGCGTGCGGCTCGATCCATGGTAGCCAGCCGCCGCTGCGGGCGCGACCCCTGCACGCAGGCGCTCGCTAGCCGGACGTCGCCCCGGCCCTCGCTGCGACGTCGTCGAGAGCCTCCTGGAGACGGGCGAGGAGCGGGCGAAGCGGCTCGCGCGGCCCCACGGCGATCGGTGGCGCTTCGACGACCTCCAGCCTGCAGAACGGCAACGGCACGATGTGGCGGTCCCAGCGGCCCGTCATCCGGAGCGCCGGCTCGGCCCGAACGGCCCATGGCTGGAGGTGCAGCCCGGACTCGCGGGCGACGATGAGCGCTCCCGGCTTCGCGCGCCGATACGGACCCACCGGCCCATCAGGGCTCACCCCCAGCGATGCGCCCTCCCGGCCGAGCCTTGCCAGCTCGCGGGCCAACCGCGCGCCCTCCGCTCGCTCGTTCTCGTCGGGCAGCGGGACCGAGCCCGCCCCGAGCGCCGCGAGCATGGCGTTCATCACGTCGCCGCGGAACGTGACCGTGCTGAAGCTAACGTGGCGCATGTGACGGCGCGTGCGGTGTGCCGCGATGGCCGCCGCCAGGTTGTATTCGTGCCAGAAGGCGAGGACGCACTGCGCCTCGGTCACCGAGCCGTGGATCCGGGCCGTCCGCGCGACGACGCGGACGTACAGCGCCATGGTGCGACCGAGGATCCCCGCAACCAGGCGCATCCGGCCCTCAGAGGTAACGGTCGCCGGCGGTTCGCGCGATCTCGTCGAGGACCGGCTTGATCTCCTCGGCCCGGTCACGGCTGCAGACGAGGAGCGCGTCGGGGGTGTCGACGATGATCACGTCCTCCAGGCCGACGGTGACGACTAGGCGGTCGCCGCCATGCACGAGGACGCGGTGGGAGTCGCGATCCAGGTGGCGTCCGCTGGCAACGAGGTCCTTCCCCTCTGCCGCCGAGAGCGCCTCGAGCAGCGCCGACCATGAACCGATGTCCGACCACCCGGCACGCAGCGGGACCACGGCCATCCGGCCCTCGGCCGCCGCCGGCTCGGCGATGCCAACGTCGATCGTCACCGCGGGAATCGACTCGAGGATGTCACGCACCTCCGACATCCACCCCGGTGTGCGGTTGAGGCCCTCGATGCGCTCAAGGACCGCCGAGAGCTCGGGCTGGAAGCGTTCGAGCGCCTGGCGGAAGGCGTAGACGCGCCACACGAAGATCCCGGCGTTCCAGTAATGGCCGCCCTCCTCGAGGAATCTCGCGGCGGTCGTTGCGTCGGGCTTCTCGACGAAGCGGTCGACGCTCGCCGTGTCCGACGATGCGTGCAGCGGCGCCCCGGCCCTGATGTAGCCGTATCCGGTCGCGGCGTGGGTCGGCACGATGCCGAGGGTGACGAGGTAGCCCCGCTCGGCCGCTCGAGCCGCCTCACGAAGCCCCTCCACGAAGGCCTCGTCATCGGCGACGAAGTGGTCGGCCGGGAGGACGAGCGCGACCTCGTCGCTCTCCCGTCGCGCGAGGACCGTGGCGAGCCCGGCGGCGACCGCCGTCGACCTCGCCAGTGGCTCGCCGAGCACGTTGTCGGGCGGCAGCTGCGGCAGCTGGTCCCGGGTGGCACGGACGTGGGCCTCGCTGGTGATGACATAGATGTCGTGCGGCCGCAGCAGGCCGCCCAGGCGCGCGACGGTCTGCTGCAGGAGGCTCGTGTCACCGGTGAGGGCGAGGAGCTGCTTCGGCGTTCCGCGCCGCGACAGGGGCCACAGCCGCGTGCCGGCCCCACCGGCCATCACGATCGCGAACATCAGGCGCCCGTCTCGCGCTCGAGCCGCTCGCCAAGCTCCAGTGTTCGGCGGTAGGCCGCCCAGACGGCGTCGGAGAAGACAGTGCGCAGGCGTCCCTTCTCGAGCTCGTAGATCGCCGCGGCGCTGGTCCCTCCGGGCGAGGTCACGGCGTTGCGCAGCTGGGCCGGATGGAGCTCCGACTGGCGCGCGAACTCAGCGGAGCCGACGAGGGTCTCGACGACGAGGTCGTGGGCAAGGTCGCGTGGGAATCCGAGGTGGACGCCCGCGTCGATGAGCGCCTCCATGACGGCAAAGAGGTACGTCGGTCCCGTGCCGGAGAGGGCGGTGGCCATCGCGACGAAGTCCTCGTCGTCGACTCGGCGTTCGTCGCCCAGGGCCTTCAGGACGGCGCGGGCGAGGTCGCGCTGGCGGGCGGTGCACGCCTCCGACGCGGTCCAGACGGTGATGCCGCGTCGGATCTGGCTCGGCGTATTCGGCATGGCACGGACGACGGCGGCGTGCTGGAGCCCTTCGACGAGCGTCCGGATCGTGGCGCCGGCAACGATCGACACGACGACCTGCCCGGGACCGATGCGGCCCCGGAGCTCGCGCATGACCCGGGCCAGCATCTGCGGCTTCACGGCCAGGACGAGCACCTCGGCCTCCACCAGCGCCTCGCGGTTGGCGGCGACGGCGCGGATCCCGTGCCGCTCGATCAGGGTCTCCCGCCGGTCGCGCCGTGGATGCGAGGCGAGGATCCCCGCAGGGTCCGCGCGGTTGGCGACGAGCCCGGCGATGATCGCCTCAGCCATGACGCCGGCACCGACGATTCCGACCCGCATCGATCGTCCGGCCATCACGCGTCCCCACGCGCCGGCTCGCCGACCGCCACCTCGTGCCCGCGGAGCGCTCGAGCCTGGTCGATTTCAAGTTCAGGCGCTCCCGAGCGCGCGAGGAGGTCGACGGCCGCGCCGCCGAGACGCCGAGCTTCCGTGACTCGGCCGAGATCCAGGAGCGCGCGGCCGAGGCCCAGCGTGGCAAGCCCCTGCTCACGCTCCGCCCCGACGTCTCTCGCCTCGTCGATCGCCTCCGCGAAGTAGCGCCGCGCGGTCGCCGCGTCGCCGGCGGCCGAACGCAGCTCACCGATCAGACGCGCCTGGCGGATGGCCTCGAGGTCGAGCCCGGCCCGCTCGTAGTGCCAGAGGGCGCGATGTGCCCAGACGTCGGCCGGCCACCAGGCCTCCGCGGCAATGGCCTGGTCCATGGCGCCTGCCGCGGCCGCAGCGGCGCGCGCGTGATCCTGCGTCCCTTCTGCCGCGAGGTACGCGTCGGCAAGTGGCCCGTGGCGGAGCGCCGCCGGCAGCTCTCGCAGCGCGGGAGGGCGGGACGACGGGACGGGACGCAGCCATCCCTGGATTCGCTCGATGGCGCGCCGGCCCGCGCCGGGCCGCGGCTCGCCCCAGTTCGGGGCTCGAGGCGCGCGCGGCTGCTGGGCGCCCATCCGAAGACTCAGCCCGCCGCGAGCCGCAGCTGCTCGACTCGGTCGACCCGCTCCCATGGCAGGTCGACGTCGGTCCGGCCGAAGTGCCCGTAGGCAGCGGTCTGCCGATAGATCGGACGACGAAGGTCGAGCTCGCGGATGATCGCGCCCGGCCGCAGGTCGAACGTGCGCTCGACGACGACGGCGAGGTCTGCGTCCGGCAGGACCCCGGTCCCCCAGGTCTGGACGTTCACGGCGAGCGGGTGCGCGACGCCGATGGCGTAGGCGAGCTGGAGCTCGCAGCGCTGAGCGAGGCCGGCGGCCACCATGTTCTTGGCCACGTAGCGCGCCATGTACGCGCCGGATCGGTCGACCTTCGTCGGGTCCTTGCCACTGAACGAGCCACCGCCGTGGCGGGCCATCCCGCCGTACGTATCGACGATGATCTTCCGACCGCTGAGACCGGAGTCGCCCATCGGCCCGCCGATGACGAACCGGCCGGTCGGGTTGACGAGATGGCGGGTATCGGCGTCGAGCAGCGCGGCCGGCACCGCCGCGTCGACGACATGCTCGCGCACGGCCGCCGCCAGGTCCTCGAGCGAGACATCCGGGTCGTGCTGGGTGCTGATGAGGACCGTGTGCACGCGTCGCGGACGCCCGTCACCGTCGTATTCAATGGTGACCTGGCTCTTTCCGTCGGGGCGGAGGAACGGCAGCGTGCCGTCCCGTCGCACCTCGGCCAGGCGCCGGGCCAGCCGATGGGCGAGGAGGATCGGCATCGGCATGAGCTCCTCCGACTCATCCGTCGCGTAGCCGAACATCATTCCCTGGTCGCCCGCGCCGAGCTCGTCGTCCTCCCGACCCTCGCGTGCTTCCAGGGCGTGATCGACGCCGCGCGCGATGTCGGGAGACTGCTCCTTGATCGCGGTCAGGGTGCCGCAGGTCTCCCAGTCGAAGCCGAGACGGCTGTCGGTATACCCGATCTCGCGGACGGTCCGCCGCACGACATCCTGGACGTCAACGTAATGGGTCGTCGACAGCTCGCCGAGGACCATGACGAGCCCCGTCGTAGTGGCCACCTCGACGGCGCAGCGCGCCTCGGGATCGTGGCCGATGACGTCGTCGAGGACCGCGTCGGCGACGGCGTCGCAGAGCTTGTCAGGATGGCCCTCGGTCACCGACTCCGAGGTGAAGAGGATGGGCGGCGCGACGTCTGGCATCGGTGCTCCGTGCGGATCGGGCTGGGGCTCCGAGTGTACCCGGTCGCGGGCCGGGATCGGGCGCCCGTGCCCGGTCGGTCAGCTCAGCTGACGGAGCCCGAGCCGATGGGCGAGCGCGGCCGCCTCACTGCGGCGTGCGACGCCGAGCTTGCCGAGAATATGGCTGACGTGGACGCCCGCCGTGCTCTCGGCCATGAACAGCTGGTCCCCGATCTGCCGGTTGCTGCGCCCGGCCGCCAGGAGGACGAGCACCTCGCGCTCGCGACGCGTGAGGCCCAGGCGATCGGCCGCGTCATCGGCGGTCTCGACGCCCTCGAGCCCGATCCCGGCCCGTCGCGCAAGGGCCTCCGTGGCGGCGCGGAGCGGGAAGGCTCCGAGCTCCGAAGCGATCGCGTGGGCTTCGATGAGCTCGGCCGCCCCATCCTCGCGACGCCGCTCCGCGAGATGGGCGATTGCGGCGCGGTGGAGCACCCACGCAAGCTCGTGCGGACGGCCGAGCGCGCGGCGGCCGTCCACCGCCGCTTCCCACGCTCCCCCGTCGGCTCGTCGTCGCGCCTGCTGCATGATGGCCGTGGCGAGATGGCGATCCGCGTCGAGCACGCGGGCGGGCCGAGGCACCATCTCGGCGATGCGGGCGAGATGCCGGTCGACGACCACCTCCAGCTCGTCGATCCGCTCGAGCGCCGCGATCTCTCGGCCGCGGTCGCGTGAGGTTCGCGCCGATTCCACCTCGGCGAGCTCTGCCCGAAGGCCGATGAGCATGAGGTTGCGGCCATCAGTGTCGAGCTCCGGCTCCACGAGGTCCTGGAGCGTCTGACGGATGCTCGTGCGCGCCTCGCGCGGCTGCCCGGAGGCGATCGCCAGCTCGGCGCGGCGGGCGGCGATGAGGTCGGGATCCGCGCCAACGATGCGCTCTCCGAGGACGTCGTAGGCAGCCACATCCTCCCGAGCGCCACGGATGTCCCCTCGGGTCGTTCGCAACCGGATTCTGTTCGAGAGGAGCCACCGCAGGGCGTAGCGGGTCGGGCCCGCGGCGATGGTCTCGTCGAGCAGCTCGCCGGCCGCGTCCCACTGTCCGAGCTCGTGAAGCGCGCGGGCGGCCTTCGACGCGAGCAGCCCGCCAAAGCGGGCGTCGGCGCCGAGCCGGTCGATGCGCTCGCGGGTCGAGATCGCGACCTCGTACGCCTCGGCGTGGCGGGCGCACTCGTCGAGCGCCCACCCGAGGCCGACGCCGGTGAGGAATATCGCGAGCGGATCGCGCAGCTCGATCGACTGCGCGTGCGCCTCGCGCAGGATCGCCACGCCACGCTCGAAGTCGGAGCGGCTGGCGAGATCGAGGCCGAGGGCATTGAGAGCGCGCGCCTCGGCGATCGGCGCGTCCACGGCGCGGGAGATGGCGAGGGCCGCCTCCGCGAGGGCGAGGGAATCCCCGTAGCGGCCACGGACCATGAGCGAGTGGGCGAGGTCGGCGACGACTCGTGCTCGCTCTCGCGTCGGCGGGTCGATCGGGATGAGGTCGGCGGCACGCTCGAGGGCCACGACGCCGGACTGCCAGTCGCCGGACTCGTTGAGGTACCAGGCGAGACGATGCTGTAGGACCCCCGCCCGCCGTGGGTCCTCGATCGGGTCGATCTCGGCGAGCGCCGTGCGGACGAGGTCGATCGAGCGCCTTGCATCGCCGGCCTGCGCCGAGGCCTCTGCCGCCTCCTCGAGGACTGTCGTCCACGCGATCCCGTCGGGGAGGGCGCCGGGATCGACCTTCGGCCAGAGCTCGAGCGCCAGGTCGAGGTAGGCGCGCGCGTCGGCGAAGGCGAAGCCGGTGGCGGCGGTCCGACCGGCCTCGAGGGCGGCCGGGAGCGCCTGCTCGAGGTCGTGAGCCATGAGCCAATGGTGAGCCAGGAGCGCGGCGGTCCCCGACGGGTCATCCAGCCGGACCTGGGCATCTGTCTCGATCGCCTGCGCGTAGGCGGCATGGAGGTGGGTTCGCTCCGATGGGAGGAGCTCCTCGTAGGCAGCCTCCTGCACGAGGGCATGGCGGAAGGCGTAGCCCGGCGTCTCGTCCGGGGCCGTCGGCACGAGGAGATGGTGGTCGACGGCTTCGCGTATCGCCTCGACCATTGCCGCTTCCGGAAGGTCGACGACGGCCGCGAGGATGCGGTGATGCACTCGCTCGCCGGCGACCGATGCCACACGCAGCGTTCGCTGCGTCTCCGGGGCGAGCTGGCGCAGCCGATCGTCCAGCGTGTCGCGCAGGCTGCGCGGCAGGCCCAGTCGCACGTCGCCAGCGGCGACGAGCTCCTCCACGAAGAACGGATTGCCACCGGATCGGTCGAGGACGGCTTCGACCACGGCGGGGTCGGGCTGCTCGCCCATGATCCCGGCCATCTGCTCGGTCAGCTCGGCCCTGCCGAACCCGCCGAGCTCGATGTCGTCGACGTTATGCAGGCGCTGCAGCTCGGCAAGGAGCGGGCGGAGCGCATGGCGGCGATGGAGCTCGTCGGATCGGTACGTCGCGACGCAGGCAACCGCGGCGTCGCGCATGCTCCGCACCAGGAAGCTGAGGAGGTCTCGCGTTGAAGCATCGGCCCAGTGGAGATCCTCGACGACGAGCAGGACGGTGGCGTCCTCGGACAGCCGCCTGACCAGGCCGAGGACGATCTCGAACAGCCGCGCCTGCGCTGCCGTCCCGGTGAGCGAGCCGTCGGGCCGGTTCGGTTCGGTCCGCGGCTCGATCGGGCCAAGGTCCGGCAGCAGCCGCGCGAGCTCTTGGCGGCCCGGGCCGATGAGCTCGTCGAGGCGCGCCTCCCCCAGCCCGCGGAGGAGGGGCCGCAGCGCTGCGACGAAGGGGGCGTACGGCAGGCCCGTCCCTCCGACCTGCAGGCAACCACCCACGAGGACGTGGGCGCCGCTCTCGCGCGCTCGGCCGGCGAACTCGGCCACGAGGCGGGTCTTGCCGATGCCGGCCTCGCCGGCGATGAGCCGCACCGTCGGGCGATGCTCGCCCGCCTCGTCGAGGGCTCGGCAGAGTCGGTCAAGCTCGGCCGTCCGGCCGACGAAGACCGGGCTGCTGACGCGGGGCATGGCGGCGATGATAGCCATCGGGTCTGCGCTGGATCGACCCGAGGGTCAGGCCGCGGCCGATTCGTCCCGGAGACGGCCCCGGGCGCGGCAGATGAGAGAGCGTGTGGCAAGCGGCGTTCGCCCGATGTACGCGGCGATCTCGGCGCCCGTGTATCCGTGGGCTGCGAGAAGGAGGGCCCGGCGCGCCGACGGAGGCAGCGCCGCGAGCCGTCCATGAACGTCGCGGGCCTCTTCGCGGTCGAGGAGCTCATCCTCCGGTGACGAGGCCACCTCGCGGCGGAGGAGCTCGTGAGCTCGGCGCGTGGCGACGCCCTCGCGACGGCCGCGGCTGGCGGCGAGGTTCGTTCCGACGCGGAACAGCCAGGCTCGGAGGTGGACCGGCTGGCGGCCGGCCGCGACCTCGGTCAGCAGCCTGAGGAAGGCCTCCTGGACCAGGTCGTCGGCGGCCGCCACGTCACGCGTGACACCGGTCATTCGGGTGCGCAGCGCGGCAGCGTGCTCGGCATACGCGGCGCCGACGCAGGCGCCGATGGCCACCGCGGCGACCGGTTCCCCCCGTGTGCCCCCCACACCCCGGTCACCGCTCGCCTCCCCCCGGGCCATCCCCATGGTGACAGGATGCCACTAAAGGTTCGCGGGATGCATCTGGAGAACCTTTATTTTTCGCGTGCGAGAGCAGCCGATTCCTAGGTGCCCGACTCCCACGACTCGGAGTACGCCTTCTGCTCCGGGGTCATGTCGTCCATCT
>Ga0173480_10000493_pt1 | contig 13208 bp, 15 predicted proteins | sample NitcycUS209509C1_FD_122622 | JGI IMG/M metagenome (GOLD analysis project Ga0173480, IMG submission 122622) | Soil microbial communities from Arlington Agricultural Research Station in Wisconsin, USA - Nitrogen cycling UWRJ-S209-509C-1 (version... | ecosystem: Environmental > Terrestrial > Soil... | reverse complement strand
CGTCGGGCTGAGATTTCGCGACGATGTCGGCGCCGATAATGCCGCTCGCGCCCGGACGATTGTCGAACACGACCTGCTGGCCAAAACGCTCGCCCAATTTTGCCGCGAGGAGCCGCCCCATCAAATCCGTCGAGCCGCCGGCCGGCAGGCCGACGATCATACGGATCGGGCGCTGCGGATACTCCTGGGCTGATGCGGACGCTGCCGCGATCGCGGCAAGTTTGCACACCATCACCGCTGTCCAGCGCAAATCAGGTTTCATGCGGCTCCTCCCGCGGCGGCTTGCGCGCCGGGCCTACTGTTTCTTGGCGCTGGCGCCGGCGGCGAGCAGTTTGTTCTTTTTCAGATTGCGCAACTCGGCCTGCCGGCGCTGAAAACACGCGAGGCATATCCAGCGCGTGGTGCCGATTTTGCGAAACTCGCCAGTCGTCCAGTGGCTGCCGGTGCTGCAGAAGCGTTTTTTGACTTCAGCGGTCGGGGGTTTCGCTTCAGGGGTCTTGGCTGCGGGGGTTTTAGCTTCCATAGCGCTAATAGTAACAGGCAATGGGCCTGCCTTCATCTGTGACCGCGGATATCGTCAGATGTTCGCTTCGATGTTGTCGATGAGCCGCGTCTTGCCGAGCCGTGCCGCCGCCAGCACTACCAGCCGGCGCTCGCCGTTGCGCGGCGGCTGCAGATCGCTTTGGCGGCGCACCGCGATGTAGTCGGGTTTCCAGCCGTGATGCGCGAGCCCGGCCATGACATCGAGCTCGATGCGCTGGTAATCGCGCGCGCCGTTCATGAGCTCGTCACGCGCGTGGCATAGCTGCTGGTAAAGCCGCGGCGCCTCGCCGCGCTCCTCGGGGGTCAGATAAGCATTGCGCGACGACAGCGCGAGGCCGTCTTCCGCGCGCACCGTCTCAGCCAAAATGATGTCGATCGGGAGTGCCAGCTGACGGACCATATTGGTGAGCACCAGGCACTGCTGGTAATCCTTCTTGCCGAAGATCGCGGAATGCGGCGATACCATATTGAAAAGCTTCAGCACGACGGTCGAAACGCCGCTGAAATGGCCGGGACGCACCGCACCGTCGAGTATGTGCTGCAAGTCGGACGGCTCGACTACATAGGTTTGCGGCTCGGGATAAATTTCCTTCTCGTCCGGTGCAAAGACAACGTCGACGCCGGCCGCGCGCAGCTTTTCGCAATCCGCCTCGAGCGTGCGCGGATACCGCTCGAAATCCTCGCGCGGGCCGAACTGAAGGCGATTGACGAAGATGCTGACCACCGTGCACGCGGCGCGCGGCTTCGCAATGTTGATGAGCTGGATGTGTCCGGCGTGCAGATTGCCCATCGTCGGCACGAACACGTTGTTCGGCTCGCGCTGCAGGCGCTCGCGCAAAGCGACGACGGAATGGATGACGTCCATGCGGAAAGCAGGACCGAGGAACCGGCCCGGATCAAGGGACGGCTATTCTAAACTAAACTTCGAAGCCCTCATGCCACTGCTGCCACGCGCAGGGCTAGTACGAATGCTCGGCGGCGGGAAAGGTCTTGGCTTTGACTTCCTTGACGTACGTCTCGACGGCCGCCTGGACGCTGCCCGCCCCCGCCAGATAGTTCTTGACGAAGCGGGCTTTCTTGCCGGGAAAAATATCGAGCATGTCGTGCAGCACGAGCACCTGCCCCGAGCAATCGACGCCCGCGCCGATGCCTATCGTCGGAATGCGCAGCGCGGCGGTGACGTCGCGCGCGACCGCGGAGGGCATCAGCTCGAGCACGAGCATGCCGGCGCCCGCATCCTGCACCATCTTCCCTTCCGTGATCAGGCGCTGCGCCGCGGAGTCGGTCTTGCCCTGGATGCGATAACCGCCGAGCGTATTGACCGATTGCGGCGTAAGCCCGAGGTGGCCGCACACGGGTATGCCGCGCGACGTCAGAAAATTAATCGTTTCCACCATGGTCTCGCCGCCTTCGAGCTTGACCATTTGAGCGCCGGCGGCCATCAACTGCGCCGCATTTCTGAACGCTTCGGCCGGGCTCACCTGAAAGCTGCCGAATGGCATGTCGGCGATGATCCACGCGCGCTTGCTGCCGCGGGCCACGCAGGCCGTATGGTAGGCGACGTCAGCGAGCGTCACCGGCAGCGTCGAGTCGTGACCCTGCAGCACCATGCCGAGCGAATCCCCGATCAGCAGCGTGTCGACGCCGGCGGCGTCGAGCACCGCCGCGAAGCTCGCGTCGTAGCACGTGAGCATCGTGATCTTGTCGCCATCCGCGACCATCTTGTTGAGCACCGTCAGGTTGATTCTCATCGCTTTCCTCATTCACCGAGGTTAAAGAACTCGCGCGCGCCGCGCATCGCCGCTATGCGCTGCAACAATAAATCGAAATCGGCCGGCGTGTCGACAAAATTCAGGCGCTCGGAATTCACGATGAGCACGGGCGCGGCATCATACTGGTAAAAGAAACGCGCGTAGGTTTCAGCCAGCCGCAGCAGATAATCCTCCGAGATCGCGCGCTCGTAGTTGACGGCCCGGCGCCTCACGCGCTCGATCAGGGTCTCGGTCGAGGCCTGCAGGTAGATCACGAGATCGGGCACCGCGGCCTGCGGCTTCATCTGCGCGTATATCTGCTGGTAAAGGCTCAATTCGTCGTCGTTCAGCGTGAGGCGCGCGAACAACGGGTCCTTGTCGAGCATGAAATCGGCGACCGTCGCGCGCCGGAACATATCAGCCTGCGACAAAGCCCTGATCTGCTGGATACGCTGGAACAGGAAAAACAATTGCGTCGGCAGCGCGTAACGGGACTGGTCTTCGTAAAAGCCCGGGAGGAACGGATTGGCCGCGGGATCCTCGAGCAGCGGCGTGCTGCCGCTCTTCTCCGCAAGCAGGCGCGCGAGACTGGTTTTGCCGGCGCCGATCGGTCCCTCGACGACGATATACCGGTACTTGTCCGGCAGTGACGTCATGCCGCGCCCCCCGCGAGCCGCGTGACGCCCTGGGGGTCGAGGCTGCGCAGCAATTCGCTGACGCGGCCGTGCCCGGGTATTTCACACAGCGGTGCGATCTCGGCGAGGGGCGCCAGCACGAACGCGCGCTCGTGCATGCGCGGATGCGGAATGGTGAGCCCGGATTCATTCACCTCAACATCGTCGTAGAGCAGCACGTCGAGATCGAGCGTGCGCGGCGCATTCGCAAACTGGCGCACGCGGCCGTGGTTCAATTCGATCGCCAGCAGCGCATCGAGCAGTTCGCGCGGGCTCAGTTCGGTGTCGACCGCCGCCACTGCATTGATGAAATCAGGCTGGTCCGCATAACCGACCGGTGCGGTGCGGTAAAGGGACGATTGCATCAGAAGTTGCGTGTCAGGCAACGTCGCTAGCGCGGCGAGGCCCGCCCGTACCTGCACGACGGGGTCTTCGAGATTGGCCCCGAGCGCGATGTAGGCAGTGACCGGCGTCATCAGCCGCCGGATTCGGTGGCCGCCGCAGCGGGCTTTTTCTTGCGCCGGGGCCGGCGCCGCTTCTTGCTCGCACCGGCGGTGTCTTTGATCAGCATGCCGGCACGCGTCGGCTCGTCCGCATGCTGGAACTTCTCCCACCACGCCCCCAGCTCGGGGTCGATCTCGCGGCTCGCGCAGCGCAACAGCAGGAAATCGAAGCCGGCGCGAAACCGCGGATGATCGAGCAGCTGCCACGGCCGGCGCCCGGCGCGGTTCAGAAAGCGCGCCTGCAATGCCCAGATGTCTTTCATGTCGGCGCCATAGCGGCGCGGAATGGCGAGCTTCTCCGCCTGCACCTGCAGCACCTGGTCCATCGCGTGGAACAGCGCGGGCATCGTATGCATGCCGCGCTTTTCTGCCGTCTTCCACGCCGCGAGCACCTCGTGCCATAGCAGCGATGCGAACAGGAAACCAGGCGATACGGTCTTGCCTTCGTTGATGCGCTTGTCCGTATTTTCGAGCGCTGCCATCACGAAGCGCTCACCCAGCGGCTGCTCGAGTATCACGTCGAGCAGCGGCAGCACGCCGTGGTGCAACCCTTCCTTGCGCAGGCGCCGCACTCCTTCCGCGACGTGCCCGGACAGGAGCAGCTTCATCATCTCGTCGAACACGCGCGCTTTGGGCACGTTGAGCAAGAGGCCTGCGAGCTCGCGGATGGGCTTACGCGTGCGCGTTTCGATTTCGAGGCCGCGCGCCGCTGCGAGCCGCACCGCGCGCAGCATGCGTATCGGGTCCTCGCGATAGCGCTGCGCGGGATCGCCGATCATGCGCAGCTTCTTTGCTTTGATGTCGGCGACGCCGTCGTGATAGTCGATGACCTCGCCGCGCACTGGATCGTAAAACATCGCATTGACGGTAAAGTCGCGGCGGCGCGCGTCGTCTTCCATGCTGCCGAACACGTTGTCGCGCAGGATGCGCCCGTGCTCGTCGGTCGAATGGTCGCCGGCGTCGGTCGCTTCGACACCGGCCACGCCGCGAAACGTGGAAACCTCTATCGTCTCCGCGCCGCACATCACATGCACGAGCCGGAAGCGCCGGCCGATGATGCGCGAGCGGCGGAAAATCGCGCGCACTTCCTCGGGCGTCGCGCCGGTGGCGACGTCATAATCCTTGGGGATGCCGCCAAGCAGCAGGTCGCGCACCGCGCCGCCGACGACATACGCGGGATGGCCGCGCTGCTGCAGCAGCTCGCAGGTCTTCAGTGCACAGCGGCTGACGTGATCGCTCGCGATGCGATGCGTTTTGAACGGTATGACCTTGGGCTGCGCGGACTTGAACAGCTTGCCCGAAAACACCCTGCCGAGAAAACGCCGGATCATTAAATCTCTGGCCCTGTAAGTCTAAGAGTGCCTGAAAAACAAATTGAGCGGCGCACCGCCAAGTGCGTCCGCTCGAATTTGTGCGCCGCTAATTATATAACGGGTATGAAATGGACATCCGCGCCATCGCCGAACGCGCGGATGCCGCAACCATAGAGTTCCGCCAGCCATTGCGTCCGCAGCAGCTCCGCCGCGGAGCCGGCCGCATATCTGCCATCGCCGTACAGCATCAATATTCGGTCGCAGCGCCCGGCAAACGTCAGATCGTGCAGCACGAGGGCGGCCGCCGCACCCGCCTCGCGCGTCGCCTGGCGCAGCAAGTCCAGCGTTTGCAGCTGATGGCGCAAATCGAGGTGCTGCAACGGCTCATCGAGCAGCATGAGCGGCGGATTCTGCGCCCACAACTGCGCGAGCCGCGCGCGCTGGCGCTCGCCGCCCGACAACGTGACGTAGGCTTGCGCTGCAAGCGGCGCGAGATCGAATGCGCCGAGTGCGCGCTCGACCGCGGCCTCGTCGTCCGCGTGCCAGCCGAACAGCGAGCGCGCGTGCGGATAACGGCCGAGCATCACGTAATCGCGCACGCTGCCCCAGAATTCCTGGTCCTCGCGCTGCAGCAGGATGCCCAGACTGCGGCCAAGTTCGCGCCGCGAGAAATCCGCGAGCGGACGGTCGTCGATCAGAATGCGGCCGGCCGCGGCCCGCGTGAGACCGGCTAAGCTGTGGAGCAGCGTTGTCTTGCCGCTCCCGTTGCAGCCCAGCACGCCCCACAGTTCGCCTGGTGCTAATTCCAGCGCGAGCTCGCGGCACAACACGCGCGCGCCGATTGCAATCGTGAGCCCCTGCGCGCGCAGCTTCATGGCCGGCGCGACAACAGGAACAATAGCGCGGGCACGCCCAGCAACGCGGTGAATACGCCCACCGGCAACTGTTGCGGCGCCCATACGGTGCGCGCGAACGTGTCGGCCAAGGTCACGAAGCTGCCGCCGACCAATGCGGACGCCGGCAATAACCAGCGATGGTCGTTGATGCCCGTGAGGCGCAGCGCGTGCGGCACCATGATGCCGACGAACCCGATGCTGCCGCCGAGCAGCACCGCGGCGACCGTCGCGAGAGCAGCGCCGAAATAGAGCGCCGCTTGCAGGCCGCCGACTGCGACTCCCAGCGCGCGCGCCTTCAACGCGCCCAGCGCAAGCGCGTTGAGGCTACCCGACCATATCGTGAAGGCGGCAACCACCAGCGCCAGCACGAGCCACGCCGTGCCGCTCGCATCCGCGTGCGACAGATCGCCCATCAGCCAGAACAGCATGCCGCGCAACTGCGCCTGCGGCGCCACCGTCAGCAAGAGGCTGATCACTGCGGTGAAACCCGCGGACAATACGACGCCGGTCAACAGGAGCCGATGCAGGTTCCAGTCGCCCGCGCGAAACGACAGCGCAAACACGATCGCGATGGCGCCAAGCGCACCGGCCAATGCCGCAACGTTGCTGCCGGCCACGCCTATCCCGAGCAACACCGCACCGAGCGCGCCGAGCGCCGCGCCGCCCGAAATGCCGAGAATGTAGGGATCGGCGAGCGGATTTCTGAGCAATACCTGCAGCAGCACGCCGGATGTTGCGAGCAAGCCTCCGCACGCGAATGCGGCGAGCACGCGTGGCAAGCGCAATTGCCAGATTACGTCGTCGACCACGCCCGGGACGGGCCTGACCAGCGCGTCGAACACCTGGCCGGTCGTGAGCGACAAGCTGCCGAAGAGCAAAGCGATAAATACGCTGCCCACCGCGATCAGCGCCAGCAGCACGATCAGCGGCACGCGCGACATTCAGACGAGACTCAAAATCGTCCAGCCATGGCGCCCGGCATGCGCGCGCAGGGTTTCATCGGGATCGACCGCAATGGGCTCGGTGACGCGCTCGAGCAGCGGCAGGTCGTTGAGCGAATCGCTGTAAAAGCGGCTATGCGCGAACGATTTCAGCGTTTGTCCGCGCGCCGCGAGCCACTGGTCGAGGCAGGCTATCTTGCCTTCGCGAAAGCACGGCGTGCCGATAACTTCGCCGGTGAATTCACCGCCGACGTGCGCCGGCTCGGTCGCTATCAGGTGCGCGATGCCGAATTCACGCGCGATCGGCGCTGTCACGAAGCTGTTGGTCGCGGTGACGATCGCGCACAGATCGCCGCGATGGCGCTCAATCAATTCGCGTGCGCGGGGGCGCATGATAGGCAGAATTTTTTTCTGCATGAATTCGGCGTGCCAATCGTCGAGCACGCGGCGCGGGTGGCGCGCGAGCGGCTTCAGCTGGAAATCGAGAAAAGCGTGAATGTCGAGCGTGCCGTCCTTGTACTGCTCGTAAAATTCGTTGTTGCGCGCTTCGTAGACTTCGCGGTCGAGCACGCCCTGCTCGATCAGGAACTGCGCCCATTCGAAATCGCTGTCGCCGGACAGCAGCGTGTTGTCGAGATCGAACAGCGTGAGATTCAAGCGCGAAACCTTTCGATTATGCGTTCAGCAGTTCGCGCAGCAGCGGCAGCGTAATCGCGCGCCGGCTGGCGAGCGAATAGCGGTCGAGCGCGTCGAGCAAGGCAAGCAGCGACGGCAGGTCGCGCTGCACGTGGCGCAGCAGATAGGCGACCACCTCCGAAGATAATTCGAAACCGCGCGCCTGCGCGTGGCGCCGCAGCGCCGCGACTTTTTCCTCTTCATTGAGCCCATGCACGCGGAACACGAGGCCTGCCCCCAGCCGCGTCATCAAGTCGGCGCGCAAGGCGAGCTGCGGGGGCGCCGCATTGCCGCTCGCGAGTAACGTGCCGTTCCCGGCCTTGATACGGTTGTGCAGATTGAAGAGTGCAATCTGCGCCTGCGGGTCCAACAGATGCACGTCATCGACCGCGAAAAATGCACCATCGGGTGCATCGTCGGCCGCGGCGAACTCGCGCGCGCCGGACTCGAAAAACGTCGCCGGCTTGCCAGCGGCCCGCGCGGCAGCGACCGCCGCGCGCAGCAGATGGCTGCGGCCACTGCCCGGCGCGCCCCACATATAAATGAACTGCTCGCTGCTCGCGCCGTGTGCCGTCGCATAGAGTGCGGCGACAAGTTCCTCGTTGCGGCCGGGCACGAAATTGTCGAGCGTGGGCGCCGGCGGCCGTGCGATATCGAGCACGAGTTGCTTCATGCGCGGCGCTTTGCAAGGGAGCGGTATAGGGTCATTTCGGGTAAAATCCGGGGCGCACCGGACATGAAGCACGGCATACAGCACACGGGAGCGTTATCTTACCCGACCCATCCGCTGTTTACGACCCGCGAGAGCGCACCTTGAGCACATCTGACGCATCCAAATCCCTGACTTATCGCGACGCGGGCGTCGACATCGACGCCGGCGATCAACTCGTCGAGAACATCAAACCGCATGCCAGAAAAACGATGCGCCCCGAAGTGCTCGCGGGCATCGGCGGCTTCGGCGCACTGTGCGCCATCCCCGCGAAATATCGCGAACCGGTACTGGTGTCGGGTACCGACGGCGTCGGCACCAAGCTCAAAGTCGCGTTCGAACTCAATCGGCATTCGACGATCGGCATCGATCTGGTCGCGATGAGCGTCAACGACATTCTCGTGCAGGGCGCGGAGCCGCTGTTTTTCCTCGACTACTTTGCGTGCGGCAAACTCGACGTCGCGACCGCCACCGAAGTCGTGAAGGGCATCGCCGACGGCTGCGCGCAGGCTGGTTGCGCATTGATCGGCGGCGAGACCGCGGAAATGCCCGGCATGTATCCGCCCGGCGAATACGATCTCGCCGGCTTTGCCGTCGGCGTCGTGGAAAAGAGCAAAATCATCGACGGCAAAAGCATTGCTGCCGGCGATGCGGTGATCGGGCTCGCGTCGAGCGGTGCGCACTCGAACGGCTATTCGCTGATCCGCCGCATCATTGCGCAGAAGAAAATCGACCTGTCGATGCAGCTCGACGGCAAACCGTTGAGCAACGCGATACTCGCGCCGACCCGCATTTACGTGAAACCGGTCCTGCAACTCATGGCGCGCGTGCCGGTCAAAGGTTTAGCGCACATCACGGGCGGCGGCATCGTCGACAACGTGCCGCGCATTCTGCCGGAGCAGTTGACCGCGCGGCTCACGCGCAAAAGCTGGCCGCAATCGGCGCTCTTCGCCTGGCTGCAGCGCGAAGGCAACGTAACCGACGACGAAATGCTGCGCGTGTTCAATTGCGGCATCGGCATGGTCATCGTCGTCGCGGCGCCGCACGCGAAGGAAACGATCGACGTGCTGCGCGCCGCGGGCGAAACGGCATGGCAGGTGGGTACTATCGACCAACGCACAAAGGACGAGGCGCAAACCATCGTCGCATGAAAAAAATCGTCATCCTGATCTCGGGGCGCGGCAGCAACATGCAGGCGATCCTCGAGGCGCGGCTGCCGCTTCAGGTCGCGGCGGTGATCAGCAATGACCCGCGCGCCAGCGGACTCGCGACAGCACAGAAACACGGCATCGCCACCCGCGTCGTCGACCACCGGCCGCATCGCGACCGCGCCGCGTTCGACAGCGCATTGAGCGCGGAAATCGACGCGCTCGCGCCGGACCTCGTGGTGCTCGCGGGCTTCATGCGCATCCTGACCGACGCGTTCGTCAACCACTACCGCGGCCGGCTGATCAATATTCATCCGTCGCTGCTGCCCGCATTTACTGGATTGCATACGCACCGGCGCGCGCTCGAAGCCGGCGTCAGGGTGCACGGCTGCACGGTGCATTTCGTGACACCTGAGCTCGATCACGGGCCGATCGTGATCCAGGCTGCAGTTCCTGTTTGCGACGGCGACAGCGAAGACAGCCTTGCCGCGCGCGTGCTCGCCGAGGAGCACCGCATCTATCCGCAGGCACTGCGCTGGTTCTGCGACGACCGCCTCGCGATCACGCCGGAGGGCATCGTTAAAGTGCACGCCGCGCGCGGCGCGAGCGGCGCCCTCGTCTCTCCGGCCGGCGACGCATGAAACTGCGCACGCTGTTTGGCCTGGTCGCGCTGGCGGCATGCGGCGCGGCAACTGCCGCGACAGCACCGTCCGCGGTCAAAGCGGGCTACGACGTCTACAAGGATGGCCTGCACATCGCGAGCGTCGACGAGAGCTACGAAAAAACCGGCGACCAATACAATATTGTCAGCGACAGCAATCCGGCGGGACTGCTCGCGCTGTTCGTGCGTACCAAAATCAAGGTGCAGAGCAGCGGCAGCGTCACCGCCGCAGGTCTGCAGCCCGATAAGCTCGATTACGGCCGGCTCGACGACGCGAGCAAGAACGTAAGCGCCGCCTTCGACTGGAGCGCGCGCGAACTCAACCTCACGTACGACGGCAAAAGCGAAACGCTGCCGCTGGTGCCCGGCATCCAGGACCGCCTCTCGGTCATGTACCAGTTCATGTTCCTGGCGCCGGAGAAAGTCCGGGCGCTCGAGTTCCCGATGACCAACGGCAAGAAGATCGAGAATTACCGCTATGAGCTCGCCGGCACGGAGGTCCTCGATACACCGCTCGGCAAATTGAAAACACTGCATCTCGTCAAGCATCGCGACCCCGGCGAAAACGGCACGGAAGTGTGGCTCGCGGCCGACCGCCGGATGTTTCCGGTCAAGCTCCTGATCCTGGAAAACGACGGCTCGAAATACGAGCAGGTCATCACGCGGCTCGACATCAAATGAAGTGTAGATGACCGACGAGAGGCTCATGCGCAAGCTCGGCTACTTCGTAGGGTTGTCGGTGCTGACGCACTTGTGGCTCATGTACGGTGTGCCGATCGAGATGCCGCGCTTCGAAGCGCCGCCGCGTGTGCTCGAAGCGCGCCTCCAGCCCGCGCCGCCGTTGCCGCCGGTAGTGCCGCGTGCGGAACCCGTCCCGGCGCATCCCGCGCCAAAACATGCTGCGCCGGTACACCGGCCGTCGGCTCCGCCCGTCATGACCTCGCAGTCGCCGTCCGCCGGACCGCCGATATACGCGCCTGAACCGCCGGTTGTCGCCGCACCGGTCGAAACCGCGCCGGCTGAAATTCCCGTCGCCGTAGCGCCAATAGTGCCGGAAGTCAAACCGGTTAAGACGCCACCCGCCCCGTCGCTCGCGCGGCGGCTGCCGCACAAGGGCGAGATTGCCTATGCGTTGTATTTGGGCAACGACCGTTTCAACGTCGGGCGCACGCTGCAAAGCTGGGAAATCAGCGGCGACCGTTACCGGCTCGCGAGCGTGTCTGAAACTACGGGACTCGCGTCGCTGTTCAGCCGCCAGCGCATGGCGTACGAAAGCCAGGGCCGCCTGACGCCCGCGGGCCTGCAACCCGACCGCTTCACGACCGAGAGGGTCCGCTCCGGCAAAAGCGAAAAAGCCGCCGCCGATTTCAACTGGGCTGGAGCGTCCGCCGCCATCGGCAATCCGTCACGCAGCGTCGCGTTGCCGGCCGGCGCGCAGGACATCGTGAGCTTCATGTACCAACTGGGGCTGGCGCCGTTGACGCCGGGCCGCATCGAGCTGCCGATTACCAACGGCTGGAAGCTCGAGCGTTACGAGCTCGAAATCGGCAGTGAAGAACTGCTCGAAACGCCGTTCGGCCCCGTGCGCGCGGTGCCGGTCAAGCAGCTGCGGCGCGCCGGGCAGGAAACCATCGAGCTGTGGCTCGCGCCCGCCTACCGCTGGCTGCCCGTGCGCATCCGTTTTTTCAACCGCGAGGGCGAGCCCTCCGGCGAGCAGCTCGTCACCGAGATTCGCGTCAGCGAAGATTGATTCAACTTCGCGCCTGATCAGCGCCGCAGGTCCCATTCAAGTCAGGCCACCTTTTGCCCTCCGCATCCCGCAAGCCCCACACCAAAAAAAACGCCGTGCAATCCAATTCCGCGTTGCAGCTGCTGCCCGCGGCAGAGGCGGCGCTGGTGCGGATTCTGCCGATGACCCAGCCGGCCGACGCAGAGCTGCACCGCTTTTTCCGCGCGCACCCTGACTTAGGCAAGCAAGACCGGCAATTCATCGCCGAAACGGTGTTCGGTATTTTGCGCCGGCGGATCGGCTTCGAATTCCACACCGGCGCCGCCACGCCGCGCCGCCTGCTGCTCGCTTACCTGAATCGCGTGCAGGGCATGAGCCTGCGCCAGCTCGAGCCGCTGATCGGAAAGGACGACGCGCAGTGGGCGGCCGGGCTGAAAGCGCGGCACGAAACCGATGCGCCGCTTTACGTCAAAGCCGAATTGCCGGAATGGCTGACCACGATGCTTTTGCAAGACATGGCGGGCGACGAGATTCTTGCGCTCGGCCGCGCGCTGCAGCAACCGGCGCCGCTCGACCTGCGCGTGAATGCGCTGACTGCCGATCGCGACAAGGTGATGCAGCAGCTCGCGATAGAAGGCCTCAAAGTTCAGCCGACGCCTTATTCGCCGCTCGGCATTCGTATCGACGGCAATCCCGCGCTGGGCCGCAACGCGCTCTTCACCAGCGGGCGCATCGAAATCCAGGACGAAGGCAGCCAGCTCCTCGCCTATCTCGTGGCGCCGAAACGGCGCGAAATGGTCGTCGATTTTTGCGCGGGCGCCGGCGGCAAGACGCTCGCGCTCGGCGCATTAATGCAATCGCAGGGCAGGCTCTACGCGTTCGACGTGAGCGAGTCGCGCCTGAACAAGATGAAGCCGCGGCTCGCGCGCTCGGGCCTGTCGAACGTGCACCCGCAGCTGCTCGTCAACGAGAACGACATCAAGGTGAAGCGCCTTGCCAGTAAGATCGACTGCGTACTGGTCGATGCGCCGTGCAGCGGTTTCGGCACTTTGCGGCGCAATCCCGACCTCAAATGGCGGCAGACTGAAAGCGGCATCGCAGAGCTCGCCGCCAAGCAGTCGCGCATACTCGCGGCGGCGGCGGCGCTGGTCAAACCCGGCGGCCGCGTGGTTTATGCGACGTGCAGCTTCGTGCGCGCCGAAAACCAGGACGTCGTGGCGGCGTTTCTCGCCGCTCATCCGCAATTCACGCTGTTGCCGGCCAACCAGGCCCTCGCGCAAACCCGCATCCCGCTCGATACCGGCGATTTTCTGCAACTGTATCCGCACCGCCACGGCTGCGACGGCTTCTTTGCCGCGGTACTCGAGCGCGCCTCGTAGAAATTTCCCCACTAGTCCCCACGACCGTCAACGCGCACCGCGCATTGCCGTTGAGTAGGCATGTCGATGCGAATGCTGACCGCCGTGTTGTCTTGGCTCGCCGCGGGTGCTGCGAGTGCGTTTCAGCCCGCGCTTCCGGTGGTGCCGTTTGCGGCCACCGGCACCGTGCAATATGCTTTCACCCATGACGATCACGCGGATGAAATGATCATCGCCGCGGTCGAGGCCGCGCGCCACCAGGTGTTAGTGCAGGCCTATAGCGTGACGCATCGACGCATCGCGGACG
>Ga0173480_10000492_pt1 | contig 13219 bp, 14 predicted proteins | sample NitcycUS209509C1_FD_122622 | JGI IMG/M metagenome (GOLD analysis project Ga0173480, IMG submission 122622) | Soil microbial communities from Arlington Agricultural Research Station in Wisconsin, USA - Nitrogen cycling UWRJ-S209-509C-1 (version... | ecosystem: Environmental > Terrestrial > Soil... | reverse complement strand
TCAACGCCCGGCACGTCGAGTGGGCGAATCACGGCGGGCAGTACCTCAGCCGGGTATCGGAGTTCGATGTCTGGGTGGCCCCGTACCGGGACACCTCCTTCAATCGGGCAAAGTTCCCCACGAAGGCGCTGGAGGCGGGCTTCCTCGGCATCCCCCTCATCGCCTCCGACATCGCGCCGTACCGGGCATGGACGGAGGGCCGGGGGCCGGAGGAGACCGGCGTCATCCTGGTCCGGCACGATCACGAGTGGGGCCGCTGGGTGCGCCTGCTGGCATCGTCCCCGCACTGGCGGGCGGAGCTGGGCCGGGCCGGGCGGAGCTGGGCGGCGCGCTACGCGTTGCAGGGCCTGGGGCAGACGTGGGCCGGTGTCGTAGGATGAACACCGTTCACACCGAGGGGGAGAGATGATCGAGGGCATGAAGGTGGTGGCCTGGACGCCGTACGGCCGCCGGGAGACGGTGTCGATCCTGGCCCGGTACATGGACCGGGACCACGCGCGCGGGGTGGTCGATGAGTGGTGGCTGTGCCTCAACACCGACGCCGACCAGATCGAAGACCTGCGGTACGCGTACGCGCTGGCGCGGCGCTTCCCGTGGATCAAGATCCAGGAGCGCCCGGCCGGGCTCCCCCGGCTCCACCCGAAGCAGCGCAACACCGGCTACTTCGTGCGGTACATGACCGACCCGGACGCCGTCTTCGTGCGCCTGGACGACGACATCGTCTACGTCCACGACAACGCGGTGGACCGGCTGGTCCGGCACAAGCTGAGCACGCCGGGCAGCGTGGCGTCGTTCCCGATCATGTGGAACAACGCCATCGTCTCCTGGTTCCTCCAGCAAGCCGGCGTCATCCCGGCGGCCGGCACCCAGGACGCGGAGACGGACGGCTACCGCTGGCCCCGCGTCGGCGGCCCGTATTGCATGGACCCGGTGGGGTGGGCTGACGGGCGCTTCGCGGTCCAGCTCCACCGTCTCCTGCTGGACCGCATCGGTGCCAACCGGGTGGAGGAGTGCTTCCTCTACCAGGACTTCCCGCTTCAGCTCGGGATGCAGTTCTCCGTCTCCACCTTCGCGGCGCTGGGCGCGATGTACGCGGAGCTGGAGGAGCCGGGCGTCCTCGTCCCGTACGAGGAGGAGAGCTGGCACACGATCCACCAGCCCCGCAAGATCGGTCAGCCCAACATGATCGTGGGGGACGCGCTGGTCAGCCACTACACGTTCTTCCCGCAGAAGCAGATCGTCCAGTCCACCGACGTGCTGGCGCGCTACCGCGCGCTGGCGACCGAACTGTAGAGGAGAAGGCCCATGCAGCCGAAGCACGATGACACCGTCCGGGTGAACGTGGGGGCGATCATCGATCAGATCCACACTCGGTACTCCAAGCAGATCGCCACGCTGGTCCAGGAGAACGCGGAGGTGGCGGCGGCGAACGACCAGCTCGTCCAGCAGGTGGCGGAGCTGGAGGCGCGGTTGGCGGCCCAGCGCGACAGCGGCCAGATCCTCGGTGAGACGCTGGTGGTGCCGGACGACGGTATGGGCTGGCCCGACCACCAGTGATCATCCGCTGACGCCCCGTCGAAGATTCTTCGGCGGGGCGTTTGCATGGGCGGGGGTCTCTGTGTAAGCTATACACAAGGCACCCGACGAAAGAGGTCAGAGATGAACAAGGCACAGCGCACGGCGGCGGACAAGGCGTACGGCCAGGAGAAGTCCCGCAACCTCTTCGGTGCGATGGGCGAGTGGCTGGCCCAGGAGGCGGCTCGGAAGGCCGGCGCGAAGACGAAGTGATCGACCGGGAGGGCTTCGGCCCTCCCTCCGCCCCGCTAGCTCAACGGCAGAGCACTCCCGACATTCGAGGGAGGGTTCCGGGTTCGAGTCCCGGGTGGGGCACGCAATGGCACACCGACGAAAGAGGTTGATCATGAAATGGTACTGGGTGAGCTTCACCGTCATCCCGCTCTTCAGCGCGCCGGTGCGCGGTGACGGCGCACGGCGCGGGAAGTCGGAGCCGACCATCGAGCAGATGCTGAAGTGGCGGGAGGAGATCCGCCGGGAGATGGGCGCGTCCGACCAGGCGGCCATCGTCATCGACGCGGTGATTCCGCTGGCGTCCAGCCCCCGGTCTGAGGCGGAGGACGAGAGGATCAACGCTCGGGCCGCCGCTCTCCGGTCGGTGAAGGAGCAGGCGGCGTGACCGGCCCCTGGCCCTCCCAGCCCCGCCCGACGCAGCCCTACCCACCGAGCCCGCTTCCGCCCCCGTACCGCTGAGACAGAGAAGCCCCCGCGCCATCCGGCCGGGGGCTTCTCCGCGTCCCACGTCCATGGGGGGAGAGGAACTAGGCGATCGTACCGCGCTCCGGCACCGTGGGGTTGCCGACCGCCGCCGGGGTCACCTGGGAGCGAGTCAGGTAGGTCACCACAGCGACCACCAGGAGCTGGAACGCGCCCACCTGCTCCGCCGGGAGCTGGAGCCCGTACGTCGTCAGCAGCGCGGCACCGGTCGTCACCAGTGTGGTGAAGGCCGCCGGCGCGACCGGCCGGACGCGGACCGCGTTGAGGACGCCGAAGACGGCGGCCAGGGCCGCCACGATCGCACCGGCCTGCTGGTCGGTGAGGAAGTCCAGGCCGAACGTCACGCCGAACGCCAGCGCGGCGGAGATGGTCTGGAGGAAGAGAGTGGGCTCGAAGCGGAACTTCACGTGGGCCTCCTAGCAGATTTCGTCTTCAAGGTCTTGCCATGCCTTCGCGACCTCGATGCCGCGCGGCGTGGTCGCTGGGGTCTCCTCGGAGACCGCCACCTGGGCGTGGATCACATCGCAGAGCTGGCGGACCGTCAGCCCGGCCAGCGCCAGCCCGGACAGTCCGAAGACCAACGAGCTGGCGAAGGCGGCCACCAGCACCCACCAGCGGGGAACGGGCGTCATCACCGGCGTCACCGGCCGATCAAGGCGGTGGCGGCGTAACCGATGGCGACACCGACGGGGGCGGCGCTGGCGGTGAGGCAGAGGGCGTTGTACCAGCTCCACCATGTCGTGCCGCCCATACCACTCCTGCTCCCGGCACTCCGCTCAAAACGGCTCCGAGGATCAGCACTTCCACCCGCAGGTCTGCGGGTGGCACCACGAACACTTCGTGGCGTATCAGCCACACTCCCAGGCACCAGAAGACCACGTCCTTGACCATGGTCAGTCCCGCGCTGAGCCGGGCGGAGCGCGTGCTCACTCACCGCCTCCCCTTCCTCTTGCCGTTACCGGACGCGGTTACAGGATCTCGATGAGGACGCCCAGCGGCGCGTATTCGTGCGCCGGGTCGCCGGAGTCCACGCGGCCCACGGTGACCTTGTAAGCGGAGTCGTTCACGGCGGCCGGCACCGGCACGGTCACCCGGCCGGAACCGGTCGGGACCGGCACGGTCTTGACCGACCAGCCGCCGCCGTTGTGGATGGCGACCCGGACCAGCGGCGGGCTGGTCGGCCCGGCCAGGTCGCTGGACAGGCTGACGAAGAGGGCCTTCCCGTTGAAGCTGGCGTGACCCTTGCCGACCGCCGGGATCGGGATGGAGAGGGCGTTGGGCTGGCCCTCCACAAAGTCGTCACCCTCGCGGAACGCGTACCCGAAGGGCACCTGGAGCGGGATCACCGTCATGTCGTCTTCTCCTTCGTCGGCCACCAGGTCGGAGGCCGGGTTGATCGCTTCGTTGACGAATCCCAGGAACTCGGTCCAGGGGAAGTTCTTGCCGGGGTCGGTATGGTCCACCTCACCCCAGGCGTTGGTCACGTCCACGTGGCCGACGAACCCACGGCCGCCGTTGCGGAGGTCGGCGGGGGTGATCCGCTTGACCGGGATGCCGTAGCGCTTCACATCCCGGGCGGCCTGAGCCGCCGCCAGGCGGAGCATCGGGCGGCCGTAGTCGCCCAACCACCAGGACCGGTCGTAGGACGCGCGGCCGCAAAGCTCGTACTGGATGCCCCACCGGTTGCCGGACGGTCCGGCGGTGTGCGCCGTGTCGGTGGTCCGCACGCACTGGACCACGCTCGTGGAGTCCACGAAGTAGTGCGTGGAGGTCTGGTCGGTCCGGCGCGCGTCGTAGGCCGCGCCGTCTTCCGCGCTCTGGCCGTGCGCGCTTCCCTCCGTCGTGTGGATCACGATGAAGCGGGGAGTCCCGCTGGACCGCCCCCGGGTGAATGAGCGCGGCGGTACCCAGGGAAGATCCGGGTATTCCGGGCTTTTCGCCATACTTCCTCCTTAGGTCAGTAGTGCGCGGTGGTGAAGACCTGGACTGACGAAAGGATGCTCAGCCCAGCGTTGTTGATCGTGGTCCGGACCAGGGAGTGGGCCGGGATGAGTACACCGCTCACGGTAGCCGCCGGGACCAGCGGCGTCACCACGACGGGGGTAGCCGTGACGGAGACAGTGCCCAGGTTGAGACCGGTCGATCCCAGGATGTCCGACTTGATCTGGACGCCTTCCGCCAGCGCGGCCGGGATGGGAGGGGTGAGCCGGGTGTCCACGGTGCCGGTCGCGCCGATGCCCAGCGCGGTGGTCCGGGTGCCGACGCCGGAGCCGAAGTACGACATGCGCGCCCGGTCGGTCGGCTCCAGCAGCTCCGCCACCGGCTTCCAGTACGCCTGGAAGGTGGCGTCGGAGAAGTTGCCCGCCACCTCGGTCAGCGCGCCCTTGACGCGCCAGACCAGCCACTGTGCGGCGGTGATCATGATGGTCTGCATGAACCCGCCGACCTGGGGGCGGAACTCAAAGATCAGGGAGGTGCCGTCGTCGTTGATCAGGTTGCCCTCGGCGAAGAAGGAGACGATCTCCGCCCCGTTCGCGCCGGTGTACTGGACTGCCTGGAAGTGCGGGGTGACGTGCTTCACGGTGAGAGCCATGATCATCCAATCCGCGTGATCTTGAGCCACGATCCGGCGCTCATCGTGACGCCGGAGGCGTTCGAGGTGGACTGTGCCCACTGGAGTGCGAGCGTGCCCGCCGTCGCGCTGGTCGTCAACAGACCCTTGATCACGCCGCCAACCGCGCCGTTAATGGACTGCCGAGTGTCATCGCCGCCGATGGTCGCCTGGGTGCCGGTGTCCATCGTGCCGGTGGTGCCGGTGTTCGCCGGGGGCTGGGCAAAGAAGGACCGGTACATGACCGCTCCGGTCGGGCCGGTGAAGCGCACCCGAATGCCGGGAGTGGACGACGCGCAGCTCCACCTCAGGTAGCCCTCCACCAGGTAGAGCGCGCTGGCGTCCACGCTGACCTGGAGAACACCGTCATCCGTGGGCGTGACTGTGCTGGCGCGCGCGGCGGAGTCGGTGACCCGGCCGGCGGCGCGCACTGAGCCGATGCCGGCCACCGTCAGGTTGCCGGTGATGGTCAGGTTGCCGCTCAGGTTGCCCGCCACGGCGACGGTGCCGGAGAGCGTGGTGTTCCCCAGGACGTTGAGCGCGCCGCCGACCTCCAGCAGACCGTCCGTCTTCAGGCTGGCCGACGCCGACCGGTAGAGGGAGGTGTCCTGGGCGGCGGACGCCCCGGCTCCCCACGACAGCTTGCCGTCCCCGAAGATGGTCAGCCGGTCCACGGTGTCGGTCGCCAGGCGGCCGGAGAGGTAGCCCTGGGCGGTGCTGGTCCGGGTGGAGCGCAGGAAGCCGCCGGCCATGACGTTGCCGGTGAGGGTGGCGTCGCCGGTGAAGGTGGAGCCGGTGGACCAGAGCTGGACAGTCCACCCGGCCGACGCCGGGACGGTCCCATCGTGAACCAGCACCTTGGCGGTGTCGGTCTCACGGATCATCTGGCCGGAGTACGGCGTGCCCGGCCGGGTGCTGCTGGTGACCGCCCGGACGCCGACCATGGCGTCCAGCTTGTCCAGGTTGTTGTTGAGGTCGGTGACGACATTGACGTTTTCAGATCCGTTGTCGGCAGGCTTGTAAAGGCCGAGACGGGACGTGAGAGAAGACATCGGCCCCTCCTACTTCGTGTACGTGATGGTGAGGACGGGCTGATTCGAGCCGCCTCCGGCCCCGGTGAACTTGCCGTAATAGGTGGTGCCGTTGTCCGGCCCCGGGCCAAATGCGATCCCGGCGGCGGAGCCATTCTTGAATTCGTTCCCCCACCCGTTCGGGAGGGTGACGGTCCGCTTGCCCGGCTTCGGCCAACCGGAGGAGCGCATCCGGTCCTGGTCAACCCGCCCGTCCGACCAGGTGCCGGGCCGGGAGGTGTAGTCGTGGGTGCCGATGACGGCGGTGCCGCCCGCGTTGGAGTACCAGTGAAACGCGTACGCGGTGAGCGTGATCTTGTTGATCGTCGCGCCATTCAGGTCATTGCGGATCTGGGAGGAATTGAAGCCGACCAGAGAGCGCATGTTGCCGTACGGCTGGCCGGAGTAGTTGCCCTGGTCGGCGTCGTTCCCGTAGTAGGAGATGTAGCCATTGGCCGACGAATAGGAGCCGGACCAGGTTGCGGCGTACGACTTCGTGAACTGGGTGACCGGCTGAGGCGGGTTGGGATTCGAGACGGGGGTGTAGCCGCCGTCGTTGAGCACCAGGAGGTTGGCGATCTGGGGGCCGACATCCTCCACGGTGAAGATCGCGGATTCGTTCTCGAAGCGCATCGAGCCGATGCCCTCCGAGCCGTAGAAGGTCCAGAGGAGCCGGTGGAGGCCGGGCGTGAAGTTGCCCGAGTAGAGCAGCAACCCGTTGCTGAAGAACGTCGTCCCGTCCTGGTTGGGGAACTCATGCCGGTAGAGGAACGTCGCGGTGGAGATCTTCGGGGCGATCTCGCCGCCGTCGTAAAGCTGGTAGACCAGCGTGTCCAAGCCGGCCGTGGACGACGACTGGCCGTTGCACATCACCTGGTACCGGCGGCCGGTCTCCGCGATGAAGGACAGCTCCGCGAAGCCCCGTTCATTCGCCAGCGCGACGCCGGGGCCGACGATCCCGGGGGAGCCCTTCGGGTGCTCACCGTAGGCCACCTGTCCCTTCGGGAGCGGATCGTAGTAGTCGGTCAGGAAGGACTTGCCCGCCACGATCACATCGGTGGCGAAGGTGCCGGTCTGGCCGGAGACGTTGCCGTCCGAGTCGATCGCGGCCAGCGTCTGTGAGCCCTCCCGGATCGAGACGAAGTTGGTCTGCCCGTCGTCGGCGGTGAGGTTGACGGTCAGCTCCCCGTCCGAGTCGTAGAGCTGGAGGCCCTGCTGGTTCAGCTCCGCCCGCTGGCCGGTCTCCGCCGTCTTGATCGAGCCGGAGAGCAGGAGCGCGGCGGAGATCGTACCGGCGGTGATCTTCGAGGCGGTCAGGTCGGAGATGTGGGCGGAGTCGATGAGCTGGGCCTGGGACTGGGCCTGGGCGGACGGGCTGGACTTGTTGCCGAAGCGGTCCACCGCCACGACCTTCACCCAGATGGCCCCCGTGTTCTCCACCGGGAAGGACGCCACCACCGGGATCTTCCCGGCGATGTGCCCCGCGTTGGCGATGATCGAACCGATCTGGGTGGTGGCGTCGGGGTAGAAGTCCGGACCGCCGATGTGGACTTCCAGGTGGTGGAGGTCGGAGGCCAGGTTGAACGTGCCGCCGCCGGCCACGCCCAGCCGGTGCGTGACCTGGATGGCGATCCGGGAGCCGGCCACCTCCGGCGCGGCCGGTGTGTCCGGGGCCAGCGTGTCGGTGTGTGTGGTGTGGAACTGGGACGCCGACCAGGGGGACTGGTTCGGCGGGGCCGCCCCGTCCACCGCCCTGATCTGGAACTCATACTCGGCGGCGACCATCAGCTCCGGGATGGTCAGCTCCTCGGTGCCCCACCCGACGTACGAGGTGATCCACTGGGCGGCCACCGCCGCCGGGTTCGACAGCGGGCGGCCCCAGGTCTGAAGCTCATCCCAGGTGAAGGTCCCGGCCTGAGCCCAGGTGATCGGGTAGTTGAACGTCTGGGTGGCCCGGTAACGGACCTCGTAGTGGTCCCCGTCCAGAACGGTGGAGCCATCGATGTTGAGCGGCTCCGTCCAGGTCAGGTAGACCGCCGCCCGCACATCGTTGGCCGCCGCCGACTGGTACGCCACCGAGCTGATCGGGGCCAGGACGGGGATAGCCGGCCGGCTCATGTCGCCGGACGGGCGGGAGCCGACCGGCTCGGAGCCGATGCCGCCCAGCGCCCGGGAGAACTCCCCCACCTTGATCGTGGTGGAGCCGGTCTCCCCCACGTAGAAATCGGACAGGTCCAGCCACCGGCCATCGGTGCTCCGGCGGAAGGCAACCGTCCAGCCCGGCGGCACCGGCCAGCTCAGCTCCACCACCTGAAGCTGGATGGGGTTGATCGGCTGGCCCTTCCAGGTCACCTCCACCGCCGGGTCCCGGAAGCCGGCGTCCGGGTCGAAGACGTTGATCCGGTCGCCCACTCCGAAGGTGCCCCGCACGTCGTAGTCGGAGGAGCTGAGGGAGACCGCGTACCGGGGGAGGGAGAAGCGGTTGAGCTGAAGCTGTGCGCGGGCGGCGGCATTCGTGGACTCGGTGGTGGACTCGCTCACCAGCCGGGTGATGTCCACGAAGGTGCCCCGGAGGTTGCGGTAGCCGGTCGGGTTGGAGGCGCTGGCGGTGACGATCGCCGCGCCCTCCCCCTCGGCCAGCAGCACCACACGCGTGGTGTAGTCCTCCACGTCGGCGTCAAGGGACATGCGTCCCGTCACGCCGGACATCCTCAGCTCCCGGCCGGCACCGCGCCGGACCAGGATGGCGTTCGGGTCCATCCGGTAGAGGTCCACGTCGCGGCCGGCGTCCACCGTGGCGTCGCCGTTGACGCGCCAGCTCACCGGGAAGGTGCCGGTGGAGAAGGTGCCGGTGACGTAGGTCAGCGCCTCCCGGGGCGTCTCCCACTGGTGGGTGGCGGAGTACGTGCCCGGCACCGAGTAGAGGGTGCCCTCCGAGACGGACGGCGGGAGCAGCGCGCGCACGGTGTTGGCGAAGGTGGCGGAGGCGACCGTCACCGGGTTGGTGAAGACCGCTCCCTTCCCGTCCTCGTCCCCGAGCCAGAACGCCATGCCGACGCCCTTCAGCTCGAAGTCGTCGGAGCGGCTGGTGCCCCGGTAGACGCCGACGTACCGGGCGGCGGTGAGCAGGTTGTCCCCGGCCTGGCCGACCGGCACCCGGCCGGGGGAGACAGCGATGTGGCCGAACGGCTCCAGCGCGTCCAGCAGCTCCCTCGGTGTCTCGGGCCGGAGCCGGAGGGTCCAGCTCCCCAGTGCCTGCTTGACTTCGTTGATCGTCACCGCTTCGCCCCCATGGTCGTCTCGATCATCGTAGCGATGTACTGATCACGGAGCTGGGCGGCGGTGTCCCCCGCCTGGGCGGCACTACCGCTGACCACCGTGCCCGCCCAGAAGTCGAAGGCGGTGACCGCCGACGCGCTCAAGCCGCCGTTGGTGTTGGTGGTGAAGGTCTTGGCCGAGCCGACCGCGTACCGGTGCCCGGACGCGTCGTTGGCGGTCGCCGTGACGTAGCCGGCGGACGCCACCCCGGTCTCCGTGGCGGCGCGGTAGACGCCCATCGTGGCGGAGGTGTCCGTCTGGGCGTAGCCCTCCACGAACCGCGCGCCCCGGCGCAACGTCAGGTCCAGCATGGCCCGTCCCGGCGCGGAGGACTTCACCAGGCGGACGGTGACCGCCTCGTAGTCGTTGCGCACGATGGTCACGGCGTTCCAGCCGGAGACGGGGGAGGAGGCGGACGCGCTGAAGGACAGATTCCAGTCCTTCGCACGCCACGCCGAGCCGTCGTAGCTGGAGACAGTGAAGGTCGCGCTAGCCCCGCCGGTGACGGAGACCAGGGAGTTGGAGATCGACCAGGCCGCCGACGCCGGGATGGTGACCGAGTCGGCGGAGCGCTCCAAACCGTCCACGACGATGCGCGCCCGGCCCCGCCCGTAGTCGGCCAGGGAAGCCCCCCAGCGCGGCGACACAGCGGCCGGTACGCCCCGGTATACCGTCACCACCCCTTCGTCGCCTGAGCGCGCCACGGAGCCGCTGGGACGGGTGGAGCCGGTGAAGTAGGCATAGGCGCTGGCGGACGGCGCGTGCCAGCGCTCACCGGCCAGCGCGAAGGCGTTCTGGCGGACGACGTGCGTGGCCCGGCTCTCGATGTCCACGGCGTTCTCCGGTCCGATCCGGGTGGCGGTGATCGTCCAGTCCACCCGGGCGGTCTCCCCCTGGTGGTTGACCAGCGTGGCGCTCACGCCGGTGACCACGTAGTACCCGTCTTGGTCTGCCTTGTCCGTGAAGGTCATCGGGAGGAAGCGATCCTCCAGCCCCAGGATGTCCTCCTGGCGCTGGCGGAGCTGGGCCATGGTCAGCGGTGGGGTGGATTCCTGGCCCGCCAGGGAGACGGTGCGCTGGCCGCCGTCGAAGCCGGTCGTCAGCTCGGTGGTCTCCCGCAGCGTCAGGCGGCCCACGGTGATCGTGCCCCAGCTCATCGGTGCTCCCCCTCGTAGTCGTCCAGGGCCTCATACAGCTCGGAGACGAACTGGCGCGCCGAGCCGACGCCGTAGAAGTTGGCCCCGGCCATGCTGATGGTGATCGGCCGCCGCCGGTCGCCGCCCTCGTCGAAGGCGCGCGCCTCCGCGTGGCCGAAGGCCGGGAGCTGGGCCAGGCCCTGGACCTCGTCGCGCACGTCGCGCACGGCCGCCGGCATGGCGGCGGTGACGCCCTGGACGATGCCCGGCGGAATCCACCGGCCGACCTCGTCACGCATCACGGTGGACGGGGAGTTGATGCCCAGCCCGGCCTTGACGCCGTTGACCACCGCCTGGGCGGCGGAAGCGGCGGCGGAGATGGCGGCACCGATCGCGCCCCGAATGCCGGACACCAGGCCCATGATGACGTTGGCACCGGCCGACACCAGCCACCCTCCCGCGCCGGCGAACGCACCCTGGACGGCGGAGCGGACGGAGCTGAGAGCGGAGGCGATCCGGGCCGGTCCCTGGGCGAAGTAGCTCACCGCAGCATTGATGGCGGAGGAGGCCAGGCTGACCATGGTGCTCCGGGCGGAGTTGAAGACGCCGGACACGACACCGGGGAGACCGGCGAGCGCGCCGCCGGCCCGGCCGGGGAGGGCCAGGAACTGAGCGATCACCGCGCCGATGCCGTACCCCACCCAGTAGAGCACCTGGTTCATCATGCTGGAGAAGAGGTTGATGACCATGGCGGGCAGACCGGACAGGAAGCCGATGATCTGGCTGGGGAGCTGCTGGAAGAAGGTCTTGACCGCCTCCACCTTCTCCGAAACGGAGGTCTTGAAGTCCTCCCAGCGCTGCTTCTGATCATCGATGAATCCGGAGATCGCCTCCCCCCACTCACCGATCTTGTCAATCCAGCCCTGGATCTTGTCCTTCCACGACTGGATCTTGTCACTCCACTCGCCGGCCGTATCCACCCAGCCCTTGATGCGGTCAATCCAGACCTGGATGGCCTCCTGGTTGGCGGGGTCGCGGAACCAGTCGATGAGCGCTTTGACCTTGTCCTGGATGTTCTGGATGAAGCCCCGGATGGCCTCGACGTTGGCCGGGTCGGAGAGCCACGCCTTGATGTTCTCCAGCGCGGTGCGGATACCACCGAAGATCGAGTCGGCCGCCCGGTCGGAGCCGGGGAAGAGGATGGCGATGATCTGGCCGACGATGCCGAAGACCAGGCCGCCGATCGCCCAGATGTCGCGCAGCGCCTGGACCGCGTTCTGGAAGAACGAGGTGAGCGCGCCGGACGCCTCCGCCCTGGCGATCCAGTCGGAGAACTTCTGCATGGCCGCGCCGATGAGTCGGCCGATCTCGATCAGGAACGGCGCGGCGGCGGCGGCGATCCTGCCGATGGCACCGATCAGCTCATCGATGTTCGCGCCGATATACATCATGAACTGGCCGAAGCCGGAGATGGCGCGCTTGATGTTGGAGATGAAGTCCGGCTTGCCCAGCGCTTCCAGGATCGACTTGCCCACCACGTTGAACTGGGAGGAGAGCTGGGTGAGCAGCGGCCCCAGGGCGGGAAGCCACTGGCCCGCCAGCCGGGAGAAGGCGGTGTCCATATCCTTGAAGAGGGCGTCCTGGACGGACCGCTTGATGGCGTCCAGCGGAGCCTTCAACTTCGTGAGCGCCTGGACGAAGCGCTGGGCGTTCGGGGAGAGCTTCGCCAGCGTCTCGGCGGTGATCTCGCCGTTCTCCCAGAACTCCGCCAGGGCGTCGCTCACGCCGGAGGTGCCCATCTTCAGCACCGCAAACGCGCCGGCCAGGCCGATTGCGCCGGTGGCCGCCGCCCCGGCGAATCCGCCGGCCAGCAGAAGCAGCGGGGCCAGGAGGGTGAAGCCGGTGGCGGCCAGCGCGGCACCGCCGGCCAGCGCGACCAACACGCCCACCAGGATGTTGAGCCCGCCGGTGGCCGCCGTCATCGCGGTGCCGGAGGTGGCCGCCGCCGCCAGGGAGGAGCCGATCTGCATGGCCGCGTTGGTGCCGGTCTGGGCGGCCGACTGGAGCATCCCGACGAAGCCCGACACGGCGGAGCCCGCCTTCGTGAACCCGTCGCCGAAGCTCCGCCGCACCCGGTCGGAGACCTGGTCACCGAAGGACCGGACTCGGGCCAGGATGCGGCCCAGACCGCGCATCGTGTTGTCCTCGGTCTCGATCTCCACGAACGCCTGAGCGATGCGGAAGCCTTCAGCCACGGGGCCACCTCCTTAGTGGTCGAAAAGGTCTCTCAGGTCGGGGTCGGCCATGATGGCGGCGGTGGTGCCGGGGACCTCACGCCGGTCGGTCCTGCTCCGGCTGGCGGCGACCGGCTCCGCGTCGGCCTGGGCTCGGGCGGCCATGACGCCGCCGAAGGCGGAGACGCGGTACGCCAGGGAGAAGAAGCGCGGGGCGGAGAGGGTGCTGGGCCACTGTTCGTCCCCGACGCCGTCGATCCGGTAGAAGGTCCGGAAGTCGGCGTCCAGGTCGTCCAGGTGGTCCAGCACCCAGATCACTTCCGCCGCGCGCGCGAGGATTTCCCCCGGCCGCCCTCGGTCGTACCCAGGGCGTGCTTCTGGACCGCCTTCATAACCGCCTCCACGTCCTCCTCGGTGAGGTCGTCGGCGTCGGCCAGCGCGTCCAGCACGTCCTCCCCCAGGAGGGAGGAGAAGAGACCGGCCACGGCCATCTCCGGCCCGTGCTTGCGCAGGTCGCGCAGGTAGCGGAAGGAGACGTTGGGGCCGACCTTCTCGGGG
>Ga0173480_10000491_pt1 | contig 13220 bp, 14 predicted proteins | sample NitcycUS209509C1_FD_122622 | JGI IMG/M metagenome (GOLD analysis project Ga0173480, IMG submission 122622) | Soil microbial communities from Arlington Agricultural Research Station in Wisconsin, USA - Nitrogen cycling UWRJ-S209-509C-1 (version... | ecosystem: Environmental > Terrestrial > Soil... | reverse complement strand
CTACCCGCCGCGCGGCGACGAGCAGACCTCGATGTTCGGTGCGCCTGCGCGTTCGGAAGTCGGCGCCCAGATGTACAACCAGGCGATCGACACTGTGATGATCTCGAAGTTCACGCAGGGCAAAGAGAAGCTCGACGACGTCATCAAATGGGCCGAGAAGGAACTCGAAGGCACACTGCGCGCCTGAGGGTTTACGCCACGACAATCTGCATGCCGGCCCGATCGGCCGGCATGCATCCTCCCGCTAGCAGCGAGAGCGTCTGATGGCCGATACCACCCACACTTGGACCCCCGTGCTCAGCGACACGAGCGCGCCCACGGTGCGCAAAAGCGGCCTGCACCGCTTCATGCGGCGGCGCTCGACCATCGCGTTTCTGATGTGTCTGCCACTGATCGTGATCATCTGCGGCCTGGTTATCTACCCCGCGCTTTATTCGATCCACCTGTCAATGCTGAACAAGGCGCAGACGCGTTTTATCGGCCTGTCGAATTTCACGTTTCTTATGTCGCGCGACACGTTCTGGATGGTGGTCCAACAATCGACGATCTTTGCGCTTTCCGCCGTGTTCTTTAAGGCCCTGATCGGGCTGGTCACCGCGCACCTCGTCAACAATCTTCCCGTAAAAGGCCAGCGCAAATGGCGCGGCATGCTGCTGGTGCCGTGGGTGATCCCGCTGGCCCTATCGACGCTCGGCTGGTGGTGGCTGTTCGACCCCACCAATTCGGCCTTCAACTACACGCTGCAAAGTCTCGGCTTCGGACGGGTCGCGTGGCTAAGCGACCCTTATTGGGCCCGTTTCACGGTCATCTTGGTGAACGTCTGGTACGGCGCGCCGTTCTTCCTGATTATGTACCTGGCGGCGCTCAAGTCGGTGCCCGAGCAGCTCTACGAAGCCGCGGCCATCGACGGCGCCAATGCCTGGCAAAAATTCGTGCACATCACGCTGCCGATGATGCGCAATATCATCGCCATCACGGTGCTGTTCTCGCTGATCGTCACCTTCGCCAATTTCGACATCGTGCAGATCATGACGGCGGGCGGCCCGCGCAACATGACGCACATGTTCGCTACCTACGCCTTCCTGCTCGGTATCCGCTCCGGTGACCTGCCGCTCGGCGCGGCGACGTCGCTGTTCATGTTCCCGATCCTGGCTATCGCCGCGGTGTTCATCCTGCGCGGCGTGCGCAAACGCGGGAGGGAGATCGGGTGAGCACCGCCACTCTCGCCGGACCAGTCGGCAAAGCAGCGCGGGCTCGATCGAGCCTGCGGCGCAGCCGGCGCTGGGCGTTGTTCACCTCCTATTTCTTTCTGATCTTGTTCGCGATCTTCTTCCTGATGCCGCCCTATTACATGGTCGTGACGGCGCTCAAGAGCGATGCCGAGATGGCTCGGCTGGCGACCAATCCGTGGTTCATCTTCGATGGCGTCACGCTCGATCAGTTCAGGATTCTGCTCACGCAGACCGACTTCCTGATCTTCTTCAAGAATACCGTCATCGTGACGGTGTGCGTGGTGGCGATTACCATGGTGGTCAGCGTGCTGGCGGCATTCGCGCTCGGCCGCATGCGCTTTTGGGGATCGAGCATCCTCGCCACCGGTATCTTCCTCACTTACCTGGTGCCGGACACGCTGCTGTTCATCCCCATGTTCCAGATCGTTAAATCAATCGGTCTGCTCAATTCCTATTGGGGCATGGTGCTGGTCTATCCGACGCTGACGGTGCCTTTCTGCACCTGGATCATGATCGGCTATTTCCAGTCGATCCCGAAGGAACTCGACGAGGCGGCTTTGATCGACGGCGCCGGGCACATGCAGATGCTGCTCAGGATCTTCATCCCCGTCGCGTTGCCCGGCATCATCGCCGCCATGATCTTCGCCTTTACCGTGTCGTGGGCCGCCTTCGTCTATCCGATGGCCTTCCTCTACTCCTCGGATCAGCAGGTGCTCACCGTCGGCACCGTAACCAGCCTGATCCGCGGCGACGTCTACAAGTGGGGCATGCTGATGGCGGGCGCGCTGGTTGCCGCCGCACCGCCGCTCGTGATCTACGCGTTCCTGATGGACTATTACATCGCCGGTCTTACCGCCGGCGCCACCAAGGGCTGAGCAGCATGGCTGAAGTCGCGTTGCGTCAAGTCGTGAAGAAGTACGGCGACGTCGAAGCCGTCCGCGCGATCGATCTGGACATTCCGAACAACGAGTTTGTCGTGTTGGTCGGTCCCTCGGGCTGCGGCAAGTCGACGACGCTGCGGATGATCGCGGGGCTGGAGGAAATCACTTCCGGCGACATCAGCATCGGCGGCCAGGTGGTCAACGATCTGCCGCCGAAGGACCGCGACATCGCGATGGTGTTCCAAAACTACGCGCTCTATCCGCACATGACGGCCTTCGACAACATGGCCTTCGGCCTGAAGCTGCGCAAATTCCCCAAAGCCGAGATCAAGCAGCGGGTCGAGCACGCCGCGCGCATTCTCGACATCACCGAACTGCTCGAGCGCCGGCCGAAGGCGCTGTCCGGCGGCCAGCGTCAGCGCGTCGCCATGGGCCGCGCGATCGTTCGTAATCCCAAGGTCTTTCTGTTTGATGAGCCGCTGTCGAATCTCGACGCCAAGCTGCGCGTGCAGATGCGCACCGAGATCAAGCGCGTCCACCAGAAGGTCAAGACGACCACTGTCTACGTGACACACGACCAGGTGGAGGCGATGACGCTTGCCGACCGCGTCGTGGTGATGAACCAGGGGTGCATCGAGCAGATCGGCACGCCGCATGAGCTCTACCATCATCCGCGCACGCGGTTCGTGGCGGGATTCATCGGCTCACCGGCGATGAACTTCATTCCCTGTCGGATCGAGCAGGCCGGTTCGGGTCTGCGGGCGCGCGTTTCGGACACGATTGCATTGCCCGTTCCATCCGACCGCGGAGCCCATTATCGATCGGTTGTCGGCAAGGAGTTGATCCTCGGCTTGCGGCCCGAGCACATCACCGAGCCGCGTCACAATGGCCGCGCCGATGGCTGCGATTTCGACGTCACTTTGGACGTCGTCGAGCCCATGGGCATGGAGACGATGGTGTTCTTCACCATCAACGGCACTGAGTTCTGCAGCCGTGTCGAGCCGAGCAGCGCGGGCGATGCAGGGGCCAAAATGCGCCTGCACGCCAACGTCGATCACATGCACCTGATCGACCCCGCAAGCGGCACGGTCATCTAACCCCCCGTTCAGGCTTTCGCTGCGGCCGGCGCCCAGAGTTTCGGCCCCGCTCGCTGATATTGTGGTGGCCGCGCCACATCCGCGCCCAGCGCCTTGGCTGCGTGCCAGCCCCAGTGCGGATCGTCGAGGAAGCAACGCGCCATCGAGACCATGTCCGCCTCGCCTTTCGCGACGATTTCTTCGGCGTGCTCCGGCTTGACGATCAGCCCGACGGTGCGGGTCGGAATATTCGCTTCGCGCTTCACGCGCGCCGCGATCGGGACGTTGTAGCCGGGTTCGGTGGGATTACGAATATCGGCAGCAACGCCGCCGGATGAAATGCAGATAAAATCGATGCCCTCGCCCTTCAGCGCCCGTGAGATCGCCACCGCGTCGTCGGGCGTAAGCCCGCCCTCGCGCCAATCGCTGCCGGTGATGCGCGCGCCGAGCACGACCGATTTCGGCACCACCGTCCGCACCGCGCGCGCGATCGACAGCGGAAAGCGCAGGCGATTTTCCAGCGAGCCGCCATATTGGTCGGTGCGTTTGTTTGAAATTGGCGACATGAAACCGTGCGCCAGATAACCGTGCGCCATATGCAGTTCGATCTCGTCAAACCCGATCCGCAGCGCACGTTGGGCGGCTGAAACAAATGCCGTGCGCACGCGCTCCATATCGGCCTCGGTGACCTCGCGCGGCGTGTGCCAGCCGTCCCCAAAGGGAATCGGCGAGGCCGCAATCGTCGGCCAAGGATCCGCCTCCGCCTTCAAAGGTCCTGCGCCTTCCCACGGACGCTGCGCCGAGCCCTTGCGGCCCGAGTGGGCGATCTGAATGCCGAACTTTGCGCTGCCCATGCGCCGGGCCTGCGCAACCACGCGCGCCAGCGCGGCTTCGTTGTCGTCGGAATAAAGCCCGAGGCATCCGTGCGTGATGCGGCCGTGCCGTTCGACGTGGGTTGCCTCCACAATCACCAATGCAGCGCCGGAATGCGCCATCATCCCGAGATGCATCAGGTGCCAGTCGTTGGCGCAACCGTCGTCGCCAGAGTACTGGCACATGGGCGACACGACGATGCGGTTGGCAAGCTCAAGACCGACAAGGCGAAAGGGCGTGAATAAACTACTGGACATGATGGTGATTTGGCTCGTGGTGGGAAATCAGCGCCGACATCGGCACTGCTGAATGAATATCAGATAGCCGATGATGACCCCGGCGTCACGCGCGTCTCATGTGGCCGGAAGCATTGAAATTTCCGCCAGGCGGCGCGGCAAACCGGGTCGCCGCCAGCTTGGCCCAGAGCGCCGCAACGCGCTCGGCTTCGCGCAGGTAAGAGCGGAACTGCTCTTCGGAATAAAGATGCTTCCACCGGCCGCTGCGCTCAAGCTCGCGAACGTGGCCAAGCCGCCGCTGCGCGAGCGCGTGCCATTTCTTGGCAATCTGGTCGAAGCGGACTCCGCCCTGCACAACCGCCATTGAGTGCCCCCCGGCACGCGCGAAAGCCGACAGCCGAACGACGCGAACGCATCGACGACCACCGAAATCTGCACGAAAACAACGGCATACAGAGTAAGACCGTCATGTACGACGATTCGCGGACGTTGCAAAGTGGCGAGTGAAATTACAGGCGGATACGCAGCTTGTTGGCGATCTCGCCGATAATGCCGCGGCGAAACAGAAGCACGCAGGCCACGAAAATCGCGCCCTGGATGACGAGCACCCACTCCCCGATCGGCGCAAGCTTGAACTGCATCACCAGGATCACGAAGGCGCCTGCCACCGGCCCAAAAATCGTGCCGAGCCCCCCGACAAGCGTCATCAACACAACCTCGCCCGACATCGGCCAGTTCACATCGGTCAAGGAAGCCAGTTGCAGTACGATTGCCTTTGTCGCCCCGGCGACACCGGCGAGCGTTGCTGACAGGACAAACGCGACGAGCTTGTAGCGATCGGTCTTATAGCCGAGTGAAATTGCACGCGTTTCGTTCTCGCGGATCGCCTTGAGCACTTCCCCGAATGGCGAATGAATGATGCGGTAAATAAACAAAAAGCCGGCAAGAAAGATGACCAGTACAACTGCGTACATGGTCATTTCGTTTTTGAGATCGAAGATTCCGAAAAGGTGGCCGCGCGGCACTGCCTGGATGCCGTCCTCGCCGCCGGTGAACTTGGCCTGCAGCGCGAAGAAATACATCATCTGCGCGAGTGCGAGCGTGATCATCGCGAAGTAGATGCCCTGTCGCCGGATGGCCAGCGATCCGGCAATGAGCCCGCAGATCGCGGCAGTCACGGTGCCGGTCAGGATCGCAAGCTCGGGCGGAAAGCCCCACACCTTGGCGGAATAGGCCGACAGGTAACTTGCCCAGCCGAAATAAAGCGCGTGGCCGAACGACAGCAAGCCGACATAGCCGATCAACAAATTAAAGGCACAGGCAAACAGCGCGAAGCACATCACCTGCATCAGGAACAGCGGATAGGTCACGAACGGTGCGATCGCCAGCGCGGCCACCATGATCACGAAGCCGATCGTCTCGCTTTGCGCGCGCAGGACGGACGGCTTTTTCGTGAGCGGATCGACGACGCGTTCCATCACGCTCTCCGCCCAAACAGACCGGCGGGACGCACCAGCAACACGATCGCCATGATGACGAAAATGACGGTGTTTGACGCCTCAGGGAAGAAGACTTTTGTCAGGCCCTCTACCACGCCGAGGCCGAAGCCCGTAACGATTGCCCCCAGAATCGAGCCCATGCCCCCGATGACGACCACCGCGAACACGACGATGATCAGTTCTGCTCCCATCTGCGGGGACACGTTATAAATCGGGGCGGCCATCACGCCGGCAAACGCCGCGAGCGCGACACCGAAGCCGTAAGTGAGCGTGATCATCCGAGGCACGTTGATGCCGAAGGCGCGCACCAGGGTCGGATTTTCGGTCGCGGCGCGCAGGTAGGCGCCAAGTCGCGTCCGCTCGATGACAAACCAGGTTCCGAAGCACACGATCATTGAGGCCGCGACCACCCAGGCGCGATAGTTCGGCAGGAACATGAAGCCGAGATTCTGACCGCCGCGCAGCGATTCCGGCACGGTATAGGGCAGACCCGCCGATCCGAAATAATTACGAGCGACGCCTTCAAAGATCAGCGCCAGCCCGAACGTGAGCAGCAGGCCATAGAGGTGGTCGAGCTTGTAGAGCCATTGCAGGAAAAACCGCTCAACAAGAATGCCGGTAATGCCGACGAGAATGGGCGCAATGATCAGGGCCGGCCAATAGCCCAGCCCGGAATATTGCAGGATGAGATAGGCGGCAAACGCGCCCATCATGTACTGGGCGCCGTGGCTGAAGTTGATGATGTTGAGCATGCCGAAAATGACGGCTAGCCCCAGACTCAACAGCGCGTAGAACGAGCCGTTGATCAAGCCGATCAACAGCTGTCCAAACAGCGCGGTCGATGGGATTCCGAATATCTCGAACATGCAGGGTCACCGCGAGATTGAGGGGCGGATGCAAATCACCCGCCCCTCACATCTCCTATCAACGATCAGCCGCTGACCAGCGGGCAGTTGCCTTCCTTGAGCGGACGGAAGGCCTGATCTGCCGGGATCGTGGCGCGGACGTTGTAGAAGTCACCGGGATATTTCGAATCCGACGGCTTCTTCACCTCGAGCAGATAAGCCGGGTGCACCTTGCGGCCATCCGGGCGGATCGTGCCTTTGCCGAACAACGGGTCGTCGGTCGGCATCGACTTCATCTGCGCGACCACGGCCTTGCCGTCGCTCACATTGCCTTTGAGCGCGACCGCGGCCTTAAGGTAGTGCGTAATGCCCGAATAAACGCCGGCGTGAATCATCGTCGGCCACTTGCCCTGGCGCTCCTGTTGCCAGCGCTTGGTCCAGGCGCGATTGGCGTCGTTCATATCCCAGTACCAGGTTTCCGTCAGGATCAGGCCCTGCGCGGTCGGAAGCCCGAGCGCAGCGACTTCGCTCGCAAACACCAGCAGGCCGGCCAGGCTTTGGCCGCCCTTGACGATGCCAAACTCGGACGCCTGCTTGATCGAGTTGATGGTGTCGCCGCCCGCATTGGCGAGGCCGATGACCTTCGCCTTCGAGGACTGCGCCTGCAGCAGGAACGACGAGAAGTCGTTTGTGTTGAGCGGGTGCCGCACTTTGCCGAGCACCTTACCGCCGGCCTTCTCAACCGCCGCCATCGTGTCACGCTCGAGCGCGTGACCGAAGGCATAGTCGGACGTGAGGAAGAACCAGCTGTCACCGCCGGTTTTCACGATCGCGGTGCCTGTTCCGTTCGCCAGCATCCAGGTGTCATATGTCCAGTGAATTGTGTTGGCGTTGCATTTCGGTCCCGTGAGATCCGACGCAGCAGCACCCGACACGATGAAAATTTTGTTCTTCTGATTGGCAACCTGGCTGACCGCCAGCGCAACGCCGGAGTTTGGCGTGTCGATGATAAGGTCAACCTTGTCCACGTCGAACCATTGGTTGGCGATTTGCGAACCGATATCCGGCTTGTTCTGGTGATCGCCGGAGATCAGATCAACTTTCACGTTGGGATGATCTTTGGTGAAGTCGGCGATCGCCATCTTCGCGGCGGCAACCGAGCCGGGCCCGCCGATGTCTGCGTAAAGGCTCGACATGTCGCTGAGCACGCCGATCTTGATGTTGACCTGCTGGGCGTTGGCCCCGCAGGCAAGAACCGCGGCCAAGGCCGCAAGTCCCAGAGTTTTTCGCATCGCGTAGTTCCTCCTTGTTTGACTATTCAGATTTGATTCAGCCGCTCACCATTGGGCAGTTACCCTCCTTGAGCGGACGGAACGCTTCGTCCGCCGGGATCGTGGCGCGCAGCTTGTAGAAGTCACCCGGATATTTCGATTCCGACGGTTTCTTGACCTCGAACAAATAGGCCGGATGCAGCTTGCGGCCGTCGGCGCGGATCGTGCCTTTGCCGAAGAGCGGATCGTCGGTCGGCATTTCTTTCATCTTGGCGACGACCGACTTGCCGTCAGGATTGCCGCCGAGAGCGGCCCGCGCCTTGAGATAATGCAACGTGCCGGCGTAGACGCCCGCCTGATTCATGGCCGGGTATTTGCCCGGGGCATTGCGTTCGGCATGCCAGCGCTTTGTCCACGCGCGTGTCGCATCGTTGAGATCCCAGTAAAACGTCTCGGTCAGGACCAGCCCCTGCGCGGTCGGCAAGCCGAGCGCGGCAACGTCGGTCGCAAAGACCAGGAGACCGGCCAGGCTCTGTCCGCCCTTCACGATGCCGAATTCGGCGGCCTGTTTGATCGCGTTGATGGTGTCGCCGCCGGCATTTGCCAGGCCGATGATCTTCGCCTTCGAGGACTGCGCCTGTAGCAGGAACGACGAGAAATCGTTGGTATTGAGCGGATGACGGACCTTGCCGAGCACCTTTCCGTTGTTCTTCAGGACGACCGCTTCGGTGTCCCGCTCAAGGGCATGACCGAATGCATAGTCGGACGTCAGGAAGAACCAAGTGTCGCCACCGGTCTTGACGACGGCCTTGCCCGTGCCGTTCGCGAGCATCCAGGTGTCGTAGGTCCAGTGCACCATGTTCGCGTTGCATTTCGGACCGGTGAGATCCGAGCTCGCGGGGCCCGAGGCGACGAAGACTTTGTTCTTCTGGCTCGCGATCTGGCTGATCGCGAGCGCGACGCCGGAGTTGGGAACGTCGGCAATCATGTCGACGTGATCGACGTCGTACCATTGGTTGGCGATCTGCGAGCCGATGTCCGGTTTGTTCTGATGATCGCCGCTGATGACCTCAACTTTCACATTGGGATGGTCTTTCATGAAGTCGGCTGCCGCCATCTTGGCGGCGATGACAGAACCGATACCCGTCGCGTCTGCGTAAAGACTGGACATATCGGTGAGCACGCCGATCTTGACGTTGATCTGCTGCGCACTGGCCGTGCCGCAAGTCAAAATGACGGCAAGGGCCGCCAAGCTCATTTTCCGCTTCATTGACGTCTCTCCCTGCTTTGGGCCGTTATGCCTTATTCGTTTAGACACCCAGATAGTCGTGTAACTTGTCGACGTTTGCATCCAGCTCCGAATTGGCGAACTGGTCGATGATACGACCATGTTCCATGACGTAATAGCGGTCCGCAACCGTCGAGGCGAAACGGAAGTTTTGTTCCACCAATAGGATGGTGAAGCCCCGATCCTTGAGGGCGCGGATTGTCCTGCCGATCTGCTGAATAATGACAGGGGCGAGACCTTCTGTCGGCTCGTCCAGCAGCAGGAGGCGGGCGCCGGTCCGCAGAATGCGTCCGATCGCAAGCATCTGCTGCTCGCCACCGGACAACTTCGTGCCCTGGCTGGAACCCAGCCGCTCCTTGAGGTTCGGAAAGAGCTCGAAAATCTGATCGAGGCCGAGGCCGCCAGGTTTGACCACCGGCGGAAGCAACAGGTTCTCCTCAACATTGAGGCTTGCGAAGACACCGCGCTCTTCCGGGCAGAGGGCAACGCCGGCCCGTGCGATCTGGTTGGAGCTCCGCCCAATCAGCTCGTCGCCCTGGAACCGCACCGAACCGGTGCGATGCCCGACGATACCCATGATGGACTTCAGCGTCGTCGTCTTGCCGGCGCCGTTGCGACCGAGCAGCGTGACGACCTCGCCTTCATGCACGTCGAATGTAACGCCATGAAGAATATGAGACTCGCCATACCAGGCCTGAAGATCTTTCACCGCCAGCAGCGGTGTGCGCGCATCAAGCATGGCCTACTCCCATATAGGCCTCGCGCACGTCTGCATTCGCCGACACGGTGTCGTAGTCGCCTTCCGCCAGCACGCGGCCGCGCGTCAGCACGGTGATGTGGTCGGAAAGATCGGCGACCACCGAGAGATTGTGCTCGACCATGAGCACGGTGCGGTCGGCAGCTACGCGCTTGATCAGCTGCGCGACCCGATCGATATCCTCATGGCCCATGCCCGCGGTCGGTTCATCGAGCAGCAGCATTTCCGGATCCAATGCCAGCGTCGTCGCAATTTCCAGCGCGCGTTTGCGGCCGTAAGGCAATTCGACCGCAAGCCAATCGGCAACGGAGGAAAGACCGACATCGGCGATCAACGACATGGCCCGTTCATTCAAGTCGTTGAGCGCCGACGTCGAGCGCCAAAAATCGAACGATCCCCCGCGTGCGCGCTGCAAGGCAATGCGGACATTTTCCAGCACTGTCATGTGCGGAAACACGGCCGAGATCTGGAACGAGCGCACCAGCCCAAGGCGCGCGACGACGGCCGGCTCCATGTCCGTAATGTCGTCGCCCTTGAACAGAATGCGGCCGCGCGTCGGACTCAGGAATTTCGTGAGCAGATTGAAGCAGGTCGTCTTGCCGGCGCCGTTCGGCCCAATCAATGCGTGAATTGTCCCGCGCCTGACACGCAGGTTTACGCCATTAACGGCGACAAAGCCGGCGAAATCCTTGGTCAGATCCTCTGTTTGGAGGATCGTATCGTCACTCATACGCGGCGGCCCCTCGTCGCGCATTCTTGGCAGGTTTTTGCGCTGGGCGGCAAGGCCTACTAAAGGTCTGCCTATGCGGCTAAGTGACTGATTCTATTGGGAGCGTGCTGTTCGGCCCGCATCAGCTGCTTTTGAATTTCTTGGCCAATGCATCGGCATTGCGCGCGAGCAGCCCGACGTCGGCCCCCACGGCCACGAACAGGTAGCCCCAGTCGATATAGCGACGGGCTTCCTCCTCGTTGCCTGTAAGAATTCCAGCCGGCTTGCCGATCGCCTTGAGACGTTTCACTGCATCCTGCATCGCGCTCTGGACATCCGCGTGCTGCGGGTTGCCCAGGCGGCCCAGCGAGGCCGCGAGATCGGATGGACCAATGAAGACACCATCGACGCCGTCGACCTTGGCAATCGCTTCCAGCTGATCGAGCGCAGCACGCGTCTCGACCTGCACGAGGACGCAGATCTCGTCATTTGCCTTGGTCAGATAATCCGGCACGCGACCATAACGGCTGGCGCGGGCGGCGACCGAAACGCCACGAATCCCCTGTGGCGGATAGCGCGTCGAAGCGACCGCGCGCTTCGCTTCCTCGACGTTCTGCACATAAGGAAAGAGAAGCGTCTGCGCGCCGATGTCGAGCGCACGTTTGGCCATAACGGCGTCGTTCCAGGCCGGACGAATGATCGGTGTCGCGGTGCCGCGCTGCACGGCCTGCAATTGTGTCACGAGGTCAGGTATTTCGTTCGGCGAATGCTCGGTGTCGAGCAGGATCCAGTCGAATCCGCTGTCGGAAATGACTTCAGCCGCGATATTGCTGCACAGGCTCGACCACAGCCCGATCTGAAGTTTTCCCTGCGCGATGGCACGCTTGAAGGCGTTGGTTTGCATTTCCGGCATTTTGTCTCTCACACGAATTGAATGGCGATGCCGCCGAGCTGGCCGAAGTCGGCATGAAGCGTGTCGCCCTTTTGCGCGAAGACGACGCGAGTGAACGAGCCGGCAAGCACGATGTGCCCGGGCTCAAGCGCGTGACCGTGCGGACCGATCTTGTTGGCAAGCCAGGCCACGCCCAGCGCCGGATGACCGAGCACGCCCGCGGCCAGACCTGTCTCCTCGATTTCGGAATTGCGGGACATGATTCCGCCGACCCAGCGCAGGTCAACGTCCAGTGGGCCAACCGGGCGGCCACCCATCGCAATGCCAGCCGCGGCGCCGTTGTCCGCGACGGTATCGACGATCTTGCGCGGGTCCTGGATGCGCGCATCGACGATCTCGATCGCGGGGACCACGTATTCGGTGGCGCGCAGGACATCCGTCAGGCCGACGCCCGGCCCCTGCAGCCTCTTGCCCATGACGAAGGCAAGCTCGACCTCTACCCGGGGCTTGCAGTAGTCGGCATGCTTAACCTTGGCGCCATCCGCGATCAGCTGATCGTCGAGGATATATCCGTAGTCAGGCTCGTCGATCATGGACGAGCGCTGCATGGCCTTCGACGTCAGCCCGACTTTGTGGCCGATCAGCTTGGCTCCGGCCCTCACCTTGCGCTGCATCACGTCGGTGGAAATCGCGTAGGAATCCTCGATAGTGATGTCCGGAAACGTGACGTGCAGCTGCACCGCCTGCTTTCGTTCTTTTTGCGCCGCCATCAGGATGTCGGCGGCTTTCTTGCGGTCGGCGTCGGATAGCATGATCGATCCCCCTGCCAGACCGATGCTGTAACGGTTCGCACGAAAAATTTAAAGGGAGGCATCGCGCGGCGCGCTACTCCGCTTTTCCGGCCTTCCGCTCTTTTCGTTTCTCGATCTTGCGGTTGGTGAAACGCAGCACGCGGGCCAGCGGCGGGCGCATAGGCCGCACGTCGTAAGCCAGCAGCGCAAGGCCGATCGGCAGCATCCAGAATCCGAGCACGGGCAGGAAGCCGAGCACGCCACCCCCGGTCAGCGCGATGCCGGCCGGAACGCGCACCCAGACGGCCTCCGGCTGACGCAGGCGATCGAGGTTGCGTCCGGCCCAGTCAGGCATGTGGTCCTGCAACCGGTCCATTTCCTCGTCGAAGTCGGGCGCGCGCGTCATGCCAGATCAAAGGCCCCGGAGCGCGGATTTGTTCCGGCCCCTAGTGCTTGAGCTTGGGATCGACCTTGAACTTCGCCTCGGTCTTTTTCGTGATTTCATCGACCGTCACGCCCGGCGCAAGCTCGGTGAGCGTCATGCCACCGGCCTTCTTGTCGATGGTGAAGACACCGAGGTCGGTGATCACCATGTCGACTACGCCGGCGCCGGTGAGCGGCAATTTGCATTTGTGAAGCAGCTTCGGCTCGTCCTTGGCGGTGTGCTCCATGACCACGACGACTTTCTTGACACCGGCAACCAGATCCATCGCGCCGCCCATGCCCTTCACCATCTTGCCTGGGATCATCCAGTTGGCGAGATCGCCGTTCTCCGCGACCTGCATGGCGCCAAGAATCGACAGGTCGATATGTCCACCGCGGATCATCGCGAATGAGTCTGCCGACGAGAAAAAACTGGTGGTCGGCAAT